>ERZ1106915.1305-NODE-1305-length-22424-cov-3.083687_pt1 | contig 22424 bp, 15 predicted proteins | sample MGYA00403653_ERZ1106915 | MGnify/ENA primary metagenome ERZ1106915 (study PRJEB35170, sample SAMEA104062404) | human gut metagenome | biome: human gut; feature: human-associated habitat; material: faeces | place: Denmark | collected 2012-06-06 ... | reverse complement strand
GCGGGGCTCCCCCTCGACCTCCCCCACCACCAGTCTGCGGACTGGTGACGCCGCCTAGGGCGGCTAAGTCAAAGTATTTTCGCCACGTACACGCCGCGGCGAAAATGATCGAAAAGGAGGTACGATATGCCACAGTTTACGTATGACGGTTTTATCAATGCAGCCAGCAACGCCGGCCTGCTGGGAGAGTTCTCCCAGGCAGACCTGGACACGGCGAAGAAGTATCCGGAGTTCGGATACTCCATCCTGGGGCTGAAACAGGACATTCACAAGGCCACCACGCCGGAGGCAAAACTGCTGGCCAACGAGGCGGCCAACCAGCTCCGGTCCAGCTATGGCGGGTACACCGGCGGGAAATACGGCGCGGACTATATCTCGGACGGGAAAATCCCGAACCAGATCGACAGTGTGCTGGACCAGATCAACAACTTCGGGTCCTTCTCGTTCGACCAGGATGCGCCGGTGTACAACAACCAGTACGCAGAACAGCAGAAGGCGCTTCTGGATGCCATCATCAACCGGCCGGACTTCTCCTGGAGCAAGGAGGAAGACCCGCTGTGGGGCAGCTACAAGAAGTCCTATCTCCGGGAGGGAGACCGGGCCACGGCAAACGCACTGGGCCAGGCGGCAGCGGCCAGCGGAGGCCGGCCATCCACGGCGGCGGTGACGGCGGCCACGCAGGCCGGGGACTACTACGCCACCCAGCTCAACGACATTATCCCCACGCTGTACCAGCAGGCATACGACCAGTACCTGAACGAGTACAACATGAGCCTGCAGGACCTGAACGCGGTGAACAACCAGGAGCAGTTGGACTACGCCAAGTACCTGGACCAGCTGGGCCAGTACAACACGGACCGGAACTTCGCCTACAACCAGTACCTCTCCGACTTCGACATTCTGCAGAATCAGCTGGCCTCCCTCCAGGGGCAGGACGCCACCGACTACGGACGCTGGATGGACAAGGTGGGCCTGTATCGGGAGGACCAGCAGCTCCAGCGGGAGGAGGCCCTGGCCCAACAGCAGATGGCACAGGCCCAGGTAGACGCCATCCTGTCCGCCGGCGGAAGGCCCAGCGCGGAACTGGTGGGCGCCTCCGGATACACGAACGAGTATGTCCAGGCGCTGCAGGCGGCCTATCAGAGGCAGCTGGCAGCAAAGCCCAGCGGCGGAAGCTCCGGCGGGGGCCGGTCCAGCGGCGGAGGCTCCAAGATGACGCTGACCACAGCAAAGCAGGCGGCAAACGCCGGCGTCTTTTCAGACGACGTTCTGTCTGTCCTGCGGAATAACGGGTACACAGACGAGATGCTGGAAGCGATCTATGGGTACGAGCCAAACAGCGGCGGGAGCGGAGGTGGAAGCTCCTTCAACCAGCTGTACAACCGTTTGAGCATCATCCTGTCTGAGGAAACGCCGGACAATGCACAAAGCCTGGTTGACCGCCTGTTGACGGACGATGTGTGGGATTCGCTGAGCGCAAGTGAGCAGAACCGGATCCAGCAGTTGCTGCGGAATTATGGCAGTGTGGAATAGGAGGTAAAGGATGCCGGCGCCAAAATTCAGAATGCGGGGTACAACATCCGCAAGTGAGACAGAAGCAACACAGAAAAAAACTTCCACGGCACCGAAATTCCGGATGCGGGGCGCGGGAGGGGGCACGTCCCCCTCCCTGCCGACAGCAACCAGTCAAACGGCGGGCGAAACCACCGGAAAGAAAAAAGCCGGGCGTCCGACAGCTGGCGGGAAGCTGAGTAAGATCACCTCCCCGGAGCGGGAGGCGGAGAGCCGGGCGGAAGAGCTGCGGACACTGCGGGACGAGGCACACCAGGAGTTCCTGAACTTCCGGGGGGCGGAGATCACCGCAGGGGCGACGGGAATGCCAACGGAGCCGTATGCCGGGCAGAGATACCGCACGGCAGAGGAAGCCTACCAGGCGTGGCAGGATTACGACAGGCAGTACGCAGAGTTCCGGAACCAGTATTACCAGGAGGAAAACGAGCGGCAGCAGGCACGGTTGGCCGGAGATACGGCCATGCAGGCCAGCTTTGCCCGGGCGGACGAGATCCGGGCCGCGCTGAACCGCATCCAGAGCCTGGAGCAGACGCGGGCAGCGGCACCGGGCCCCATGACGGAGGATGCCGTCAGCCAGGCCCTGCAGGAGATCGTCGGGCAGTATGGTCTATCCCAGGAGGACGGCCGGGATCTCACGACGGCCCGGAAGGCGCTGGAGGCACAACTGCTTGACGAGACGGACCGATTGAGCGCAGCGGGATATGACTATGAGCGTATGACGGAGTACCAGCGGCGGAAGCAGACAGCGGCGGAGGCGGAGCGGCAGCGGCAGCAGACAGCGGCATGGGCCGAAGAACATCCGGTCCTGGCCTCCATTGCCTCGGTTGCCGCGGCGCCGCTGCAGGCAATCGATATTCCCCGGCTGATCGCCAGCGGCGGCGGGAACGAGGACGACCTCCGGACATATACCCCGGCGGACCCCAACAGCGCATTGGTGACAGGTTTCGTCACGACAGTCCGGGATACCGTATCGAAGCAGATCGAGGAAAATACAGACTGGGATCTGTTCGGCCAGAATGTGGCATCCTTCCTCTACAACACCGGCCTCTCTGTGGGGGACAGTGCCCTGCAGGTGGGCCTGCTGGGCCCGTGGGCGACGTACCTGATGGGCGCCAGCGCGGCAAGCCAGCAGGCCGTGAACGTGCTGGAGCGGGGCGGCAGCAATACGCAGGCATTTTGGGGCGGCCTGGCGGCCGGCGCGGCGGAGGCTGTGTTCGAGAAGTTCAGCGTGGACCGTCTGCTGCGGGCCAGGAACGTCAACAGCGTGAAAGACCTGCTGCGGGAGACTGCAAAACAGGCCGGCACGGAGGCCAGCGAGGAAATGTTGACGGAAGTGGCCAACATCCTGTCGGACACCGCTGTCATGGGGCAGTCCTCCGACTTCGAGCAGCTGGTGACACAGTATCAGCTGATGGGCATGGGCGAGGACGAGGCCCGGAAGCAGGCGTATCTGGACAGCTTGTCGCAGGTCGTGTGGGCAGGTGTCGGCGGTGCTCTGTCCGGCGCAGCCATGGGCGGCGGCCTGGGCGGCGTGGACCTGGCCGGAAGAGCCGTCCAGCAGAGACAGCAGCAGACGACCAGCCGAGCCATTGACGACGCCTACGCCACCATGCAGCGGGAGGGTCTCTTCTCCCCTGCGGCCAGGCAGGCAGCGGGGCAGGCACAGCAGCGAATCGACGAGGCGGACCGGAGAGAGGCCCGGGCGTTCAACAACAACTATTACGGGCAGCCGCGTCTCCCGGAGCTGCGGCCGGCACAGGAGCAGAACCAGGAACAGCCGGCAGAGCAGAGACCCCAGGACGCGCCGGCGGCTGTCAATGTGGCGGAGCTGGAGCAGAGCGCCGCTGCTGCCGGCGCGGCGGAGGCGGACACCCGGGCGGCAGCGGAGATCAGCCAGGCACTGGGACGTGAAATCCGCTTCTACGACGGCGCACAGAGGCAGGACCCGTCCGCCCGGGCAAACGGGTATTTTGACGGGGACACCATCTATGTCAACAGCCGGAGCGCCAATCCCGTGGCGCAGATCATCTCTCACGAACTGACACACAGCGTGGAACTAGCGGACGCATACCAGGACCTCTCTTCCCTGGTGTTTGACCGCATCCAGAGGACCGGCGGAGATTTGGAGCAGCTTCGGCAGGAGAAGCAGGCACTGTATGCGGCAAACGGCGTTTCTCTGGCATCCCAGGAGATGATCGACCAGGAGATCGTGGCGGAGTATGTGGAACAGAACCTTCTCACCAACGAGCAGGAGATCCTGGACCTGACCCGGGAGAATCCGACCCTGGGGCAACGGATCTTGGACTGGATCGACCGAATCCTGGCAAGGCTGGGAAACAGCAGCGCACAGGAGCGGGCCTTCCTCACGACCGCAAGGGATACCTATGCAAGGGCGCTGGAACAGACCCGGACCTCCCAGGAGACGGGCCAGCAGCAGAGCGCGCAGCAGACGGCGCCCCCAGCAGCGCAGACGGCGCCGGCCGGACAGCGGACGGAGCGGCAGACTGAACCGCAGGAACAGGGGCAGGAGGCGGCGCCGCGGCAGCAGGAAACACGGCCGGAACCGGAGACGGAGCCGGCCGTGCCGGAGGCTGACCAGGAGCGGCAGAGACGCCGGGAGGAAATCCGACAGGAGGTCCGCACTCTGCGGGAGGACTATGCCGCCGGCAGGATCAGCGATGAAGAGTTCGACGAGGCAGTGGACGCCATCATGGAGGAAGAGGGCTTGGAGGACGTCTCCATGCTGGGACGCTACAGCTTCGGCGGGCAGAATGCCAGACGGGCGGACCTGGAAGCCCTGGACCGAGCCAAGGAGATGGAGCGACAGGGCGTGGCCATGGAGACCATCTTCCGGGAGACCGGGTGGTACACCGGGGCCGACGGAAAGTGGCGGTTCGAGATCGACGACAGCGGCATGGAGTACAGTCGCTGGGGAGACCTGAACCGAAGCGACCGGGCGGAGTATGCCCGCTTCCGGGAACTGGAGGGAAAGTTCATTGACGGCTCCATCACGATGGAAGAGCAGAACGAGCTGCGCCAACTGATCGACCAGGGGCACGGACCGGGCCGGGCAGAGGAGCAGCAGACGCTGCAGCTCTCTGATTTTGTCCGCCATGACGAACTGTATCAAAATTACCCCCAGTTGCGAAGAGCTGAACTGCGCTTTGCAGACCTGCCGGACGGAACATACGGGACGTACAATACGGAGTCCAACACCATCACACTGGACAATTCCCTGCGTTCTTCTCCGGAGGATACTCTGGTACATGAGATCCAGCACGCCATCCAGACGGCGGAGGGCTTCGCCGGCGGGAGCAGTCCGAGCTATTGGCGGACGCCGCGGGAGGCTGCCATCCGGCCGGAATATCGAGAGAGAATCCGAGAGGCGCGAGCACGGCTGCGGGAGGTCGAAAACAAGTTTCGCCAGGAATGGCCAAACGACACCATCAACCTGGAAAATGCGGGGGCCTATTATGCCTGGGATGAACTGTACTGGAAGGCACAAAGCGAGGATGAGCAGCAGAGATACCTGGACAGGATGAATGTCATTGAAGAGGCCGCCAGAGAGGGAGGCTGGGAAGAGCTTCTTGATGAATATTACAGCGCCAGAGCGGAAAGAGATGCGGCCATCTCTGCAGGGCTGGACGCACGGTACACCCCGTATGACGCCTATTTCAACACCGCCGGAGAGATCGAGGCCAGAGATGCGGCACAGCGCCGGCAACTGACACCGGAGCAGCGGCGGGAGACGATGCCCAACACCGGGGACGAAAACACGGTATTTGTAGACAGCCTTGGAACCGAATATTCTGCCGAGGCGGCGGAGCCGGTGGACAGCCAGGCGTTCAAGGACTGGTTTGGAGACTGGACCAGCAACCGGGCGAACCACAGTCAAGTGGTGGACGACCAGGGGCGCCCCCTGATTGTGTATCATGGGACCGGGACCAACATCGAAGAATTTCTGCCGGAGTTCACGGGGCAGGGCAACGACCAGTATGGGAGCGGCTTCTATTTCACGACAGACCGGGAGACGGCAGAGGGGTACACCACCAGGACCCTGAACGATCAGAGCAAACCGGGCGGAACAGACAACCCCAATGTGATCCCTGCCTATCTGAATATCAGAAATCCCCTGGTGGTGGAGGCGAGGGACACGCCGAACCTATACCAGATCGAGGTGCCGGCCAGCCAGGCGGCGAAGATCATCGGAAAACTGCCGGACATTATGGACCCGGAAAACTCCATCCTGGGAGACTTCTTTGACGACTACTGGGAGAGCGGCCCGAAGCGGTCCATGATTAACCGGCTGGCGAGAGAGTACGACTGGACCCTGGGGACCCTGGCAACCGACATTTTCCGGGACCATCCCACAGAGTACCGGCAGGCGGTGCGGGACGTCCTTGGATATGACGGCGTGCAGGTGAACTTCCCCAGCGGAGAGAAACATTTCATTGCGTGGTTTCCGAACCAGATCAAACACGCGACGGAAAACAGCGGTGCATTTTCTGGAAGCGACAACCGAATCCGCTATTCCATCAGTGACCGGGACAGCCGTGGTCGTAAACTGACGCCGGAACAGCAGGAGTTTTTCCGGGGTAGTATTATTCGAGATGACCAGGGACGCCTTATGGTTATGTACCATGGAACACGAAACGGAGGATTTACTGTCTTTGACGGTGGGAAGGATTATTTCTATTTCACAAACAATAGGCGATATGCCTACACATTTGAAGGGAGAAAGGCGAACGGGCAGCTCTATCCATCTACAAGGGAGGATATTGAGGCCGGCCTTATTTCACCACAGATGTATGAAGTATATCTCAATGTAACAAACCCGTTTATTGCGGAACAGGATGTCGTGGAAGATGCCCTGTATTGGGACCGCAGCCTTGCACAGCAACTCCGAGATAGAGGATACGATGCTTTAATGATGGAGGACATGAGCCAAGTCATCGTCCTTTCCCCGGAGCAAATCAAGAACGTCACCAACAGAACGCCAACCAGTAATCCGGACATTCGGTACAGCATGGACGAGGATACCGCGGCGGAGCCGTCGGACAATCCCCTCCCTTCTCCGGATCAGGACGAGACCCAGGGCACCGAGCAGAGCTATTTTGATACCCTGCCCAGGCGGGTACAGACCTATCTGAACCGGGCGGAGAATCGGCTGATCTCCCGGGTGGGAGACCAACTGAATGTGCCCAGGATGGCGCGGAGGGAGTACCTGAAAGGGATCGCCCGGCAGCTGACGGAAGAGTATCTGCAGCAGGGGCGCGTATCCCAGGAGACCATGGACCGGATGTTCGACGAGGCATACGACCAGGGCGTGGTGGTAGACCGGGAGTTCTACGACGAGTACAAGGATCTGCGGGACTATCTGCGGAAAGCTAACCTGCAAATCTCCCAGGAGGACGCCTCGGACATTCAGGACTTCAACGACTTCCGGAAGAGCAACTTCGGGCGGCTGAACATCTCCACAAAGAGCGGGCGGACCAACATCGACCAGGTGTACCAGGAGCTGTCCGCCAGGTGGCCGGAGTTCTTCAACGAGCAGCGGGAATCCGCCCCCAGCGACCAGCTGGTGCGGATGGCGGAAGTGGCCCAGTCCTTCCAGATTGCGGAGAAGTCCCTGAGCGACTACTATGGGGACCAGGCGGCAGATTACCGGACCTGGGCCAAAAATGACTTCGAGGCGGCGGTAACAGATGCCCTGGCGTCGCTGCGGAACGCACGGCGGTACATTGAGGGGCGGCCGGCGGAGGATACCAGCCAGGCGCCCACCACCATGGAAGAGGTTGCCCAACTGTGGGCGAATCTGAAGGAAGCGCGCCGGACCTATGAGCGGGCGGCGGCCCGGAACCTGCTGACGGACCATGACGAGGTACAGGTTGGGCGGCTGCTGCGCGGCGAGACGGAGCTGCAGTATCTGGACCCCGACACAGAAAATGTCCGGGGGATCACGGAGGTCTATCAAGCAAAGCAAGAGTACGAGCGAATCTCACGCCTGCTGCGGCAGTGGAACCAGAGCCGAAAGGCCGGCTTGCGCTCCCAGGCGGAGCAGCTGCTGCAGACCGCCAACGAGTGGAAGGATAAGAAGTCCGGCATCCTGTATGCCCGGGAGACCATGGAGCGGAACATCCGGGATATTGTGCCGGACGAACAACTGGCGGATCAGATCATCGAGACCTACTTCGCGCCGGTCCACCGGGCGGCGGCGGACGCAAACCGCCTGAAAAACAGGTACCGGGATCAGGTGCGCTCCATGAACCTCTCCCGCAATGTGGCGGAGGGAAACACCGTGTCCGAGGCCCATGCCGTGCAGCTGCTGGGAGAGGCGGAGGACAACATCCGCATGATCCAGCAAAGCCGGGGCCGCCGGCGCGTCCGGGACGGAAAGACCCTGGAGGAATGGCAGGCGGTGGTCAACGACCTGTGGGCAGAGAACCCGAACCTGGATCAGCAGAAAATCCGGTCCGCCGTGGCGGAGTTCCGAACCATCTATGACGAACTGTTCCAGCAGATGAACGACACCAGAATCCGGAACGGATACGAACCGGTCAACTACCGGCAGGGGTACTTCCCCCACTTCCAGCCGGGTGACGGCGACGGGATCATGGCACAGTTCGGCCGGGCGCTGGGCATCGGAACAGAGGTCACGGCCCTTCCCACCACCATCAATGGCATGACGCACGCTTTCCGGCCCGGCATCCGCTGGTTCGGGAACGCGCAGGAGCGCCTGGGCTTCAACACGGCATACGACGCTGTGGAGGGCTTCGACCGTTACATCGAGGGCGTGGCGGACGTGATCTACCAGACGGACAACATCCAGCGCCTACGCGCCCTGGCTACGGAGATACGCTACCGGACGGGAGACGAGGGCATTCGGAAGCAGATCGACCGCATCCGGGACGACCCGAGCCTGGACGACGAGGACAAGCGGAACCGGATTGAGAAGATCGTGGAGGACGGGCGCTTTGCCCTCTCCAACTTCGTGGTGGACCTGGATGAATATACCAACCTGCTGGCCAACAAGAAGAGCCGGGCAGACAGGGACATGGAGCAGCGGCTGGGCCGGGGCGCCTATAACGTGGTCCGCGCCCTGGAAAGCCGAGTGGCAGCCAACATGGTGGCCATCAACCCCGCCTCGTGGCTGACAAACTTTATCCCCCTGACCCAGGGCGGTGCCCTGCTGGACCGGGGGTATCTCCTGCGGGGAATGTGGGAGACGATGCAAGCCTACAAAGAGAGTGACGGCCTGGTGGAACGGAGCACCTTCCTCACCAACCGGCGGGGTAGTGACCCGATTTTGAGCGTATACGAGCAAGGAGCGGAGCCAACCAACCGGGCAGCCCGGCGGCTTCGGAACGCCAGCATCGCGGCCGGCAGGATCGGGGACGTGCTGTCCAGCCCCATGTCCTACATCGACAACTTCACGGCGGACAGTCTGGTCCGGGCCAGGTACCGGCAGAACCTGGCAAAGGGCATGAGCGACGATGCGGCCCTGGCAGATGCGGATGCGTTTGCGGCCAGCGTCATGGCGGACCGGAGCAAGGGCGCCACGCCCACCATGTTCTCGCGGACGAACCCGGTCTCCAAACTGTTCACGCAGTTCCAACTGGAAGTCAACAACCAGTTGAGCTACGTCTTCAAGGATATTCCGAGAGAACGGCGGAACATGGGCGTCCGGACCCTGGCAGCGGCGCTGCTGAAATTTGCCCTGGGCGCCTGGCTCTATGACGAAGTGTACGAGTTCTTCATTGGCCGGCGACCGGCGCTGGACCCCATCGGCATCCTGAACGATACCGTGGGAGACCTGACCGGCTGGGAGGTCCCGAACCTGGTGGAACTGGGCGTGGGAGCCGCCACCGGCGATGCGCCATCCTGGCAGGTGGAACGGCAGGGCCTCTATGACACCCTGGCCAACCTGGGGACGGCCGCGGCGGAGGAATTGCCCTTCATCGGCGGTCTGCTGGGCGGCGGACGCCTCCCCATCGGAAGCGCCATCCCGGATTTTGCAACGCTGGCCCGGGCGGCCACAGACGACGAGTGGGACACGTCCAAGCGGATCGCGGAAGCCTGGGACGAACTGCAGAAGCCCCTGACCTACCTGGCAACACCCTTCGGCGGGGGGCAGCTGAAACGAATTTATGAGGCCATCGACGCCGTGCGCCGGGGCGGCGTGTACTCCCTGGACGCGGAGGGAGAAGAGCAGCTGCAATACCCGGTCTACAACGACACCTGGCAGCAGACGGTGCAGAACGCGATCATGGCGTCCATCTTCGGGACCACGACGCTGGACACCGGACGGGACTGGATCGAGAGCGGATTTGACACGCTGGGCACCGAGCAGACAGCGGCCTATCAGGGCATGGTGGATGTGGGTGTGCCGGGTGAGGACGCCTATGGGCTGATCCGGGAGCTCCAGGGCCAGTCCGCGGATGACAAGAGAAAGACGCTGCGGGCGGCGGACATCTCCGGAGACGGGAAGAGCGTGGTATATTACGGCCTGATGGCCAGCGACACCGAGAAGGAGATCATGGACGCCCTGGCGGACCAGAACGCGGACATGGGAGAAGTGACCCGGGTCCTCATGGAGATCAAGGATGAGGGGAAGAAGACTGCCAATAAGCGGAGCACCCTGGATATTCTGAACAGTTCCAGTCTCACCAGCAGCCAGAAGGCGGAAATTTACCAGAGCACCGGAGGCGAGGCAAAGGAAGAGAAAATCTCCCTTGCGGGTGAATATGGGATCTCGGGCGGAGAGTGGATGGAAGCCGAAGAAGGCTTTGCCCAGGAGAAGGAGGAGCAGGAAAAGGACAGCCTGACGCAATCTATCGCGGAGGCCGTGATCCGAAACATGGACGGCCTGGACCGGCAGGAGCAGGCCGCCCTGTGGCAGCTCCAGAACAAGGGATGGAGCTGGAAGAGCAATCCGTTCGATAAGAAGACCGGGCGGGAAATCTACGACCAGCTGCACGAGGAGGACGAGGAGGAATAAGAAAATCCCCTGGGGATCATTCCCCGGGGGATTTTCGTTCCATGAGCGATTAGAAAAGGAAACGCAGGACAATAACAAATAGGACAGAGAAAATGCAGTAAAAAACGCTTAATCGTCTGGCAAATTTGGACTTAACCTTATATTCGCCGATAGCTACACCTAAGGAAATACAAAACAGAGCGATTCCGAGGAAAACGGCAAGCCCTGTTAGAAAAGCCACAAAACTAATGAGGTCGAGTTTGAAAGGCCACCCAGAAAATGGAGCGTCAAACAAGGAAAAGAAAAGCACGGCGAGTGCAAAATATACCGACAAGGACACAACTATTTTTACAATCTTAGAAAAGGTCATGGACTCCTTGTGTCCGGAGGCTTGGATGCGATGTACTCTTTCAGGCAAATGGGAACCAGATACTTTGAGCGGTATGGAGGAGTCCGCATTTTCAATGAAAGCGTCGTCGTCAAAAAAATATACCGGATCTTTTTCCGAAAACACATAACCGCACGCACAGGTTGTTTCTCGCGCAGCACACTTTTTGCCGCATTTTGGACAGATCTTCAAGCGGAGCATAGTGGCCCCCTCTTTTTCTGGTTTTTTATGGGATATTACCATAAGCATATAGCCAAGCTATGCTAAAGTCAACTAGAATATGGAATATTTCCATAAAAAGGGGCTCGCAGCATGAAAGCCATTGATTTCGAAGGAAAACGGAACATTTCAGGTGAGCGCGTACGGGCACGGCGGCTTTCCATGCGCCTGTCACAGGAGGCTCTGGCGGCGAAGGTACAGACTGAGGGCGTGATCCTGGAGCAGGACGCCATCAGCAGGATCGAGCTGGGGAGCCGCATGGTGCAGGACTACGAGCTATGGGCCCTGTCGCAGGTCCTGGGCGTCTCTTCGGACTGGCTGCTGACCGGAAATAAAGACTGACCGAAAAAAATTCTCCCATAGGCTTTAAGCCTATGGGAGCTCTCTTTTTCTGCCTGACAGGGGCTTGACAAATCCGGAGGTTTTATGGATTATTAGCGTAAATCGACAAGGGGGACAGACGCATGGAGAGACGATTTTCACAGCTGCGCTGGAAAGACCGGCTTCGGATCGAGAAAATGTTGAAGGAGGGGCGGAAGGTCCAGGAGATCGCAGACGCTCTGCGCGTCCATAACTCCACCATTTACAGGGAGATCAAGCGAGGGCTGACGTGGCAGCGGACGAGCGAGTGGGAAGACGTGCAGATATACTGCCCGGAAACCGCGGAGCGGAAATACCAAGAGAATATGCAGGCAAAGGGGCCGGGGCTGAAAATCGGGAACGACCGGGCCCTGGCCGAATACCTGGAAGAGAAGATCGGGAAAGAGCATTACTCCCCGGCAGCGGCACTGGCCAAGATCAAGGAGGAAGGCAGGATCTTCTCTGTGGAAATCAGCGAGTGGACGCTGTACAGTTACATCGACAAGGGCGTGTTTGCCACCATCACAAACAAAAGCCTGCCCGTGGGGAAGAGAAAGACGCGGAGATACAGAAAGGTGAAGCCGGCCCGACTGCCTAAAGGAGACGGGATCGAGGACCGCTCCGAAGAGATCAACAGCCGGAAGACGTTCGGGCATTGGGAAATGGACACTGTGGTCTCTGCCAGACGGTCCAAGAAGCGGTTGCTGGTGCTGACGGAACGGCTGACCCGATGGGAAATCATTGAGCTGATGAAGGACGGTACCAGCGCCAGCGTGGTGGCCGCGCTGAACCGGATGGAGCGGAAGCTGGGCTCTGCTGCGTTTCGGGAGATGTTCCGGTCTATCACCATCGACAACGGCGTGGAGTTCGCGGACTGCGCCGGCATGGAGACCTCCTGCCGGAGAAGCGGCGCCCGCACCCACGTCTATTACTGCCACCCGTACTCCGCCTATGAGCGCGGCAGCAACGAGAACGCAAACCGGATCATCCGGCGCTTTCTGCCGAAAGGGACAGACTTCTCGAACCTGACCCGGCAGAAGGTGAAAGAGATCGAGGATTGGATGAATGACTACCCGCGGGAGAAACTGGGCTGGAAGAGTGCAAACAGGGCCATTGCGGAACACGCAAAGGCCCTGTCGATAGATATTCAAAAACTATGAATAAAAATTTTTCTGACTTTTTTGCAAGTTGACCTTGACTTTTTCACTTTTTTCAGTCTGCGATGTACTCCCGCACCCGGTAGGTGGCGCCGATCTCCTCCTCGCAGATCCTCCGGCAGTTTTCGATCTCCTCTTTCGGAATGGTGTCCACCACGGTCATCATCACGGTGGGCACATACTTGCGGACCTCCTTGGTGACGTCCTTCATGGCCTGATAGGCGTTTTCCTGCTGGGGGTGGCACAGGGCGTTGTACTTCTCCGCCGTGTCGGTGTTCAGGGACACGGACACCATGTCGAACCGGCCCGCGAACTCCGGGGCGATGTCCCGGCCGTTGATCAGGGAGCCGGTGCCGTTGGTGTCCATGCGGGTGAAGATCTTCTCCCCCCTGGCCTTCATCTGGTCGATCACCCAGCAGATGTCATCTATCCGGTAGGTGGGCTCGCCAAAGCCCACAAACACCAGCTGCTTGTACTTGGAAAGGTCATGGCTCTCGATGGAGGCCAGGATCTCTTCCTTTGTGGGCTCCCGCTTCAGCCACAGGTTGTGGGTGTAGATGCTGCCGCCGGAGCCCTGGTTGTGCCGCAGGCAGAACTCGCAGTTGAAGTTGCACCGGTTGGTAGGGTTCACATACAGGTTGTCCCCGTATTCATAGGTGATGGTAAAGCCTTTTTCCATAAAAATCGCTCCTTGTGTGAAAAACTCAGGAAAGTTTGGATTGCAGGGTCATATCCGAAAGGGTGAACTGGCCGTCTGAGAGGGAGACCCGGGCGGAGAGGACGGCCAGACTGACCACAGAGGCGAGGGCGGAATCCTCGGGGTACAGCGCGGGCCGATCCTCCAGCCAAAGGACGCCCCCAGCTTCCGACCAAGAGACAAAGGCTCCGGTCCACAGGTGTTCCAGAGTCTCCGCCTGCACCTCCTCCGGCAGGGCCGCCTCGACGGATTGACTGCCCAGAGAGATAGTCAGCGTCTCACCGCTGCCGCTCAGGGTCAGCAGCGCGGATAGCTGCTCCTCATACAGGGACTCCGGAAACTGGGAATCTGTCAATGTGCCGCGGGACTGCTGCAAGACATGCAGGGCATAGCGGCTGACCTGGTTCCCGCCCTGAAAGCAGGAGACTACCGGCTCCGCGGCCCCGTCGCCGTCCAGGTCCAGGGCCAGCAGCTCCGGCGTCACGGATTTTGGCGTGTCAATTACCCAATCCGGAAACTCCGCCAGTGTATCGCCCCAGCGGAACAATACGTAAGGGGTGTCCCTATCGGCCACGCCATAGAGGGCCATCTCCTGCTCAGGGATCTCCGCCAGCAGAGCCAGCGGTTCGCCGGAGGTCTGCCAGTCGTACAGAGAGACGATCTCCGTGGGCAGCGCGCCATATTCCTCCGGCACCTGTCCCTCCGTCACCACGGCGGGAGCGGAGATCAGCTCCGCCGGAGCGGTCTCCGACAGGGATTCCGCGGGGGCACGACAGCCCGTCAGCAGCAGAATGGACAGGAACACCATCATCAGCTTTTTTATGCTGCATTCCTCCTTATATGCTGTTCAGATGAAAGTCCGACAGCGTGAAGATGCCGTTCTTGTAGGAGATGGCAGCGGTAATATCCGCCACTGGCCATCCGACGGCGTACCCTGCCGCCATTAACCGCGCGTTCCCATAGAAGGATAGTTTGCTGTCAGACTGGATTTCAAAATTGGCTGTATTTCCAGTATCTATTCCGGTGATTGTTGAAAGATCCAGCTCCAAGATCGAGTCAGAAAAATCCACCAGTTCCCTTCCCAGAATGGCAAAGGCCTGGCTGCCTGTTACAGAAATAGAGAGTTGACTGGAAAGCTGTTCTTTCCACAATTCATCTGGAAAGCAAGCATCCACCAGAGTTCCATCGCTGCTTTTTTTCACAATGTGGAGTTGTTCCACAGAGACCTCCGTACCGCTTCTGCAATAACATACGATTGCTGCATCCTCAATGCCGTCGCCATCTACATCTATTTGCCAGCACTGCGGCGGAATGGCCCGGGGCGTCCGATAAGACCAGGGAAACTCGGCCTCAATATCCCCCCAGCACAGCAGGATGCGGTCTTTTTCGCCGGCGATGCCATAAAGCGCCATATCCTCTGTCTGGTCCAGCAGGGCCAGAGGTTCTTCTTCCTGATTCCAGTCTCCCAACTCCGTAGATACAGAGGGCAGTTCATAGTCTTTCTCCGGCGCCTGCCCCACCGTCACCACGGCAGGGGCGGAGAGGAATTCCGCTGGTGCGGCTGCCGGCAGGGATTCTGCAGGCGCGGTTGAAATAGGCTCCGGCGGGGATTCGGCAGCCGCTTCATCGGTTTCCGCCGGAGCGGCCTCTGGCAGGGTGTCCGCGGTATCTTGTGGAATTGCTTCCGGAGTGGCGCTTTCCGGGGGTTCCCCCGCTCCGCCGCAGCCCGTCAGCAGCAGGCAGGCCAGGGCCATCAAAAACGCTTTTTTCATACCTTCTCCTCCAGCCCGAACAGCCGCAGGCCGTTGTTCCAGGTGTGCTGTGCCATCTCCGCCGGGGAGATGCCCTTCCACTCCGCCAGCTTTTCCACGATATAGGGGAGATTCCGGCTGTCGTTCCGCCTGCCCCGGTTGGGCACCGGGCTCATATAGGGGGCGTCCGTCTCCACCAGGATCCGGTCCAGGGGCGTGACGGCCGCCACCTCCGGCGCCCGGCGGGCGTTTTTGTAGGTCACCGGCCCGTCAAAGCCCAGGTACCAGCCCCGCTTCAGCAGTTCCTCTGCCATCTCCGGGCTGCCGGAGAAGCAGTGGAACACCCCCCGCACGCCGGGGAACTCCTTCACGATCTCCAGGCTGTCCCCGTGGGCCTCCCGGTCGTGGACGATCACCGGCAGATCCAGCTCCAGCGCCATCTGGAGCTGGCGGCGGAATACCAGCTGCTGGAACTCCTTGGGCGGATTCTCCGCCCAGTAGTAGTCCAGGCCGATCTCCCCGATGGCCACCACCTTCTCCCGGCGGCACAGCTCCCGGATGGCGTCGAAGTCCGCGTCGGTACAGCCGGCGCAGTCCTCCGGGTGGAAGCCCACGGCGGCGAACAGCCAGGGGCGGGTCTCCGCCAGGGCCAGGGCGGAGCGGGAGCTGGCCACATCCACTCCGGGGACCACCACAGCCCTCACCCCAGCGTCCGGCAGGGCGTCCAGCAGGACCTCCCGGTCCCGGTCAAAGGCGTCGTCATTGTAGTGGGCATGGGTGTCAAACAGCGTCACAGGCGTCACCTCTTGCGAAAGAAATTGTGTTCATGGTCGATTATAACACGCCTTGTGGAAAAGAAAAGGGCCAGAATCGGGAAAAGGGACCTGTCCAGAAAAAACAAAAAGGACATCCGAACGGATGTCCTTTCAGCCCGATATGATCAGCCGATCTTGTTGAGCTTCAGGGTCATGGCGCTCTTGCGGTGAGCGGCCGTGTTCTTGTGCAGAACGCCCTTGGCAACAGCCTGATCGACTTTCTTCACTGCAACCTTGTAAGCGCCATCGGCCTCGGTGCGATTGCCTTCTGCGGCAGCAGCCTCGAACTTCTTGATGGCGGTCTTCAGCTCGGACTTCGTGGCCTTGTTGCGGGCGTTGCGCACCTCAGCGATCAGAACGCGCTTCTTGGCAGACTTGATATTCGGCAAACCAAACACCTCCCTTAGGCAGAAAATTTGACTGTGGGAACCAGTTCCCACCATGCAGAATGATATTTTAGCAAAGAACGGCACAAAAAGCAAGACTTTTTTTATATTTTTCGGACCAAATTTGTATATCGTGCCGCCGAACGCAAAACCTAGGGACCAGACCACAAGATTTTGTGTTTGGGAGGCGGCGCACCATGTTCATCAAGCGCACGGATCTGGCCCTGGAGGCCCGGGAGCTCTGGCAGGAGTCCGCGGAGCGGACCACCCGCCTCATGGGGGTGAAGGCCACCAAGACCAAGCTGGAGGGCTACCCCGTCACCCGGGTGGACATTCTGGATCACCGGGGGGAGGAGGCCCTGGGAAAGCCCCAGGGCAGCTACTTCACCATTGACCTCACCACCTTCTGGCAGCGGAAGGCGGACTTCTTCGAGCGGGCGGTCCGGGCGGTGGGCACGGAGCTGAAGGCCCTGCTGCCGCCGGAGGGCGCCGTCCTGGTGGTGGGCCTGGGCAACGCGGCCATGACGCCGGACGCCGTGGGCCCCCTGGCTCTGGACAGCGTGCTGATCACCCGGCACCTGCTCTCCGCCATGCCCAAGCAGTTTGCCGGGTTCCGGCCAGTGGCGGCCTTCCGCACCGGCGTGCTGGGCACCACCGGCGTGGAGTCCGCCGAGGCGGTGCGGGGACTGGTGGAGGAGGTGCGGCCCGCCCTGGTGCTGGCCATCGACGCCCTGGCCTCCCGCCGGTGCGGCCGGGTCTGCGCCACCGTGCAGCTCAGCGACACCGGCATCATCCCCGGCTCCGGCGTGGGGAATCACCGCTCCGCCCTGAATCAGGAGACCCTGGGGGTGCCGGTGTTCGCCATCGGCGTGCCCACGGTGGTGGACTCCGCCACCCTGGCGGCGGACGTGCTGGAGGAGTCCGGCGCGGAGAAGATCGACGAGGAGCGGCTGCGGGACCACGAGCCCTTCATGGTCACCACACGGGACATCGACCAGCAGGTGCGGGACCTTTCCAAGGTGGTGGGCTACGGCATCAACTGGGCCCTCCAGGACCTGGAGATCGAGGAGATGAACGCCCTGCTGAGCTGAGGCGGTTCCTGTGAAAAAACGCGGGCCGGGAAGCAGATCGCCTCCCGGCCCGCGGCCGCATTATTGGAACTTGGGCAGGGTGTTGGCGCCGTGGGGCAGCAGCGTGGCCCGCAGGTCCCTGCCGCCGTTGAGCCGGCGGGACAGCTCCAGCGCCTCGTCCAGGGTCTTGACCACATGGATCTTGGCGGTGCCGAAGTCCTCCTGGGCCATGTCGGTGACGGCGATCATGTGGTACTTCTCGGCGCTCTCGGCAAAGAGGTAGCCGATGAAGGCGCCGATGGAGAAGGTCTCCCGCAGGTCCTTCTCCCGCGCCTCCATGGTGGCGAGGCCGGCGATCTGCCGCTGGGTGTCCTCGCTGCCGAAGCCCTCCTCCGACTTGGTCACCAGGATCAGGGTGCCGCCGTCGGCCACCACCTCCAGGGCATTGGAGAGGGTCTTGATGGTCTGGTAGAAGTTCAGGTCCTTGGGATAGCCGCCGGCGCTGGCGATGACCAGGGGAGTCTTTTCCCCCACCGGCACGCCGTACATCCGGTCCACCAGATCGCAGGCCGCCTGGTGGGCGGTGACCCAGTTGCCGGCAAAGGCGGCGATGATCTCCTGTTCGTCGTTCACCACCACGTTCAGCAGAAACGTGGGACTGACCATGGAGCAGGCCTCCATCATGTCCGCGTGGACCGGGTTGGTGGCGTTCATGTTGGCGCTGCGGACTTTGGGGTTGGAGCCGCTGCCGATGCCGGGGTTCAGGGCCAGGTTGTGGTTTCTCATGATGGTCTCCCGGCCGGCGATGCCCGGCAGGATGCTCTTGCGGCCGCCGGAGAAGCCGGCGAAGAAGTGTGGCTCAATAAAGCCTTCTGCTATTAACAGGTCTGCTTCTGCTGCCAGACGGTTAATGATCAGATTGCCGCCGGATGGAAGCTTGCCAAGGTATATCAGATTGTCCTTGTCATCACAGTCATGAACTATGATCTTCTCATTTGCCATGATCTCAGGGCCAAATTTTGCTGCCAGCTCTTCTTTGGTAGTTGTTCTGTGAAGACCGGTTGAAATAAGAATGGTAATATCTGCATCAGGATTGCCTTTACGGATCTCAGCTAAGATCAGAGGCATCATGATATGGCTTGGAACAGGTCTTGTATGGTCAGAAGAAATAACAACCACCTTCTTCTTTCCAACTGCCATATCGCACAGTCTTGGAGTTCCGATAGGATGCTCCAAAGCATCCTGAACCAGCTCTGCCCCGCTCTTTGGTGCCTTGTAGCTGTGAAGTTCAGATAACAGCACACCTGCCAGATGCTCATCCTCGATCTTTGCTGTTAATTTTTCTTTTCCATAAGGTAATAAAAATTCTTTCATCTCTGCTTCCTCCTGTTTTAAATGATGTTCTCTCGGAATCTTTCTGTACCTGATTTTGTGAGAACATGATGAATGATTGTATCATTTTATACTTCTTTGATCTTGCGCAATGCAAATGCAGCTGCATCATCAGCGCCAAAAGCACCTGCCTTTGTTACCAGCCTCATTCCTTCGTACTTTCCGCCCTTTACCTGCACTAATGGGATACCTACGCGGATCTCAGAAAGGATCTGGGAACCATCTGCTTCAATGTTCATCAGCATTCCAAGGGCTGTATCACCACCTGTAAGGAATACACCGGAAACCTTTACCTGTTCCAGGATCTCCATTGCCAGACGGCCAACTATGGAACGTACCTTATCACCAGTCTCTACAGGACCAAGTCCTAATACCTCACCAGCTTCAAAGGAAAGCTCCAATTCGTTTCTGTCATAGGCTGTATTGGTAAGAAGAATGGTATCTTTACCTGCCTTTAAAGAATCTACCACTTCCTTCAGGTAAGACTCTGTATCCTCTTTTCCGGACAGAATATCATGCATAGGAAGCTTTACCATTTTAATTCCGGCTTCTTCGCAATATTTCATCTGCCGGTTAGTCACAGTGCTTACACTTGCAACCACTCCCAGCGCCGGAAGAGACGGCCGTTCCAGTTCCATCAGATTATCTGCCAGTCCTGCAGTGCCGATATAAAGCACCTTTTTTCCTGCTTTTGCAACTGCCTTTAAAACTTTCTTTAAATCATCATTGCAATCTGCATCGCATACATAAATGCGGCCTTCTGTAAAATCAAGACCATCGCTTCTCACATCCGGGAGTCTTTTTAAAATAACCTTTTCTTCATAATATCTTCCCAGCATCCTTACCAGATTATCTTCTACTACCGGATTCTTAGGGTCGCTGGCAAGTTCCGTGCGGCAGATCTCTACGCCGTTTAAACAGTGCACCCCATCTACAGTCGTTCTCTTTAAATCCGGAAGAGCCGGTGCAAAGATCATTAACTCTGGTTTAAAACGTTCATCTACTGCCTTGATCTCTGCTGCAATATTTCCTCTCATGGTGGAATCAACTTTTTTGATCACATAGCGGAAGCTGTCAAAATCCACATCTTCCAGCGCATGGGACACTATCTCATATGCATGATCAGGATGAACCGTTCTGGACTCTGTATCAATGACAATGGATCTGTCTGCCCCCATCGGTTTTCCGCAAAACAGCACTTCTGTTGGAAAACCTCTTCTGCGCAGCTGGACTCCGGTATCATTAGCTCCGGTAAAATCATCTGCAATGATCAGGTATCTTTCTTCCAACCATTTCACCGCCTTTCTAATTGTTTATTTTTGAAACATTTTTATGAGAGTTCATATTTTTTTAGATTTATTTCTTATTTGTTTTATATTCTACACGCTTTTGTCTTTCTATTTCAATGAATTTGTTGTATAATATGTTTAAAATTGTAACACTTCTAAATGTGAGGTGCCCTAAATGATAAAAAAAATCCGTATACTGGGAATTGCCCCCTATAAAGGACTTGCCACTCTTATGAAACAATGTGCCCTGCAGTACCATGAGATCGAGTTTACCGCCTATGCAGGAAGCATGGAACAGGGACTTGCCCTTGCAAAACGCTACAGCGAACATTATGACGTTATCATCTCCCGTGCAAACACAGCCAAGATGATATCCCAGTCTGTGCATATCCCGGTCATCGATATTGGTATTGGCTATTATGATGTACTGCGCTGTATTAAAATGGCCCAGAATACCGGGACCAAATTTGCCCTTTTAGGCTTCCAGTCCCTGACTGTCATCGCAAAAAACCTCTGCGATCTTCTCCAGATCCATGTAGATATTTTCTCTTTCTCCGTAGATAACTGGAAAGGCTCCGGCGATCTTCTGGACCGTATGAAGGAACAGGGCTACAAGACTGTAGTCTGCGATATGATCCCTTATGACCATGCAAAAATGATCGGGCTTACACCTATCCTTCTTACTTCCAGCGCAGAAAGTGTAAAACAGGCCATGGAAAATGCTATTGGCACCTGGCAGCAGTACCAGAGGCTGTGCAATTCCAATGCCATGATGCAGTCCCTGATCCGCAGCAGCTCCAACCAGTATCTGATCCTGGATCTGGAAGGCCGTTGCCATTATTCCACAATCAATGATGAAAAAGAGGAGGAATTTATCCAGATCCTGCAAAAAGAGCTTGGAAAATGCCGCACTTCCTCCAGGCGTTCTTTCTTTATCACCCTGGGAAACCAGTTGTATTCCGTCCGCTCCAGCCTGGCTGAGGAAGGGGATTTTCCTTATATCATCTTCCGCATCATGTTATCCAAGATCCCTTTAAGCCACTCTAAATACGGCATTACCATTATGGATAAAGAACAGGCATTACAACGCTTTATTGAAAGCTTTTACAGCAATACAGAACTATCCCGCAGTGCTGCCGCTGCCATGGATCAGTCAGATTCTTCTTCAGTCCCTCTTATGATCACCGGAGAGATCGGTACAGGCAAAGACCGTGTAGCTTATCTCCACTATGCAAAGAGCCAGTTTAATGATGAACCTCTTTACGTTGTGAACTGTTCCATGTTAAATGATAAAACCTGGAATTTCCTGATCAATCATTACAACTCTCCTTTTACAGACAACGGAAATACCATTTACATCTCCAATCTGGGCGTTTTGTCCCATCAGCGGCAGAAACAGCTGTTATCCATCATACTGGACACCAACCTGCACATCCGCAATCATCTGATCTTTTCCTGTACCCAGGCAAAGGACGGCCATATGCCCCATGCTGCATTAGAGTATACCAATATGCTGGGGTGTGTGCCTCTTCCTATCAAGCCTTTGCGGGAACAGAAAAATGACATTGTTCCTTCAGCCGCCCTTTATATTGATACATTGAATCAGAATCTGGGCCGCCAGGTGGTAGGACTGGAAGACGGGGCCGCAAAGCTTCTTATAGAATATGACTATCCATGTAACCGCACCCAGTTTAAACGTATATTAAAAAAAGCAGTACTGGAAACCAGCACTGCCTATATATCTCGTGATACAATTGAAAAAATATTAAAAGAAGAGTCCGCCTTTTTCCCGGATGACCATGAAGCGCATATAATAACACATTCTAAAGCAGCCACCGAAAAAGAAGGCTTTTCCCTGAACTTAGAACAGCCTCTTGACCGCATCAACCAGGACATTGTCCAGCATATTTTAAACAGCTGCAGTGGAAACCAGACAGCCGCAGCAAAGAAGCTTGGAATCAGCCGGACCACTTTGTGGCGCTATATCAACCGGTGATCTCGTCTTTTTTCTTTAACCCTTTTGTATTCTTCTCCACCAGTCTGCGGGTTACCATAATCTGGTGCCCGCAACCGGTGCATTTTAAGCGAAAATCCGCTCCTACTCTTAAGATCTCCCACTCACTGCTTCCACACGGGTGGGGCTTTTTTAATTTTACGATATCTCCTACTTCATAGTTTAAACGTTCTTCAGGCATATTCTTTTTCTCCTGTCTGTACCAAAATATCTGTTATTCCACAACTGTTTCCAGCACCTTTCCGATGCTGTCAGAGATCACCAGATCTGCCTGGGAATCTCTGGAAGTTACGCTTTTATTGACCAAGACCAGTTTACTGCCTCTGTAATGGTCAAT
>ERZ1106915.1287-NODE-1287-length-22743-cov-3.409379_pt1 | contig 22743 bp, 18 predicted proteins | sample MGYA00403653_ERZ1106915 | MGnify/ENA primary metagenome ERZ1106915 (study PRJEB35170, sample SAMEA104062404) | human gut metagenome | biome: human gut; feature: human-associated habitat; material: faeces | place: Denmark | collected 2012-06-06 ... | reverse complement strand
AAAAGCACGGCAGGCAGCACAGCAGGGAGAAAAGACAACTGCGGAGGCAGCAAAGGCAGAGACAAACGGTGAGAAGTTAAAAGTGACACTTCTTGTTACCGGTTCTTTCGGCGATAAGGCATTCAATGATTCCGCGCAGGCCGGCATGAAGAAGCTGGAAGAAGAGCTCGGCGACAAAGTTGAAGTCAACATGGTCGAGATGGGAAGCGATAAGACAAAATTCGAAGGTTCTATGTTAGACGCATGTGAGTCTGATGCAGACCTGATCATCACAGGTCTCTGGGACATGAAAGAGATCACAGAGAAAGTTGCACAGGAATTCCCGGAGAAGAAATTCATCATCTTCGATACAGACGTTGATTACACAGTTGGCGATCTGAGCAACGTATATTCCATGAGCTACAAGCAGAACGAGGGCGCTTTCCTTGCAGGTGTTCTTGCAGCAAGCGTAACAAAATCTGACATGGAATTTGCAAATGAGGACAATGTGATCGGTTTTGTAGGAGCAAAAGATACAGCGGCTGTTATCAATGACTCCGCAGTCGGCTTCATCGAGGGCGCACAGTTTGTAGACCCGGATGTAAAGGTACTCGTTTCCTATGTTGGTTCCTATGTGGATTCCGCAACTGCAAAAGAGCTTGCGATCACTCAGTATTCCAACGGTGCTGATGTCGTTTTCGTAGCAGCAGGTCCGGCTTCCGTAGGCGTTATCGAGGCAGCTGCTGAGAGCCAGAAATACTGCATCGGCGTTGACTCTGACCAGGCACTTGCTTACGAGGGCAAAGACGAAGCAAACTACATCATCTCTTCCGCGATCAAAAACGTTGGCGAGAGCCTCTACAATGCGGTAGAAAAGGCCGTTGACGGCACACTTCCGTATGGTGAATATCAGATCCTTGGTATCGAGGACGGCGTTGTAGGTCTTGCTGACAATGATATCTATCAGTCTGTTGTATCTGACGATGCAAAGAAGGCAGTCGAGGACGCAAAAGAGAAACTGCTTTCCGGCGAGGTCAAGGTTGATTCCGCTTACGGCATGGATGAGGCAACCTTAAAAGGCATCATCAACGGAGCACAGTAAAGGAAAACAGCTGAGACATGCACCCATAGTTTAGTTCACATCTCCTGTATCAGGCAGAAATGAAGCAGCAGGCGGAAAATGCTGTTCCCGGGGTCATCCCGGAGCAGACCGCCCGGCGCTTCCCCTGTCCGCGGATCGCAGGAGATGTTGCTTTTTATCATCATGCATAACGGTGGGGATGACCGCCGGAACATACAGGCGGATAAGAGCTTTACCTGGAGGAGAATGAATGGAGCAGGAGATCATTTTAGAGGCCCGGAATATCACAAAAGTATACCCGGGCGGCGTTGTGGCAAACCATAATGTCAATCTGCAGATCAAAAAAGGTGAGATCCATGCGCTGGTCGGAGAGAACGGTGCAGGAAAGTCAACTTTGATGAAAATGCTGTTTGGTATGCTGGCACCGACGGAAGGCCAGATCTTTGTGGATGGAAAAGAAGTACACTTCTCTTCATCCAGCGATGCGATCGCGGCCGGACTCGGCATGGTACACCAGCACTTTATGCAGGTCCCGTCCATGACTGTGGCGGAGAACCTGATCCTCGGTGCAGAGCCGGGAACCGCACTGAAAGTAGACAGGAAAGAAGCAGTGCGGATCACGACAGAACTTTCCGACAAATACAATCTGAAGGTAGAGGCAAAAGAAAAGGTCGAAGACATTTCTCTTGCCATGCGCCAGAAACTTGAGATCTTAAAGGCACTCTACCGGGGCGCGCATATCCTGATCCTGGATGAGCCGACAGCCGTGCTGACACCGCAGGAAACAGAGGAACTGTTTGAACAGTTAAAACTTTTAAGAGAACATGGCCACACGATCATCTTCATCTCACACAAACTAAATGAAGTCAAGGCACTCTGCAACCGCATGACGATCCTCAGGGACGGAAAGACCATGGGAACGTATGAGATCTCAGATCTTGATGAGAGGGAGATCTCCCGCCTGATGGTCGGCCGTGATGTCAGCCTGGATATTGAAAAAGAGGAGATGGAGTTTGGAAAAACTGTCTTTTCAGTAAAAGATCTTGTCTATGTGGACCAGTTCGGAAAGACGAGACTGGATCATGTCTCGTTTTCCATCAAAGAGGGCCAGATCCTCGGAATTGCCGGTATTGATGGAAACGGACAGTCGGAGCTCGTTGAGGCGATCGTCGGAACCTTAAAGCAGCAGCAGGGAACGATCACGATGAATGGAAAGGATATTTCCAATGCTCCGGTACTCGCCCGTCAGGAAGCAGGAATCTCCCATGTCTCAGAAGACCGTATGAAATTCGGAACGGCTCCGAAACTTTCCCTGGAGGACAACACGATCTCAAAGATTTACTATACGGATAAATTAAAAATACACGGACTTCTCGACAGCAAAAAGATCAGCGAGTTTACAAACAGGATCTTAAAGGAATTCCTCGTAAAATACGATAATTCCAAACAGTCCATCGCGGAACTTTCCGGTGGTAATGTCCAGAAGGTCGTTGTTGGCCGTGAGTTTGACTATGAACCGGATCTCCTGATCATGGACCAGCCGACGCGCGGAATCGATGTCGGTGCGATTGAGTTCATCCGGAAAAAGATCGTTGACATGAGAAGCAGAAAGAAAGCGATCCTGCTCGTCTCCGCGGATCTGAGCGAGATCCTTTCCCTGAGCGACACGATCCTCGTCATGCATGAAGGCCGGATCGTCGGACATATCGCGGATGTGAAGAAGACATCGGAGAACGAGCTTGGTCTTTACATGCTCGGTGTAAAAGAAGATTCCAAAGAGCAGATCGGAGGTGCCTGCTGTGAATAAGAAATTTACCATCGTAAGACTGCTCTGTGCATTCGGGATCGCCATTGCCCTGTCTGTGGCAGTCATCTTCGCAGTCAGTGAAGAACCGGTGACAGCGATCTACAACCTGTTTTTGGGACCGCTGCAGTCGAAACGTCACTTTTTTGAAGTATTTGCGAGCAGTGTGCCGCTGATCTTTACAGGACTTGCGCTGGGACTTGTCTTTAAGTCCGGAAACTTCTCGATGATCGCGGATGCATGTCTGTATACAGGCGCGGTCGTGACCGCGGCGCTTGCCATCAAAACATCTCTTCCGTTTGCAGTCCACCCGATCGTTATCATGATCGCGGCAGCGGCAGTCGGTGGAGTGATCGGCAGCATCCCGGCTCTTTTGAAAGTGTATTTCCACACAAATGAACTTGTAACTTCCCTGATGTTCAACTATGTATTCTTCTATCTCGGGATTTACAATGTGACAAAATTCCTGGCAGACCGCGAGGCGGGAACCTTTGCATCAAAGAAATATCAGGCGACGGCAGCACTCGGAAAGCTGATCCCGGGGACAAATTTCCATGTTGGATACCTGATCGCGATCGCGGCCGTGATCGCCTTATACATTCTTGTATACAAGACGAAATTCGGATATGAAGTGCGCATCTCCGGAAGCAATCCGGAATTCGCAAAATATTCCGGGATCAGGACAAGCCGTGTCATCATCATGACCCAGATCATTGCAGGTGCCGTTGCCGGTCTCGGCGGTGCCGTGGAGCAGATGGGAATGTACCAGCGTTTCAACTGGCAGGATTCCCCGTCCTACGCATGGGACGGTGTCATCATCGCGATCCTGTCCGGCAACAATCCGAAAATGGTCCCGTTTGCCGCGTTTTTCCTGGCATACATCCGTGTCGGTGCGGACCTCATGTCACGCCGCTCTGATGTACAGAATGAGCTCGTTTCGATCATCCAGGCCGTTCTGATCCTGTTTGTAACGGCAGAGCGGTTCATGGCGGGATGGAAACAGCGCGAAGAAGCGAAAAAAGCACTGAAAGGGGAGGCGTAACAGATGAATCTTTTACAGGAAATTTTAAAAACATTAAGTCTCCCGGAGTTCTACTTCGCGATGTTCCGAAGCGCGACGCCGGTGCTCTTAACAACACTTGGCGCGATGATCTCGTCCAGATCGGGGACAAGCAATATCGCACTGGAAGGAACGATGCTGATCTCCGCGTTTGTCGGCGTTGTCGTCAGCGCCTTTTCCCACAGCGCATGGATCGGATTCCTGGGGGCGGTATTTGCAGGATTTGTTGTCAGCAACATTCTCGCCTACTTTATCCTGAAATTAAACTCCAATGCGGTCATTTCCGGTATCGCATTAAACACGTTTGCATCAGGAGGAACGATCTTCGTCCTCTATCTGATCACGGGGGAAAAAGGCGCATCCACATCCCTGGAATCTTTAAAACTTCCGAGTTTAACGATCCCGGTCGTAAAAGACATCCCGGTGATCGGTGCTGTCCTTTCCGGACATCATGTCCTGACATACACAGCACTTGTTTTAGTGGCAGTTGTATGGTATATGTTTAAGTACACAAGACTCGGTATGCATATCCGTGCGGTCGGGGAATCTCCGGATGCGGCGGAATCAGTCGGCATTCCGGTAAAGCGGATCAAATATATCGCACTCTGCCTGAGCGGGATCCTGACAGGTATGGCGGGCGCCTTCCTGTCCATGGGATATGTAGGACTTTTCTCATCCGGAATGACTGCCGGACGCGGTTATATCGCACTGGCGACGCAGGCGATCGCGGCGGGAAATGCAGTGATCGGAATGCTTGCATCCCTGCTGTTCGGATTCTGCCAGAGCCTTGCGAACTATCTGCAGAATTCTTCCATTCCGCTTCAGTTTATCCAGATGATGCCTTATCTCATCATCATCATTGCCTACACGATCTACTGCGCGATGGTAGAACATAACAAGAAAAAGAAACAGATGAAAGCTGCGGCTGGGAAGTGATCCTGGCCGGAGAGAAAACAGCTCCTGGGAACGGGAGCTGTTTTTAGAAGACAGAAAGGAGAATGAATCTATGGGTCATGTAACAGAACTTCACCTACATCTGGACGGCTCACTCCGCCCGGAGACAGTCTGGGAGCTTGCGAAAGAACAGGGGATCAGGCTTCCTGCGGAGAGCGCGGAAGAAGTAAAGTATAAAATGGAAGTGCCGGAAGACTGCAGGACACTGGAGGAATATCTGGAGCGCTTTGATCTTCCGCTTCTTGTCCTTCAGAGAGCAGACGCGATCGAGCGTGTGACTTATGAGCTTGTGGAAGACCTTGCAAAGGAAGGTGTGGATTATGCGGAGATCCGCTTTGCACCGCAGCTTTCCGTAAATGGCGGTCTGACGCAGGATAAAGTTGTCGAGGCAGCGATCCGCGGTGCGGAGCGCGGCATGAAGGCCTATCCGGAGATCCGTGTCGGACTGATCCTCTGCTGCATGCGCGGAGCAGACAATGAAGCGTTGAACATGCAGACGGTGGAGACAGCGAAAAAGTATCTTGGACCGGTCGTGTGCGCGGTTGACATTGCCGGCGCGGAAGGCCTGTTCCCGACGGAAAACTTTGCACCTGTCTTTGCGAAAGTCCGTGAATACGGAATCCCGATGACGATCCATGCAGGAGAGGCTGCCGGACCGGATAGCATGAAGACAGCGCTTTCCTTCGGGACAAAGCGCATCGGACATGGAGTTGCGGCGATCAATGATCCGGAACTGATCCGGAGACTGATCGACGAGAATGTGACACTTGAGGTATGTGTGACGAGCAATTACCACACAAAAGTTGTCCCGGCGATCGAGATGCATCCGATCCACAAGCTTCTCGATGAGGGAGTCCATGTGACAGTAAACTCTGATAACCGGACATGTTCCAGAACGACACTTCAGAAAGAGAAGGAAGTCTTAAAGGAACAGCTCGGATTCAGCGATGAGGAGATCGAAAAGATGCAGGAATATGCCTGGGAGGCAAGATTCCTGAAATAAAAGGAATAAGATACAGGAAAGCGACAGAATGAACGAAAAAACTCCGGGAATTCTGTCGCTTTTTCTGTACTAAAAAATATATATTCCATTAAGCGGAATGAAAATCATCAAAAATATACAAAAATTGTTCCATGAAATTGTAGTGTATGCCAAAGATGGGAGGAAAAGTCACTTGACATTGCATTGAAGTGCGGAAAATGTTAAAATAGATAAAACTAATTTCAGTTTACGGAATACCATTCCACTACACGGAATGAACAAAACAAATGACGAGCGATGCTATACGGCAGCTGTTTGAACGCAGATAAGCATTCCCCCGCTTCAAGTGCGCGGAGCACTAAGCGGTGGGTGAGTGGGATGCTTATGTCAGTGGGAGTTGAAAGCTCCCACTGACAGATCGCGAAGCGACTGCGTTCATGAGCAAGTAGCGAAGCGGATTGCGAATGTCCGCTTTACTAGCTGCTGCTGCGACAACAAGTGGAGGCAATTATGCAGTTAGTTGATCGCGCACTGAGTGCGCTGGAGGTCCTGAGCCGGAACATGGATGGCTTGTCCGTTACGGAACTTGCAGAACAGCTGAATATCCCGGCAAGTTCTACCCATCGGATACTCACAAGTCTGAAAGGAAATCACCTTGTTGTTCAGGATGCACAGACAAAAAAATATCGTCTGGGATATAAAATCTGCGGTATTGCGGCAGGTGTTGTAAAGGGAAGTGCACTCACACAGACAGCACAGACATCGATGCAGAAACTTGCAGAAAAAATTGACAGGAATGTAGTCCTCTGTATCATGGAGCACGGCGTCGCCATGAACATTGCATGCAGTGAACGCGGCGATTCCAATATGTACATGATGAAGATCGGTCATGTGATCCCGTTTTATTCTACCTCTGCCGGCCGTGTGTTTATGGCGTATATGGACAGGAAACAGGCGCTTGAGATCCTGGAAAAAGAGACGAGAACAAAGACTACGCCGAATACAAAAACAGGGCTGCAGGAGTTAAATGCAGAGCTTGACCGCATCCGCGCCCAGGGATATTCCGTGATCGATGAAGAACTGCAGCTTGGTATCCAGGGCGTGGCGTGCCCGATCTTTGATATCAACGGGGAGCCGGCGGCAGCACTGGCATTTACTTCGCTGAAAGACGGAAATGAAGAAGAGATGCAGGAACGGATCCGCCTGTTAAAGGCATATGCGGAAGAAATTTCTGAGGCAATCCGGTAAAGAAAAAGGAGGAACGTTATGAGTGAGTACAGCGTAGAGTTAAAAGGCTTAAACAAGGTATACAGCAACCTCTTAAAAGAGGATACAGTAGCGTTGAAGGATATTAATCTTCAGATCCGGCCGGGTGAGTTTATCTCGATCATCGGTCCGTCCGGATGCGGAAAATCAACACTTTTACGGATCATCGGAAACCTCGACAAACCGACATCCGGCACGATCGAGTACCGTGACGGCGCAGACCAGCAGATGGGCTTTGTTTTCCAGGATTCTGTCCTGCTTCCGTGGAAGAATGTAAGACAGAATGCGGAATTTCCGCTTGTGATCCAGAAAAAACAGACGGAAGAGAATGAAAAAAAGCTCGATGAACTCTTAGAACTTGCAGGACTTTCCGAGTTCAAGACAGCGCTCCCGCGAGAACTTTCCGGCGGTATGAAACAGAGGGTTTCCATCGTCCGTGCGCTTTCCTACGATGCGCCGCTGCTCCTGATGGATGAGCCGTTCGGTGCGCTGGATGCCCTGACGCGGGACCATTTAAATGAGGAGCTGCTGAAGATCTGGCAGAAGACGAAAAAGACGGTCATCTTTGTCACACACAGCATTGAGGAAGCGACGTTCCTGTCAGACCGGGTGCTCGTCATGTCGGCGAGACCGGGACGCGTAAAGGAGATGGTCGAGATCGATCTGCCGCGCCCGAGGGGAGAAGCGACAAGAAATGATCCGAAATTTACAGAATACAATAAGTACCTGAGGGGGATCATCGGATGAAGAAAAATGGAAAACTTCAGGGTGTCTTAAGAACGATCGGGGAGTATGCACTTTCCGTCGGTGTCTTTATTGCGATCTGGTGGATCTACGTTGCAGTGAAACATGTACCGGCGTACATTCTGCCATCGCCGCCGAAAGTATGGAACAGTCTGGAAAAAATGTTTGTAAAGGGAACGGTTTATCCCCATCTCTGGACGACAACATATGAGGTCATTCTCGGGTTTGTGATCGGAGCGTTTCTCGGGATCGTACTTGGATATATATTTATCAAGGTCGATGCGTTGAAAACGATGCTGATGCCGTATCTGATCTTTCTGCAGACAGCGCCGAAGATCGCTCTTGTTCCGCTGTTCGTTATCTGGTTCGGGATCGGACTTGTATCAAAAGTTGTCCTGATCATTTCCATGGTACTGTTTCCGGTATTGTCAGGCATGATGCTGGGATTGGAATCGATCCCGCCGGATGTCAGAAACCTGATGAAGATCTTAAAGGCATCAAAATGGCAGATCTTTTCACAGGTTGAGATGCAGTATTCACTTCCGGCACTTTTTGCGAGCATGAAAGTGGGGATCGTCCAGGCAGTCATCGGAGCGATCGTTGCAGAATGGATGTCGGGAAAACAGGGCCTTGGCTACATTTTAACATATGCATCATCGACATATGACACACCGATGCTGCTCGCAGGCATCATCGTAACGATCATCCTGGGAATCGCGACATACCAGGTGATCAGCGTGCTGGAAGATAAATTCCTGTACTGGCATGAGTCAAAGAACTGATAAGGACTGCGCCTGTTCGGAAAAAGACAAAGGAAGAAAGTTTTTGGAGGAGATTTGTGTGAATTTTACATCGGCTTCATCACCGACGATGAATGGAAAAATGCCGCATATCCAGTGTACGGCAGATGATATTGGAGAGATCGTGCTGCTTCCGGGGGATCCGGCGCGCGTATCGATGTTTGAGGATCTGCTGGAAGATTACAGGATCGTCAGCAATTACCGGGAATACGTGGTTGGGACAGGATATTACAATGGCATTAAAATTACAGTGTGTTCCACAGGGATCGGCGCACCGTCAACAGAGATCGCTGTGATCCAGCTGATCGCGCTCGGAGCAAAAGCATTGATCCGGATCGGCGGAACAGGTGTCCTGAAGGAAGAGGTGCCGTGCGGCGCTATGGTATTAAACACAGGTGCTGTCCGGAGAGGCGGTTCATCGTGCTTTTACGCACCATCGGAATACCCGGCGCTGGCATCGTTCGAGGTCCTGGACTGTCTGAAACGTGCGTGTGAAGAGAGAGAACAGCCATATTCCATGGGAGTCTGCATGTCGGTCGGCTCTTTCTACCATGGTCAGGGACGTCAGATGCCGTTTGAAACGGGATATGATGAAAATGCGGTCCTGGAACAGTATAAAAAATGGAACATCCTGAACATGGAGATGGAAGCGGAGACGATCTTCACGCTGGCGTCATTGAACAATGTTTTCTCGGGAAGTATCTGCGCGGTACACTGCAACCGGATCACGGACCAGTGGCTGGTGGATTTTGAACCTGCGCAGAAGGAAATGTGCAGAACGGCACTGGCAGCAGGAGAAAAATTATATAAGGAATATCTTCACAGAAAATAGCGGAAAAAGATACTGCGGATAACGGATCTATGATAATGACCCGGCCGGAGACGGCAGGGGAAATTATAAATGCCGGGAATATCACCCGGCGGGAGCAAATGTATCAATCCATTATGAAAAGGAGAAGGAGAGTACTATGAGAAAGAAAATTCTTGCAACCGTACTGATAGCAGCCATGGCAGTGTCCATGCTTGCAGGATGTAGCTCTGACAGCGCAAACAAAGCGAGTGAGGCAGCCGCAACAACAGCAGCAGAGACAACTGCTGCGGAAGAGAGCAAAGCAGACGAAACAACAGCAGCCGAGGCAAAGGATGCAGGAGATTTAAAGACTGTTTCCATCCAGATCGACGGTTCCGCTGTTCCGTATTACGCACCGTTATATCTTGCACAGGAAAACGGATACTTCGCAGAAGAAGGTCTGAATGTAGAGTTTTATTATGCAGCAGCTGCGGATATCGTAAAGAATGTCGCAGCAGGAAATGTTGAGTTCGGTTTCCCGAATGCAGATGCAGTTGTAGCTGCAAAAGCACAGGGAATCCCGGTAAAGGTTGTTCACACAACATACCAGGAAGGTCTTGGAGCGATCATTTTCGGAAGTGATTCCGGAATCAGCACACCGGCTGACTTAAAGGGCAAAAAAGTAGCGGTAACAAGCCTTGGAAGCGCAAACTATTTCCAGCTTCAGGCAGCTCTGGAGTCCGCAGGACTTACCATCGACGATGTTCAGGTTGAGATCGTTGGTACAGGTGCGATCCTGACAGCTCTCACTGAGGGTCAGGTCGATGCGATCGTATTCTCCAAACTCAGAACGATCGAGTTAAACAACTCCGGTTTCGCTGCAAGCGAGATCACATGTGACCAGTTCCTTCCGTCCTTCGGAAACGTATTAGTTGCAGGCGATGCACTTGTTGAGAAAGATCCGGAAACAGTTGATGGCTTCTGCCGCGCATTAAACAAAGCGATCGAATACATCATCGACGGCCATGTAGAAGAGGCAGTTGATATGTCCATCGAGAAATATGCACCGACATTCGCAGAAAAGAGAGATGTTGTTGTCCAGATCTTAAATGATGTATTCGTAAAGACATTATGGCAGAGCGACTACACAGCAGAGAACGGAATCGGCGCATCTGATCCGGAGAAGTGGCAGGCACTCATCAATAAATCCAAAGAGATCGGCAACATCGATGAGACCTTCGATGCAGCAGAGCTTCTTTATACACCGGCAAAATAAGAGAGAACAAAGATTTCCCAGCTCCGGGCTGGAAGAGTTATGAGGTGAGAGATGTTTTACAGAAAATACAGAAAAATCATTCTTCCGGCATTGTTTCTGCCGTTGTTTCTGATCGTGTGGGAACTGTATATCCGGCTCTTTCATGTACCGAATTATCTGCTTCCCGGCCCGGCAGAACTGGCAGATTCAATGGTAAAGCTGTTCGTCAGCGGTGATATCATGAAACATATCCGTGTCACGATGGAAGAGATCCTTATGGGAACCGTGATCGGTATTGTGATCGGACTGATCCTCGGGTATATTATGGCGAAGATCCGGTTTATTGAACGCCTGATCATGCCGTTTGTCATCATTATCCAGACAGCGCCGAAGATTTCCCTCGCACCGTTATTTATCCTGTGGATGGGACTCGGCATCGAATCAAAGGCAGCCCTTGTTATCTTGGTCGTATCATTCCCGATCATGATCAACGAGGTGTCCGCGATCCGTTCCATTGAAGATAATGTATACAATCTGATGAAGGTGCTCAAAGCCAGCAAATGGCAGACATTCTGTAAGATCGAGGTTCCGTATTCCATCGAAATGATGCTGTCCGGTATCAAGCTTGCCCTGACACAGGCGATGACAGGTGCTGTTATCGGCGAGATGATCGGAGCCAAAGCGGGACTCGGATATCTGCTGACACTGGGAAGCGAGACATATGATATCAAGATGATCTTAAATGCAGTCATCCTCTTAAGCGTGATCGGTCTGGCGCTGTATCTGATCTCGGAATTTGTCGAGAAAAAGGCGCTTTACTGGAAAGTCATCGATAAGAGTGTGGTCGGTTAAAAATCAAAAGAAAAACAGGCAAGGTTCCCCTGCGGCGCATGATGCTGCAGCGGGGACCTTGTTTCTTCTTTAGCCGGCCATCATGTGGATGGGGAGAGATCGTTACTGCTCGCGTTATTCACCGGCTGCAGTCCGGAGTATTTTATGATGGTAAATCATATGGAATGATGATATACTTAACTTATATGCGGATCGCAGAATATCTGTAATTTTTCATGTCTGCAGGATACAATTCAGAACGGTCCATGCAAGAGTGCGATAGAAATGGAGAACGAATCTATGAAAAAAATGATTTCCTGGAACGTAAACGGCCTTCGTGCCTGCCTGGGAAAGGGATTTTTAGAATATTTAAAGGAGACGGACGCAGATATCTTCTGCATCCAGGAGAGCAAGCTGCAGGAAGGCCAGGTAGATCTGGATCTTCCGGGATATCACCAGTACTGGAATTATGCGGAGAAAAAAGGATATTCCGGAACGGCGATGTTTACGAAGGAAGAGCCGGTCGCAGTGACTTACGGACTCGGGATCGAGGAACATGACCATGAAGGCCGCGTGATCACGGCAGAATTTCCGGAATATTACGTGATCACCTGCTACACGCCGAACTCCCAGGACGGGCTGAAACGTCTGGATTACCGGATGCAGTGGGAGGACGCGTTCCGGACGTACCTGAAAGAGCTGGAGAAAAAGAAGCCGGTGATCTTCTGCGGCGATCTCAATGTAGCCCACAACGAGATCGACCTGAAGAATCCGAAGACGAACCGGAAAAATGCGGGATTCTCCGATGAGGAACGCGCGAAATTCACGGAGCTCCTGGGCGCCGGATTTATCGATACTTTCCGGTATTTTTACCCGGATCAGGAAGGGATCTACTCCTGGTGGTCTTACCGGTTCTCGGCGAGAGCAAAGAACGCGGGATGGCGGATCGACTATTTCTGTGTTTCCGAGGGCTTAAAGGACAGGCTGGTGGGCGCAAAGATCCATACGGAGATCATGGGAAGCGATCACTGTCCGGTGGAGCTGGATATCGACTGATAAATAGTGGAATGCTGAACGTCGGAAAATCAACGACGATAGATCGAAATAAAACAATGGCAGGTTGACATAACATGAACTTAGTAACGGCAGAACATCTGACGAAATCATATACAGAACGATTACTCTTTGACGATACCGATTTTTCCATCAACGAAGGCGATAAGATCGGTCTGATCGGGATCAACGGAACAGGAAAATCCACCTTATTAAAGATGGTGGCGGGACTTGAGGAGCCGGACTCCGGCCGGATCGTCCGGGGAAGAAATCTGGACATCCGCTATCTTCCGCAGAACCCGGTATTCCACCCGGGAGAGACGGTGTTAGAGAGTGTTTTAAGGGAAAATGAGGGACATGAGCACGTCTGGGACCTTGAGAGCCAGGCGAAATCCATGCTGAACCGCCTCGGGATCCCGGATTTTAACGAGAAAGTGGAACATTTGTCCGGCGGACAGAAGAAGCGCGCGGCATTGGCATCGGTGCTTTTATCGACAGCGGAGCTTCTGATCCTGGACGAGCCGACGAACCATCTTGACAGTGAGATGGCGGACTGGCTGGAAGATTATTTAAAGAAATTTAAGGGCGCGCTCCTGATGATCACCCATGACCGGTATTTTCTTGACAGCGTGACAAACCGGATCGTGGAGCTCGATAACGGAAAACTCTACAGCTATCAGGCAAACTATGAGGGATTCCTGGAACTGAAAGCGGAGCGCATGGACATGGAAAAGGCGTCCGAGCGCAAGCGCCAGTCGATCCTGCGGACCGAGCTTGCCTGGATGCAGAGAGGTGCGAGAGCGCGTTCCACAAAGCAGAAAGGCAGGATCCAGCGCTTCGAGGCACTGCGGGACAAAAAGGGACCGGTGGAAGACGGAAAAGTCGAGATGGAGTCGATCTCCAGCCGCCTTGGGAGGACAACGATCGAGATCACGGATCTCTGTAAATCATACGGGGACAAGGTCCTGATCAAAGATTACACTTACTTTTTCTTAAAAGATGACCGGATCGGTTATATCGGACCGAACGGAAGCGGAAAATCGACGCTGATGAAGATGATCGCGGGTTGGGTAAAACCGGATTCCGGTACGATCGAGATCGGGCAGACCGTAAAACTCGGCTATTTCTCCCAGGAAAACGAGGACATGGACACGAGTCTCAAGGTCATCGACTACATCAAGAATGTCGCAGAGTATGTAAAGACGAAGGATGGCAGCATCAGCGCATCCCAGATGCTGGAACGGTTCCTGTTCCCGCCGTCTGTCCAGTACACGGTGATCGAAAAACTGTCCGGCGGCGAGAGAAGACGTCTGTATCTCTTAAAGATCCTGATGAGTGCACCGAATGTCCTGATCCTGGACGAGCCGACGAATGACCTTGATATCCGCACTCTGATGATCTTAGAGGATTATCTTGACAGCTTCCAGGGAATCGTGATCACGGTTTCCCATGACCGGTATTTCCTGGACCGCGTGGTCGGAAGGATTTTTGCGTTTGAAGGAGACGGAAAACTCCAGCAGTACGAAGGCGGATTCACGGATTATCAGGCAGCGAAGGCGGAGCGGGAGGCGAAGCTTGCGGAGAGCGCGGCGGAGAATCCGGCATCTGCGAAGAAGTCTGCGGATAAGGGGAACGGGACAGCCGCAGAGGGCGATCCGGAAGGAAATGCGCCGCGGACAAACGTGAAACCGAGGGAAAAGAAGCTGAAATTCAGCTACAAAGAGCAGCGGGAGTGGGATACGATCGAGGACGATATCGCGAAGCTGGAAGAGGCGGTTGAGAACCTGGAAAAGGAGATCGAGGCGTCCGCAACGAACTTTACGAAGCTCAATGAGCTGATGAAGGAAAAGGAAGAGAAGGAAGCTGCGCTCGAGGAGAAGATGGACCGCTGGGTATATCTGAACGACCTGGCAGAGCAGATCGAGGCGCAGAAGAATAAATAATACTCATGTCGGGGAAAACGGGGGATTTAAAATGGCAGAATATCGAAACAGTAACAGAATCCTGTATCCACTTGGTGTCACGCAGGAAGAAAAAAGCGCTCATATCCTGGTACAGGGACACGGAGAGGAGGTTTTCCTGCTCTTATACCGGCCGGGCGAGAAGAAGCCATGTGAGAAGATCCCGTTTGATCCGAAACACCGGATGGGAGATGTCTGGTCACTGGAACTGGATCGGGCTGATCTTGCATCATTTGAATATAATTTCATGATTGATGGAAAAATTGTGGCAGATCCCTATGCGCGTATCCTTACCGGGCGTGAAAAATGGGCGGACCGGAAACGTGCCGGAAAGCCGGTGCAGTGCCGGGTATTGTCGGAAGCGTTTGACTGGGAAGATGATGCAAATCCGGAAATCCCGTATGCCGATACGATCCTCTACAAACTTCATGTCCGTGGATTTACAGCGCATGCGTCCTCGAATGTTTCTGCCCGCGGAACGTATGCAGGCATCGTGGAGAAGATCCCATATCTGAAAGACCTCGGGATCACGGCGGTGGAGCTGATGCCGGTGACGGAGTTTGACGAGGTCATGATGTCGTCATCCGGAAATGGATTTCATGATGCGAAACCGGAACCGACGGGATATATCAATTACTGGGGATATGGACCGTCATATCTCTATGCGGTGAAGTCGGCATATGCGTCTCACGGGGAGATGTCGGCGGAGAGCGAGTTTAAAACGCTGGTAAAAGAGCTGCACAGGGCCGGGATCGAATGTATTCCGGAACTGTATTTTACCGGAAAAGAACTTCCGGGGGAGATCGTATCGGTCCTTCGCTACTGGGTAGAGGAGTATCATGTGGACGGCTTTCATCTGTTGGGATTCCCGAATCTTTTGCTGGCGGCGGAGGACCCGTTCTTAAAGAGGACGAAGCTTTTTGCGGAAAACTGGAACGAGGTGATGGATCGCCGCCCGAAAAAGGGCTATATCACGCCGGGAGACGGTCCGGTTTCCGTTGCGGAAAAGAATCTTGCCGAGTACAACATGCAGTTTATGGAGGATATGCGCCGTTTCTTAAAAGGTGATGAAGGAATGCTCCAGGCGTTCGAATTCCGGAACCGCAGGAATCCGGCGGAGTATGCGGTTGTCAACTACATGGCGAACACGAACGGCTTCACACTGATGGATGCGGTCTCCTACGACCGGAAGCACAATGAGAAAAACGGTGAGGAGAACCGGGACGGAAGCGATTACAATTATTCCTGGAACTGCGGAGCGGAGGGACCGACGAGAAAGAAAAAGATCGTGGAGCTCAGAAAACAGCTGATCAAAAACGCATATCTGCTCCTGTTTTTGAGCCAGGGAGTACCGCTTTTGATGGCCGGCGATGAGTTTGGAAACAGTCAGGACGGCAACAACAACGCCTACTGTCAGGATAATGTGGTCTCATGGTTAAACTGGAAGCTCCTGGAGACGCATAAGGACCAGGTGGAGTTTGTGAAACGCCTGATCGCCTTCCGGAAATCCCACAAGATGTTCCACATGGACCGGGAACCACGGATCATGGACTACAAGTCCTGCGGCCGTCCGGATGTCTCCTACCACGGCGAAAACGCCTGGAAACCGGAATTTGAAAATTTCCGGCGGCAGTTCGGGATCCTGTACTGGGGCGCTTACGCAAAGAAACCGGACGGGACGGATGACGCGAACTTTTATGTCCTCTACAACATGCACTGGGAACCGCATATGTTCGGGCTTCCCCATCTGCCGAAAGGCGCGAAGTGGCATGTGATCTGCAGCACGGCGGATCCGGATGTGGAAGATCTGCCGTCTGATGGAACCGGAGAAGTCCTGAAAAACCAGATGATGCTGGCAGTGCCGCCGCGCGGGATCATGATCCTCGAAAGTGTTGCGGATCCGGATGCGGGGAAGGAGACGAAGCGAGGTCATAAAAAATCAGTTGCTGCGGACATGAAATAGAGACTGCCGGATAGGGGATGAGCAAGGATTATGGAGAACAATAGAATTCGGATTGTAATAGCGGATGATGAACAAAATATTTGCGAGATGTTGAAACGTCTGATTCGATTTGAGGAGCTGGGGCTTGAACTGATCGGCATGGTTTCCAATGGAGAAGATTTAAGGAAGATCATTGTAACGGAGAGACCGGATATTGTGATCACGGACATCCACATGCCGGTGATGGATGGACTGGAAGTGATACGATGGTGCAATGAAAATGACTATACAACGAATTTTATCGTGCTCAGCGGATATCATCAATTCGAATATGCGTATAATGCGCTGAAATATAAGGTCAAAGATTACCTTTTAAAGCCATTGAATGAGGATGAGCTGAATGAGACATTGAAGCGAATTGCAAATGGAATTCGAGAGGGAGATCAGAAACAGGATAACTCTGCTTACATAGATTCTCTGCATGAACATTTTATGAAAACCGCGCCGCAATACAAAAATGGGCAGAAGCCGGTCTTTGACACCATAGAAGGACTGAATCAGGAGTTTATGCTGAAAATAAAACCGGGGATTTTTCGCTTTTTGTATCTGTGTGTAGATGATCTGCGGAAAGAAAAAAATGAAAATGAGCAGTTGAATTCTATTATAGAAAAATTGAATGATCTTGCCGAGAAGAAGCTCCGGCACTGCTGTTATGAATATGTGTTCAGATATAAAACAAGAGCCATGAAGGTCTTCCTCAACTATGCGACAGAACGTGAGAATGAAGTAGAAAGAGAATTAAAGAATCTTTACGAAGAAGCTCAGGGATTGGCAGACCTGTTTAATGGGATGCATGTTACAGTCTGCGTCGGAAAGCCGGTTGGAGAATCGAGCCAGATTCCGGAGGCGTCGCGAAGTGCCTGGCATGTGATGTTTTGCCGATTCGGAATAGGAACAAATCGTCTGATCTGGTATGAACAATTAAAGAGTGCGGATCTCTCGATGCAGAGAAAAGACTGGGAGACAAAGATCCAACATGCCTGGGATGTTTTGGATCCATCCCTGTTTTCATATACGATCCGGGAAATCTTCTCAGTTCCCAGGACGGTGGAAACGACAAAGGATTTTGCGGAATTTATCTACGAGATCAGAGATATTGCAGAGGAAGGAAAAGAAGCCTTCTTTCAAAAAACAGGTTTGGAGACAGAAGACGACAAAGAGGAATCAGCCATTCCCTGTCTTGACGATTCGGATTCGTTTGAGGAATACCGGGATATTTTAATCTCGATGTATGAAACGCAGATCAGAAAATGTTCCGAAATGACGGATAAAAAGAATCTCAAGCCGATCCGCCTGGCGTGCAGTTATGTGGAAAGGCATTATAATGAACCGATCAAGCTTGAGGATGTTGCGAAAGTTGTCAATCTGAATCCGATTTACTTTTCTACCTTGTTCGCGAAAAAGACCGGGCAGAACTTTACAGAATATGTGACATTATTTAAGCTGAAAAAAGCGTGCGAACTTCTTTCCGGCAGTGATATGAATATCAACGAGATCGCGGATTCTCTTGGATTTACGGATGCGAGATATTTCAGCAAACTGTTCCGAAAGAAAATGGGATTGAAGCCAACGGAATATCGCAAGATCTATGGGTGACAGATATGGATAAAATCATGATCCTCACAACATCAAAATTTGAACAATTGGTACAGAATCGAGTTGCCCAGGAAATGATGGTGCAGAATGTCAGTTTTGAAAAGGATCTGGCTCAGAAACAGGCAGACATTACCTATCTGCAGAATCAGATCAATCCTCATTTCCTGTATAATACGCTGGAGTGTATCCGAGGACAGGCACTGAGTGAAGGCATGGATGATCTGGCCGATACAGTGAAGGCATTGGCATTATTTTTCCGGTATAACATCAGCGTAAAAGGCACTGTTGTTTCTTTTGAGGAGGAATTAAAAAACCTGGAGAATTATATTTCCATCCAACAGTATCGGTTTAAAAATAAATTCACTGTACATGTGGATATTGATCCGGTGGAAAAGAAACAAATCCTGGCTTGCAGACTGCCGAAATTGTGTCTTCAGCCACTGGTGGAGAATGCGATTCTCCATGCATTTAATGAAATTACAACCGGAGGGTGTGTCACCTTAAAGGCATTTTCTGCAAACGGAAATCTGAGTATTGTTGTAGCGGATAACGGATCAGGAATGCAGCCGGAGCAGTTGAAAAAATTGAATGCATCCATTCATACAGAACATTTGGATGAGGGAAAGGAACATGGCGTTGGCCTTCATAATGTGAATCGGCGACTCCAGCTGCTTTTCGGAAAAGAATATGGACTTTCTGTAAAAAGTTTTCCTGGCATCGGAACTTTTGTTGAGGTTTTTCTTCCGATGAGAACGGAGCCGTTTGATGAAGAGTGAACTGATCAGATTGCGGTCTGTATATGATGAGGCGAATAATTCAGCACTTCGCGGACTTGATTTTAAAATCTATAAAGGGGAAATTGTAGGACTGGCAGGCGGATTCCCTTCCGGAAAAACATTGCTTTTGGAGATCCTGGCAGGAAACCACAAACCAACACAGGGAGCGCGATTTGTACAGGGAAAAATCAGCAGTTGGGAGAAAACAGCGGTATCACTCCATGTGCGAAATCTGAAAATAAATTTTGGCCTCATCGGCCCTATGACGGTATGGGAGAATATCGTGACGTATCGTGATCAGGGAAAAAAACGTCATTTTCTGATTCAGAATCGAATGCGCTCAAGGATCCGCGAACAATTGAAGCGCTATGGGTTAGAAGTATCACTTGGAACTCCGATCGAACATTTGAGTGCGGTTCAGAAATTTGCAGTGGCACTGATTAAAGCACAGCTGGAAGATGCGGATCTTGTGCTGGCTGAGACGTCTGAACTGGAATATTCTGTTCCGGGTTTTGAACTGATGCATCGGATCCTTGGAACTGCAAAGGCAAACGGAATCTCCATCCTTTTTTCCGGAACTGACGCCGGATGGCTGGGGCCTTTGATGGACAGAATATGCCTGATCGATGCAGGACAGATTCTGTGGGAAGAGGAAGTATGGGGAAAAGGAATCCCGTCGCGGGCGGTCTCAGCGACAGAAAAACTGCCATTCCATAAAGATGCAGAAAAGGAACACAAAAAAAGCATCATGGTTTCCGGAGAAGCGTTTTGCGTTTCCGGCGAAGAAGGAGAATTTCTTGCAATTCTTGATACGGATGAGACACTGGGAGGAGAATTTCCATATCGGGAAATGAGAGCTTTTTTTGAGAAAACCGGAGGAAAACGACGGGTTCCCAAACTGAGACAGATCGATTTTGCAAATTTCGGAACCCTGGTGAAGTGGATGAGCCCGGGGGACAATCTTATTTTTGGCTTGGCAGATAAAACAAGCAGCTTTGGAATCATAAAGCCGCATTTACGAAATTACATGCTGCAAAAATTTGTCGGTTGGTCCGGAGATGAGCGGTATCTTTCCATGAAAAACTGCGAATCGCTTACGATCCGAGAGAGGATTAAGATCGCGTCATTCCGATTAAAAATGGAAAAACCGGAGATTCTTTTATTCCGACATTTGCAGATTCTGGATCAGAACTCCAGAAAGATGGTTCTTTCCGTCTTGTCTGATCTGCAGAAGGAAGGAACGTTTCTGATCGGAATTTTTACCCCGGTGGAATGTCCGGATTCTGCAGATGGATACATAGCAGTTACAAAACGAACAAGCTCAGAGAGAATGAGTTACAGTGAAATGATGGAAACTCTGGCAGAAATCAAAAACAGAATGATTGATGCGGAGGTTGGGGGAAAGCTTTGATGAAAGAAAAGAAAATCTTTCTGCTCCGGGTTATGCCGGTACTTCTTTTGGGAGTGATCATTTTCATGTTGTTTTTTTGCCGCAACCGGCAGACAGGAAGACCGTTAGCTTGTCTGGCAATGACATCGGCAGATGACAGTTTTGTCGCATCGGTCGCACAGGAACTGGAAAAACAGTTGGATGCCTGCGGAAACAAAGTACTTCTTTCCTATTGCGACAACGATATGAACCTTCAGATCACGCAGATCGAAAATTATATCGCGATGCATCCGGCAGTGCTGGTGATCCAATGTATGGGGGATCGGACCGCTTATGATAAGATCCTGGAACGAACCAGGGATGACGACATGCAGGTTGTGGTGTTCAGTTCCCTGGGAAGTCTGGAGCACGCAGATATTCAAATGATCAGCTCGAATTTGGGCAGGGGAATCTGTGCTGCAAATATGATCAAAAGTTTCATACAAAAGACGGAAGATGGAACGACGAAACATCCGGTGAAAGTTCTCTTACTCGGAAATGCCTCCACAGAGTCAGACATTATGACAATGGCAGGATATCAGCTGATCGGAGAAAAATACCTCAGATATTATGATATGAAACATCTTCAGTTTTATAAAGAAGATGGGGAACGGGTGGAATATACGGATGGTTACGGAGAGCGGCACGAGGTGGAAGAGCCGACGGGCGGGCTGCTGCTGGATAAGAACGGCGATGCAATTTTAAATCCGTATTATGAACCCGAGATTCAGCTGATCACAGCAGAAAAATATATGAATATTCAGACAAATCTGCAGGGACAACAGGCGATGGATGCCTTCCTGGGTGATAAAGAAAATCGGGATATCAGAATTGTTGTTGCAGCGAGCGGTGAGGCAGCGGTTGGAGCGGCCGGGCGGCTGGAAGCCTGTCTTGCCAGAAATGGATTGGTGTATCCAAAAGAAAAGCTGGCGGTATTCGGTGTTGACAATACGGAGCAAAATCGAAAACTTGTCTCACAGGCGGCAAAGGGAAACGGGATATTTCGTGGTTTTGTAGGTGACTACAGCATCAGCAGAGAAGTGGATAATATTATCCGAAACCTTCTGGCGGGAAGAAAGGGAACATACCAGTGTTATAGTTTTTATTCCGGCTATAACGCAGGCTCTGATACAAGTGGAATTGTAGTTTTCTACGATACAGGAGTTTCAAAACTGGATCTCTTTAAAAAAGGAGAAAGAAAATGAGACATAGACTTAACAGTACGCAGGTCATTCTTCTGATTCTGATTGCGATTTTTACGGCGCTGAATCCCAATTTCCTTTCCCCGTTCAATCTTTATAATTTTCTGATGCAAAATGAGTATCGCCTTGTAATGATCACGGGCCTTGCCGTCATTATGCTCGGAGGAGAGATCGATCTGTCGCTGGGATATCAGATTTCTCTTGTTGGCATTCTGATAGGAAAACTGCTCACAATGGAGCTGCCGGTCTGGATATGTATTTTAGCGGGAATCTTTGCGGGATGCTGCTGCGGACTTTTAAACGGCTTTCTGATTGCGGGGCTGAACTTGTCATCGGTCATTGTAACTCTGATCACACAAAAGCTGTTTCAGGGAATCTCCTATCTTCTTTCAAAGGGAATGACTTATGCAGAATTTCCGGAGGTCATCACGGGAATTTCCGGAATGGGCAGATCGGTACTGTCTGCAGGCCATGTCATTACATTTCTCAGCATTCTGTTTTTGGAAGGATTGTTTTGCTGTACCATACTGGGAAAAAATATTCTTTCTATGGGCTATGATGAACAAGTACTTCGACAGAACGGGATTCCGGCAGAACGTTATAAATTGATCGCATATGTGATCGGAAGCTTTTTCTTCTCGATCGCAGCGCTGTTATTGATCTCACGACAAGGATTGGCAGTATCCAACATGGGGACCGGACTTGAAGTGGACGGAATGTTTGCGGCATGTATTGCCGGAGGAGCAAGCCTGATCCTGAAAAACAGCGAGGTCAAAAAGAGAGTGCCAATCAGTAATTTTTATCTGGGAATTCTCGTAATCGCAGTCATTGAGAATGGAATGCAGCTTTCGGGAAGTATTCAGTATTATCAGTATGTAATTACGAGTGCGGTGGTCCTCTATTCCGTCATACCGGCCGTATCGGAAATTTTTCCTAAAAAACAGGAAATAAAGTAAGAATAAGATAAAAAATACACATCGGATTGAAAAGAACCCCCTTGCAATGCGCACAAAGGCGCACAAAATGCAGGGGGATTTTTATAAAAAAATAAAAATAGTACACAAAAACAATAAATTAACACATTTAAAAAACAAGAAAACTCTTCTACAATAAAGACAACGAAAAAGCCCGAGGGCGAAAACAGCAGGAGGAAAATTTATGAAAAGAACTTTAGCGGC
>ERZ1106915.1284-NODE-1284-length-22834-cov-4.264718_pt1 | contig 22834 bp, 29 predicted proteins | sample MGYA00403653_ERZ1106915 | MGnify/ENA primary metagenome ERZ1106915 (study PRJEB35170, sample SAMEA104062404) | human gut metagenome | biome: human gut; feature: human-associated habitat; material: faeces | place: Denmark | collected 2012-06-06 ... | reverse complement strand
AAAGGTTGTAAAAGAGATAGTTTCAGAGGTATTAGAAGGAGTTACAGTAAAAGATACTGCTGTATTTGTAGATGCTACTATTAAGGCTATTCAGGATGCGGTAGTTGCTGGTGATAAGGTTCAGCTTGTAGGTTTTGGTACATTCGAGACTACTGAGAGAGCAGCAAGAACTGGCAGAAACCCACAGACAGGAGAAACACTTGCGATTCCAGCCTCTAAATCACCTAAATTTAAGGCAGGTAAGGCTTTCAAGGATGCAGTTAAGAATGTTTAATTTGAAAGGTCGTGAATTGTTTGAAGAAAAATAAATATGAAGACATTCAGATGATTGACCTTGAGGATAAGGTTGATGACATTATCTCTATTTATATCAATAGATTATATCATACTGATAAAACAGTTGGTGTAATTGTAAATAAAGAAATTGCAGAGTACATTCTTGACAATCTTATTAGACTTGATGAGACAAGTATCAAAGAGATTGATCTTGTAGACTATATGAATATTGGCAAGTATCTTGTATCTGTTGATGACAATGGTGTAATCACTGTTGTTCCTATTGAGGACTTTGGTATTCTTGATAAAACAGATATTTTCTACATTGATATGGATGGTGATATTGAGCAGAATATCATTGATTACTGTGTGAATGAGGATAAAGAAGTTATTCTGTTTGGACAAGAAGATAACTGTGATTGTCATGATGTGGCTACTACTACTACTACTACTTCTTCTTCTGCCTCTTACGAAGTTAATGGTAAAGAAGTAACAAAAGAAGAATATGATAAGGCTGTTGAGGATATTTCAAGTTTTCTTAGTTTCGTAAATAAAATTTGGGATATTATTTAAGTTATTTAGAGTGTGTGGTGTATGCTGCACACTCTTTTTGTTATGCATCGGTGGTGTAATTGGCAACACAGCAGTCTCCAAAACTGCGAGCTTATGGTTCGAGTCCATACTGATGTGCTTTTTCAATGTTTCTGTGATGGAAACGGAGAATAAATATATGTGCTCATGATTAGTGTCATAGCTGATTGTGGGATTTATAATGAATATATAAAAATGCGACAAGAAACGGTTAGTTAATGAAACTACTATTTTTTGTTATTTGAAGGGGAGTGAGATTAATGGGTAGAAAAATACAACATAACAACATTGTTACTGATGAGTTATTGGCTCAGTGTAATAAAGAAAATATAGAATTAGGAAATGATTTTTTGGATTATCTTCGTTCAGTGGATAGATCTCCGAATACAATCAACGCATATAGACGTGACCTTTGCATTTTCTGGGTGTATTTACTTCAGCATTGTGACAACAAATTCTTTATTGATTTATCTAAGAGGGATATTGCTCGTTATCAGAGTTTTTGTCTTACTGAATATAAATGGTCGCCAGCTAGAATGCATAGAGTAAAGTCTACTCTCTCATCGCTTTCAAATTATGTAGAAGCTATATTGGACGATGAGTATGAAAATTTTAAACCAATTATACGCAAAATTGAAAATCCTGCAAATGAGAAAGTATTCACTAAAACTGTGTTATCTGACGAGCAAGTGCAGGGAATGCTTGATTATTGGGTTGAAAAAGGCAAGTATGACAAGGCTTGTATTTTAGCATTAGCTGCATTTAGTGGCAGACGTAAGAGTGAGTTGCCACGATTTAAAGTATCTTATTTCAATGATGAAAATATCATATACGGTTCTTTATATAAGACACCTGAAAAGATCCAAACAAAAGGAAGAGGCTCTAGGGGCAAAATGTTAGTGGCATATACACTTGCAAAACCGTTTAAGCCATATTTTGATTTGTGGATGAATTATAGAAAAGAACACGGAATTGAATCAGAATGGTTATTCCCAAAAAAAGTAAATGGAGAATATATAGATGAACCTATGGATTCAAGCACTCTTGACAGTTGGGCTGATACATTCAGCAAACATCTAGGAGAAGACTTTTATTTCCATAGTCTTCGTCATTTCTTTACCACTTCTTGTTCTCGAAGCGGTCTTCCAGATGATGTAATTCAAATGCTAGTCGGTTGGAATTCGCTTGATATGGTATCAGTGTACAAGGATATTGATGCAGATGAGCAATTTGCAAAATATTTTGCTGATGGAGAAATAAAACAAGTAGAACAAAAATCACTTTCTGATTTGTAGACAATTCCGATGAGGCTTCCGTCTAACATCATTCTTCCACTATCAAATAGAGAATATAAAAGTATCACATCTTGGCATTTGCTATTCATGTAGCATTGTAAGTCCTGTTGCTGCATTTTGGTAGAGCCGACTATACAAAGACTCTAGTGCACACGAAACCTTAATACAGTATATCGTTCCTACCAACATCTAGGATTTTCGGTGGCTCTCAGCCTTCACAAATGAGAAGATGTTCGTGCTTCTCTACGTTAATGAGAACCTTAATTGACGGATGAGAGTCATTAAACCTTATCAATTGGTCTTTGCTCCGAAGACTAAAATATGTGGAGAATAATCAGGGAAATATCGCAGTTATAGTTGCAGTGGATGCACTGTATAAAATCACAGACATGTGATGGAGTGGGCGATTATGCTTATTATGTTTCTGCAATAGTGATGAGGAGTAATCCATAAAAACATAAGTCCTTTCTTCTTTCGGGACTGAAAATATAGCGAGAATAGTTCAGCATGAATGGAATGCGAGTGCACAATGCATTCTATTCTAAATAACTGAATGTGTACAGTTCAATATCAGCTAGTTAGTGCTTTATGCTGATATAAGCCGATGTGGTGGAATAGGAAGACACAGAGGACTTAAAATCCTCTGGTAGAAATACCGTATGGGTTCGAGTCCCATCATCGGCATTGAATAAAAGGAAAATACAAAATAAAGGAAAGGAGTGTACATATAATGGCAAGTAGATTATCTATTGAAAATGATAGATTGAAAGTCGGTCAAGTAAAACGAGTAACATCGAATAATGGAAATAAAATTGATTCTATTACTCTTCTGCTTAATGAATCTGTGGAAGTTTTATTTGCACCAAATGGCAACACATTGGAGTTCACAGTATCAAATCCGAATATTGATATGAGCAATTTGGACTGTACTATTGATAAAGATACTTTAAGGGATTTAGTAATCAGTTTCAAAGATGCATACAACCAAATAATTGCAAACGAAAGTGAGGGTACAAATTCATGAAATTAGATCAGAAATTTAATGTAGAAAATGATATTGCAAGTGTAGATATTACTGTTACAAGTCTTGGCACTGCTGATTTGACGAGTGAGCAGGAAAAAGAATTACTTGCAAATTACAATAAGTATATCGAGTATAGTAAAATTCAGTTCAAGGGAAATATAAAGCTTAATAATGGGGTTCCAGAAGTAACAACAGATCCAAAAGACGATTCTACTATTGTTGAATTGGAAATTACGGATGTAACAAATGAGAGAAAACTTATCAATGAAGATTTAGCATTTCATTTTGAAAGAGATGTAACAAAATATCCTGATACAGTATTAAATACTGTTCTTGACAAGAAGGAACTGTATGCACAGGCTCAGTGTGTATTATTTGCTACGAAAGTTAAGGAAGCTGTTACTGAGAAGTTGGCTGAAATTCGCGCATTGAATAATACTTTTGAAGGAACTACAGAATATACTCTGTGAAAATAATTGGGGTGGCACTCTTCCACCCTGCAAGGTCTGTTCGTCTAGCGGTCTAGGACATCGCCCTTTCACGGCGGCAACAGGAGTCTGAATCTCCTACAGATCATTATGCGGTAAGCCTGATGCCAAAACCTATTTTTTGGATGCATACGGAACTTAGGTGTGTAAGCTCAACACTTACTACCGCCCTATACAGTTATAATCAGTTTGGCGACTGATTGGTAAATATTTTAAAGAAAGAGTCATTTCCTTTGGAGATGGTTCTTTTGTTATGTAGTATTGGCAGAGTTGGCATTGCATCTGATTGCTAATCAGAGGTCATCGTTTATTCGGTGCATAGGTTCGAGTCCTATATACTACGTTCATGCCGTGTGTCCGATTGGTCGAGGGTGCTGTCTTGAAAACAGTCTGGATGTAAAAGTCTTTGGGGTTCGAATCCCTAACACGGCGTATGCACCTATCTTTTGGCAAGAATGAAGTCTCCAAAACTTCTAACCTGTGTTCGATGCACAGTGGGTGTGCTAAGTGAAGTGAATTGCACTTTCATTGGAAATTTAATATTGAAAATTATGAGAAGTTATTTCGTATGAAGTGGCTTCTTTTTATATTGGAATAAAAGGAGGTGGTCGTTAGTTTGGCTACGACAAAAGAGACACAGCCTACAAAATTAACGGCTGCACAATTAAAGAAGAAAGTTGAAACACAGGAAGAGAAAATCAAGTCACTTAAAGAAGGTGCTTGGTGTTACATGTGTGATACACATAAAGCAAGGGATAAATTTTATATGAGTACAGATCCTATGTGTAAAAGTGGTCTTACTCCTATTTGTAAGGACTGTGCTCGTAAAATAGCATTAAAAGTAGACAACAAGAATGTTGAGCATGAACCTGATAAAGAGTCTGTAAAACTTGCGTTGAAATATTTAAATAAGCCATACCTTGACAGGATATGGGACTCAAGTATGCAGGAAATGGAAAACCTTGCTTCTGGGAGAGTCAAATCTAATATTTGGGTTGCATATATTCGTCAGATCTCAATGGGACAATATAATGGTATGACATATTTTGATTCTGATTTTTATAAAGTTAAAACAAATATATCAGAAGACAGTTCTGACAATTCTTCCGTAGAAAATGAAGATAGTTCAGATGAAGAAATAATGTCAGCTTATGAACAGAATAAAAAAGATGCTATAAGGCTATTAGGCTATGATCCATTTTCAAAAGAATCAACTGCTGAACAGCCTTTTTTATATGCAACACTTATTGGTTATTTGGATGCCGCTGAAGAAGCAAATGATGATAGAATGCGACTCTCCTCTATTATTGAAATTGTAAAAGGATTTAATCACATAGAGAAAATGAATGATATTATCGCAAGGCTTATGAATGACTACACAAATATTGAAGCAAATATATCTACTATTAAAAATCTCGAAGATACAAAAAGTAAAATTACTGCTTCTGTATTGAAACTTGCAGCAGATAATGGAATTTCGTTGAAGCATAGTGTTAATTCGACTAAGGGCGAAAACACATGGACTGGAAAAGTCCGTAAAATGAAAGAAATGAATTTACGAGATGCAGAAGTAAATTTATATGATGCGGAATACTCTGCTGGTCTAAAGCAAGTTGCAGATATCAGTAATGCTTCTATCTTAAAGCAGATTATGTTAGACGAAAATGATTCAGCAGATATGATTATTCAACAGAGAGAACTTATTACAAAATATAAGAGAATTGCTGATGAGTATGAAGAAAAAGCCCGTATTTTACTCAGAGAAAATATTGACTTAAAAGCTCTCGTAAAAGAAAACGGAATCAATATTGAGGAGGATTAGTTATGGCATTTGAGACTACTGAATCTGGAATATTGATACCAAAAAATTATGAAATTTATGTTAAACCAACTGAATTTCAAATATCTGAAAGGAAGTTGGAAGGATATAAAAAATTAGCGGAAATAAAGCAATTTGGGATTAAATACCCGACAAAATTTATGAAAGAATTTATAGGAGTTGAGCTTCTTGATGCACAAGAATATACTTTTATGAATTCATGGACAAAACCATTTGTGTTATGGTTGGAAAGTCGTGCCGCAGGAAAGACGACATTACTTGCTTTATTTACCATAATAAAGGGACTTCTGTTCAACAACTACAGAACGTACATTTGTTCAGGAACAGCAGACCAGTCCCAAGAAACTTTTAAGAAAATCGAAGATATTGCATTAAAAAATATTGAATCAATGACTGGTCTTACAGATGTTTTTAAAAATGAAGTTGAAATATCGCAAGCAAACTCAAATGGATTTATCCACAATCCAATGGGATTTACATATAGGTTATATAATGGTAGCTTTGTAAAAACATTGAATAGTAATATTAATGCCAAAAGAGGTAAGAGGTGTGAGTGCGTCTGTTTTGATGAGGGCGGCTGGCTCTCAGAAGAAGAATTTAATGTTATTGGTGCATTTACAACTCTTGATTCAAATTTCAAACTTGGTGGAAATATTGATATATCTTCTCTTCCAAAGGAATTTCCACATCAGCTCTTATATGCTTCTTCTGCTTCTTCTATTGACACAGCTTTTTATCAAAAGTATCGTGATTTTTCCAAGAAAATGATGTTAGGTGATCCAAAATATTTTGTAGCAGATATTAACTGTGATGTTGTTATTAATGCTACTTTTCATGGCAAACCTTATGTTCCACTTTTGAATAGAGAAACCGTTGAGACAGAATTAAGAAATAATCCAGAAAAAGCTCAACGTGAGTATTATAACAAATTCACTCAAGACGGGAATGCGAATCAGATTATTAAAAGAGCTTTAATTGTTAGAAATTCTTATACTCGTCCACCTGTATTATGTAATGATACAAATGAAAGAACATTTGTTTTAGCATATGATCCAGCACGTTCAACCGATAATTCAATTTTAGGTATAGGTGAATTACTTTATAACGAGGAAGATGGATATACAATGGATATTGTAAATGTTGTATCCTTTTCCGATTTAGGTCTTAGACGAAAGACACCCATGATGACTCAAGACCAGATAAAAGAAATTAGGAAAATACTTCTTGATTATAACGGTGAAGCTTTGGATTATGACAATATCGAAATTTTCTTAGCCGATGCTGGTTCTGGTGGAGGTGGAAACTCTTGGGTTCGAGACAGTTTAATTGAAGATTGGAAAGATAAAAAAGGTAATGTTCACCGTGGTTTATTGGATAAGGAATATAACAATGGTGATGTGTATGCTAAAAGATACCCTAATGCAGTTGAAAAACTGAAATTAATTGAACCATCAAAATATAAATCTGAAATGTTTGAGGCTTTAATAAAAATGGTTGAAGCAGACAAAATTCATTTCACAGAAAAATATGATAATAAAGGTTATCTCAATATCATGGAAGTTGATACCAAACTTATGAATGAATCGGAAGAAAAGATTCGTGCAGAATTAGACAAATTGGATTTGAGTATTGATGAATATGAAAATGAGCTGGAAGAAAGACTTTCATTGATTGAAGCTGCTAAAACGCAAGTATATAAATTAACACCTGATGAAGAAGTTGCATTAGTTCAGATTGATGCAATGAAAGAGGAAATTGTTAATATCTGTAGAAATAAGCGTGAAGGTGGTAAGGATTCATTCAAACTTCCTGCGTATAAAGACGCTGATACAGGAGCTTCAGAAGCTACTATGCATGACGACCGTGCGTATGTCTTGGCTATGCTTGGATGGTATTTATCTGAAAAACGAATGGATCATATCAGAAACAAGAAACGTACAAACAACTTTGACATCACCAAAATGGTCGGTGTCTCAAAACGCCCTAAAAAATGGGGATTCTATAACTAAGGAAAGGAGGAAATCAGAAATATAAATGGCAACACAGAAAACAAATAATTCTGCAAAGAAATCAGTACAGACAGAACCATCGCCAACTCGTAAAAATGAGCTGACTACTTCTACTCAGAAGTATGCACAGATGATTAACTTTCAGGAATTACAACGTATCTTACAGCAGAATATATCCAAGGGTACATCGAAGACATATACTCAATACACAAAAGAAAAATTACAATCATACATAAAAAGTCCTCTTGCCAATATTGACAATCTTCGTGATATATCTGCTTTCTTATATCGTATCAGTCATAACTATAAAAAGATTATAGAATATTATGCTTACACTCCTATCTTTAGTTATAACGTGTCTTATAATACCCCCGATTGGGCAAATCCCCCACAGGATGCATCTGAATATATTAAAGGATATCAAGAACTTTGTACTCGATTAGAGAATATGGATTTGAAAGAAATGGGTTCTCAAATGATTGCAACGTGTTTGCGAGATGGTATCTATTGTGGTTTTTGTTATGATGACGGAGATTCATTTTTTATACATCCACTTGATCCAAAATATTATAAAATCGGTTCTCGTGCAGAAAAAGATACATGGATTGTAAAATTCGATGCTTCTTATTTTGATTCTGGTAACAACAAGGATTTCTTATATGGTACTGGCAGCGAAACAGATTCAGAAGAAGGATTATGGGATGATGTTTTTGTAGAAGGCTACGAAACATATAAAGCACAAGGTAATGATTACAAGTGGTTTGAATTACCACCAGAGAAAACTATCTGTATTATATGTGGTGATGATCCAGTTGTACCACTACCATACTTTCTACCTGTATTCGTATCCCTCTTAGATTTACTTGACTACGAAGCTCTTATTCGTTCTAAAACAGAACTTGAGAATTACGTTCTTCTCTTATCAAAAATCCCTATGAATGAAAACTCAGGCGAAGTAAACGACTTTGCTGTTGACCTTGAGATAGTACAAGCTACTCAAGCTGCAATTGATGAGGTATTACCAAGTCTTGTTGGTTCAGCATGGACTCCATGTGAAGTCGAAAAAATTGAGTTTGGTAATAAAAATCAGGTTGATGATACTAATGTATATTCACAGGCAATCAAAAACTTATTCTCTTCTCTTGGTATATCGGAAATGATATTCAATGGTCAAAAATCAGGTTCTGTTGGTCTTAAACATTCTATCACAGTTGATATGACTCTTCCTATGGAGTTATTAAAAAGAATCGAAGCGAATATTCAAAGATATGTCAAATTGAATATTACAGAGGATTTTGAATTTTATTTTCATTATGTATCTGTATTTGATCTTGATTCGAAAATGTCACACAAAAAAGACAAAGCTACATTAGGTATTGACACTATGGATTATGCAACGCTTGATGGATCTTCTCCTTTAAGAGTAATAAATAATGCTTTTATGGTGAAATCGTTGGGATTGTTAGAATATTTTACGCCACTTTCTTCTTCTTATACACAAAGCAACAAACAAGGTGGTGGTCAGACTAAGAATGATGATGATCTTTCAGATGAGGGACTTGCTACTAGAGACGGTGAAAAAGATGAAGGAACACAAGCAGGACAATAAGGAGTAAAAGGATGGAACAAAATTTTATAAAGACATCAGATCCTGAAATAGCTTCTAAGATGATAAATCTTGGTTTTCAGAAAATTGATGAACAAAATGGTATTTATACTTTTCTGAATACTGATAAATTGATGTTTTCAGATGATATAGATAAATCAAAGATTCAGTATAGTAATATGCTGAACATTTAGCCACTCTCCTATTTCGAGTGGTTTTATTTATGCCTAAATTTTGAAGAAAGGAGAAGAAAATGGCTAAGAAAAGACTTCTTTATATAGAAGATTTGTATGATTTCTATTCAAATAAATACAAACGTTCTACGAAATTCAGTGCTGAAAAAACTGGTGAACCATTGGTTGTTCAAGTACATGGACGTGTAAATTTTGATGAGTCAAACAAGAACAAAGATGGGCTTCTTCCAGTTCATTTACAGTCATGCCATACAGATTTAAATGTAAACGGTTCTAATATTGAATCTTCTGTCATGGAAGCTGCTCTTCCATCTTTTAGCAATCGTCCTATTCTTGGATACATTCACAAGGTAACAACTGATGAAAATCCAGAAGGTCAGTGGGAATTTTATTCTCATAATATGCATGAAGATGAGAATGGCGATGTGGTCTATGATGAATATCCTATTGGAATCATACCTGAAAGTTGCAATGCACAGTTAGTTTACGATGAAGAAAAAAAGAAAACTTATTGTGAAGTCGATGGATATATTTTTGAGGAATATTCTAAAGCTGCTGAAATTTTACAGCGTGAAGAAGAATGTTCTGTATCAGTTGAATTGTCAATCCGAGAACTCAGTTATGATGCAAAGCAGAAGTTCTTAAATATTGAAGATTTTTGGTTTTCTGGTGTGACAATTCTAGGTAAAACACCTCAAGGCAATGAAGTAAAGCCTGGAATGACTGGTTCAAATATTAAGTTGGCAGATTTCAGTTCTAAGAATAACAGTTTCTTTGAAGATTATGAATCAAAAATGGTTGAACTACAAGCACGAATTGAAAATTTAGAGACTGCTTGTTTCAATAAAGAACAGAGTTCTTCTGTTCGTACATTATCAAAGGAAGGAGGAAATAAAGAAAGCATGACAAAATTTGAAGAGTTACTTGCTAAATACAATAAAACAGTTGAAGATGTAACATTTGATTATTCAGAATTATCAGACGAAGAATTAGAGGCTAAATTTGCAGAAGTGTTTGGTGAAGACAATAATACAGATGGTGACAATTCTGGTGATAATACAGTGAATGAACCTTCTAATGATAATGAAGGTGATGGAGAAAACACTACTGAGCCAGAAGGGACTACTGATGGAGATAATGAGGGAGAAGGTCAGAATTTTGAGAATATGACAAAGACATTTGAAATTTCTCATGACGACATTCGTTACGCTTTATACAATCTCTTATCTTCTTACGAAGATGTAGATAATGAGTGGTATTACATTACCGGTGTATATGATTCTTACTTTGTTTATGAAAGTTGGGATGGCGGTAAAATTTATGGTCAGAAATATACAAAAGATAATGACAATGTATCATTTGATGGTGAACGCTATAATCTGCACAAAGAATATCTTACCGATTCAGAATATACAGAAATTCAGGATATGCGTTCCAACTACTCTTCTGTTGTAGAGGAATTAAACACATATAAATCTGCTGAAGTATTTGCAGACAAGATGACTGTATTTGATGACGAAGCATATTCAGAATATCTTGATACAGATGAGTTCAAAGCACTTATGTCTGAGGATTCTGTAAACAAATATTCTAAGGAAGAGTTATCTGAGAAGGCTGATGCCACTCTTGGAAAACTTGTTAAAAAGAATAAGACGTTCTCTTTTGCAGGTGAAACACCACAGAAGAAACATGTGAGCAGAGTTGCATTTAATGCAGAAAAAGAAACGGAAGATACATATAAACCATATGGCGATCTATTTGATTAAATCAAAAACTAAATAACTTTATGAATTAGCACTTATGGAAAATCCATAGGTGTTTTTTATTGCACAAAAATTAGAAATTTTAAGGAGGAAATAAAACTATGGCTAGTAATTTCATTTCATATACTAAGCACGGTGTTGCTGAGTCAACTTTACTTAAGGCTACAAAAGTTGGTCATCACTACAACTTAGTAAATGAGTCTAAGGATATTGACAATGGTTCTGTTGCTGTAATTGGTGACAGAAAGAAAGCAGATGTGTTTGAAGCAAAAGTTCCTGCAAAGGGAGACAAAATTGTTCTCATTTTAACTGCTCCAAAGATTTATGAGGAATATACAACAAAGATGCAGGAGGAATCTAACTTCTACAACGGTAAGGGTGAAGTTATGAGAGCTTACGAGATTCAGGACACTGATAGATTCACACTTTCTACAGAAGCTTTCAATTCTGATGCAGAATTAGCTGTTGGAAAATATGTATTCGTAGATGGTACAGACTTCAAGCTTACAACTGGTGAGAAACCAAGTATGACTGAGTATGGTTTTGTGGGACATATCTACGAAGTTGCTGCAAATGGAAATTATCGTATTTGGGTAGATAAGAATGCCCAGGTATATGCGTAATTCGGTAGAAAGGAGGATTAATATACTATGCAGAGATTAAGATTTAATGAAATGAGCGATGTAATCGTTGAAAAGTTTGATGAGACAAAATATAAGAACTTCTCTCGTCTGTGTGTTGACACAGCAAAAGGTACTGTAAAGCAGTATTCTATTGAAGAAGCAAATGATAAGATTCGTAAGACAATTATCGAGATGGCAGGTCTTTCTGAGACTCCGACTCCTAATGAGGTAAGAAAGGCATTTAAGAAACAGTCTGTAAGAGAAGCCGTATTCGAGGTTATCGAGGAGACTGTTGAAGATACTCTTGTATCTGGTTGGACAAGCTCACCTGTATTCCAGAAGTATGTAGAGGTTAAGACTCTTGCTCTTGGACAGACAAATAAGTTCTATACAAAAGATCCTTGCATTATCACTGTTGCTGAGATTGCTGATGGTCATCACAGCATTGAGAGACAGAGACTTGGTGCTGGTAAGGAATTCGGTGTAACTGTTAAGTCTTATGGTGCAAAGGTTTACATGGAAATGTCAAGATTCCTTCAGGGCGTTGAGGATTGGAGTGAGTTAATCAATAAGATTGCAGAAGCTTTCACAAGATTAATCAATACTCTTCTTCATGAAGCTGTTATGAGTGCTGGTACTTCTCTTCCTGTTCCTGCTAAGTGGAATATCCGTGGTGAGTTAAATGCAGCTAACCATGATAAGTTTGTAAAGCTTATTTCTGATGTTCAGCTTGCTACAGGTGGTGTTGCTACTATCGTTGGTACAAAGGTTGCTCTTGCAGGATTAAAGAACCTTGGAGATATTCAGTGGGTTTCTGAAGCTGCAAAGAACGATGTTTATAACACTGGTAGAATTGGTACATTTGAGGGTACTCAGATTATCGAGCTTCCACAGGCATTTAAGGAGAATGACGTAGAACATTATCTTGAAGATGATACAAAGCTTCTTATTCTTCCATCTAACATCGACAAGTTTGTTAAGATGTACTATGAGGGAATGGATGAGACTAAGGAAGTATCTGAGGCTGGTGATAATGCCGATGATACAAAAGAGTACGAGTTCAAGTCTCGTTTTGGTATCAAGACTATGACTAACACAAGATTTGGTACTTGGACAATCGGTGCGTAATCCATAGAAATATTGGGACTGTATATCTAAATGATATGCAGTCCTTTTTGAATTGAGTGAAAGGAGAAAATATAAATGGCTTATCAGAAGAAAGCTACAACTACTTCTGCTACAAAAACAAAGGCAGAAGATGCAAAGGTTGAAAAAGATACAGTAAAGGAAACAGTTGCAGAGGTTAAGAAACCTAAGAAGTATGAACCAGATGATTTAATTCCATGTCGTTCTATGTATGCAGGTACTCTTCTATTTACTGGTGATAAGACAAAGATTACATATGAGTTTAGTAACATGGGTGATTTCAGATATATTGAGTATCAGGACTTACTCTCAGCTTTACTTGTTCGTAAGAAGTCTTTATTTGCACCTTATATCATTATTGAGGATGAGGAGCTGCTTGAAAACGTACATTGGCAGGAAGTTAAAAAAGTATATGATGGTTTATATGATAGAGAGGATTTAATAAATCTTATCAATCTTCCTACTATGCGTTTTAGTGAAGAGTTTAGAAAACTTCCATCTGGTTTCAAAAATACAATCGCAACAATGGTTTCTGAAATGATTTCAGAAGGAACTTTTGACAGTATGAATAAAATCAAGATTATTGATGAGGAATGTGGTACTGATTTGAAGTTACTTGCTGAGTAATATATTGGAGGTGTTGTATGAATATCTCCTACGAAAAAGTATTTGACAGATACTTTGGATTAATTGATGATGTCAAAGAATTGTCTTTAGAAGAGTCTGATTTGTATGAAATATTAGCAGGGCGATTACACTCTGCTATCTCTAGTCCATTTATTCGTAGATTATTTTCCACATTAAAACTTGATGACGAAATTCAGCAACTTGAATTTGAATTAACAACTTCTGTTGATGAGTATTCTGATGAAGAATTTGTTATTGAACTGTTTAGCAAAGGTATGGCTATAAAATGGCTTGAACCAAAAGTTAAATCATTGGAAAATACTATAAGATTTTTCGGTGGAAAAGAAGAAAAAAAATTGAAGGATGATTTTTCACTGAATAAGGCATTGCTGAAAGAAATGAAGATTGAACAGCAGAAACTTATTCGTGATTATGGTTTTGCTTTTAAACCATATTCGTCAACGGAGTCTTAATATGCAATACATATATGGTGACTTCACAGACAAGCAAATCAATGAAGCAGTTTGTGCAATGCATGGTGACATTCACAAACTACTGCTCTATAAAGACAAGACAATTGAAGAGAAAATATTTGAAGATGATGAAGCATTTCTCGTCTTCTTTGAAAACGTTATGTTTAAATTAGGTGGCACAAAAACCTTATTTAATGATAACGGACTTATGGTAACTCTTATGGCAACCTTACAAGGTGCTATGGATAATTTTAAGAGCGACCATTTTAGTTACAAAAAATTCCGTAGGGCAATCTTAGATTCTCACGGATATATTAAGCAGATGTTTGAGGGAGGTGTAAGCGATGCCGAGTCTACAAATAGCTAGGCGTGTCGCAAACGCCAAGAACAACGGTGCTAAAACTATTGGTCAGATTTATAAGGAACAGTCTGATTGGGCGATGGAACAGACATTTGAAAACGATATCGCTACGAAGACTTGTTACATTTATGACCATTTTCATGATGACTTTTTCATAGATGAACATGGAATTACACGTTCTCTTGCCGAAGGAATGACTTATGAAAATACAAATAAAACAAAGATTGATGCAAAGTTTATTGTAAAATCTTATCAGTCAATGGATAAGGATCAAGTAGAATACTATTTAATGTTTCGTCCAAGTCAGCCTGTGAGATTTTCAGAAGGTGATGACCTTTACTATTATGAAACAGATTTTAAGAAACGCTTTGGAGCGACATTCCCGATAGGTCTTTACGTGGATGTCCCAGATGACAGAGGAGTTTATCATAAATGGATTATTTGTCGTGATGAGCCAGCAAATCAGTTTCCTAAGTATCTGATTTTGCCAGTAAATTACGAATTAACTTGGATTGAGAAAAATAACAATTCAAGAATTAAGAGACGTATGTGGTGTTGTTTAAGACAACAGAATTCCTACACTATCGGAACTTATACAGACCGATATTTTACGCATACAGATAATCAAGATAAGATATGGTTACCAATGAACTCTATCACAGAGAAATTCTGGTATACATTTGAAGATTCTAAAAATATGCGTCTTGTAGTAAGTGCTTTAACTGAGCATCCTACAGTCTGGACGGTGACAAAATGTGAAAATACAATGCCACTTGGTATTCAAAAACTTACTATTTATACAGCATTTTGGAATGACCATACTGATTATGTCAATCTTGAAACTGGTGAGATGTATGCAGACTATTTCGATTCAGAAATCGCCCCAACCGATCCATCCACACCAACTCCTACCCCATCTTCTATCACGGCAAAGATTTCCGCATCCACTTCAACAATCAAAGTTGGTGGTTCTTATAAAAATCTTACAGTAAATCTCTACAATGATTCCAATGAAGATATTACAAATGAATATTCAGATGCAACCTTTACATGGACTTGCAGTATAAATGATGAAGATTGGTCTGATAAAGTAACATGGCGAGCTGGTACAGAGTACAATCAAAAGAAAGCAAAGTTTCCCAACGACACTTCTACTATCGGCAAAATATTGTCTGTTAAATGTGAAATTGTTAAGGATAACTTGTCGATTGAATCTGAAATTTTGTCATTAGAATTAACTGAATAGGAGGTGTTTTATGGCAGAAAAATTAGTTACAAAAAATGATTTGTTAAATAAGCTCCGTGCATATAAGAGTACTCCTGATGATGAAAATATTCAGTATAAGAAAAAGATTGAAAAAGCACTTATGCTTAATCCATGTCTTTTATATGCACTTAATGAGAAGTCATTAGAGTCTGAACTTTTCGATGATGATGGAAATATCAACTGGGAATGGAATGAAGATACAAAAGAGTATGAACCTCTTGGGGAATGGGATAGATATTTTGGTGGAACATCTAATATTCGTCCTTATTTATTTATTCCTGATACTCAGACTGAAGTAAAACATTATATCTGTTACCAAGTATCTTTTGATGAAATGCCTCGCTATCAGGATACATTAAAGTATACAAATGTTACATTTACTATTTTTGTTCATGGTAATGACAGAAATGATAAATTAACTGGTGTTCCAAGACACGATCTTATTGCTTCTATTATAAGAGAGCGATTTAATTGGTCAAATATATTTGGAATGCAAACACATCTTGTATCATCAAAGGAATCTACAACAGATAATAATTATATCGTTCGCACTCTTATATTCCAAGTTGTTGACACTAATGGAATTTATAAAACGACAGATGGTATAACGAGTGTAAATAATTATCAGTTAAGGCGGTGATATTATGGCACAGCAAAATACTGATATGTTGGATGGACTTCAAGCTGCTGTTTTAGCTGAAGCACAAAAGAAACAGACTAAGAATAAAAAAGAGTATGAATTTGATCCACTTGCGATGTACTTCGGTGAAGATTTTTATATTGCAGGAATCAAAATTGTACAACCTAAAATTTATGATATTTTAGACATGGGAGAATCAAAATTCTATTTTGGTTTGTCTCCTATTTTATATAACTCCACTTCTATTCGTGTTATGCTTTGGGATGCAAAAATAGATTGGTGTAAAATACATGATATTGAAGTCTTTGATATTCTGAATAAAATTCCTTCGTTTGATTTTTCAGCAATGCGTTTGATTTTCCCAGATTATGAAATCGAAAAAATGCAGTTGATGAATATAAAATCACCTGATTCAGACATTTCTGAATTGTGTTTATATGACAAAAATAAGGACTTTATATTAAAGGAATCTGAATACAATCAGATTGCAGAGTATGTAAGGTCTATGCTTAATATTCATCCCAAAATTGAAATGGCAAAAGGGAAAATCACAAAAGAATGGATGATAGATGAAGATAGGATGAATGCTGCGCAACGTACTGATAAAGAGAGTTCTACTCTTCTTCCATTGGTGTCTGCTTGCGTCAACCATCCAGGATTCAAGTACAAATTGCAAGAATTACGACAAATGGGAATTTGTGAATTTATGGACTCAGTACAAAGATTACAAGTCTATGAATCAAGTCGTGCACTTATGGCGGGATTATATAGTGGATTCTGTGATGTAAGTAAAGTCCCAAAAGAACAGTTTAATTTCATGCGAGAGTTGCATGAGTAGTTAGTAAACTATGAGCGATTTATTAGTCGCTCTTTTTAATACAAATTTTTATATTATAAGGAGGAATTATATTATGGCATTTAAACTTGGTGACGTAATTATTGACCGTTTACAGTTTGGATACGGTGCGTTAGCTGATAAGGCTCTTTATGCTCTTACACAGCTTCAGGAAGCTACTATTGATATTACAGCAGATTCAACAGACGTAAAGGATAAGGATGGAAACCTTGTCTACAGAAAGTATTCTGGTAAGACTGGTGAAATCACAGCTACTAACGCTTTCCTTAACCTTGCTATCGCCGAAATCGTATCTGCAACTGATGCGGAAGTTGCAACAGCAGAAAAGACAATTGTTATGCCAATCTTTAAGATTGTAAAAGCTGGCGAAACACTTGATATCACAGATGCGGTTGCGGATTCATTCGTTGTAAATGCACTTTCAACAAATGGTTCTCTCGGCAAGGCATATACCAAGGGTGCAGATGTATCTCCTACAGAGTTTAAAGTTGATGCTGATGCAAACACACTTACACCACCATCGGATACAGAGGAAGTACAGTATCTTGTTAAGTTCAGGAAGAATGTTAAGAGTGGTGCAAAGGTTACTATTTCAGGAAATAAGTATCCAAAGGCTCATGAGCTGTACTTCAAGGCACTAGCTGTTGACAAATGTAATGTAAATGGTGGTTTCCGTGCAGTTGTTATTCATATTCCATCATTCATTCCAAGTCCAGAGGTATCTCTTGCTCTTCAGGGTGGCGATTCTCAGACCATGGACTATAAGGGTGCAATCCTTACAGACACATGTTCTGTAAGTCAGGAGATGGTTGAAATCTACTTCGTTGATGAGGAAGAGGAAGCCTAATCTGACGAGTAATATTGAGGGTGGTTATCACTGCCCTCTTATTATATTTAAGGAGATGAATTAATGACTAAAAAAGGTTTGAGGACGTGTTGTGTATGTCATCAGGAGCATATGTACTGTCCTGTATGTAATCCAGAAGATAGAAATAAACCTACGTGGTATTTTGCATATTGCTCTGAAAATTGCAAGGACATTTATGCTGTTACTTCTAATTATGAGGATGAGAAGATTACAGCAGATGAGGCAAAAGCACAACTTGATAAATTAGATTTATCGCATATTGCAAATTTTGGTGAAAGTTATCAAAAGGCAATTATGAAAATTAATGAAAATGCAACACCAGTTGAAAATACTGATGATGTTATTGAGAAAAATGAATCTGTTATTTCAGACGAGAGTACAGATATTCCAGCAAAGTATTATAGAAAGTCCAAAGTCAAAAAGGTTAAAGACGATGGCGATATTGAATAGTGATTTAGAAAATTTTAATGGGGGAACAAATTACTATTCGATAAGTAGTTTTGTTCCCCATTTTTTACGAATTATAGACGGAACGAAAGGAAATTATGGTAGAAACAAATTTAAAAAAATCGAGAGATTATTTGCCACACGAAGTTGTTAGAATTGTGAATCCAAAACAACAGTTATTATATATTAAGAATAACGTGTATCCAATAGACATCTATACAAGTATAGATGATAAAACGGATAACGCAATTTTGGCAATGGTATTTCTCAAAGAGGATACTATAGAAATATATAAAAAGTGGTGTAATTATGATTTGGCGTAATTGATGTAATATATTAAGACAATTAAATACAATATAAGGAGGATTAAAAATATGACAGATTTATCATTTTTAACAAATTTTGCAGTACCAATTATCGTTGGTGTTTGCTTATGTATCGGCTATGTATTAAAAAATATTGTAACAACAGATTCAATTAATAAGTATATTCCTGCAATTATGGGTATATTAGGTGTAATTCTTAACATATGGATGAATATGACCTTTACCCCTGAAATATTACTTGGTGGTCTTGTCTCTGGTCTTGCTTCTACAGGTTTATATGAAGCATTTAAGAATTTTTTGAAGAAGTAAGAAGGGATGGTACATATGAGTGGGATCTATAGAAAAACTTGCACAAATTGATTATTTATTAGTCATTCTTGGGTTCTTTGCCATCTTATTTGCAACTAAGGAAATTATTGAAATATTCAGTTATTTTAAAAAGAAACTTAGATTGAAAACAGGTATTGATGAAGACAAAGAAACTATAGAAAATCGTATAAAAACACTTGAAAAACATGATAATTGGCAGTACGGAGAAATCCAGAAAATTTCTAAGGGGATTGATGATATTAAGATTAATCTTGTGCAAAAGGAAATCTCTGATATTCGATGGGAACTACTTGACTTCTGCTCTGCTCTAACAAGTGGTCGTGAATATAATAGAGAAGCTTTTGAGCATATATTTAGAACTTATGAAGACTATGAAAAAATACTTACCGAAAATCATATGAGCAATGGGTATATTGTGGAGTCAATGAAGGCTGTTAGAGAAATATATCATAATAAACTTGTTAATGGCGATTTCAAATAATTTACTCGTAATCTTTATTATATCACATATTTCATAAACCAATGTTTATTAATTTTCGCCTATTATATGTATAACAAAATTTTTCTTGCGGATAATTATAGTATGAAGAATAAAGTTGGCGAATATAGGTATAAACAGAATATGACATTAAAGGAATTATCTCAGAGAAGTGGCATCTCTGCGACTACTCTATCCAAAATTGAAAATGATCAAACTAATGATATTTTACTTAGCAACGCCATTATCTTATCTCATATACTAAAAGTTGATTTGTATGAATTATTTTGTATAAACAGATAGGAGGAATTTAACATGAGGAACATGAAAATGTACTTTAATCTAATTTGCGAGGAACTTGGGATAACAGGAGGTAAAATTATCCATATTGATAAAAATGTTGGAAATATGGAAGAAGTGCACAAAATTGTTTGTGAACATATTGAAGAACATCCAAATGCCAAATGGGAACTTTATCCAATGATTATCAATAAATAAAACCAATACATACAACAATTGAATATAAGAACTATGAAAGAGCAGTTTCTTCGGAGCTGCTCTTTTGCTATGCAAGTGTCTTTACCACTGCCTAGTCGTGTGGTAAGGGCATTTTTATTTTGGAGAGGATGACTAGACCTCTCCTACCCCTTAACCAGAAAGGAATGATTATTATAGCCAAAAATATAGGCAAAGTTTTTGAACAGAATTTTAAAAATTCTATTCCAAATGATGTGTTAATATATAGACCGCCGGATGCTGCACAGAGTTTTGATATGAGTTCGAAGCTTCGTTTTAGTCAACATAGCCCGTGTGATTTTATGGCATTTAGCGGCAAACGAAATACATTTTGGACATTAGAATTAAAAAGCTTTGAGGGTTCATGTTCTTTTGAACGCAGCAAGGAAGATAAAGGGATTATTCACCACTATCAAGTAGAATCATTGAAAAAATTTTCTGCTTACGAAAATGTATGTAGTGGTTTTATTTTAGATTTCAGAAAGTCAGGGAATACATATTTTCTTAACATAAACGAATGGGGCAAATTAATTGACTCTATTACAAAGAAAAGTTTTAATGAAGACGATTTGTTAAAATATGTTAATCCTATTCTGATAGAAAAGAAAAAACTGAAAGTAAATTATCGTTATGATATTGATAAATTTTTGAACGATTCAAAATTATAAGGAGAAAAAGGAATGAAGTTAGATTATATAATTACACTCAATACAATTATGGAAAACTTAATCAATAATGTATCTACCGTTACTCCATCATTGAAGTTTAAGTTTTTGGGAATAATGAGAGAACTTGCCCCATATGTTTCAAATTTTGAGACAATTAAGAATGATTTGATTATGAAGTATGGGACAAAGGATGAGAACGGTAATACAAAAGTTGATGCAAGCGTTGATAAAGATGCATTTGAGAAGTTTAAAACAGAATATGAAAAGTTTGTCAAGGAAACAGATGTTCAGATAGATATGAGTAAGTTAAAGTTGAAGGCTGCTGATGTATTTAATTCAGGTGTACCAGCTACTTATCTTACACTACTCTACGATTTAATTGAAGAATAAAATATGTGAATTAAAAGGAGAAAAAAGGAATATGAAAATTTTAGAATTTGTAGAGAGATACAATAACATGGTAACTCAGCAGTTAAAGGATAGATTCATTAAGGAGAAAATCAAAATCACCCCATATATTTCAATTATAAAAAAAGATGCCTATGCTCAGTTAATTATAGATAAAACAACATTTGAGCAGGAAGCTTATGATAATAATGGAGAAACAAAGTATCGCAAAACAGATAAGATTAGAATTAATTCTGTTGCTCAGTATATACAGTTTTGTCGTGCCGTAATTGAATTATATACTGACCTTGAGATTGACGAGGACGATAAAGGCTTTATTAATGGATATGATGCACTTAAATCTTCTGGCTTGCTTGATATTTTAATGATTGGTTCTGATAAAGCCGATCCGCTTATCCCTATGAGTGAATTAAGTGAATTTAAGACCATTTTAACAATGAAACAGTCAGACACTCAGTTTAATGAGACAACTACTCAGGCGTTTATTAGCAAACAGATTGGAAGAATCTCTGATTTGGCAAATGCTACTCTCACACCACTTATGGATGTTGTAAGTAAGAAAATTGATAGTTTACCCAATGATGAGTTGAGAAAGATTCTTGATGATTATAAACTTAGCAGTACCGCAAATTTTAAAGAGGTATAAGTATGGAAATTATGAATTTACCAAGAGGTTGTGGTAAGACAACAAATATTATTATTGAAGCTGTTAAAACAGGTTATCCAATTATTACGTTGTGTAGAACTATGAAGAGAGATATTGAAAGACGTGCAGAAAAAATCACAAATAAGAAAATAACTGTTTATACAGTTGCAGAATTTTTAGATGATGATTTTTGGTGCGATAAAATTGATAAGAAACCAGAACATGTTTTAATTGATGAACTTCCGTTGGTATTAGAGCAGTTATTGGGCTGTAAATGTGAAATGGCTACCATGACAAGCAAATCTCTCGAAGAATATTATGGACGTAGAGATTGGGATAAATAATTGAAATTCAAATTTCTTGTGAAATAAACAGGCTTTATGCGTGTCACAGCGTATAGGGCTTTTCTTATGGAGAGTGGTTATACTGCTCTCCTATTTTAGTGAATAAATAGTGAAATTATAGTGAAAATTTTGGAGGTGATGAAATTACATGTCGAATAATCAAAGTTCATTTTATCAATCATATATGAAAAAATTACAAAAAAAAGCAAAGGAAGCTGTGAAGGAAGCTCAAGAGAAGTCTTTTTCGGAATATTTTAATGTAGCAGAAAAAAAGATAAGAACTATATATAAAGATACTATTACGGATTTTTATAATAGCTACCCTAATCCTTTTTATGATAGGCGTGGAAGTTTATATGATTTAATTCAAACTAAAAAAACTACTGATTATTTAAGTATATGGTTTGAACCTTCTTTAATTTTCTATAGGAATGGATATGCAGGAGAAAATGGTCTTTATGATCAAGTGTTTAGACAAGGTTGGCATGGTGGAGCAAATATTAATGGAGAAATGTTAGTTCCTTGGACTGCTCCACCAGTTGAATATGATGGTAACAAAACACCTTGGTCTTTTCCTGAACCTTGGAATAAAAGAGTTGGTATAAAACATGGTTGGGGGCAAGCAGAAAAAGCCCCAATATCACCACTCCAAGATTTTAAAAGAAGACTAGACCAATATCAAAAAACAGAATATCAAAAAGATTATGAAAATATATGGAATAAA
>ERZ1106915.1256-NODE-1256-length-23379-cov-5.100154_pt1 | contig 23379 bp, 17 predicted proteins | sample MGYA00403653_ERZ1106915 | MGnify/ENA primary metagenome ERZ1106915 (study PRJEB35170, sample SAMEA104062404) | human gut metagenome | biome: human gut; feature: human-associated habitat; material: faeces | place: Denmark | collected 2012-06-06 ... | reverse complement strand
GGCCGTTACAACGACTACGACGACGTGGCGATTGAATGTCAGAACTACCCCGACGCCGTCAACCACCCCGAATTCCCGTCGCCGCTGCTCAGACCCGGCGAAACCTACTGCCAGAAAATCGTATTCCGGTTCGGGACTTTCGCATAGGCGGCGGAGAACCGCGGCGCAACCAAAACAAACTCCCGGCACCGGCCGGACACGGGCGGATACGCTGCTCGGCAATAACGCAGTAACGCGGGCGTATGCCCGCGTTACTGCGTTATCCGCGTTACTTACGATCCGACGCGCAGCCGGAAATGACTTAGCGTAAAAAAGCGACTATTGTCCGACGCCCGTAATCGGACGCTCACCGGGCCGAGGGGCGCATACGCGCCGAACAGTTAGCGTAAAAACGGCCGTAAGTTTGTTTTTCATCCGCCGAATGGATAATTTTACGTCTGCAACCTAAAACCAACCCCATGTCCATCCAGATGAACCAATCGCTGTCGGTAGACTGCGCCGTGTTCGGTTTCAACGGCAAGTCGCTCAAAGTGCTGCTGATCGAGCGGCGCTACTATGCCCCCGACACCCGTCTCGACAAGCTCAAACTGCCGGGCGCCATGATTCTCGACAACGAGACGCTGCCGCAGGCCGCCTACCGTGTGCTCGAAGAGGCCACCGGACTGCGGGACGTATACCTCAAACAGATGGATATATTCTCCGATCCCAACCGGGTGAGCGGCGAGGAGCTGGAGTGGATCAACCGCTATCACGGCATACGGACCGAACGCGTGGTGACGGTGGGATATTACGCGCTGGTGAAGCTCGACACCCGTACCGTCGCCTATACCACGGCCAAGGGCGCGCAATGGGTCGATGTCGATTCGATCCAGCGGCTGGCGATGGACCACAAGCAGATACTTTCGGCGGCGCTGGCGGTTCTCTGCCGCGAGATGCTGCAATCGCCCGTGGCTTTCGAACTGCTGCCCCGCAAATTCACCATCCGCGCGCTCCAGAACCTCTACAGCGCAGTGCTGGGCATCGAAATCGACAACCGCAACTTCCGCAAGAAGATACTCGCGTCGGGGTTTCTGACCCCGACCGCAGAACGGGAACAGGGCGTAGCCCACAAGCCGGCGCAATATTATACCTTTAATAAAAACGCCTACAAAAAGGCGCTCAAAGCGAAGCTGAAGCTGGGATTCATCAACAACTGGAGGTATTGATCCATAACAACAGATAACATATGAAAAGTTTAGGCATAGACATAGGCTCTTCGTCGGTCAAGGTATCGCTGCTGGACATCGCGTCGGGCGAGTGCGCGGCCTCGTCCGCCAACCCCGCGACCGAAATGCCCATTGGATCGCCGCAGAGCGGCTGGGCCGAGCAGGACCCCGAAATGTGGTGGCATTACGTCTGCGAAGGCATTCGGACCATTGCAGCGCAGGGCTTTGCGATGAGCGACGTGGTGTCGGTGGGCATCACCTACCAGATGCACGGACTGGTCTGTCTCGACAGGCAGGGCCGTCCGCTGCGCCCCTCGATCATCTGGTGCGACTCGCGCGCCGTGGAGATCGGGGCCGAAGCGCTGGAAGGCATCGGACGGGAGTTCTGTCTCGCGCACACCCTCAACTCACCGGGCAACTTCACTGCGTCGAAACTGGCGTGGGTAAGGCGCAACGAACCCGGCGTATTCGCGCAGATACACAAGTTCATGCTTCCGGGCGACTACATCGTCTACCGCCTTTCGGGACGCATGTCCACCTCCGTCAGCGGTCTCTCGGAGCAGATACTCTGGGACTTCGAAGAGGAGCGGCGGGCCGACTTCGTGGCCGGGTGGTACGGCATTCCGACGGAGATGATCCCCGAAGCCGGCGTCTCAATCGGTACGGAGGCCCGCACGGACGAAGCGGCCGAATGGCTGCTGGGCATCCCCGCAGGCACCCCGATCTCCTACCGCGCCGGGGACCAGCCCAACAACGCCTTTTCGCTCAACGTCATGGAGGCGGGCGAGGTCGCTGCGACGGGCGGCACGAGCGGCGTGGTTTACGGCATCACGGACAAACCCCAAGCCGACCCGCTGTCGCGCGTGAACACCTTCGTCCACGTCAATCACACGGCCGACAATCCCCGTTACGGCATTCTGCTGTGCATCAACGGCACGGGCATCATGAACTCGTGGATACGCCGCAATGTCACGCAGGAGACACTCGACTACGCGGAGATGAACCGGCTGGCCGCAAGCGTGCCGGCAGGCTCCGAAGGAGTGCTGGTCGTACCTTTCGGCAACGGAGCCGAACGGATGCTCTGCAACCGCTGTCCCGGAGCCGGAATCATCGGGCTGGACCTCAACCGCCACACCACGGCGCACATCCTGCGCGCCGCGCAGGAGGGCATCGCCTACTCCTTCCGCTACGGCATCGACATCATGCGCGAGCTGGGAGTGCGCCCCGACGTCATCCGCGCAGGCGCAGCAAACTTGTTCCTCTCGCCGCTTTTCCGGCAGACGCTCTCGACGCTCACGGGCGCCCGCATCGAACTGTTCAATACCGACGGCGCGCTGGGCGCAGCCCGCGGCGCGGCGCTGGGCGCCGGCTACTACAAGACGCGCGGCGAAGCGTTCGCTGCATTGCGCAGGCTGGAGGTCGTGGAACCCGCCGAAGCTGATAGAGAGACGCTGGAAGAAGGTTACCGGGCATGGGTCCGGGAAGTAGAGAAAAGAATGGAATAACAACCTGAAAATCATTCAATATCATGGCATCAAAACAGTATTTCCCCACCGTGGGACAGATCGAATTCGAAGGCCCGGAGTCGAAGAACCCGATGGCTTTCCGTTACTACGACCCCGAAAAAGTCGTGAAAGGCCGCAAGATGAAGGATTGGTTCCGTTTCTCGATGGCGTGGTGGCACACCCTCTGCGCCGAAGGCGGCGACCAGTTCGGCGGCGGCACCAAAACCTTCCCGTGGAACGAGTCCGCATGTCCGATCGAGCGCGCGAAAGCCAAGATGGACGCGGGTTTCGAATTCATGCGGAAGATCGGCATCGAGTACTATTGTTTCCACGACGTAGACCTCGTGGACGAAGCCGCGACGCCCGAAGAGTACGAAAAGAACCTCCGGGAGATCGTAGCCTACGCCAAGCAGAAACAGGCCGAAACCGGCATCAAACTGTTGTGGGGCACGGCCAATGTCTTCGGCCACGCCCGCTACATGAACGGCGCATCGACCAACCCCGACTTCGACGCCGCGGCCCGCGCCATGCTGCAGATCAAGAACGCCATTGACGCCACGATCGAACTAGGCGGCGAGAACTACGTCTTCTGGGGCGGCCGCGAAGGCTACATGTCGCTGCTCAACACCGACATGAAGCGTGAAAAGGAACACATGGCCACCATGCTGCGCATGGCCCGCGACTACGCCCGTTCGAAGGGGTTCAAGGGTAACTTCCTGATCGAACCCAAACCGATGGAGCCGATGAAGCACCAGTACGACGCCGACACGGAGACCGTGATCGGATTCCTGCGGGCGCACGGGCTGGACAAGGATTTCAAGGTCAATATCGAGGTCAATCATGCCACGCTGGCCGGCCATACATTCGAGCATGAACTGCAGTGCGCCGTCGATGCCGGAATGCTCGGTTCGATCGACGCCAACCGCGGCGACTACCAGAACGGCTGGGACACCGACCAGTTCCCGATCGACCTCTACGAAATGGTGCAGGCCATGATGGTCATCGTCCGCGGCGGCGGCCTGCAGGGCGGCGGCACGAACTTCGACGCCAAGACCCGCCGCAACTCGACCGACCCCGAAGACATCTTCATCGCCCACATCGCCGCGATGGACGTCATGGCCCGCGCGCTGCTCATCGCCGCCGACATTCTCGACGACTCGCCCTACGAAAAGATGCTCGCCGAACGTTACGCCTCCTACGACTCAGGCGAAGGCCGGCTCTTCGAAGAGGGCAAGCTCACGCTGGAGCAGGTCGCCGACTACGCCCGCCGGCACGAACCCGTCCAGCGCAGCGGCAAACAGGAGCTGTTCGAAGCGATCGTGAACATGTATATCTGACCTTATGGCTAAAACCCAAGAAACCGGAAGCCGCGCCTACCTCTTTTCGATCGTGCTGGTGGCCATCATCGGCGGCCTGCTGTTCGGTTACGACACGGCCGTGGTGTCGGGAGCCGAGCAGGCCCTCGACCAGTTCTTCCGCAGTGCGGCGGACTTCACCTACACGCCGTGGATGCACGGCTTCACCGCATCGAGCGCGCTGGTGGGCTGCGTCATCGGCGGTGCGCTGTCGGGCCTGCTTGCCTCGCGTCTGGGACGCAAACGCTCGCTCGTCGCGGCAGCCGTGCTCTTCTTCGTCTCGGCCGTCGGCTCGTGGCGGCCCGAAAGCGGCATCCTGCCCTACGGCGAAGCGTCGCTGCCGCTGCTGGCGTCGTTCAACATCTACCGTATTCTGGGCGGTATCGGCGTGGGACTTGCCTCGGCCGTGTGTCCGATGTACATTGCCGAAATCTCGCCCGCGAAGATCCGCGGCACGCTCGTCTCGTGCAACCAGTTCGCCATCATCTTCGGCATGCTGGTCGTCTACTTCGTCAATTACCTGATCCGCAACCAGCTGGGCGACACGGGCGAAGCCATTCAGGCCGCCATGGTCTCCGTCGGCTGGCGCAGGATGTTCCTCAGCGAAGCGTTCCCCGCGGCGACATTTCTGCTGCTGATCCTCTTCGTGCCCGAAACCCCGCGTTACCTGACCCTCACCGGACACGATCAGAAGGCATTGCAGGTGCTCACGCGCATCAACGGCGCGGCCGAGGCCCGCACGATTCACACCGAAATCCGCCGGACGGTACACGCCAAGACCGAGCGGCTCTTCGCCTACGGCGCAGCGGTGATCCTGATCGGCATCCTGCTCTCGTTTTTCCAGCAGGCCATCGGCATCAACGTCGTGCTTTACTACGCCCCGCGCATCTTCGCCGGAATGGGCGCGTCGGGCGACGCTTCGATGCTCCAGACCGTGGTGATGGGCGTGGTCAATATCCTCTTTACGGTCGTGGCGATCTTCACCGTGGACCGCGTGGGCCGCAAACCGCTGCTCATCGTCGGTTCGGCGGGTATGATGATCGGCATGGCCGCCCTTGCGGCGCTTTCGTTCACCGGGTCGATCGGTATCGCGGCACTGGTCTTCATCATCATCTACACCGCATCGTTCATGATGTCGTGGGGGCCGATCTGCTGGGTGCTGATCTCCGAAATCTTCCCCAACACAATCCGCTCGCAGGCCGTGGCCGTAGCCGTGGCAGCGCAGTGGATCTCGAATTTCCTCGTCTCGGCGACCTTCCCCTCGCTGAGCGCATGGAGCGTCGGCGGCACCTACTGCATCTATGCCCTGATGCCGCTCGCTTCGGCTCTCTTCGTCTGGAAATGGGTGCCCGAAACCAAGGGCAAAACCCTCGAAGAGATGTCGAAACTCTGGCGGAAAAACGGCGACTGAGCCGCGGCAAAAACAGACATTGCCGGCGAACCGGAAGACCGGGCCGGACAGGAGGGCACAGGGGCGGACCGGGAAAACCGGACAGGGCCGGGCAGGCAGACGCACGGGCGGAACCGGAAGACCAGGCCGGGCGGATTCGTAAATAAAAATTGTCAGCAGTAACGCAGCAACACGGGTATATGTCCCGCGTTACTGCGTTACCCGCTTTACGGAACCGCCGAACCGCCGCCGGGTCGGGTCGGGTCGCTATTTTTACAAATTCTTCGCATACCGCTCCCGATTTCCCGAATCTTTTTATTACCTTTGCCGTCGATATTTCGAAGGGGTGCCTTACTATCAGGCTGAGATTATACCCATTGAACCGGATACGGGTAATGCCGAAACCGGGATGCATAATCTTTCAACGCATACCCCTTTTCAGTTCATTAACTTTTAAAAGTTCAGACATGAAAAGGTTTCTACTTCCCATCGCGGCCGTCGCGCTCTGCGTTGCCGCAAACACGGCGAGCGCCGAGAATCCGGCAAACGCCGTAATTACCGCTGCGGCCGAAACTCCGGCTGCCGTCTCCCTCACCGCAGGCGTAACGAACGCCGCAACCGCCGCAGACGCGACACGATCCGCGGCGTTTGTCACGGCAGCTGCCGTTCCCCCTGCAAAGACAAGCGAAGCGATCACGGCAGCCGCCGGGCCGGCCCGGCCCGAAGACTCCGTGCGCATGTACCGCCTGCAGGAGATCGAGGTGACCGCCACGCGCGCATCGGGCAGCACGCCGGTCGCCTATACCGACCTTTCGCACGAGGTGATCGCCCGCAACAGCTACGGATTCGACATTCCGTCGGTGCTGGCACTGACTCCCTCGATGATCGCCACCAACGAAACCGGCATCGGCATCGGCGGCACGTCGATGCGCCTGCGCGGAACCGACGCCACACGGCTCAACGTCACCATCAACGGCGTCTCGATGAACAACCCCGACTCGCACTCGATGTACTGGTACGACACGCCCGACCTCATCTCGTCGGTCGGCACGATGCAGATCCAGCGCGGCGCGGGCATCTCGACCAACGGCACGGGCGCCTTCGGCGGCGCGGTCAATATGTCCACGGCCCCGCTCGAAACCGAGTTCGGTGGCGACGTCTCGCTCTCGTACGGATCGTACAACACCAACAAACAGGCCGTGCACGTCTCGTCGGGGCTGATGGGCGGCCATTGGACGGTGGACGCACGCCTGACGCGCCTCTCCTCGGACGGCTACATCCGCCGCGGAGGGACCTCCCTCACCTCCTACATGTTCCAAGGCGGCTATTACAACGGCAACACGATGCTCAAGCTGGTTTCGTTCGGCGGCAAGGCCAAGACCAACCTCAGCTACAACGGCGCCACGCGCGACGAGATGCGTCTCAACGGCCGCCGTTACAACAGCAGCGGCATGTACTCCACCTCGGACGCCTACTCCCACCGCATCTGGAACAGCGAGGACGGCGAGTGGCAGCAGGTGAACTTCTACGACGACGAGACCGACAACTACCTGCAGATCAACAACCAGCTGATCCTCAGCCAGCGCTTGGGCGACCGATGGACGCTGAACGCCACGGCCTTCTACACCTACGGTTACGGCTACTACAAGCAGTATAAGGACAACGCCAAACTCTTCGAATACCTCTTCCCCGACCATTTGGCCTACCAGACCGACGACCAAGGCAATTTCGTGACGGACGGCGACGGCGAACGAATCGCCGTACGCAGGGACCTGATCCGCGAAAAACTCATGCGCAACCATCTGGGCGGCGTGAACGCCGCGGCGGCCTACGCTGCGGAGAACCTCGATCTCGCCTTCGGCGGCTCGTGGAGCTACTACAGCTGTCCCCACTGGGGCGAGCTGGACTGGATGCAGGAGACCGATCCCGCCGACTACCGCAGCAAACGCTGGTACGACAACGACGTGGACAAGCAGGACGCCAACCTCTTCGCACGCGCCAACTGGACCGTGGCCCGCGGACTTAACCTCTTCGCCGACATGCAGTACCGCTACGTTCACTACAAGGCATGGGGCGTGAACGACAACTACGACGAAGCGAGCGGGGGCATGCAGCCCATCGACGTGGACGAGACATACCACTTCTTCAACCCCCGCGCCGGCGTCAGCTACACGCCCGGCAAACGCCACAATTTCTACTTCTCGTTCGCCGTGGCGCAGAAGGAGCCGACACGCAGCGACTTCACGGACCGCTACATGTTCTCCGGCGACGACTCGTACCCCTCGTCCGAGAAGCTATACGACTACGAACTGGGCTACACCTACACCTCGCCCCGTTTCAGTGCGGGCGTGAACCTCTACTACATGAAGTACAAGGACCAGCTGGTGCATACGGGCATGGTCAACGACAGTTCCGACGCGCTGAACGTCAACGTGCCCGACAGCTACCGCCGCGGCATCGAGCTGACGGCTTCGTGGCGCGTGACCGGATGGTTCACCGCCGGCGCCAACGCCACCTTCAGCCAGAACAGGATCGAGAACTATGTGGACGCACTCTCGGACAGCCCCACCTACGGGCAGAATCTGGGCGAGCGGACCATCTCCTACTCGCCGTCGGCCATGGGGTCGCTGTTTCTGGACTTCCATTACCGGGGCTTCGAAGCCGTGCTGCACACGCAGGCCGTAGGCAAACAGTATTTTACCAACGACGAGAACGAGACGCTCTCACTCGGCCGCTACTGCGTCACCAACCTCAATCTGGGCTACACGTTCCGCACCCGCGCCGCCCGGAGCGTGCGGCTGGGTCTGCAGGTCAACAACCTCTTCAACGCCGAGTACGAAAGCAACGGCTACGGCTATTCGTACATGGACACGTGGAGCGACCCGACGCCCCGGCGCATCGACATGGCCTACTACTTCGCGCAGGCGCCCCTGAACGTGCTGGCCAACGTCACGGTAAAGTTCTGACGGGCAAATTCCGTCCCCCCGGAACCCGATCCGGAGGGACGCAACGCAGATAAAACGATGGATTGGAAACTTATCCTGCAGATCGCCGGCGTGGTGCTGGGGCTGCTCTATCTCTGGCTCGAATACCGCGCCGATATCCGGCTGTGGATCGTGGGACTCGTCATGCCGCTGGTCCACGGCGCGCTCTACTACAAGGCGGGGTTGTACGCCGACTGCTCGATGCAGGTCTACTACGTACTGGCAGGACTCTACGGCTGGCTCGTGTGGCGCAACGCCCCGCGCAAAAAGCCCAAGACGGCCCGGAACGCGGCAGCGGCAGGACCGACCGATCAAACGGCCCGGAGCGCAGAACCCGCAGCGGCCCGAACAGCCCGGAACACAACGGCGGGACATAGCGACCAAACGGCCTGCAATGCAGGACCCGAAGCGGCCCAAACAGCCCGGAGCGCAGAACCCGCCGCCGTCCGGATCGGGCATACGCCCCTGCGCTATGCAGCAGGACTGATCGCAGTCTACGCCGCGGCGCACGCCGGAATCTATTTCCTGCTCTCCCGGTTCACCAACAGCACCGTGCCGTTCTGGGACGCGATGACCACGGCGGCGAGCATCGTGGCGATGTGGATGCTCTCGCGCAAATACATCGAACAGTGGCTCGTCTGGCTGGCCGTCGATCTGATAACGATCGGGTTGTATCTCTACAAGGGAATCCCCCTCACCGCGGGACTCTACGCCCTCTACTCGGCGCTGGCCGTGGCCGGATACCTGCGCTGGCGCAAGCTCGCGGCACAGGAAACGACCGGTGCCGCAAAGTAACGCAGGCGAAGAATCACTACGGCGCAAGGCGCCGCCGACGCAGGGCAACACGACGCGAGTGAGACACAGCAGAGCCGCACAACGCGGAACGGCGCCGGCACTGGGCCGCCGAAACTCAGCGACCATTACGAATAACGCAGTAACGCAGGGTACGCCCCACGTTGCTGCGTTTTCGTATCCGGTTCTGTTCCGCAGAAAAGGACAACGCCCCAAAGTCTCGGAGTCCCTTCCCGGCAAAAAGCGAGGTCCGCAACGGAAAGCCCCCGCATAAGCAGTCCAATCCCAGCCCTCCGCCATAAATCGCCCCACTCCGGCCTCTCTCCCGCATCAACGGTTTCAAGCATAACAGCGGCTCACACCCGCAAACAGCGAGGTCCGCTCCGGAAAGCCGTCTCCGCGTCCCTATTCCGGCAGGCCGTGCTCCCCGACATAGGCGAGGATCTCCTCGCGCAGTGCTTTGGGCGTCACGCTGCACCGCAGCACCAGCAGGTAGGAGTTGCGAATCTGCTCGCGGATAAAGCCGTCGGGCAGGTCGCCCGTGGTGCGGACGGCGTTCCAGTGGCGTTTGTTGAAATGCCACGCCGCACTCACCTCGTCGTACTGCTCGCGCAGCAACACGGCTTCGGCCGGATCGCATTTCACGGCGACCCATTCGAATTCGGCCATGTCGGCGCAGGCGAACATCTTGCCCCCGACCTTGTAGACAAGGGTCGTTTCGTCGAAGGGCGTGCTCTCTTCGGCCATCGGCAGCGACAGACAGTAGTCGCGGAAAGTCAATACATCCATAATCGATCGTTTTTTCGTTCCGGTCCGGCACAATTCCGTCGCAGCGGCGCATTCCCACGGCCGGCCGGAATTACTCGCCACCCAAAGATATATAATTTTTGGCACACGTATTGCGTCCTGCTCCCAAGTAAAACCAAAATCAAGGAAACGATGAAAAAAATTCTCCTCTGTATCTGCCTGCTGTCGACATTCGCAGCGGGTCTGGTCGGCTGCTCGCAGCAGCGGCAATGGAATCACGAACAGCGCAAAGCGATGCGCGAAGCCCTGCGCAGCTACCGTCAGATGGTCTATCTCGACGACCTTTCGGACGATGAATTCGTACTCTTTACCGACGAGGTGGCCGGTGATCTGGAAGGGGCCTACCCCGTCTATACGACCTTCGTCGAAATGCCGGGCGTGACCGACACGGTCGACATGGTCGTCGTCACGACCATCGTGGACGAACTGAACGCCGACGCGCACAACATGCGCCATATTTATCCGTACAACTATCTGGTGGCGCAGGGCGTGCTTCCCGCCGGGCTGGACCACCAGCAGCAGAAGGCTTTCTACAACTGCTTCGCAGGCAAGGTGAACGCCGCCTACAGCACCATGTCGCAGTTCTTCAACGCCATACTGGCCGACACGACCGACATGTCGCAGATTCGTCAGATGGAGGCCGGATGCGCCAACGACCTCTTCGACTGGGTGATTACCGAAGTGGAGGTGACAGAGACCGCCGACTGACAGAACCGGGACCGCATAACCGGGACAACCGGAATCGCACGGCAAACGACGCGCAGCCGCACGGTCCGCGCACAAAAAAGGCAGGCTTTTGCAAAAGCCTGCCTTTTTTGTTTCAGATTCTCATCGGTTCACATACCCGATCGACGAACAATCCGATAACGGAACGTCAAAAAACAGCAGCGACGAATTCACAGCATTATTCAACAGGAAGATTGTGCTGTTTCAAAAACGAGAGTTTATCCCAATACCCTCTCTGAAAGACGATTTTATCGTTTTTCACATGAAAAAATCCACATCCGCGAAGTCCGAGCTGATCTTTCCATTCCATTATCGCCCATTCTCCATCTTCAAAAATATTCTCTACGATACAAACCATTTCAGCCGTTGCAAATTCATTTGCAAACATTTCATGGATCGCCGTTTTTCCTACCACCGGTTTATTCGCAACCTGATGGTTTACCGCATCTTCGGCATACAGCTCCGTAAGACGGACCGCATCGGCGGCATTAAAGCGGTCTATCCACTTTTCCAAAACTTCTTTAGGCGTCATAATCATGCTTGATTTATAGTTCGGATTTACCTTCTGAGCGGCTTCCGAGTGTTACACATCGTTAAAAAAAAGACTAACGTATTATTTTCCGCTTCTTCCCGGAAACGCCGCCCGACACGACCGCTTGCCGCACGCCGTTTTCCGGCGCAGATTCCGGCCGCAGCCGCTACTTGCCCTCGCACGGGCACTCGCCGCGCTCCTGCCGGTCGTAGAACTCCCGGCCCACGACGATCCGGACCGCCTTGTGGAGAATCGAGAATTCGAGCGGCGTCTCGCCCAGCAGCTCGCCGTCCACCTCGACCGAAATTTCGGGCGACGACTCGATGCGGATACAGCTCCCCCTCTCCTGCAGGATATGCCGGATGCGGTAGATGCCGCCGTTGAACAGGTAGTGGAACCGGAACAGCAGGTGCCAGAAATGCACCGGACGCACCAGCGACACGTCGAGCATACCGTCGTCGGCCACGGCGTCGGGCAGCTGCTGCATGCCGCCGACGTTGTACTTGCAGATGCCGATGGCGATGCTGAACAGCAGGTTGTTGTAGACCAGCCGGTCGTCGACCCACACCTTCACGCCCGTCGATTTGTAGCGGAAGAAGTTCTTGACCAGACACCACGTGGAGCGCCAGCGGCTTTTGCGGCCCTTTTTCTTGAGGTGCGAAAGCTTGCGCACCATCCGCGCATCGAAACCCGCGCCCGCCACGTTGGCCATATAGCGGCTCTGGCGGTAGTGCGACTCCTCGTACGACACCACACCCACGTCCTGCAGGAACGAGTAGCCCTCGCCGATGGCCTTCACGGCATCCTGATAGCGGTTCGAAATACCGAACGTGCGGACCCAGTCGTTGCCCGTTCCCACGGCGATCACGGCCAGCAGCACCTCGTCGGGACAGACCTCCTGCTGGATGAAAAGTCCGTTCACCACCTCGTGCAGCGTGCCGTCGCCGCCCACGACGATGATATTGCGGTAACCCTCCTTGACGGCCGACACGGTAAGTTCCGTGGCGTGGAACTTATGTTCCGTGAAGACCGGTTCGCAGACGATATGGGCGTCGCGCAGGAGCTTCGATATCTGCGGAAAATGGTCAAGCCCGCGGCCGCCTCCGGCCACGGGATTGACAATGACGAACCATTTGACCTTGTCGGCTTCCAAAGCGCACTATTTTTTGGGAATATTGCGCAACGTATCGACCATGAAGTCGTAGAATTTGCCCACCGACGCGATCTCCACCTTCTCGTCGGGCGAATGGGGATAGCAGATCGTGGGTCCGAACGAAATCATGTCCATCTTGGGATATTTGCTGCCGATGATACCGCATTCGAGTCCGGCGTGGATCGCCGTCACGGCGGGTTCTTTGCCGTAGAGGGCCTTGTAGGAGGCGGTCATGGCCTTGAGGATCGGCGACTCCATGTTCGGATTCCAGCCGTCGTAGCTGCCCGTGAGCTGCACCTTGGCCCCTGCCAGAGAGAATACCGCAGCGATCGCTTCGCCCAGCGCGGCCTTCTCCGAGTTCACCGAGCTGCGCAGCAGGCACTGCAGTTTGACGCTCTTGCCGTCGGAGACCACGCGCGCAAGGTTGCTCGAAGTCTGCACCAGTCCGGGCATCGACACCGACATGCGCTGCACGCCGTCGGGACATCCCACAACGGCTTTGGTCAGCTTGGCGGCCACGTCGGCGGCGATCCGCTCCTTCGGGGCTTCGCACTCCTTCAGTTTGATCGACACGGCGTCCTCGATGCCGGCATATTCGGCCTTTATGACCTTTTCATAGGCTTTCAGCTCCTTGGCGAAAGCTTCGTACTCCTTGGTTTTGACCATCACGACCGCCTCGGCTTCGCGGGGAATGGCGTTGCGCAGGCCGCCGCCGTCCACCGAGCAGAGCACGACATCGTGCGAGGCCGACGCGGCGTTCAGGAAACGGAACAGCACCTTGTTGGCGTTGGCGCGCTGGCAGACGATCTGAATGCCCGAATGGCCGCCCTTGAGTCCCTTGACCGTAATCCGGGCCGCGGTGTAGTTGCGCGCGGGAGTCGGCTCGGCGGCATATTTGAAGACGATATTCGCGTCCAACCCTCCGGCGCAGCCTACGTACAGCTCGCCCTCGGTCTCCGAGTCGAGATTCAGCAGGATATCGCCGTGCAGCAGCCCCTTTTTCAGCCCGAACGCGCCGTCCATCCCCGTCTCCTCGGTAGCCGTGAAGAGCGCTTCCAGCGGACCGTGTACCAGCGAATCATCCTCCAGTACGGCCAGAATGGCCGCCGCACCAATACCGTTGTCCGCACCGAGCGTCGTGCCGTCGGCCGTCACCCACTCGCCGTCGACATAGGCGTCGATCGCATCTTTCGTGAAGTCGAACTTCTTGTCGTTGTTCTTCTGGGGCACCATGTCGAGGTGGGCCTGCAGGACCACGCCCTTGCGGTCCTCCATGCCTTTCGAGGCGGGTTTGCGGACATAGACGTTATGTGCGGCGTCCTCCTTGCATTCGAGTCCTTTCTCCCGTGCGAAATCCATGACGTATTTGCGGATCTTCTCCTCGTGCGACGAGGGGCGCGGAATGCGTACGATCTGAGCGAAATGTTTCCAGACCAGCGCCGGCTTAAGGGCAGAGAGATTGCGTGTGTCGTTCATAATAATTATAGTTTAATGGTTTCGTACCTTGTTATTTCGTTATCGGCGGTCATTCCCCGCGGCCGCCGGCCGCGTTTGCCGCTTCGTCCACGCACCGTCGTCCCGTCCCGAAAGGGCCTTCCCGCAGGCGACCGGGTTGCAGACGGACTCTTCCTCCGGCCCCGTCCTTACTTTTCAGCTTTGGACAGGTCCGTCCCGCACTTGTCGAACGCCTCGACGATATGTTTCACCAACGGATGGCGCACGATGTCGCGCACGTCGAATTCGACGATGCCGATACCCTCCACCTCGCGCAGAATCTCCATCGTGCGCACCAGCCCGCTGTCGCTTTTGCGCGGCAGGTCGATCTGCGTCACGTCGCCCGTGACGATGAACTTGGCGTTGCGGCCCATGCGCGTCAGAAACATCTTGATCTGCGAGAGCGTCGTATTCTGCGCCTCGTCCAAAATGACGAAGGCGTTGTCGAGCGTGCGGCCGCGCATGTAGGCCAGCGGCGCGATCTGCACCGTGCCCTCCTCCAGATACTTCGCCAGCTTGGCAGGCGGAATCATGTCGTTCAGCGCATCGTACAGCGGCTGCAGGTAGGGGTCCAGCTTCTCCTTCATGTCGCCGGGCAGGAAACCCAGCTTCTCGCCCGCTTCGACCGCCGGGCGCGTGAGGATGATGCGCCGCACCTGCTTCTCCTTCAGGGCGCGCACAGCCAGCGCGATGGCCGTATAGGTCTTGCCCGATCCGGCGGGTCCCACGGCGAAGAGCAGGTCGTTCCTGTCATAAAGTTTCACCAGCCTGAGCTGGTTGACCGTGCGGGCGCGGACGATGTTGCCGTTGTTGCCGTAGACGATCACGTCCTTGTCGACCGGGGCCTCCTGCGCCGCGATGCCGCCCGCAAAGCACTGGTCGATGACCTGCGACGAAATATGTCCGTATTTGAGATAATAGGCCACCAGCCCCTCCATGCGTTCCTCGAAACGCCGTGTCTCGGCCTCGGAACCGAGGACTTTGAGCGAAGAGCCCCGCGCGACGATCCTGAGCTGGGGGTGAAGCGATTTCATCTGGTCGAGGTAGACATTCCGCGGCCCGTACAGCTCGCGGGGGTCTGCACCCTCGATGAGTATCTCTTTTCCGACTGCGTCTGTCATAGGCTAAAAAAGGTATCCGAAGTTAAGCGCCACGTTATAAGTGCGGAGTTTGTCGAGCTTGCCGCCGTCGGGAAGCACCACGTCCTTCTTGCTTTTGAACTGGCCGTTGTAGCGCAGGTCCACCAGCAGATGGCCCAGCAGCTTGACTCCCGCGCCCACCGTGTAGGACATCGTGGGACGCACGCGGCCGAAATCGAGCAGGTCGCCGCCCGACTTCTGCTTGCAGTCGTTCATCACCGTAAAGACGGGACCGGCATAGATCCGCACGGGACGCAGCAGGCGGAACGACAACAGCACCGGCACGTCGATGGAATTGGACTTGAGGTTGATCTCCTTCTGCCCCTCAGGACGGATGCGAAGCCCCTGACGCACATAGAGTATCTGCGGTTCGACGGCGAAAGCCCCCAGATTGACCGCCGTGGTGATACCGGCCTGCCAGCCCAGTTTGTTCTTGACGTCGGTGCCCGACATGTTGGTCGTATAGTCGGGGATGTTGATGCCGCCCAATACGCCCCATTCGATCCGGGTGCGGGGCCGCTGCGCCGCGGCAGAGAGCGCGCAAACGACCAGCAAAGAGGTTACTACGATCTTACGAATCATCCTTTTCAGTTTTTATTGCTTTATTTTCAGTTTGAAGCTCGCCCAGAGCATGTAGCCCACACACAGGGCGACGAACAGCATGCCCCAGTGCGCATCGCCGCTCCAGCGGACAATGGCCCCGCAGACGGGTCCCGAAACGGCTCCCGCCGAGATGGCCAGAATCATCAGCCCCGCCACTTCGTTGGCCTTTTCGGGCACGACCTTGGTCGCCACGGCGTAGAACGTCGCGAAAACGCAGGCCATGGAGAATCCCGTCAGCCCCACAGCGGCGTAGACCGCCGTTTCGCCGCGCACCAGCAGCAGCACGGCGCAGAGCGCCAAAGCCCCCGCCATGTTCCAGCGCAGGTATTTCACGTCCGACACCCGCACCAGCACCCACGCCCCGACGAGCGTGCCGACGATGCGGCAGGCGTAGAAGCCCGTGGTGGTGAGTATCGAATCGGGATTGTCGATCAGCCGCACCGAGAGGAATCCGATCCCCACGTCGCCCGCGATGAAACACGCCACGCCCAGCGTGCAGAGCAGCACCGTCGGGTTTCCCAGCAGCCGGAAGCAGTCGGCCATGCCCGCGGCGCGGTCGCTGCGCGGCGGTTCGGCCACCGAAGTCGCCTGCAGCCAGAGGCCGCCCAGCACCGTGAGGCCCGCATAGATCGGCAGCAGCAGGCGCCACGATCCGGTGAGCGCCACGAGCGCCGTGACGATCGGCGCCAGCAGCAGGAGCGAAGTGTTGCGGAAGATCTGGCCCACCGTGAGGTAGCTGGTCATCCGCTCGCCCGGCACGATGGTGGCCAGCAGGGGATTGATCGCCACCTGAATCGCCGTATTGCCCACGCCCAGCAGTCCGAAGCCGGCGAAATACCACCCCAGCGCACACCCTTCGCCCGCAACGTAGGGGACCATCAGACCGACGACCGTAAAGGCGTAGCCGATCAGCGCGGTCGCCTTGCGGCCTATGCGGTTCATCAGTGCGGCCAGCGGCGTGGAGAGCACCAGAAACCACAGGAAAACCATCGTGGGCAGGAAGCTAACGGCCGCCTGCCGCGACGCGGGAAACTCCAGTGCGATGCGTCCCGTAATCGGAGCCACCATATCGCAGAAACCCATTATGAAGAAGCCCATCAGCACGGGGCCGAGCACTCGTTTATCTACTTTACCGACACGCATGAGCGGCGAAATTTCAGGTATACAATTTTTCAAAGTTACATTTTTTTCCATAAAAACCGATTTCCGGACAGCGATTATTTCACAATTCTTTCTCTTTGCGGAGCAACCGTCCGATCCCGACCGACAAAAAACGTGCGAGAAACGCCGTTCCACTCTCCGCGCCTTATGCCCCACCTTTCCCCGCAAACTCTGTCCCCCGCCATTCTCTCACGCAAAAAAACAGCCTGCAGGATCGGCCGTTCGGACTCCGCAGCAGCAAAATGCGGCGGGCGCTTGTTTTTAGCCGCAGATTTTTATATATTTGTAGGAAAGCCAAATGATCGCATGATGTTTCAATTCGCCCATATAGCACCGATAACACTGCCGCTCGAAGACCCGATCCTGAAGTTTCTGCTGATTCTGATCATCATTCTGGCGGCGCCGCTGCTCCTGAACAAGCTGAAGATCCCCTATCTTTTGGGGCTGATAATCGCCGGCGCGGTTATCGGCCCTCACGGACTCAACCTCGTGCTGCGCGACAGCAGCATCATCCTTTCGGGGACCGCCGGCCTGCTCTACATCATGTTTCTTTCGGGACTGGACATGGATACGTCCGACTTCAAAAAAAGCGGCTGGCGCAGTCTCGTCTTCGGACTCTACACCTTCTGCGTACCGCTCGCGCTCGGCATTCTGGCAGGTTATTACATTATGGGATTCTCCATCTACTCCTCGATCCTGCTTGCCGGACTCTTCGCCTCCCAGACCCTTATAGCCTATCCCATTGTCAGCAAGCTCGGCATCTCGCGCGACAAGGCCGTCACGATCGCCGTCGGCGGCACGGTCATCACCGACACGCTGGCCCTGCTGCTGCTCACGGTGATCGTCGGCATGGCCACGGGCAACGTGGACGAAAGCTTCTGGTGGCGGCTCAGCGCCTCGGTGCTGTTGTGCATAGGCATCATTCTGTTCCTCTTCCCGCTGCTGGCGCACTGGTTCTTCAAACAGTGCAGCGACAACGTATCGCAGTATATCTTCGTGCTGGCGATGGTCTTCCTCGGCGCCTACCTCGCGCAGCTCGCGGGGTTGGAACCGATCATCGGCGCCTTCCTCTCCGGTCTGGCCCTCAACCGGCTCATACCCCGCACCTCGCCGCTGATGAACCGCATCGAGTTCGTGGGCAACGCCATCTTCATCCCCTTCTTCCTCATAGGCGTGGGCATGCTCATCGACTACCGGGCCTTCTTCCGCGACTGGGAGAGCATCGAAGTGGCGCTGATCATGATCGTCCTGATCACCGCCGCCAAATACATCGCCGCCTATCTCACGCAGAAGACATTCCGTCTCTCACCGGACCAGCGCACCGTGATCTTCGGACTGAGCAGCGCCCATGTCGCGGCGACGCTCGCGGCGGTGATGGTCGGCTACAACGTCATACTGGGCCACACGCCCGACGGCGAGCCGATCCGTCTGTTGAGCGAAAGCGTGCTCAACGGTACGATCCTGATGATTCTGGCCACCTGCACGGTCTCGACCTTCGCCACGCAGCGGGGCGCGCACAACATCGCCATACGCAATGCGCAGGACGACGACGAACAGCCCCAGCAGGAGGACCACATCCTCATTCCGGTCGCCAACGAGCAGACCGTGAGCGAGCTGGTAAGCCTGAGCACGACCCTCAAGAAAGCCAAATCCCGCAACGGACTCTACGCCCTGAACGCCATCGACAACAAGGTCGAGGACCCCACGGTCGAAAAGCGGGGCCGCAAAATCCTCGACACGGCCGCCAAAGCCGCCGCCGCGTCGGACAACTACCTGCAGGCGCTGCTCCGGTACGACGTAAACATCGCCAACGCCATCGTCAGCGTGGTCAAGGAGCGCAGCATCACCGACATCGTGATGGGCATGCACCACGACCGCACGCCGGGCGGTTCTGGCATCGGCCGCATGGCTGCCGACGTGCTTGGACAGAGCAATGTCACCACCTATCTCTACCACCCCGCGCAGCCCCTGCCGACCATCAAGCGGCATCTGGTGGTCGTGCCGGAGAAGGCCGAAAAGGAGGCCGGGTTCCAGATGTGGATTCAGAAACTGCGCAACATCGCCGACAATTCGGGCGCCCGGATCGTCTTCTACGCCCCGGAAAGCACCATGCAGTACCTGCGCCCCGCCCGCGGCAAACGCTCGGCCAAGGCCGAATACGTGGTCTCCAACCCGTGGGACGACCTCACGGCGCTCACTTACGAGACCAAACGCGACGACTGTCTGTGGATCGTGATGAGCCGCCGCGAACGGGTCTCCTACCACCCTGCCATGAGCAAGGTCCCCGCCTACATGGAGCAATTCTTCGCCGACAACAGCTTCGTGCTGGTCTACCCCGTACAGGCCGGCGACACGGAGAGCAGGTATATATAATAAGTATCCGGACGAGTATTCTCTGTCCTGCAGTTTTTACAGAGTGTGTTCCGCAAGAGTCCCGCGCATTTGGTTTTGCGCCCGACCTGCACTATCCTTGCAGCATACAGGCGGCGTACGGACAATGCTCAAATAAATTTGGCATTGCGCCCGACTTGCACTATCTTTGCCCTAAGAAAAAAGAAAAGAATATGAGCCTTGTAGCAATCGTGGGCCGTCCGAACGTCGGCAAAAGCACCCTCTTCAACCGTCTGGTGGGCCAGCGGAAGGCCATCGTCGATGCGACGGCCGGCACCACCCGCGACCGCCACTACGGCAAAACGGACTGGAACGGAAAGGAATTCTCGGTGATCGACACCGGCGGCTACACCGTCAATTCGGAGGATATTTTCGAAGACGAAATCCGCCGTCAGGTACTGCTGGCCATCGACGAGGCCGATGTGATCCTCTTTCTGGTGGAGGTTGCGACCGGCATCACCGACCTCGACCAGCTGATGGCCGATATCCTGCGCCGCACCTCGAAAAAGGTAATCCTCGTCTGCAACAAAGTGGACAACAATGACCAGATCTACTCCTCGCACGAGTTCTACGCCCTCGGTTTGGGCGATCCGTTCTGCATCAGCTCGATGAGCGGCAGCGGCACGGGCGACCTGATGGACGCCATCCTCGCAGCGCTGCCCGCGGAGACCGTCGCCGAAGAGGACGAGGACCTGCCCCATATCACCATCGTCGGCCGTCCCAACGTCGGCAAGTCGTCGATGACCAACGCGCTGCTGGGCGAGGAACGCAACATCGTGACCTCGATCGCCGGCACCACCCGCGACTCGATCCACACCCGCTACAACAAGTTCGGCATGGATTTCTACCTCGTGGACACGGCAGGCATGCGCAAGAAGGGCAAGGCGATGGAGGACCTCGAATTCTACTCGGTGATGCGCTCGATCCGCGCCATCGAGAATTCCGACGTCTGCATCCTGATGCTCGACGCCCAGCAGGGACTCGAATCGCAGGACCTCAACATCCACAACCTGATCGTCCGCAACCGCAAGGGCTGCGTAATCGTGGTCAACAAGTGGGACCTCATAGAGAAAGACAACAACACGATGAAGGAGTGGACGGAGTTCCTGAAGAAGAAACTCGCACCGTTCAACGACATTCCGATCATCTTCACCTCGGTACTCAGCAAACAGCGCATATTCGACGTGCTCCAGACCGCGATCCGGGTCTACCAGTCGCGCAAACGCCGCATCTCGACCTCGGAACTGAACGATTTCCTGCTGCCGCTGATCGAGAACTATCCGCCCCCCGCGACCAAGGGCAAATACATCAAGATCAAGTACGTGACCCAGCTCCCGACGCCCACGCCGCAGTTCGCGTTTTTCGTAAACCTGCCGCAGTACATCAAGGAGCCTTACCGCCGCTTCCTCGAAAACAACATCCGCGACCACTGGGATTTCGCCGGGGTGCCGATGCAGATTTATTTCCGGCAGAAGTAAGACGGCCGCAATACAAGGCTACCGGACCTCTTTCGCACGACGAAATCCGGAAGCGATATTCCCGCCAAGTCCCCCTTTGACAGAGGGGGACTTTTTTATATTCCGGAGCACCTATGCAGGTCTATTTCCGGCAGAAATAAAACGGCTGCAAACGGGAAGCAAACAAAGAGACCGGACTCAGAGTTGAGTCCGGTCTCTATTATCTTGAAGTGTCCGCCGGTCTAATTCGCCGGCGGCGTAGCCCCGCCCTCCTGCGGATTTCCGCCGCGGTTGCGATTGCGGTTGCGACCGCCGCGGTGACGCCTGCGGTCGCGCGTTCCGCGGTTGCCTTCGCCGCGGCCTGATGCGTGGTCGTTATCCGCCGGCGCAGCCTGCGGAGTCCCGGCGCCGTTCTCGGCCGGCGCCGCAGCCGCACGCTCTCTGTCGCCGCGACCGTCGCGGTTACGGTCGCCGTCACCCCTGCTTGGGCGTCCTCCGTCGCCTTTATCGCCGCGTCCCCGGCCGCGGCCGGAACCTCCGCGCCCCGATCCCCCGCGGCCGCCCCTGCCGCCGCGGCCGAAACGTCCGCGGTTTTCGTCGGGTGCGTATTTCGGGCCTTCGCCCACGCTTGCGGGCAGTTCGGCTTTGCGGATATCCCGCTCGATAAACTTCTCGATGGCGTGGAATTTTCCCTGTTCCTCCTCGCTGACGAAGGTCACGGCAGCGCCGGTCGCCGCGGCACGCGCCGTACGGCCGATGCGGTGGATATAATCTTCGGGGTCGTGCGGCACGTCGTAATTGATGACCAGTCCGATGTCTTCGATGTCGATGCCGCGCGCCACGATGTCGGTGGCCACGAGGATCGAGACCTTGTTGTTCTTGAAGTCGAGCATCACCTCCTCGCGCTGGGCCTGCTCCAGATCGGAGTGCATGGCCGCCACGTTGAGTTTCATGCGTTTGAGCGTATGCGCCAGCTCCTTGACCTTCATCTTCGACGACGAGAAGATGATCGTCTTCGACTCGGTCGGCTCGGCGAACATCTCGCGGATGATGCCCAGCTTCTGGTTCTCATAGCAGACATAGGCCGACTGGTCGATCGCCTCGTTGGGTTTCGAAATGGCGATGTTCACCTCGGCGGGATTGCGCAGAATGGTCTTGGCCAGTTCGCGGATCTTCGGGGGCAGCGTCGCCGAGAACATGATCGTCTGCCGCTCCTTGGGCATGTACGAGACGATCTTCATGATGTCCTCGCTGAAACCCATGTCGAGCATGCGGTCGGCTTCGTCGAGAATCAGGCATTCGACATGCGAGAGGTCGATGCCGCTGTTCTGGATATGCGAAATCATGCGGCCGGGAGTGGCGATGACCACGTCCGACCCCATCAGCATGCCCCGCTTCTGCACGTCCCAGCCCTTGCCGTCGCCACCGCCGTAAACGACCGTGGTCGAGATGGGCAGGTAATAGGAAAAGCCCTGAAACTGCTGGTCTATCTGCTGCGCCAGTTCGCGCGTGGGCACGATGATCACCGATTTTATCACATTGTCTTCGTTGCCTTCGAGCAGCAGCCGGTTCAACAGCGGCAGCGTGTAGGCCGCCGTCTTGCCCGTTCCCGTCTGCGCGCATCCGATGATGTCGCGGCCTTCGAGAATCACCGGGATCGTGTGTTCCTGCACCGGAGTCATCTCCTGAAAATTCATATCGTAGAGTCCGTCGAGGATCTCATCCTCCAACTCAAGTTCGTCAAATCGCATTTTACGTATCTTAATTTTATCCTTCTGAAATTTCTTCTCCGAAAAGCGTCGCGGGAGTGCAGCCCGTAATGCGGACCCGCACATAGTCGCCGACGCCGTGGCCGCCGCGGTCGAAGACCACGACCTTGTTCTGCGAGGTACGGCCCGAAAGCTGGTTCTCGTCGCGCTTGGACGTTCCCTCGACCAGCACTTCGAACTCGCGCCCCACGTCGCGCAGGTTGCTCGCGCGGCTCAGTTCGTTCTGCAGGGCGATGATTTCGGCCAGCCGCGCCGACTTCACCTCTTCGGGCACGTCGTCGGGCAGGTGCTTGTGCGCGTAAGTGCCGGGACGCTCCGAATATTTGAACATGTAGGCGAACTCGTAGCCGACCTCGCGCATCAGCGAGAGCGTCGCGGCGTGCTCCTCCTCCGTCTCGCCCGAAAATCCGGCGATCAGGTCGGTCGTAACGGCGCAGTCGGGCAGGTAGCGGCGGATGGCCGCGACCCGGTCGAGGTACCATTCGCGGGTATATTTGCGGTTCATGCGCGCGAGCATCGACGAGGCACCCGACTGGGCGGGCAGGTGGATCGCACGGCAGATATTGGGCATTTCGGCCATGACCTCCAGCAGGCGGTCGCTGATGTCCTTGGGGTGCGACGTGGCGAAACGCACGCGCAGCAGGGGCGAGACGGAGGCCACGCGGCGCATCAGACCGGGAAAGTCCACCTCGCCGAAGCGGTAGGAGTTGACGTTCTGGCCCAGCAGTGTCACCTCGCGGTAGCCGTTCCCGAACAGTGTCCGGACCTCCGCGAGAATGGTTTCGGGATCGCGGCTGCGTTCGCGGCCGCGGGTATAGGGCACCACGCAGTAGGAGCAGAAGTTGTTGCAGCCGCGCATGATGGCGACGAAGGCGCTCACGCCGTTGCGGTCGAGCCGCACGGGAGCGATCTCGGC
>ERZ1106915.1254-NODE-1254-length-23423-cov-2.901960_pt1 | contig 23423 bp, 22 predicted proteins | sample MGYA00403653_ERZ1106915 | MGnify/ENA primary metagenome ERZ1106915 (study PRJEB35170, sample SAMEA104062404) | human gut metagenome | biome: human gut; feature: human-associated habitat; material: faeces | place: Denmark | collected 2012-06-06 ... | reverse complement strand
TATTAAATATACTAGTTTATGTCTATGTAGTCAACAAATTTACAGAATATCTTCAAGTGCAGCAAACAATGCATCCATCTGTTCATCCGTTCCTATTGAGATTCTGAGATAATCATCAATCCGCGGCTTGTTAAAATACCTTACATATATATTGCGTTTCTTAAGCTCCTCAAATATATATGCTCCCTTTGCTTCCTTATGCTTTGCAAATATAAAGTTAGCCTTGGAATCAGGGAATTCAAAGCCCAGCTTCTTCAGACGCTCCTTTGAACGCTCTCTTGTTGCAATAATCTTAGCCGTACATTCTTCAAAATACTGCTTATCTTTGACAGCCGCAGCTCCATACACAATTGACGGTCTGTTTATTGTGTATGAATTAATTGAAAACTTAACATCATTCATAGCCTTAATAAGTTCAGGATTACCGATTGCATAGCCTATTCTCATGCCTGCCATTGAACGTGACTTTGAAAATGTCTGTATAACAAGCAGGTTATCATATCTGTCAATAAGCTCAAGTGCAGACTTGCCGCCAAAATCAATATATGCCTCATCAACCATCACAATAACATCCCTGTTATGTGCTATTATATCCTCTACCTCTGACAGTTCCTTATACAGTGCAGTCGGTGCATTAGGGTTAGGGAATATTACACCGCCGTTAGGCTCATAATAATCCGATGATACAATGTTAAAATTCTCATCAACAGGCACTGCCTTGTAAGGAATACGGTAAACATCCGCCCATACGCTGTAGAAGGAATAAGATATATCAGGAAACAGAACCGGCTTGTCTGAATTAAAAAATGTAAGAAATGCCATTGAAATAACATCATCAGAGCCAACTCCGACAAATACCTGATTGCTTCCTACCTTATAATAATCTGCTATTGCTCCCACAAGGTCAGTTACACATGGATCAGGATACAGTCTTAATGTATCAAGGTCAAATTCATTGGCTGCCTTAACCGCTGCCGGTGATGGCGGATAAGGGTTCTCGTTAGTATTAAGCTTTATTACGTTAGTAATCTTAGGCTGTTCACCCGGTACATACGGTTCAACACGCCTTATGTTTTTTTCCCATTCTCTCATTAATCTTAATCTCCATTTCTGCAAGCTGCTTGGCTATTATCTGCTAAGTCCCATCTCCTGTGCTATCTCAGCGAATCTTGGAAGTGAGTTGATTATTGTGTCATATGATACGCAATATGCTATCCTTACATATCCCGCACATTTGAAGGAGCTTCCCGGAACAAGCAGGACATTATGTTTCTTGGCAACATTACAGAATTCCTTTTCATCAGGAACCGGCGACTTTACAAACAGATAGAATGCCCCCTGTGGCTTAATGCACTCAAATCCGAGCTTAACAAGTCCGTTATAGAGTGCCTCACGGTTTCTGTTATAACTGTCAACGTCACACTTGGCATCAATACATCTTGCTACCGCTCTCTGCATAAGGGAAGGTGCATTGACAAAGCCAAGCACACGTGTTGCGATTGCCGCAGCAGTCTTCATCTGCTCTGCATCATCTACTTCATCAGGGATTACAAGATATCCGATTCTCTCACCCGGAAGTGAAAGTGATTTGCTGAATGAATATCCTACTATTGTATTATTGTAGTACTTTGTAATGTAAGGTACTTCGACTCCGTCATATGCGAGTTCTCTGTATGGCTCATCCGATACAATGAATATCTCTGTTCCATATTCCTTCTGCTTAGCATCAAGAATTGCAGCTACTTTTTTGATTGTCTCCTCTGAATATACAACACCTGTAGGATTATTCGGATTGTTAATGATAAGTGCCTTAGTCTTAGGTGTTATCTTTCTTTCAAGATCTTCTATATTAGCCTGAAATGTCTCCGTGTCAGGATCTATTGCAACGAGCTTACCGTCATAATTAGATACATAGCTGTTGTATTCTACAAAATATGGTGAAAATGTAAGTACTTCGTCTCCCGGATTAAGAATTGTCTTAAATATAACATTCATTCCACCGGCAGCACCTACTGTCATTATAATGTTGCTCTGGTTAAATGATGTTCCGAATCTTCTGTTAATGGAATCTGCTATTGTTGCACGTACATCTTCATACCCTGCATTACTCATATAACCATGTACGAATATTGAAGGCTCTTCATCAAGTATATCCTTAACTGCCCGGTTAAGTTCTTCAGGTGCCGGAACACTTGGGTTGCCAAGGCTGAAATCAAATACATTCTCTGCTCCGTATATTCCCGCAAGTCTCTTCCCTTCCTCAAACATCTCACGGATTACTGAATTATTATTAACAAGTCCTACCATTCTTTCTGCAATCACTGTATCTACCTCCTGCTTAAGAATTTATAATACACATTTATTTAATGATATACCAAAAAAAAGCAAATATCAATATTGCAATGTTACAGATATTTAGTATTCTCGATTACCTTCTTCGCCATTATGCAGTCATAATGTTCTCTCATATTATTAACAAACAGTGCTCCGCATTCAACCTCACGCGCATATTCATTCGCCTCAAGACATGCACTGAGAAACTTCTGCTTTGCCCCCCTGCCCTTGGATATCTCAAGATAATATGTGCCGTCATTGCTCTTATATAATGAAGTCTTCATATTCTTTGCGTATCCTCTTACGGCATTGCAGTAACATACAACACTGTCAAGACTGTCAAAACCGAATATACGGCATGTAGGCGGTACAACCTCGCGTACAGCTTCCGTATCATCATCCTGTATCTGTGCTTCTGTGTTATCCCCGCTGCCGTCAGCCTGCCTTGCGGGGCTCGCAAGCTCCTTCAGCATATTCTGCATATTGCCGAGCACATCATCAAATTCTCTGTTCCTGCTGCCTGTAATGGTAATGGCAAGTCCGTTATTGGGAAGCGGCATAAGCTGCATTGAAAGCATGTTGCCGTCATTCTCATATCCAATCTCTTCCCTTGCACGTTCCATTATATTCTCGAGAAAATCATGTATCTTATCTCTGTTACTTGAGAAAAAGTCAGCAAGTCCTATATCATTTTCTTCCATATCACTTTCTGTCAGGACACATCTGATTGTATTTTCGTCTATTTTCTTAAATGTCATATCTGCCTCTTAATCTTTTATTTTACTTTCATATTGAAAACTGTTATAATTGCCATATGATTATAGCACACTATTATACACGATACACAGGGTGATGTCATGAATTATTTATTAAAAATTAAAATTAAGCCCGTGCTCGCATCCGTTTTATGTATAGCACTGATTGTTACCGGCATAATGCAGAGCCCGGTAATGTCTTATGCCGTATCCACTCAGGAGAAGCTTGACCAGACCAATGAGCGTCTTGATGAACTGCGTAAGAACCAGAGTGAACTCAACTCTGATCTGGCAGACCTCAATGACAAGCTTGATTCGGCATCCACTTCACTTACCGACATCCAATCTCAGATTGACGAAAAAGAAAAAGAGATTACACAGCTTGAAAAGGATATTGAGACTGCACTTAAGTTTGAAGAAGAGCAGTATGATGCCATGAAGCTGCGTATTAAATATATGTATGAGAACGGCTCATCTTCCACTGCCATTGCACTTCTTCTTGAATCAGGTGACATGGAAGATTTTCTCACACGTGCCGAATACATATCCAAGATAAGCGATTATGACCGCCATATGCTTGAGGAATATCACAATAATTATACAACTCTCGTTGAATCACGCGAGAAGCTTAAGGAAGACAGAGAGAAGCTTCTTGCTCTTGAGGATAATGCAAAGAAACAGCAGGACAGCATCCAGCAGCTTGTGAGCGATACACAGACAAAGATTGATTCTTCAACAGACGAGATTGCAGAAGCTGAAGCTCTTGCTCTTGAATACGAGAAGCAGATTGAAGCTGAGATTATAGCCCGTCAGGAGGCCGAACGCAAGGCTGCTGAAGAAGCCGCGCGTAAGGCTGCTGAGGAGGCCGCCAGAAAAGCCGCCGAAGAAGCTGCAAAGAATAACCGCAATAACGGCGGTAATTCCAATACAACAGTTGATACGGCTACAATTCCAGACGGAATGACTCTTATACAGCAGCAGACCTCAGGAACAACGATTAACTATACAGACAATGACCTTGCAATGCTTGCCGCAATTGTTGAATGTGAGGCAGCCAATCAGCCATATGAAGGTAAGACCGCTGTTGCAAGTGTTGTCATCAACCGCATGAACAACCCAAGGTGGCCAGGCACTATGTCTGAGGTTCTCTATCAGCCATACCAGTTCACGCCGGTACGAAGCGGCCGTTTTGCAATTGTCCTCGCAAGAGGTGCCAACGCAGCATGCACACAGGCAGCCCTTGATGTACTTAATAACGGTGTAACAATCAATGCCGTATTTTTCCATGTTGTACGTCCGGGCGAGACCGGAGGCACTGTGATTGCAGACCATATTTTCTTCTGATTATATTTCTGATTACAATATTAACGAATGGAGCTGATTTATCATGCCAACTGTAAGCCTTTGTATGATTGTCAAGAATGAAGAAGCTGTTCTTGCAAGATGCCTTGACAGCCTTAACGGCCTTATGGACGAGATTATCATAGTCGATACCGGTTCGACCGATTCAACCAAGGATATTGCCGGACTTTATACGGATAAAGTCTATGATTATGAATGGACTGATGATTTTGCCGCGGCAAGGAACTTTTCATTCTCGCTTGCTACGATGGACTACATATATGCGCCTGATGCCGATGAAGTTCTTGATGATATTAACCGTATGCGTTTTGCACAGCTTAAGGCTGCTCTCCTTCCCGAGGTTGAGATTGTCCAGATGAAGTACCACACTGTTACCGGATTTGATACAGTACTCAACTCAAAGACAGAATATCGCCCAAAGCTCTTCAGGCGCCTGCGCACATTTACATGGATTGACCCGATACATGAGACGGTGCGCACATCGCCTGTTGTATATGACAGTGATATCGAGATTCTCCACATGCCGCAGTCCATGCACAGCAAGCGTGATTTTTCAATATTTCTCAAAGCTTATAAGCGTGACGGAATGCTCTCTCCAAGAATATGCAATATGTATGCGCGGGAGCTTATTAAGGGCGGCGATGAGAACGATTTTAAAGATGCCCTCCCCGTGTTCCTGCAGCTTTATGAATGTACAGAATCGGAGGATGCCCGCAAGGAATATGCATGTGTGCTTGCGCATGCCTACAGGCTTATGCATGAGCCTGATTTCTTTTTCAAGTATGCCCTCAAAGACATGGTTACATCGGCATGCTCCGAGATGTGCTATGAGATAGGTCTTTATTACGAAGCCGCAGCGGATTATAATGAGGCTGTAGTATGGTTTATAAATGCATATTCCGAGACTGACAGCATTCTTGACATACACACAGGCGGTGACCTTGCCCTTACACATCTGGTATCGTGCTATGACAATATTATCAATACACTTGAAGCCTCCGATGGAGATTATGATTATGAACTCATTGCGGCATATCGTACTGAACGCGATCAGTACAAAAGTGCTCTTGACAATTGGACACTTCCCAATGAGCTTACCTGATACAACAATAATATAACAGGCTTCAGTCCTGTATCTGCCACGTATTTTTTATAACACAAAAAAGCTTCCGTACTTTCTCTTAAGAGTCGTTCGGAAGCTTTTGTATTATAATCGTTTATATTTATTTAATTAATCTTCATCCTCTTCAGCAACATTATCGACTACACCCTGTCTCTTCTTAGCCATCTCATCGCTTGCAAGATATTCGTCATAAGTTGTCATCTTGTCGATAAGCTGTCCGTTAGGCATAATCTCCATAATTCTGTTGGCTGTTGTCTGGATAAACTGATGATCATGTGATGTAAACAGTGTTACTCCAGGGAACTTAATGAGTCCGTTGTTAAGTGCTGTAATTGACTCCATATCAAGATGGTTCGTAGGGTCATCAAATATAAGAATGTTCGCACCTGATATCATCATCTTTGAAAGCAGGCAGCGAACCTTCTCACCACCGGAGAGAACCTTTACCTTCTTCATTCCGTCATCACCCGCAAAAAGCATTCTTCCAAGGAAGCCTCTTACATATGTTGTATCCGGATCAGGTGAATACTGTGTAAGCCACTCAACAATAGTACTGTCACTGTTGAATTCAGCACCGCTGTCCTTAGGGAAGTATGCCTGTGAAGTTGTAACACCCCACTTGAATGAACCCTCATCCGGCTCAATCTCACCTACAAGTATTCTGAAAAGAGTTGTCGTTGCAGCCTCTTATCATCATGTCCTACGATAAATGATATGTTATCAAGTACCTTTACTCCGTCTATTGTCTTAGAAATGCCGTCAACAACGAGCACGTCATTACCAATCTCTCTGTTAGGTCTGAAGTCAATATACGGATATTTGCGGCTTGAAGGACGGATATCATCAAGCTCAATCTTCTCAAGAGCACGCTTTCTTGATGTAGCCTGCTTTGACTTTGAAGCATTGGCTGAGAATCTCTGGATAAAGTCCTGAAGCTCCTTTATCTTCTCTTCCTTCTTCTTGTTAGCTTCCTTCATCTGACGGATAAGCAGCTGGCTTGACTCATACCAGAAGTCATAGTTACCTGCATAGAGCTGAATCTTACCATAGTCGATATCTGCAATATGTGTACATACCTTATTAAGGAAATATCTGTCATGTGACACAACGATAACGGTATTATTGAAGTTGATAAGGAATTCCTCAAGCCACTCAATTGCATCAAGATCAAGGTGGTTAGTAGGCTCATCAAGAAGAAGTATGTCAGGATTACCAAAAAGCGCCTGTGCAAGAAGCACTTTAACCTTAAGACTTCCGTTAAGATCCTTCATGAGCGTATAATGATACTCTGTATCAATTCCGAGTCCGTTAAGCATTGTAGCTGCATCTGACTCAGCTTCCCATCCGTTCATTGTTGCAAACTCTGCCTCAAGTTCACTTGCCTTGATTCCGTCTTCCTCAGTGAAATCCTCCTTGGCATAGATTGCATCCTTTTCCTTCATTATCTCATAAAGACGCTTATTACCCATGATTACAGTGTCAAGCACCGGGTATTCGTCATACTTAAAGTGGTCCTGTTCGAGGAAAGAAAGTCTCTGTCCAGGTGTGATAATTACATCTCCCTTGGTCGGCTCAATCTGGCCTGTAAGAATCTTAAGAAATGTAGACTTACCGGCACCGTTTGCACCGATAAGACCGTAGCAGTTTCCTTCTGTGAATTTAATGTTTACGTCTTCAAATAAAGCTTTTTTGCCGACACGGAGTGTCACATTATTTGCACTAATCATTTTCTAAATCTCCTTTTGACTGACAAGGGGTACCTGTGAAATACTTACGGATCCACGTACAATGTGGATCATAACACAAAATGCGCCTTAGCGCATCCCGCGCCGGGCACAAACACTCTGCCGCAGATCGATATATCCGGGCATAATCAAAATGGCAACTGTCCACAAATCATAAAATCAAGCCGAGCAGTTACCAAAGTCCTTCTTATTCTATTAGGAAATGCCGCATTTTGCAAGGCTTTTCTTGAAAAAAGCCTGTTTTAGGGGGAAATTTTATAGAGGTGCAGAAATTTCTATCATAAAAAGAATATGCCCTGGCACATTCTCGCGCCGAGCGCGGTCGCCTGCGACATCCTTCATCTTCACGCGAGCGCGCATCTTAGGCATGCAATGCCTTTTTATTTAACAGGAAGTTCCATCGGAATTTCCTGTTAAACAAACAAAAAACCGCCGCTCCGGATATTCCCGGAACGGCAGCTCTTTGTTTTCTCTTTTATTCGAATTAGAGTTTAACTACGTTAACAGCGCGAAGCTTCTTGCTGTTCTTCGGATCCTGCTCTGTGTCGAAAGTAACCTTCTGGCCCTCTTCAAGAGTCTTGAAGCCGTCGCCTACGATTGCGGAGAAGTGTACGAATACGTCGTCGCCGCCGTTGTCGTTGGAGATGAATCCGTAGCCTTTCTCAGAATTGAACCACTTAACTGTACCGTTGTTCATTTTGGTACCTCCATAAAAAATTGAATTTTTCCGTACTAAGCCCTACTGGAAATCTCCACACATCGCTGATGGTCTTTATTTCAAAAAACTCACATGCTTTTGTAATTCATCGTATCGCGCAAATGACTTACAAAAACATGTGAGTTCAATAGTGCATCGGAATTAACTTAACAATATCACAATTCCGGTCCGGTGTCAATCGAATTTCCAAGAAACGGGCGGTCTGTTTTCCCCTTACAAACCGCCCGTTTTTCCTTATTTTCCGGCACTGTACCGCGTACGGCACACATCTGTTGTTATCGACAAAAGCCGACTCTGTCACTCGGTATTTTTGTCCTGTGACCGCACCGTCAGAACCGTCCAAATGTATCCACAAGCCATGAAAGATGGTTGATGTGATCCTGGTTCAGTTCGCCCGGTTTCATTCTCCATCTCCAGTTGTTTCCGACCGTACCCGGCGTGTTCATTCTCGCCCAGTTGTCCAGTTTCAGGATATCCTGAGCCTGGAAGATGACAACACTCGCGACAGACGCATAGGCGGTCTTCAGGACCTTATCTACGACCTCATGCTGATGGGAGACGCCCATGTAATCCGCAATGTACTGTAATTCCCACCACTGGCGCTCTTCCGGCTTAAAATAGCCCACCAGAGTCTCATTGTCGTGGGTTCCACCGTAAACGACAGAATTCGGAGAGTACATATGCGGGAGATGCTCGTTGAAGCGGTCACCGCTGAATGCAAACTCGATGATCTTCATTCCCGGATAGCCGGTCTCCTCGAGAAGTTCCTTGACTTCCGGAACAAAGATCCCGAGGTCCTCCGCGATGATCTTCGTGTCCCCGATGACCATGTTGATCGCATCCGTGAGTTTCTTTCCCGGTCCCTTTAACCATTCTCCGGTCTTTCCGTCCTCGGAACCGGCCGGGATCGCGTAATACTGGGTCACGCCGATAAAGTGGTCGATGCGGACTACATCATACAGGCGGGCGGACGCTTTCATACGCTCCTTCCACCATGCAAAATCTGTCTTTTCCTGGACATCCCAGCGGTACAGCGGGTTGCCCCAGAGCTGTCCCGTCTCACTGAAGGCATCCGGCGGAACTCCGGCAACCTTGAGCGGAGTCAGGTTTTCCTCGTCCAGAAGGAATAATTCCGGATGTGTCCAGACGTCCGCACTGTCAAGCGCCACATAGATCGGAATATCACCGATGATGGAGATTCCCTGTTCATTCGCGTATGTGCGGAGTTTTCCCCACTGCTGGTAAAACTTATACTGCAGGAATTTCCAGAAGTCGATCTCGTCCTTTAACTCCTCACGGTAGGACTCCACTGCCTCTTTTTTGCGGAAGCGGATGTCTTCCGGCCAGGCCAGCCATTCTTTATTATCAAAATGGAACTTTAGTGCCATGTAGAACGCGTAATCGTTCAGCCAGTACCAGCTGTCCATGCAGAACTTCTCGTAGCCCTGTTCCTCCCGGTACTCACTTCTCGCATACGCTTTTTTAAGCAGCGGGAAACGGTACCAGAACACTGCATCATATGCCACCTGGGTCGGATTATCGCCCCAGTAGCAGGCGTTGATCTCATCCTGTGTGAGAAGTCCCTCTTTCACCAGTGTGTCCAGATCGATAAAATACGGATTCCCCGCAAACGCGGAAAACGACTGATACGGGCTGTCCCCGTAGCTTGTCGGTCCGACCGGCAGAACCTGCCAGTATTTCTGTCTTGCCTTCTTCAAAAAGTCCACAAACTCATAGGCCGCACTGCCAAATGTACCGATTCCATACGGTGACGGCAAACTTGACACCGGCATTAAAATTCCGGCTCCGCGCTCCAGCATTGTCTTCATATGTGTATCCCCTTCTGTCCGGCAGATCCCCGCCGGTTTGTCTTTTACCATTCAGCATTTTACCGTCCATAACGGCTCACAGCCCGGCACATATTATGCGCAGGGCTGTTGCTGATTTCTTCTGTATCGTCCACCTTTTACGCGCTGCTGTTCATGCCTTACGCAGACAGCTGCAGAAATTTCCTGGTGAATTAACGATTCTTCTTGATTCTCTCGTCATTCTCAAGAACTTTCTTCGCGATCATAATGAAGTGGAGCTTGAAGTTATCCTCTGTATCGTTTACGTCAAGTCCGGTGTTGATGCGGACCATATTTAAGCTTGTTTTTACATCATCCTCAGACATTCCGAGCTGTCTTGCAGTCTCAGCGATGTCCTCTTTGCATTTGTAGTATTTCGCGAGAACCCGCTTCTCAGTCTCACCGAGCTGTTTTAATACGGTTCTGGTAAGGCGGTCACCGAAATTTACAACCATCTGGTTGATGCTGCTGTAAATCTCCATACCCATGTATTCAAGGATCACACGGTCTTTCTTGAAGATCTCGCCGGCCTTTACCGCATCCTGGGCATTGCTGTATGTATGCTTGATTCCTTTGATTCCGCTCTCGATCGTACCGATGCCGACGCGGATCTTTCTGTCAGAATTGATCTTTTCTACCTGCTCAAGGGCTGTCTCCTTGATCTGCGGGATCAGGTCACGCATTGCGGATTTGTCGTTCATGATCAGGATCACGCATGCACCACTGTCGCAGGTGATGATCTGCTTTCCACCGATCTTCTTGTTGATATCGGAGAGCGCGATGATCGCGTTTGCCGCGTCTGTGAGCTTCTCACGGTCTTCCGATTTTACATTCATATCAGACGGATACTGGAAAGAGACCGCCATAAAGGTGTCCATATCCACGTCGAAACCAAGCTGTCTTCCAAACTGTTTTACCAGATCCTCGTCCTCGTAGTATCCGATTACGATGTCATTAAAATAAGCCGATAATGTGATATCTGTCGTGTTCTTGTTCATGAAATACACCCCTCATTTCTATATATTCGCCGCCGCTCTTTCTGTCCCTTCACCGGATCCGTATGCGGCGGACAATGCTCTCCGGGAAAGCTTAATTATAAGAAAAATCTTCTTATTTGTCAAGATGTCTGACAATATTTCTCAGTTTTGCTATGACTTTTTGCAATTTTGAAAGGTACCAGCATTAAAACCAGCCTTCAAAATGATTTTCCATGGATTTTATCTCATTCCAGATGCATTTAGTTTACATAACTTTTCAGAGAAATTGCCTGCTGCTGTCTTTCCGAAATTAACTCAGCATCTCACCTATCTTTTCCAGCGTATCCGCCTCGTAATCCACATGCACCCCGGCCGTGTTCTCCTGGTGGTGCGGATTGTACCACAGAGTATCGATTCCGGCATTGTTTCCTCCACGGATGTCAGAAGTCAGGGAGTCACCGATGATCAGCATGTTCTCCACATCGTTTCTGCCCATCTTTTCAAAGCAGTAATCAAAATACTCCTGCTGCGGTTTCTGGTATCCGGATTCCTCGGAAACGTAGATTCCCTGAAACAGCTTGTCCAGGCCTGCTGCCGCGAGACGTTTATACTGGGTCTCAGCGACACCGTTTGTAACGATATGAAGCTCATAGCGATCCTTTAAGCCGTTGAGAAGATCCATAACACCGTCCAGAAGGAACGCGCTCTCATTTAATGTCTGGCGATACAAACTGTCGACCTCCGCGCCGTTTACCCTGATTCCAAAGTCACCGAAGAAGTCCTCAAATCGCAGGCTTAACACCTGCTCTCTCGTGATCTCCCCGCGCTCTAACTTCAGCCAGTAGCTTTTGTTCAGATGGTGGTACTTCTGCACATTCTCCTCTGTAGCCGGTACGCCAAAGTGGGTGAGTACCCGATCGATGCCGATCCGCTCTGCCTTGTCGAAGTCCAGAAGTGTTCCATCCACATCAAAAAGAAGCACCTGGTATTTTTTCATGACTTGTTTTCTCCTGTTCTTTATTTCTCACAATTCTCAGCTTTATCTTCTCCTGCATTGCTGAAAACAGCTGCCCCCCGGCTCCCAGCCCCAACCGGATTCTCTGAGTCTTATCAGCCTGATGCCAGGGAGCTCTGCTGTATGTTCTTAATCCTTGTATACAATATTTCCACCGCAGATCGTATACTTCACACGGCCGAAAAGCTTTGTTCCGATAAACGGCGTGTTGTGGGACTTGGACGCGATCTCAGCGTCTGTGACCGTCCACTCCTCATTCTCGTTAAAGATCACGATATCCGCATCTTTGCCCTCTGCGAGATATCCCTTATCAAAGTGATACAGCTTCGCCGGATTCACGCACATCTTCTCCACAAGCTGCATGGTGGTCAGGTGGCCTTTCTTCACAAGTTCTGTCACCGCAAGGCCAAGCGCCGTCTCAAGACCGATGATTCCGCTCGGAGCTTTCCATACCGGAAGAACTGCCTTTTCCTCCGCGCTGTGCGGAGCGTGGTCGGTGGCGATCATATCGATGGAGCCGTCCTTGATTCCTTCAATAATTCCCTCGCGGTCCTTTGCGGTTCTAAGGGGCGGGTTCATCTTCGCCATTGCGCCATGTTCTAAAACAGCGGTCTCATCTAATGTGAAATGGTGAGGTGTGACCTCCGCTGTCACGTTTGCTCCAAGCTCTTTCGCAAGCTTCACAGCCTTTACAGATGTGGCGGAGCTGATATGCTGGATATTGACTGACGCGCCTGTGTGCAAGGCGATCATGCAGTCACGGGCCACGAGAGAATCCTCAGCAAGTGCCGGGGAACCTGTGATTCCAAGCTCTTTTGCGACTGCACCTGCGTTGATTCCGTTCTCGGAGATGAATGCCGGATCTTCCTCATGGAAGCTCAGCGGTACATTTAACTCTTTCGCCTTCTTCATGGCCTCGTAGACGAGTTTCTCGTTCATCAGCGGGATTCCATCGTCTGTGAATCCAACGGCTCCTGCTGCCTTTAAGGCGTCCATATCCGTGAGCTCCTGCCCCTTCATTCCAACAGAAACGCATGCGGCCGGAAGAACATTGATGCCTGTCTTCTTTCCTTCTTCGATGATATATTTTACGGTCTCCACATTGTCTACCGGCGGTTTTGTATTTGCCATGGTGACAACCGTTGTGTATCCGCCCTTTTTCGCTGCGGCGGAACCTGTCTGGATATCCTCTTTGTATGTAAGTCCCGGATCGCGGAAGTGAACATGGACGTCAATGAGGCCCGGCGCTACGACACAGCCGTCTGCATCGATCACCTGCTCATAGCTTCCGTCATCTTCCACTTTTCCGATGGTCTTTATCTTTCCGCCATCAATGACAACGTCCAGAACCTCGTCTGTATTGCTCTTTGCGTCTACTACACGCCCGTTTTTAATCAGAATCATCTTAGCTCCTCCTGTTTTATCTGTTTCTATGTTTCCTATCCCTGACCGGCTGCTATTTTTCCAGTGAGAACAGTTTCCGTCATTTCTGCCTGATGTGTGAATTTTTCATATATCTGGCTGTCGGACCTTTTCATTATTTTCTTGTCGGCACGATCTCCAGCCAGTAATTATCCGGATCTGTGATAAAGTAGATCCCCATCTTCTCATTTTCAAAGCAAATGCATCCCATCTCTTTGTGCTTTGCGTGAGCCGCCTCGAAATCATCTACCCGGAATGCAAGATGGAACTCGTTGTCTCCAAGATCATAGTGATCTTTCTCCCAGTCCCTGAGCCATGTGAGCTCTAACTGGTGCGGTGTCACGCCGTCTCCGAGGTATACCAGGATAAAGCTCCCGTCCGCCGCTTCTTTTCTTCTTACTTCCTTTAATCCAAGAGCTTCCTCATAGAATTTTAAGGACTTGTCAAGATCTGTGACATTAAAATTGTTATGCGCAAATGTGAATTTCATGGTGTTCTCCTCTCAAATTATACTTGTTTCACATTACGGTGTCGTAGATAAAAGAATCCCTGTATAATTATGTAAAATATCATCCGGCTGGATTGCGTCCGATACCATGGAAATTTCAAGCTTATACTCTGTTCCCTCTTCGCCAATCGAGCCATGTACCGGTACATACCGGTCAAAGCAGACATTTTGTTTTTTCTTTGTTGTGACAATTAACGAAACGTACTCTTCCGTTGTCAGAAGCTTGTAGTAAACATCTTCTTCCGGGAATGTATTTCTCGCCCGGTCGATCATATCTGCATAGTTGTAATCTTCTGATCCATCATCCGGACCGGGCCTTTTTCCGTTGATCGCAGCCTGCAGTTTTTCTAAAACAGCTGCCGTCCTTGCCTCATTTTTCCTTTGTTCGATTTCTGACGCAATACTCACCTGCAGTGAAATGATCAGTACGATTCCTGTCGCGCCAATTATGGTCATCAACCATGCAGCGACTATCTTTGATTTCTTTTTCTTCTCTTCCTCTCTTGTAAGCCGGGTACAGGAAAATTTTTTTACAAAGAAGGACTGATTTTCATTTCCGTAAGCAATAATGGCATCTATTGTGTCATATTCCTCTTCAACACTGTACTTTCTCCAGACAGCATGCTCTGAATAAAACTTTTCCAGCCTATCGTAGAAACGCAGGAACCATCCCGTGTACCGCTTCCTTCGAATGAAAAATACGCTGATTCCGCCAATAAGAATCGTAAAATATCCGACTCCTATCACCCCGTAATAAAGGCCTTCTATTTTCGATACCTGTTTTTCCGGCAGTATGGCAAGGAAATGATACTCACCATACGTTTCCTTCTCCCAGTATGTCTGAAGCCTGTTTCCGTAAGAATACTGTACCGGATCCATTCCAAGTTCGGCAAGTGTATACTGTACATGCTCACCTTTATTTGGATCTTTCAGACTCAATGACTGTCCATCTTCCTGTACAACTGCAATGACATTCTTTTTTCCTGTGAGTTTATAGCCCGTTATGCTCTGAAAAGGATCATACAGCCCAGCGCCGAAAAACCATGCCAATGATAAAATCATATAAACAACGAATAGTGTTAAGAGTTCTTTCCACACGTTATATTTCAATGACTTCTCTATCATTTCTTTTTCGTACTCAGGAATTTCAGGTAATGTAATATACCAGGAAGCAAACCGTTCTCTTTTCGCTTCTTCATCCATCACTTTTCTGATATTCATCGAGGTCGCAGGCTGCATTTTATTCCCCCTCTCAGATCTCCCAGCTTTCTCCCTCTTCATGGATCTCAACGATCCTGTCACGGTATCCCGCCGAACACGGCATTTTTTTCAGCCGCTCCGCCACATCGTATTCCCCCCAGAAGTGCATCGGGAAAATATGTTTTGCGTCGACTTCCTTCACGAAATCATCAATTCCCAAGTAAAAATATTCACCGAGTCTCGGATCCAGCGGTAAAAACGCAATATCCGCCGTCCGCCCATTCATCTTCGAGATCTCTTTCTGATACGCCTTCGTCATATTCTTATTCCACTGCGGATCTTCCCCATCCCAGTACCAGTGATTCAGGTCGCCTGCATGGTAGATCTCCAGACCATCCACACTGCACCAGAACGCGACACCCTCATCTGTAGACTTAAATCCCTCGACCTTCAGCGTTCCATCATCCAGCACCTGCCCCGGATTTAAAAATTCTGTCTTTCCTTTACAAGATTCCGGAACCCGCTTACTCCAGATATCAAATGCCAGAATATAATGGATCTTCGGATGTTTCTCCTCCAGTTCAAAGATCACCTTTGAAAAATGATCCGGATGTCTGTGGCTGGCGGACACATAGAGCGGCTTTTCCTCAGAAAACTCCGGCAGTTTTCCCTGAAAATAGTCAAACAGCAGATACGCCGATTCCGTCTCCACAAGAAATGCGCTGTGATGAATGTATGTGATCTTCATGTCTTAAAACCTCTTTCCGCACTTCGGGCAATAGTCAAAATTTTCTTTCGTCTCATAGCCACAGTTTGAACACCGCTTCACCGGCACATCCCAGGCCGGGGCATCATGCCCCTCTGAAACAAGGGTAAGGTCTTCCTCCCGGATCGGCACATCCTCTCCCGCGGCGATCCGCTTTCCGACTTCCTCGTCCAGCTGGTAAACGGTCCCGCAGCAGCTTGTCTTCACATAATATTTTCGTCCCCACTTAAAGATTGGAATAAAGAAAAAGGACAGGCACATATAGGTCATAAACACCTGATACCGTCCATATCTCCCGCAGCGGCCACAGATCATCGCCGCCGCGTTATAAACCAGTTCTTTTGTCCCCTGAGTAATTCCGCCAATAAAAAACATTGGATTCCTCCAGTAATCTCAATTTCATTTTAATAGCCTAAATTTTCCCCAACAATCACAACCTTGATCCGTCCGTCATATCGGGATCTCCGTGTAACAACGATCGAACAGCACATACAGTCGGGGGACTGGCAGTCCATGCAGACTCCCTTTACACCACATGGCGTTTTCCGGCCGGTAGCATCTGCAATGATCGGGCAGACCTGCGTCTGGATCCGGTCAATCCCATCCTCAATACTCCGCACCAGCTTATTCATTCCGACAACAATGATCACCTGCCTTGGTCCATGGATCAGACAGGCCACACGGTTTCCCGCACCGTCAATATTGACCAGTTCACCTTTTACAGTGATCGCATTCGTTCCCATAAGGAAACAGTCCGCACTGCAGGAGCCGAGATATGACGGATTTCCCATCGTCTCTTTATCTTTCATCGGATAATCCCGCATCTCATGCCCGGATTTTTCCAATTCAGCCAGGATTCCCAGCTCCCGGATCGATGCCGAGCCGCCCCAGCCGATGGAAGCGCCAGGTTCGATCAGCGAGAGGACCGTTTCCACTGCCGCTTTCTTATCCCGGCAATAGATCCCCTCCATATTTCTTTTTTTCAAATTACAGATGACATTTTCTGCCATCCGTTTTTTTGCGTCCTCCAGCATTGTATCTCGCTCCTTTACAACTGCCTGACCATCATTTTGCCGATGCTTCGCATTCCAGATCGGCAAAATCCACCGCTGTATTGAGCAGAATTTTCAGTTCGGAAAATTCCGATCCGTATACAGCAACCACTTTCTCAGTGCTAATTGTAGCATACTATTCCCATATCTTGCAATTCCTGCTCAAATATTTTATACTGGAATTCATCAGCATGCTACTGTTCGTGCCTTGCGCAAACAGTGGCATCGGCGTCCATTTGACCCGCTGCGTGACTATCCGAAACACAATTTTAGGAAAGAGGAAAATATTTTGAGTATAAACCCAATGATGTTTCTGCAGTTCAGAAACTCCTGGCAGACCTTTACCAGAAACCACCCGAAATTCCCGGCTTTCTGGCGTGCTGTCTACAAACATGGCATTCAGGAAAACATGATCATCGAATTTAAGGTTATCGAACCGGATGGCAAAGAACTTGCCTCCAACATCCGTGTGACCAAATCCGATCTGGAGCTTTTTGAGAATCTGAAAAAAATGATCACAGACCAGTAAGTCTTTTTCTTGCAATTCGTGTACGAGTATTCTATACTTTATATGTCAGTGTCAGGCAGGAAAACGCCGCGCTGATCACACTTTCCCGGTTTAAATCCCGGATCTTCGCTGTCGCTGTCAGGATCTCCGGTATTGTAAACTGTGGTATTCATTTAATCATGGAGGACAAACTTATGCTGGAAGCTGGAATAAAAGGAAGACAGGAAGTTGTTGTCTCTGACACAAACTCCGCAAAAACAATGGGAAGCGGCACACTCGACGTGTTCGCGACACCGGCTATGACCGCTTTAATGGAAAAGACCGCATGGATGAGCGTTGCTGATCAGCTCGACGAGGGCTGCGGTACCGTAGGCACACTCTTAAACGTAACACATGACGCGCCGACACCGCTTGGAATGACCGTATGGTGCGAGACAGAACTTGTCGAGGTAGACGGACGCCGCCTCGTCTTCGATGTTGCCGCTTACGACGCTAAAGGAAAGATCGGCGGAGGCCGCCACGAGCGCTTCATTATCCAGAATGAGAAGTTTCAGGCGAAAGCGAATAAGAAAGCCGAGCAGTAATTTTTCTTCCGCCAGACCGAAATATGTAATTCATTTTTACCACCCGCTGGAATTTCCTGCCGGGTGGTATTTTTGATACCTGCAGTTCCCGCACTTTGCATGGAACTTCGAATACTTTCCCACTTTATCCGGGAACTATTTCATACATCTTTATGGAGACTTTATGATCACAAAAGCTTTAAAAAAATTCAACATCCGCCAGATTGCCGACTCCGGCCAGTGTTTCCGCATGGTTCCGTGTGATCCGAATCGTTCACAGACGGCTTATCGGGTCATCAGTAGCGGACATTTTCTTATTGTGGAGCAGCATGGGGAAGAAGTAACTTTCCACTGTCCTGATGATGAATTTACTTACTGGGAGTATTATTTCGACATTGGAACAGATTATGATGCTTATATCCGTGCTATTGATCCTGCAGATGAGTATCTCGCGAAAGCAGCCTCTTTCGGAAGCGGAATACGGATCTTAAATCAGGATCTCTGGGAGATGATCATTACGTTTATTATCTCACAGCAGAAAACGATTCCGGCGATCCGGGCATTGGTGGAAGCGCTGAGCGAAAAATATGGAACACGGCATAAAATTCCGTCAGAGTGCAATTTCCGTACCCACACGTCAATTCTGCCCAACGTGCAGTTTTCCGATATATCCGCAGGGCAGCATGCTTCTGCGACTTTTCAGAAACAGTTATCTGCATCCGCCGCACCAGCAATCACAGATCCTTCATCCGGATATTATTATGCTTTTCCATCCCCTGAAGAGTTAAACCGCGCCTCTCTGGATGATCTTCTCGCCTTAAAGCTCGGCTACCGCGCCAAGTACATCAAGCGGACCTGCGAGGACATCTGCTCCGGAAAGCTGGATCTTGACCGCCTGCGAGGGATGAACTATGCGGACTCCATGGAAGCTCTTCTTTCCTGCTATGGAATCGGCGTCAAGGTCGCCAACTGCATCTGCCTCTTCGGCCTTCACCATATCGGCGCTTTCCCGGTAGACACCTGGATCAAAAAGATCCTGCTGCGAGAGTATGCCCCGAAAAGCCACTGTACCGGACATGTCCCGGAAACGCGGCTCTGCGAGGCGCTGATCGCGGAGAACTTCTCGAAATATCCGGGATTTGCAGGTGTGCTGCAGCAGTATATCTTCTTTTATGAGAGAGAATTTTCGCAAAAAAATACTGCAGGATACGAGCGGAATCAAATATAACAGGAGATTCCATCGAAATTTCCTGGTGAATAAAAAGCCACCGGAATGGTAACTTTCGTTCTTCATTCCGATGGCTCAACAATCGCTCTATTTACTCTTCTCAGTGTACTCTTTCTGCGCTCTGATACTGATAATTTCTATCTCTTATTTGATCTCATCCGCAATGTCATAGATCAGCTTCTCCGTATCATCCCATCCAAGACACGGATCCGTGATGGATTTTCCATAAATATGCTCGCCGATCTTCTGGCTGCCCGGCTCTAAGTAGCTCTCGACCATAACGCCTTTGATAAAGTTGTGGATCTCCTCTGAGTGACGGCGGCTGTGAAGAACTTCCTTCACGATACGGATCTGCTCCATGTAACGCTTGTTGGAGTTGGAATGGTTTGCGTCGACGATGCAGGCCGGATTTAAAAGCTCTCTCTCCTGATACAGGCTGTAGAGAAGCTCCAGATCCTCGTAGTGATAGTTCGGCAGACACTGGCCATGTTTGCTGACTGCGCCTCTTAAGATCGTGTGTGCAAGCGGATTGCCCTTTGTCTCAACTTCCCATGTACGGTAAATAAAATCGTGGCCATGCTGGGCAGCATAGACCGCATTTAACATAACCCCGAGGTCACCGCTGGTCGGGTTCTTCATTCCAGCCGGAACGTCCATACCGCTGGATACAAGGCGGTGCTGCTGGTTCTCAACAGATCGCGCGCCGATCGCAACGTAAGAAAGTACATCGGAAAGATAGCTATAGTTTTCCGGGTACAACATTTCGTCAGCGGTTGTAAATCCGTAATCCTTGATCACGCGCATATGGAGCTTACGGATCGCAACAAGTCCCTCATACATATTCGGCTTCTTCTCCGGATCCGGCTGATGAAGCATTCCCTTGTAGCCGCCGCCGGTGGTACGCGGTTTATTCGTGTATACACGCGGGACGATCACAAGTTTATCCTTTACCTGCTCATTGACCTTCGCAAGACGGCTCATATACTCGCATACAGCGTCCTCGCGGTCCGCGGAACACGGTCCGATAATTACAAGGAACTTTTCGCTCTTTCCTGTGATGACATCTGCGACTTCTTTATCTCTTGCGGCTTTTAATTCCACACACTCCGGTGTCAGCGGGAATTCCGCTTTGATCTGTGCCGGTGTCGGAAGTAGACTCTTGTAATTGAATGACATGATTTTCTCCCTCAAAAAATGTTCTTATTACTTTATCGCTTTTAATTGCTAATGTGCTCATCTTTTAAAATGTCCCGCGCTGCACACATGTCAGTGCGGGACATTTGTTATTATAGTACAATTTTTTTAGGGCTTCAAGTACTTATGTCTTTATATTTTCTTCCGGAACGGAACCGGGATCACATCCGGCGGAATCGGACACTCATACGGCTTTCCACCGGTCCGCATCGCATTTTCTGCCTTTGCCTGCTTTACCAGTTCTGGCGTTTCATAAAGTGTCACCGCCGCATCCACCATTGTCTGTGCCGCAAACATCATACCCTTTATTGCGTAAGATGATTTCCCCTGAGCAACCTCTACCCAGGAATGAGGCTGTGTTCCGAGACAGAAGCACGCACACTGAAGTTGCAGCAGCGGAGCGATCTGGCTCACATCTCCCATATCCGAAGATGCCGTCTCAACAACCTCCTGCGGCTCAAACGGAAGAATAAAATCTCCCATTGGGTGTGTCCGGCATAATTCTTCCCTCATCTCCAGATCAAATTCCGGCAGCATTCCAAGATCATGATCCGCTGCTTCATCTCCGATCACCTTGCGAAATTCCATGATATACTCCTTCTCCTTTTCCGTATACTCCGGAACACCGATCTTCACCATCGTATCGTAGAGGAGCTTTCCAAGTGTATCACTTGGAACCACGTTGCTGCATGCCTTGTCAAACTCGATATCCACCGTAGTTCCTGTCATAAGAGCTGCGCCTTTCGCAATGTTTACAACCCTTCGGTACAATTCCTTCACCGTCTCATTATTCCTGCTACGTACCAGATAAAGACCTTCGGCCTCTGCCTGCACCACATTTGGGGATATGCCACCGGAATTCGTGATCGCGTAGTGGATTCGGTCTGTCATCTCCATGTGCTCTCTCAAGTAATTGATTCCAACATTCATGAGCTCCAGACCATCCAGCGCACTCCGACCTTTCTGCGGAGCCGCACCTGCATGACTGCTCTTTCCATGGAAGCGGAAATATGCCTGACAGTTCGCCAGAAGACTTCCCGTCATTGCTGCATTCATCGTACTCGGATGCCATGTGAGCGCGATATCAATTCCATTAAAAACTCCGGCTCTGGCCATATATGTCTTTCCGCTTCCGCCTTCCTCCGCCGGACAGCCGAACACCTTCAGAGTACCGCTTCCCGGATGGGCTTCCAGATAATCTTTTAATACCAGCGCTGCGCCGATCACACCTGTTCCGAGAAGATGATGTCCACACCCATGTCCATGCGTGGTCTCCGGACGCGGTTCATGGATTACACAGTCTGCCTTCTGGCTGAGACCATCCAGAGCGTCATACTCCGCCAAAAGTCCGATCACCGGCGTTCCTGTTCCGAAAACTGCTTCATAAGCAGTTGGTAATTCTCCAACTCCCCGGCTCACCCTGAACCCGTGCTGCTCCAGAATGTTTTCCATTATGGCAGATGATTCCTTCTCCTCAAACCGTATCTCCGCAAGATCCCAAAGTCTGTCATTTAACTCTGTGAGAAGTTTTTTATATTTTTTTACATCAGTCATGGCTCTCACCTGCCTTTCTATCCGTTCTGATCTCTGCCGTACCCTTTTCTTCTCCGGATGTTTCCGTCTCTTTATTTATCTGTTCCTGCCGCCTCTTCTTTCTCGCCAGCGGTCCTTCGCCCTTTGGAATCGGGCAGATATACGGTCTGCCGCCAGTACGTTTTCTGAAGTCTTCCTTCGCCTGCTCTAAAAGTTCCGGATCCTCAAACAGCCGTTTCGTCATGTCCGACATGACCTGGCCAGCAAACAACATGCCTTTTTCCGCGAAAGAAGACAGTCCCTGAGTCACCCACAGCCAGGAATGCGGCTGTGCACCCTGAGTAAAGCACGCTGTCTCGATCTGGATCAGTGGGGCAATCTGACTAACATCCCCCATATCCGAAGATCCGGTTCCCGGCATGGATACCATCTTATAAGGAAGAATAAAATCTGCCATCGGATGTTCTTTTACGAGTTTTTTTCGATGTTCCATATCATAATGAGGAACCGCGCCGTCATCATTCCACACGGCATCCTGACCCACAAGCTCATGATACTTCTTCACATACCTCCGCTCTTCCTCTGTATATTCCGGCGGTCCAAGCTTCACCATGGTCTCATACGCCAGTTTTCCCAACGGAAGATTCGGAACAACGTTGCTGCACGCCTTGTCAAATTCAATATCCACCACAGTATCCGTCATCAGCGCAGCTCCTCTCGCCACATCGCAGACGCGTGCATAGAGTTCTTTCACTCCGGCATTCGTCCTGCTGCGCACCAGATAGAGGACTTCCGCCTCTGACTGCACTACATTCGGTGAGGTTCCTCCGGTATTTAATACCGCATAATGGATCCTGTCAGTCATTTCCATATGTTCACGGAGGAAATTCACTCCAACGTCCATGAGTTCCACCGCATCAAGAGCGCTCCGGCCTTTTTCCGGTGCGTTTCCCGCATGACTGCTTTTTCCATGGAATCTGAAATACGCCTGACAATTCGCCAGCATGGAACACCCCATGGACGCATTGATTGTACACGGATGCCATGTCACTGCCACATCGATTTCGTCAAAGACTCCGGCTCCCGCCATAATCGTCTTTCCGCTTCCGCCTTCCTCCGCAGGGCAGCCGTAAACAATCACGGTTCCTGCACCCGGATGCTCATCCAGATACTCCTTCAGATCCAGCGCTGCTGCCACGACTGCCGTGCCTAAAAGATTATGTCCGCACCCATGACCGTGTCCCGTTTCCGGACGTGACTTCTTTTCCAGACAGTCTGCCTGCTGGCTCAATCCATCCAGTGCATCATACTCTGCCAGAAGTCCAATCACCGGTCTTCCGCTTCCATATTCTGCACGGAACGCCGTAGGAATCTCTGCCACCTGCTCCTCGATCTGAAATCCATTCTTCCGCAGAACCGCGATCACAGCGGCCTCTGACCGATATTCTTCATATTTGATCTCTGCCGCCTCCCAGATCATCCGGTTCAGCGTATGGAGTTCATCCCTATATTTTTCAACTGCATATTTCACTCTAATTCCTCCATTCATTTTTGCCACCTTGCTATCCCTGAT
>ERZ1106915.1253-NODE-1253-length-23463-cov-6.207237_pt1 | contig 23463 bp, 25 predicted proteins | sample MGYA00403653_ERZ1106915 | MGnify/ENA primary metagenome ERZ1106915 (study PRJEB35170, sample SAMEA104062404) | human gut metagenome | biome: human gut; feature: human-associated habitat; material: faeces | place: Denmark | collected 2012-06-06 ... | reverse complement strand
ACATTGCCCTTGTAAATCCAGCTGCCGTTACTGTCAAAGTAAGGTGATGCCTTGGCATTTCCGCTGCTGTCCGTATATGTGAGCACTGCCTTTCCGTCAAGGTCGTAGACCGGGATGTCTGTGAGCTGTATGTTCCCATCGCTGTCCCTTGCAACGCTGCCGTCAGAGCCGGTCTTGGCAGCGTACCAGCCGAGAAATTCGTATCCGGGTCGGGTCGGTGCCTTGACGTAGGCGGTGCCGGAGGAGGAGACAGGATAGGAAATGTCAATACCTTTTACAAGCTGGCTGTAGTCACCGCCTTCTGGAATAGCGAAACCATTTCCTATTTTGCTACCATTATACATTCGTATGGTGTGCATCATATTTTTGTTAAGTTCTCCGCCGTTTGCATCAAACACAAGCGACCTGTAGAAAACCAGACCGACGATAGCATTGATGTGCGTTCCTCTGTAGTCAGGAGTTCCTATAACTCCCTGGTTGGCGTGGTTGCTGTCCTGTATGTCTTTGTTGAGATATGTGCCTTCGAGCAGATACAGAAACCTCTGACCGTTGGCGGCATCGTCCCCGATATCCGGGTTCATGACGAAGGTTCTCACATCCTGATTTGCCATGTTGTCAACTGTTGCCCATGTCTGCTGGCTCAGTGAGTTGTTAATCTTTGGGGAACACATGCCCTTAAAATCAGACCAGCCAATGTCGCCGTCCGGGATTTCGAGTATTCCGTTCTGGGTTAAGTCAGGACTGTATTTATCCTCAAGGTCTGAGATTGAGTTGTCATACTCACCTATCCAGTACATACGGTTGTGTGTCTCGACAATGCCATTGCTGGCAGCTTCAGCAGTACTGAAGTGCGTTATGTAGGGCTGTGTGACAACCGCATAGTCAACCTCGCTGCCTTCGGCGTAGGACATCTCGTATTCGTAGATGTACTTAGCCATGTCGTAGATGGCGGTGCCGGCGGCAAAGTCGTTGTTGATACGGGGGATGATTGGAAAGTTTTTAATTACTTTATCTCCGGTTGTATCTTTCCTATGTGTTCCATTTTGGTAATGCGTATCAGGATGATTACAATGCATGAGCTGGAGGTTTATTCGGGCAGAACTTCTGTCAGTTCTGTCCGCTTCATTTTTACCGTCCTGATTCCAAAATGCTGAAACATTCTCAACGCCAATGCTGCACGTCAAGAGAACCACAGTAAAAAATAATGTAAATAACTGTTTTATTGTTTTTCTTTTTTGATTCATAAATTCCTCCTTATAAAGATTTTTATTTAAAATATGACAGAGGGAAATTTCGCTTGAACAAATAAAAAAGACGTATGCATTCTGATTTACATACGTCTTAATCATAAGGAATTTTTATTATATTTTATTATTTATAGAGATACCCGCGATATATATTGCCCTCTGCATATGTACCTACATATTCAATATCCGCACTATAATCGAAATCCCAGCATCCATTAGCTGTATCTGTCCAGTCGAACTCTCCGCTTACATAGTACGCTTCCAGCGACCCATCATCAAATCCTCCAGTCGCCACATTAAGCGGCTCGCTGTGCTCATCATACCAGCTAGGGTAGGTTTGTTTTGACAGAATAGCTGTGTCTGCCTGCGGCACAAAGCTTCTACCGTCCCAAACAGGCGCTGAACCACACGCACCATAATAGTTCCATTCACCTGTGCTCAGGTCGCCATCACAATATGTGTATGTGTAGTATTTTCCATTCTCGTCATATGAATAACTAAATCTGGAACTATGTACGTGCGCTTCCTTGCTTAACAGGATTCCTGTTGCCTCGTCAAATGTGTACCTAAATCCGTCCATGACGACCTTGCCCTTTGCCATGGTTCCGTAGGTGTAGTCGAAGAAGTACGTGCCGGCTTCGGCTGTCTGCCAGCCATTTACCATGTGGCCGTCCGCATCATAGCGGACCCACTTGCCGATGTTCCCCTCGTCATCTGCCTTAGATTCCTGATACACGTCCTTTGAGACTGCCTTTGCACCGTTCTGTACGCAGTCAAGCCAGTACCATGTATCCGAACCCGGGTCATAGATTTCCTTTCCACGGTAGGATGTGTCAAGGCTTCCGTCCGCATTGTAGCGCACGCCCTGACGTATGCCGCCCTCATACCAGTACTCTGTGCCGCCCACCGTGTGCCAGCCGTCTATGGCAAATAAGCTGCCGTTATCATCCGCAGGTGCGCCGCCGTCAAGGATGCCTGTTGTCTCATCAAAGTGGTATGATACGCCGTCAATTACCTTATCACCCTTGTACATGGTTCCGTAGGTATAGTCGAAAAAGTATGTGCCGGCTTCGGCTGTCTGCCAGCCCTTTACCATGTGACCGTCCGCATCGTAGCGGACCCACTTGCCGATGTTTCCATCGTCATCTGCCTTAGATTCCTGATACACATCCTTTGAGACTGCCATCCTGCCGCCATCAACAGCATCAAGCCAGTACCAGGCATCTGAGCCCGGGTCATAGATTTCCTTTCCACGTCCCTCTGTCCCCTGCTTCACGCCGTTTTCATACCAGTACGGAACACCGTCCTCGATACGCCATCCACCAGCGTCAGCTGTCGTAGTAAGACTAACAATATACTGTTTCATACTTAGTTCATTGTTTCCGGGTTTCTCTTCCCGGGAATAAGTATCCGCAGATATTACTGCCGTATTATCTGCTGCGTAAGCAGTAACCTCAAACTCACCGGAGCTTAAATTCAGACTCATGCCTAATGCCGCCAACGCTGTCAGCATTGTTCCCTTTACTAATTCTTTCTTTACCATAACTTAATCCTCCTTGTTGCTTTCTATCCATTTTCAAAAATTCCCTCTGCTGTGCAGGCTGGCTGCGATTGCTGTTGTGATAATTAATCCGGCTGTCATGAGACGGATTGAGTGTGGTTTTCTCATGGTAGAAGTCCTTTCTTTTGCAATGTGTTGTTTAGTTCATAAATTATCATCGGTGTTTATTTTGATAATTGAATTATAGCACATTCATGCAAATAAATCTACATAAATAGTGTCGACATTTTAAGAAAAGTGTCGACATTTTTATGTTGGGTTTGCATATAACAAATTTGCCAGAACTAATTTTCCGGTATCTAAATTAAAAAAGACGCATGCAATCAAACTGCATACGTCTTAAAATATATTGTCACTTATAAAATTGAACTATTCTTTTCAAGCTTTTGAATTTCTCTAATCCTCCTCAAAGCATTTACTTCAGTCACATTATATTTTTCGCATAAATCCTTTACTATTGCCATCCGACCTTTCCTTGATAAACTGTCATATTTTTTCTCTTTCAAAAAAGTGGAAACCTCATTAATAGGCATCAATATTGCAGCGGCGGTATAATCAGCACGCTGTTCAATAAAATCTTTATTATGGGCATCCGGACGAGAGGCCGGTATCGCATCGTTATTTATTATATGGGCAATTTCATGTGCAAAAGCAAACTCTTTTTCAATATCAGAAAGTCCAGGTTTAAACATTACTATTTTTTTTCCAGATTCATTATCCTTTTCAATGTATGCCTGAGCCGTAAGACCTTCTTCTGTATTTCCAGCCTCAATATTTAATATCTTGGAAAAATCTTCTAATGTTGAAGAATATGACAGATTATTTTTCTTCACAAAATCATCTAATTTTCTTTCAACTTTTACCATTTCTTCCAAGCCGATATCCATTTTTAAAAGAGATTCGTATTCTTTTTCCTTCAATTTGTATGTTATATAAAAAAATACTGTTGAAGCTAAAAAAATAATCGGAATAGTGATTGATAAATAAATCTGTAATGTCATGTAACTCTCTCCTTTCTTATACATATTTTTTGAAAGCCATGTTGTCAGCAAAACAAACAAATGTATCAATAGTTGAAACCAGAGCTCCGACGATATATGTTAGCAGTATCCCATCCCATCGCTTAGATACATTTTTGCTGATAAGTATATATAATATAAAGCAAAAACAATATACACAAATTACTGCATTACAATATATAATAATAAAAAGTTTTGTATTCTGCAAACATTTGGTATTTGATGCCCATCTATTAGCTGCATCATATATACTATTCGCAGCACTTATGAAAATCGTCAAATAACAATATACTATTGATAAATTATCATTTGCAAGAGTAGCTAATGTTATACTTGTTATTGCTATTGGAATTATTACATATAATATAAAATATGCTGCTCCATCGGCTTTATTCTTTTTAAATATGTTTTCATTAATCCAGGAATTCTTAATTGTATTTTTGACTTCTTTTTCTGTCATTTGTCTGTCCTTGTATAATATACCATTAAATGTATATTATATTATAACATATCAATTTCTATGATTCAACTATTTTTTTAATATCATTTATAATGTAACCTATAAGTTCAACACGTACAATATTTATTTTTTAGCCTAAAATCTAAAATTATCGACCATTTTTTATAAGACGTATTAATATTAAATTGTCAAAGAGCAATATAATATATTTTCAAGCATTGAGATGAACTGAGTTCACCTCTGTAATATTTCCAACAAAGCCAGCATGAAATACCCCCATGTAATCGCCGGCACAAATGCAGCTCTCTTTAACGCAGCTTCATGCCTGATCACCCTGGTCAGATTAACGAATCCGGTATAAACAGCAAAAATTACAAGAGATAAAAAAATCAGTGCTGTCATGTAAATATCCAGTCTTATGCCCCTGCTGTATGAATGCAGCATTATCATCAGGAAAATTTCCGCATCCCCTGCCGCATAAGCTCCGGCCACTGACATGCCGGTAATTAAAATTATCGAAAACATCAATGTGCTTGCCGGCAGGGCTGGTGTGCTTATCAGGCAGTACACAATGCAGCGCACCGCCTGTACCGTTATCATAAAACATGTAAGTACCGAAAATACCTGTCTCTCCGTTATGTCCATGTACGACTGAAAAACCAGCAGTGACCATACCGCCATGGTGCTGCTGTCAAACAGGAACATGCCTGCTGACAGCATAATTACCACCCCGGCTGTAATACCTCTGCTTTTTATGATCAATCCTCTTTTGCTGCCCCTGTATAGCAGGATATACACCGCCCCTGCCATAATCATATTTACAATGTACCTGCTCATGGCTTACATGCCGTCTGACACCGCAGCATCTTCCGTGACAGCATCCGCAGTATCTTCTTCCGGCTCTGTAACATCTTCCTCTGGTTCCTGCACGTTATCACCCGCTTTATCTGTGCCTCCGGATTTATCATCTTCCGCCGCAGCATCCGGCTTTTCATCATCAGCCGGCTCTTTTTCCATGTCAGCTCCGTCATAATCATACAGATATCTGCCGACACGCAGCGTGCCGTCAACAATCGCCGTATTGAACTCTTCTTCCATCTCGGCCGGAATGATGACATTGATTATCATTGTTGCCATATCCGTATCGCCTTCCTGTGCCGCTTCACCGGTAGAGCTGAACGACCTTGTGACATATGCATGGCTGCATATGTTCTTTGTAACTGTCACGGTCTCGCCGTTGACATTATTTGACTTGACAGACCAGATGTTAATGTAATCTCCGGTCCTCAACACGCCACCTACGACCTGTGCGAGATTCGATGCATTTAACGATACTTCAATCGGATGAACTATATCCTTTGTCCTCTCATCCTGTGTTGACAGGCTTGTATGAGTCACAATCTCATTTTTTAGGATTGCCCTGTCCGTTATGCAGCCGACCAGCTCTTCGCTCTGAGTGATTGAGCCGTCCGGGATAACCGATACGGGTCTTTCTTCCAGCTTAAAATATTCATCAAGATTGATGACCGATATCTCTACGTCGGCCGGAACCTCTTTGACTGTTACATATACCTCTTTTCTGTCATCCGCATTGACAAGTGTCTTTTCAACGAAAATCAGGAGGACATACAATACGGCTGTTACCACTATGCTGTATAAAATAACCTTAGCCGATGTGCCTCCCTTTCTCTCCTTTTCGTCTCCGTCCTGTACTTTCTTCCTTCTGTATACAATTTTCTTCATACATTCCACCTTATACTTTAACTTTATTTAATGTGCTATGCCTATGAGCCTTGTGAGTGTATAATCATCCTCAAAGTATCTTTCAGCCATTCCCGAAAGCCATGATGCCCTTTTGGCAAGCCTGAACCTGAAGCCTATCCTGCCATATACGGAAGTTTCCTTTATCTCGACCTGCGAATCATTGGCATTCACATACACAGGCTCATTCCGCTCATGCTTTATTGCATAACCCTGTCCCCTGTTAAGCCCTGTTTCCGCGATGTAGAAACCGTCTTCATCTTCGATGTAGTTATATACCTTAAACTCAAGTATGCTTACCGCTCCGACAATACCATTGTCCACCGTTGCATTGTATTCGTCATCCAGTCTGAGGTTGGATTTCAGGCAGTCACAAAAAAGCCGGTACGAATTGTTAAAATAAAAATCCCACACAGACGGTTCATATCCGTCCTGTATCATGACTTTTCCTGTTTTTCCGAATTCAGTAAGATTAATCACGCCTCCTGCAAGCAGCGAATCAGTAAGTGCGGTATCTATTTTTTCGTAGTTAATCTGATGTTCCTCCCTCCGGTAGATAAAGCCTGTGAGGAACATCAGGAAAACCAGCATCACCGCCACCATGGGCAGCAATGCGGATCCGTCCTTTTTAGTACTTAGCAGTAGACATTTGATATATCTTAAACTCATTTGCATCGCTCCCCCGTAAAAACTCGGACAGATTTTTTAGTCCTATGATGTTCTTCATCCTGATTGTGCCGGTCACCGACAGGATGACCGTGTTGCCGTATCCTGCCGGTGTCATCGTGGTGCCTGCAAATGATATACCCTCTACTCCAAGGTCTGTAAGCTGCCTTGTTAGCTCATCCCTTGCCGCCGCCGAAAGATACCCTTCCGTCTCCATCTGCAGCAGGACGCTTCTTTCTATCCTTCCTTTTTTTATTGCCAGATTCAGGTTAGTGTATGTAACCACCGAATATCCCATTACAGCCATAAGGATGACTATGGCTATCATGCACGTCACAAGGTTTCCGACACCTTCTTTTTTTATCCGTAAATGTTTTAACTCCATCATCATTTGAATATGGCCGTTGTCTGGTTAGTGATTTCGGTCCACATGGATTCAAGATATGCCATACCGCCTTTTTTAAAAATGATTGCAAGTGCGATGAGCACAACCAGTACAAGCACTTCCCCTATGATGGCACTCCCCTGCTTCTTGAACTTCGGCGAACACACAAGTGAAAACACCTCCGACTCCTTTCTTGCTAAATAATTTCTTAAATTTCTCATTACTGCCATGGTTTTCATTTTTCCTCCTGAATTTATAATAATAGTTTTGCGGAGTCCGCAATGCCCATGCTGAATGCATACAGCAGTACTCCTAGTGCCGCAGCCGCAATGGCTGCCACGCTCACTGCAATGAGCCTGTTAATGCGTGTCTGCTCACTGCTGTTATAGCTCTCCTGCAGATTGGCAAGACGCTTTTTTATGTCACTTAGCAGCCCTGACACGGAACCTGTTTCGGTCAGCTGCCTTACAAGCACGACGAGGTTATGGATGTTCTCGTTGTCAAACTTATTGTCAAGCATCTGCATGGACAGGACCAGATCATTGGTCGATATGATATCACCAGTGAGTTCTAATAGTGCCTCTTTAAGCCTCGGATGGGTTGACACCCTGTAGGCATCAATCAGCACCTGTGTGATATACTCTCCGGAATTTATCTGCAGCAGCACTATGTCATATATATCCATAATGCTGCCGAGCATTTTTTCATTATCCCGCCTGTTTCTCGCCTCTATCAGTTTGTCCGGCATAATGTACCCTATAATGCCCATAAAAATGCCTATAACCGGATTAAACAGCATGCCTGTTACAAAACCTGCTATCAGCGCCGTTATCTTATAGGTAAGGTACACCGTTGGTGTCACTTTGCCATGCGAGTAGTATGTGACTCCCAGCTTTCCAAGCCGCTGGGACTGGTAATTGTATGAGAATACATTTCTCCCGCGGTTAAGTTTCATCGCACTTACAAGCTGGAGCCTTGCCATTCTGTAGGCATTTTTCACCGCCCCATACATATAGATATTGATGAATACAAATACAAGGATGCTAAGAGCCAATATTATGCCATGCATGATGTATCTGTAATAATCATTCATGAACATGCCAAGCCGTTCCATATCAATGTATCTGCTTAAAAAATGATATATACTGTTCATCCCCTCCCCCTCTTCTGTGACGCTATAAACGCTATATATAAAGACACAAGCACCGAACCCACTGCGCCCGTCAGGATAAATCTGCCCATGATGCTGTCCCACATCTGGCTGAAAAAATCACCCACCGGGTACCCGAGCATTCCTGTAAGTGCCATTATCACGCATGCAGTGCCGGCGATAATGACAAGGATTATGTCATGCCGTCCGTCTTTATATATCTTCTCAAGCTTTTTCGCATTTGCGGTTGCCTCGTCCAGCTGGTAACGGCATTCCGTTATTATGTCTTTATAGTTCGCACTGTGCCTTGATGATATCTCAAGGTTACGGATCAGCTTCTTGAAAAAAGGATGCTCTATGCTGTCCTCAAGGTTTCTTAACACTTCCGAGCAGTTACCGGTCCTTTTTGACTGCTCGACTGCCTTGTATACCGCATCCTTTAGAGGTCCGTTAAGTACCGGTAGGCTCTTTTCGAATATGCTTATTATGTCATCTGTTGATGCAGCATAGGCATCAATCGAATTAATGAACGGAAGAAGCTCATCCTCAACCCTGTTATAGCATCGCTGGCGGTGCCCATTAAAGTACAGCTCCATGCCAAAAACCAGCAACGCAGTTACGGCAGCTCCTTTTAAAATACTGCCACTTACTACTGCCGCAAGCAGAAATGCCGCCGCAAGCACAACAATCTCTCCGACAAGAAACAGTTCCGTTGTAAGCAGCGGAAATTTATCCTGTAATCCGCTGTACCTTATATTCCCATCAATATGGTTAATCAGACCTTTCTTTCCATAATATCCGTACATCTGCCGGATGGCTTTTTCCGATTCTTCCCTCTTTTTACCTGATGAGTTTATTCTCTCATACATCGTGACGATGCTGTTCTTTATAAATTTCCTGCCCGCAATATACTTAAACGTCCTGTATACCCCGGCCGCAACACCTGCCAGTATGAGTATTTTTAAAACCGGTATTACGATACCCATCACTCAACCGCCTTTCCGTCTTTATACAGATATGTTAAGTCAAGACACTTCTTTTCCGGATTCCAGTGGCACTCTGCCATTTCACACAGCCTGTACTGCTTTATGAATATGACATTTTTAAGGCTTTTTAGCATGTAGAGTATCTCTTCATTTGTCATGTCCGATACTCGTCTGACATAATCGCACAGTCTGATATATGCATCCTCAACAGATTCGGCATGCGTTGACGCATAGCATATGGCACCCGTGTGTGCCGCCGCCAGAAACTGCCTTGCCTCCGCACCCTTAATCTCTCCGAGCATTATGACATCGGCATCCATCGTCTGCGCCATCGTTACCATATCACCTAATGAGTAATTGATTTTTTCCTCACCATGCCCTTCAATTATGCTGTATGCGCCCCAGTCTCTCTCACTTTCAGTAAACAACTCAGTGGACTCCTGCACGCAGAACACAGAAAGTTTCTGTGGCAGGTTCTCTATCTGAGCATTTAATAAGGTTGTCTTGCCGCAGCCGTTCTTGCCGCATATCAGAAAACCTTCACCGGCTTCCTGCTTGTGCCTGATTGTATCTGCCATCTCCTGCGTGAGCATCCCCTCTTTGACAAGCACATCCATTGTCTTTTTGTGTTTCGGATGTTTCCGGATGTGGATTGTTGTCACCTTGTTTGATGCAAGCAGCTTGGTTATTGCGCTGAACCGGAGAATATACCTGTCATTAGACAGGTCAGTCCATTTCTGCGTACTATTATTATAAGACAGATTAATATGATTCCTGATGCAGCACCGGTCCACAAACCTCTCATAATCAGCGTTGTCCCTGAAAGCTAAATCAGCTTTATAACGCACTCCGAGCTTCTTAATGTATATCCTGTCGGCTGCATATATCTTAATGTCTGATATGTCCGGGTCCTCAATCAGTGCATCGATTATGTAATAGCCCCAGACAAACGACCTAAACCCCTGATACACTTTCTCAACAGCATCCTCATCAACCGGATACACACTTCTTATGTACTCTTTTACCTCTGTTCCAAATTTATCTTCACTCAGCGCTCCTCTCTCCACCATATTCAACCGGGCAACATTATTGCCTGTTGTAAAATACTCGATAACCTTGTCTGTAAGTTCTTCGTCAGATAGAAATCTCTTCGTTTCAGACTGTCTTTCTTCCGAAGAAAAAAAGTCGGATATTTTCATTTAAGACCTTCCACCACCTTTGCCCTTTAGCTTAAAAATATTAATATTTCCATTTATCGCACCAATTCCATGCGTTGCATATTGGCACATTCATTGCCTATACGTCTTATATAAGTTGCAGCCCGTTCACTCAGGTTCCCATATGCTTTTTGATTATCCGTCTTATATGCATTGCTTATATCTTTTAGGCTCCATGACCTATTAGTCTCATAATTAAGCAGCTTAATATTTTTTACTGCATAATCCGATAGCTCATATCCTGATTTTTTTGAATCATCCTTAATAATCTTCGACCATGAATGTTCATACATTTTCTGTTGTTCTTTTAATTTTTCTAGATTAACCTCCTTATAATTGTCCGGAATGTTGTGTTCAGCTAACTCTCTTGTATCAAACCGCCTTGGAGACAGCCTGAACACCATTCCGCTTAAATCATGTATGCCATATATGCAATAATGTTTTCCAGCTGTATCCGTTTCCTCTAACACAGCTGCAATCGGTGTATGGCCGGTTATTTCTTCTTCGGGCTCTATCTGATATCCTTCCCCACAATATATGAGGTCCTTATTCATCTCACGTCCTTCTATCAGTACAGTCCTCACATTCGCATCAGACAGCCATTTCCCCGTATGCTCCGTATCCTCCGCCACCTCATTCTGATAAAATTCCGCCTTGGGTACGATGCGTCCTTTTCCATTATCTTCATATGTAATTCTTACATATCCGTCATATCGCGGCAGCATGTCATTAACTGTTTTTCCTGTTATTCCTACCGGAAGAGCCAGCTCCTGCGATGTATAATAGCGTTGTCTTGAATAATCCCTTTGTCTTGGTATTTCAGATATATAAGGCTTAAAAAATTCTTTGTCGGCTTTATCATAAGGAACATACCACTTTTTTACATACGAATTAAATCTTGCTCCTTCCTCTTTCATTCGTTTTGTGAGCTCTGTAAACTCATTCTTTTCAAGATAAGGAAGTGATAACTGCACATCTGTAATATCAAATCTTTTAGATATATCAAACCTGCGGAAATCGCCATATTCACCCTCTGCAGGATTAAGCACACCTATATTGACAGTTGTATAGGCTGCTTTGTTAGTAAGCTTTCCGGCGGAATCAATAACCTCATCAATGGATTCTCCGTATACAACCTTAGTATTTATTTTTTCCCCATCACCGGAGACAAAACCCTTATACTTTTCCGTATGTACGGTTCCTTTATCGGACACAACTTTTTCTCCCATTACCTGGATGCCTGACAGCTCAAGACAATTCTTCACTTCATCTCTTAGATACCCTGAATTTTTCAAATCAATATCTATAACTGTCTGGCCTATAATGCGTTTCTTTTCATTAATTGTATTGATTATTTTATCCTGTTCCCGAATATATTCTTTAAACTCTTCCTCTTTCTTTGTGCGCTCCATAATCAGCCTGTCCAGTTTAAAATCTAAATCAACAATTTTTTTTAAAGGTTCCAGACACTCATCTACTTTCTTTTCTTCTTCCATCTTCCGAATAACCTCCTCTTCTTTTTGGATGGTTGTTCATCCTTGTCAAAATAGTCTCCGCATAACTGCTCACACATTCCGGCCTCAACAGCAGTAAACGGATCTACGGTGATTGATGCAAAAAATACTTTTTTCAGTTCCGCCATACCGTTTTTTATATCATCTCTATATTTATCATCAGTAAAATTGAAAAGGAAATTATATCTTACAAGATTTTCATGTACTGTCTTTGCAAACAGCCTGTTAACTGCATCCAGCTCCCACGGTTTGCTGCCTGCTACAATCACAGGCACCTCACATTTGTTAAAAGTGATTTCATCCATTGTGTCAAACGTCCCAAAATCCATTACAAGAAAGTTATAGGCCTTGGCCATAATTGAATTGACCTCAGATGCCTGCACTGAAGGATAATAATCAATTCCGTTTACGGAAAAATGAAGTGCATCCTCCGATTCCTCATCATAAGATTCTTTTATATCTCCAAAAACCGGGTGAGCTGACATTTCAAGCAGTGCAACCATATATCCACTTCGACGCAATGTATTAGCTGTGACAATCGCATTATGTGTTGTACCCACTCTTTCCTGACTTCCCACAAAACCAATCATTACTCTATTTGCATTCTGTTTCGCTTTAATACGCACCTGTTTTCCCACAGACTTATCATCCTCACCGGGTTTTAAATACCTTAATGCATCCCTGTACTGCTTGCCTTCCAATACACATTTAACAAGCTCATCCTTTATTTCCACAAAGTCAGTTGCCGTAATAATGTCATATATACCCATCTGCACACACTTAATAAGCAGATCATTTCCGGGCTGCATTGAAGCTGCAAGAAGAATTATTCGCATCTGTCCGTACATAACCTTAATAGTTTCAAGACCTGATATTATCTCCGTATCGAGGTCAAGTGCACACGACAAGTCTATAATCATTATGTCAACACCTGACAGGCTGTTAATCTGTTCCTTTATATACTTGTTAAGATATAGCTCTGATATGTTATCCCCGCCGGCTATAATCTGTTCCGATTCATGCAGCACTGATGTTATAATCGCCTGATATGCCGGAGATGTAATATAATAGACCATCTATATACCACCTTTAAAAAAATACTGTATAATAAGACTTAAAATTGACAATGTAACACATACTATTATTGTCATTATGTTCTTGTTATGTTGTTTATTACTATATTCATTCACCAGCGTCTTCCCCCTTATCGAATGCACTCAAATCTTCATCAAACCACCCTGCTATCATTTCCGTTACATTAAGATACCTCTCAGAATATTCTAAAAGCTCATCATCCGACACCGTCCATTCATTAAACATCACTTTCGGCAGTTCTTCATATGGTCTAAAATTCATTGTTATATAATAATCATCACTGTTGTCAGACCGGCTTTCGCTGTATTCAGTCATAGCTGCAAGCATGGCTTTTATATCATCCTTTTTAGGCTGCTTATTCTTTCCATCTACCATCAGCCGCTTTATAAACAGCACATTATAATATGCAAGAGCTGCACTTACCGGAAAATCACCCATTTCAATAATGACATTCACATGGCAGACCTCTATCTGTTCAGTCTCCGGCTCTTGTGTATCCTGTTCACCACTTTCCGGTTCTGACCCTCTTCCAGTATCTTCATTTTCGTCCCTGGAAGCTTCCTTTTCGTCTGACGGATTATCAGGTTCATCGACTGTTATCTCTGTAAATTTAGAATCATTAAGTTTATGCACGCTGACTGCCACTTGTTTTTCAGGTATCTCATCCGGCTGCTCCGCTGTAGTATCATCTTCTTGCGTTTCATCCCGTGATTTCTGCTTTTCAACAGTCTCAATGGTCGTATTTTCCTTTTCAACTGCCATTTTTCTGTCATTCATCTTTTCCTCATACTCACTCATGTATTCTGCATACCAGGCTTTAACATTCTGTACAAACGCCGATGTTTTAAATGATTCCACATTAAAATCCTCTTCGCTGTCATAATCGTAAAAACCACTTACCGATGATGCTGCACCAATCACAGGAAGCAATAACAAAAATGGAGCTGCCACAACAAGCATAATGACAATCAGCACTTTCTTCATTATCTGCCGCCCCTCTTTCCAAACATTTCAAGCATCTCATTGCTTACCTCAAGTCTCATGTCAAGTCTTACACTTCCGGCAAACAGTATTCCTACTCCTCGGCTTTTCGATGCAAGTATTGTCTGTTCGCTCTCTGTTAAATTGAATAAATCAGCTGTCTCCTGAAGGTTTTTTCCATCTGTGCCCATAATGAATCTGTAACATGAATTATCTATAATAGCTTGTCCGAATCTCTTGACAACCGGATCAAGAACATCAACTGCCGAATGTGTTATGAACATTAACCCTGCCTCGTATTTTCTGTCTCTCTTTGATACATTCCTTACAAACTTCATAAGGTCCGGATAATCCGGGTCAACAAAAAGGTAGCCCTCGTCTATACCGAAAATTGTCCTTTGGCTCCTGTCTTTTGACATTTCATGCCATGCCCAGCTTGTAAGATTGAAAAATTGTGCTCTTTTTACATTTTCATCTAGTTCAAGCAGCTTTGAACAATTAAGTACAATAAAATCCGACTGTGGATTTATGGTTGTAGGACCATTCCATATAAACTGGTCAGCTCCATATGCTATCGAATACAATAAATCCAGCAGTTTGTCATACACGGACTTTTTATATTCTGAAATTCCCTCCTTTTTGGATTTTTCTTCAGCCTTATTATATAAGTCACGGATTACCGGATAGTCTTCCGGCTTTAAAAAGGCAATTTCCGTATCCCATGTAATATTGAAATCACGATACACATCTATAAGACACTCCTCAAGTGCTGTCTTTATCCCCGCATCAAAACTCTCTGATCCAAAATAAAGTTTAAAGAAAACCCTTAGATTCTGAATATGAAGTGCAAGATCGGATATTCCACTGTCTTCATCATAAATCATATAATCACTAAGGTTATCACCGGCATTCATGTCATCCTCTGTAACTCTCGGTGAGTATCTCACCTGCAAAGGGTTGATACGCCCTGTTGAGCCTCCTGCACAGTCAATAACATCACCTTTTATATCCGGATGAGATGCCAGATCAACATATTCCTCCTCCGGATCAAGTGTAATTATCTTGACTCCATACGCATATTCACATGTAAGTATCTTCTTTATTGCCGTTGACTTTCCGGAGCCAGGAAGACCGCTTATAAACCAGTTGCTGTTAACACGGTCATTACTTCTTATCCACTGATTCAGTATTACTACCCGGTTGGTCCTTGATGTTCGTCCGAGCCAGTATCCTCCCGGGTCATTTATTCCTGCATTTGCCATTGGAAATCCACCAAGGAAAGTTGAAATCGGCATATTTCTCTCACCCATCTGTGCAACAGCATGTGAAGGTATACCATACGGTGCCACACATTTCATGGCTTGAAGCTGTTTGTATTTAAGATTCAACAGCTTACACTGTGAAACTGCCACAGCTCCGGACACACGCTTTATTCTGTCTTCTAACAGTTTGGCATCCGTATGGCGTATATAAAGCATTATGTTTACATATCCTACCGGCTCTTTCTTAACAGCTATCTTCTTAATAAGTCCTTCCAGATCCTTAATAGCTTTATCCATTAACTGCCTGTCAGATTCAACTTTTACAGTTGTCCTGTCCCCTTTTAACTGTGCAATCTTTTTGTTGTAGACCTCTATAAGATTGTCTGCATCAGTACGTCTGAACTCTATTGATGTTATTGTTCCTTCAAGCTGGCATAATGGTGCCAGCCAGCCATAATTGATATTTTCTGCCGGATATCTTGATATGCAGTAAATCTTCCCTACGTTCTCACCGATATTTGCATGAGTATTGTCATAGTCAATTCCACATGGGGTTATAATGTTCAATATATGCTCATTTATTTCCATTGCAGACTTTGAAACGACAGCTTCACTTTTCCCTTTTTCTTTCTTCTCTATATGACGCATCACTCCAACCTTCCTATCTGCTCATAGATTAAATTATTTACCGGAACATCATAGACTGCTTGTACCGCATTTCCATAAAGTGCACACATTTTTATAATATCCTGCTCCCCTAATATTTCTGTACGGATTCCTACGGAAGTATAGCGCTTTTGAAAATCAGCCAGGCGGTCTTTAAGCTCTTTCTCAGTATCAAGCCTGTTTTTTCCGGGTGCCGCCCATAGTTTTATAAAATGAACATGTTCAAAATTCTCCCCATTGCTTGCAAGCTCAATGGCATCATTAAGCATCATTGTTAAAATATGTCTTTTCCCGATATGATTGAGTTCTTCCTTGTATCTGTCCTTTAATTCTGTCTTATATTTATCAAGATCTATCTCCCTCGGATATGCCTCATACACAAAATTTTTCTTTTCACTTTCAAAGGAATGTGTGAGTGCCTCTGTTTTTGCCTGCCTGTCCTCATCACTCAAAAGATCAAGATTAAGGAAATAAACTCTGAGAAATGACATGATGCAGCCATCTGCTCTATATAAAAAAAATCCCTTTATATCCTTAACTCCCATAAATTCATTTGCTGTTATTTTATTTTGTGCCATCTCTCTAACTCCCTGCATAAAACTTTTTCTCAATGTATTAACATATTTCTGAAATCAATTAATTAAATGGCAGCCCTTCATCTTCAACTCCTGTCGGCAAATTCATGAATCCATCTGCAGGTGCTGCATTGGCAGGTGACAGCCCACCTTCTGAAAAAGGCACTCCATTGTTATTTCCGGCAACCTTGCTCTCTGCAAATTCCTGCTCTTCAACGACAATATCCGTTGTGTATACTTTTTGCCCATCCTTGTTGGTATAGCTTCCTGTCTGTATTCTTCCAACAATAACAATCTTTATGCCTTGATGAAAATACTTCTCCGCAAACTCAGCAGAACGCCCAAATGAAACACAGGATATAAAGTCAGCAGTCTGCTCACCATTTTCGCTCTTGTTCCTGCGGTCAACCGCAAGTGTATATCGTGCATAGGTCATCGGCTTCTCTCCTGCCGTTGCACGCACATCCGGATCACGGGTGAGCCTTCCCATTAAAATAACCTTATTCATATCTCATTCTCCCATATTGATTTAATTCCCATATATTCATACTCAAACCTTTTCTGTGCCCTTACATATCTGTATATTTGAATCAGTTTGTCAATCATGCTTTCATTGTGGTTATCACGGCGGACTGCAATAAATGTTACGGTTATAGCAAAGGCTATAATCATAATGCATGTAATAAGATTATTATTTATTGCATATATTAATATGCTTATAACCACACCTATAGCTGCCGCAATCCCCATTGCTGCGAATTCCTTGCCTCCCATTCCCGGTACAAGATCATGAGTCTCAAGAACATTTACCGGTATATATAACTTTTGAGCATTATCATTCATAAGCTTTCTCCTATCTCTACGTTAAACGGACTCCCAGATAATCACAGAACATTGTGACTATTCCCATTGTCAAAGTAATCAGCACTCCTATCCTGGTTATCCTTATCGCCTGTTTCTTCAACTCCGGAATATCATTATCAGAAGCTTTCTGTATTTCTATCAGCTTCATAATCAAAAGTACAACCGACAGGGAGCCTGATATAGCTGTAGCTACTCCTATAAGATTTCTAAATAAAAGAATCGCATGCCTGAAAATGTTAACGAAAGCAGTTGAACTCTGATTTTGATCTACCTTACTGAGCAGATATCCATTGACAATTATGTCTGACATCTCAGACAATGACACAGTAATTACTATCACTTTGAATAACTGCTTAATTTTTATTTTTGCCTTATCAATCGTGATGTTCTCACAAGCCAGTGCATACAGTGTCTGAACTATCCTCAAAGCAACACCTACGCAGATTACAATGGTTAATGGATTTATAACCGCTTTTATATCCTGTCCAAATGCCGTGGAGGACACATCAAGTAAAATCATAAACTCCTCCCCAGCATCATTCCCATATACATACCGCTGCGTGCCGTGTCTTTTAATCCTGAACTATATGCAAACTTCTGAAGCCAGTTAGGTGTTTTTATAAAAAAGAACAGACAAACTATGGATTTTAAAAGTGAAAGCATGTCACTTTGAACTGCATATGTTAATGCGAATTTATACAAAACCATCTGAATAATATAACCAAATGCCACAACGATAAATGATGCTATAAAGTTGTTCCATTTCTCCTGACGTATTGAAGTTAAGTCGCATGCCATTATTGGCAATAATATTTTCATTAATCCAAGCTCCACACCTCTGATCAAAGCCACAATGCAGCATATAAAAAATATAACTTCAAAAACAACTATAAATATCAGCGAAAACCATCCCATTGTTATCATGTTATGAAAAAGTGCAGTTGCAAAACCTAAATCTGTATATGAAAATGAGCTTGCACCTGTTATATAGCTGCATAAACTGTCACTCCATTTAATAATAAGGTTCGTAACAAGGGAGCCCGCACTTATTACAAGCATTGCTTTAGAATTTCTGGCAAGAACAATCAGTGGATCAGCGTCTGCATCCCCATCTGTTTCGAGAATATACGAATCTAAAATATGTTTTAATGACAATAAGATTATCAATAACAGCGCCACACCCTGTGTAGCCTCAAATGTTTTGCTAATAAGCCCATCATTCATAAATGAATTACCCTCAGCGAAAGCAAGTCCAACTAAATTCAGAATTCCATTCAGAATATCCGTCACTACTTCCTGAAACCATTCCTGTATCTTATTGAATGGCCACACCGCTGCTAAAATCATGTTCATATGACTGTCACCTTTTAATTAAAATAAGATAATATGGTTGTAAACAACGCAGTAACACATATTATGACTACACCGGCAATTACAATTTTTTTGATGTTATCAATATATTTCTTTGTCGATGTTCCAGCTCCATTGTCATCTACCGAAGCTGTCGCTGCCTGCATTCTAATCAGCTGCCATATAATTAACAGCAGTGCAAGTACTGCCTCTATTACTAATAAAGTTGCTTTAGAATCTGTTATGAGTTCAATAATTCCCTGTACAAATGTTGACTGTAATATTTTGTTTGCTAAAATCATTTATGTTTCCTTTCCGTCATTCGCATTCATCTTCTCTAAGGAATGACACCCTTTTCTTTTTTACCTGATTGTCATCAGACATACTTCTTACAGTATTCCATATTCCCCACAATGGAATAGTCTTCGGAAGCTGCCTGACTTCTCTGGATTTTTCAACCTTCTTTATAAGTTCAATATTCTCCTGTCTGCTTCCCATCCCAAACTCTTTATTTACACATGTTTCACTTATATCCGGAAGTCGGTTCACCGCTCCAAATCTCCCTGTCATCAGGCAGACAGCATAAGGTGAGTTGATTCTTCCAACCTCCGCCGGCTCAAGAAGCTTCCTTCCCCCAAGATTACTGGAGTTGGAATAATTTCCGCCACTTCCTCTGTCAGTACTTATACTGTTTGAAACTCCTACACTTCTCACAGTGTAATTACCAAGTGAGTCCGAAATCATTTTGAGCGTATCAGGATCGTCAGATTTTAAATAAAGCTTTACCTGACAATTCGTCTTAATATTCTTGAAATCCTCTTTGTAATTCTTCTCCATCTGCTGAATATCCTGAATAACTGCATTTACCCTTATGCCACGACTCCTTCCGGCAGATAAAATATTTCCCAGACATGGTATCGTAGGAAAGTTTCCAAGCTCGTTCAGGTCATAATCCGTATCTACCGGAAGTCTCTGCCCATGCTCATTCGCCAATTCAATCTGCTGACTGTATAACTGGGTCACCATAATTGAAACAAGCGGATATAGAGTTTTTTTATCATCCGGTACAATCATATATAGAATTGTCTTTTTTCTGCCTACATCTTTTAAATCAAAATCACTTACAGATGTCATGGCCGCTATATTGGGATTCGTGAACAGTCTCAGTGTTCCAAGCGCTGAGGTAAAAAAAGACGACCTTGTTTTAGACGCTGCTATCTGCGCCATCGCAAAAACACTTTTTGCCGGATGAGCATCATCTAAATTTTCCAGATATCCATTTAGCGGCATCTGTCCATATTGATCTGCTTTGCACATATAGGCAATAAAATAATAAACATTAGACATGTTGCGGTATTCAGCCGGTGCCTCAAGGCATACACACAAAATTGCGGCAGCAATTGTTGCTGTCTCTCCGTTATACCAGAGGGGCTCACCCTTTTGCTGGCCGACAAGTACCGAAACCAAATCCCATGTTGCATCCACCGCTTTTGCTATATCTTTTTCATCCAGTGCGTTAAGTATTGGTTGAAGGAAGTTATATCTTCCGCTTTTTTCAGGCTGTCTCAAATCAAGGACCGCCACATCATAGCCATTCTTTACGGCAAATCCTGATGTATAGCAGAACATATCACCTTTCACATCTGACAAAGCGATGGATACTCCAGACATTATCTGAAGATATATTGTCTGAAGAACTATTCGCCTGTCCTTTCCTGCACCTGTAGTTCCAATAATCATTGAATGAATATCATCTTTTATATAATAAAAATACTCTTTCCCTCCTGCCTTCTTATAATTGACAATAAGTCCTGCTTTTCCGTCAAATTTATCCCCCGGTGTATAAACAGCATATAAATTGCATTTTTCCTTATCTGTCAGGAAACGTTCAGAGCCATGCTGGCCGTTTCCTGAAGGAACAGGAATTGATATATCATCTGTTATTTTCATCATTCCAACCGATGATAATTTTGATGTTCTGTCCGTTGTAATCCACGCCACAGCGCATGACATTAAAGAAGCTGTTACAGCACTTAAAATTATGGTATTATTCTCCGTCTGACTACAAATAGCATGAAAATAATTGACATCCAAAGTCATATAGCCGATACTTCCACTTGCCGCAGTGTTTAAAAACTGCGACATTAAATAGCCCAACCATGGGCTGACACACAGGATACAAAGAGCACATGAGATAAGCCATCTCATTTTTCTCTTTTTTCTCCTGGTGCCATCCTTATTCAATGTGTTTTTTATAGGCAACCCTCCTTTAGGGACAAAATGCTAATTTTGTCTACTTTTTATGAATTTATGAGGTGATAAATTGAGTACAATCAAGTTTCTAAAACAGGAAGAAAAAGGGCGCTTATTCGGGTCACTTGATACCGATGAGCGCCGACACGCGGCAAGAAACCGCGCCATTTTATATTTAGCAGAATATTGTGGATTAAGAGCTACAGAAGTATGTCTTTTAAAAATTGATGACTATAACATCCATACAGCCAGCATTTTATGTACAAGACTAAAAAAAGGTAATGATAATACATTAAGAATCATCGATCCGCGCGTCATAGCAGCTATTAACGATTACCTTTATATTCGTGATACCCACTATAAGAAATCTGAATATCTTTTTATAAGTCAAAAAGGAACTGCAATGTCAAGAAAAAGCCTGGATAAGATAATGAAATACCATTGCAAACGTGCTGATATTCCGGAGAGCAAGCATCACTTTCATGTTCTCCGCCACACAAGAGCTGTAGAGTTAGCAGAATGTGGTTTGGATACAAAGGATATTCAATGGTGGCTCGGACATAAGCGCATAAGCTCAACCATAATATATATGAAATATACAACCAGACAACAAGACAGCTTGTATGACAAGCTTGCACTTGCGTTAAAAGACGAATGATAATTTAAACTACATATGTAATAGGAGGGTAAAACACATTGAATATGGAGCGGGTTCGAATTACTGTTACCTTTGACAGTGAAACATATAAATATTTAAAAAATATATCAGATAAAAATCATATATCCATATCGGAAACGGTGCGCCGATATACAGAAGCCGGGCTTAACGGCAATCTATCAGAATCAAATATAAATTATGTAAGCACTATAATAAGGGAGCAATTAAGAAATGTAATGCAGCCATCAGTGGAACGCCTTGCTGCCTTATCCGCTAAGACATGCATACAGGCATCAACTGCGGCATACCTTACCGCTGAGACAATCGCACGATTTGTTCCCGATGAACTTCAGGAGGATGTGCAGCAGGTATATGAGGATGCCCGAAAGAAAGGGGTACGCTACACAAAAGCAAAAAGCTTCGATGAGGATTAACGCATGGATAATGAAACACTTTTGAAAAATAGATACTCCACATATCTGGAACAGATTTATCAAAAACAAAATAAAGAAAAAGCTGACATAATGCTTCAGTCTAGAGGGCTCTACTTGCCCAAAGAGGAAACATATGTCAGCTATCTATTTTATAGCAAACTACACAATATATGCCAAGCTAGATTTTGATAAGAAAGGACTTATGATGCCACACAATATCTTAATGTCAAAAATACGATGTTACAACCCTAATAAATCTCATTCAGCACTTAAAAATCTGAACTATATTATCTATATCGGTACGCGTCCTGGTGTAGACCTTACGGATGTGCAACTTGATGAGATTACAGCACTTACAGAAGAAGATATTATACCGGAAGAACCGTCTGCCAATTCTCAATATATTTATTACATTGCCAAACGCCAGAACAGTCAAGGTTTGTTTGGCAATTTTAAATTTAACAACATTACCGAAGTTGCTCATGAGGTAAGAAATGTAACAGATGCCAGAGTAAATGTCTATAGGGGTATCGTGTCATTATCAGAAGAAGATGCCTTAGAACTCGGATACAATAAAAAAGAAAACTGGGTCAATTACATGAACTCCGTCATGAATGACATAGGCGATCGCTTTGGCATACCATTAACATCACTTAAATGGTGTGCCGCCGTTCATATGGAGCATGGTCATCCACACTGCCACTATACTTTTTGGCGCACCGATGGAAAAGTCATGTCATCATATATACATGTTTCAAAACAAAATGAAATACGTGAATTTCTTTCTAAGGAAATGTTTAAAGCCGAACGTGAGATGCTGATTTCTGAAAAAAATAAATACCGTGATGCAACTGTCGATGCAGCACATACATTCATGAACAATCTGGACATGGATTTTAACCATATTCCTGAACGTATAACTCGACAGCAGCTTATGCCTCTTTCAACAGATTTAATCGAGCTAGTTAACTCTCTTCCCGGCAAAGGCAGTCTCAAATATAAACTTCTTCCACCGGAATGTAAATTGCTCGTCAATAAGGTTGTCGATGACGTTATTCAGATTCCAGCAGTCAACAAAGAATATACTTCATATATTAAAACTATATCCGACATATCAATAACATATTCCGCCAGCACAAACCATCATACTACAAACCAAAGTATTGCTGATAAAGACATTCGGACAAGACTAGCCAATTCAATCCTCAAATCAGCCGTCACTCTTTCATTAATACAAAAAAAGAATTTATCAGGTGAACTGAGTTCACCTCAACTTTTCATCTCTGATAATGAATTCTCTCAGATGAACTCAGTTCACCTCAACGATGACGAACTCTCTCAGGTGAACTCAGTTCACCT
>ERZ1106915.1248-NODE-1248-length-23546-cov-4.830914_pt1 | contig 23546 bp, 27 predicted proteins | sample MGYA00403653_ERZ1106915 | MGnify/ENA primary metagenome ERZ1106915 (study PRJEB35170, sample SAMEA104062404) | human gut metagenome | biome: human gut; feature: human-associated habitat; material: faeces | place: Denmark | collected 2012-06-06 ... | reverse complement strand
AGAACCCACCGTTTTCATCAGGATGACCTTCCGGGCTACAGGGTCTATCTTCTTGATTTTCTCTGTAGCGGTTATATATTTTCCACCAGTCTTCATGGTATCCGGCTCAAAGTAGGTGATGGACACAGTAGGTTTCGTTCCATCTTCTATCACATCGGCAATCAGGGTGAGCTTTTGGTTCAGAAGCTCTATGGATGCTTCGCCCAGCTCTATTTGCTGCCCGACATATCGTGCTTCTTCTTTGACCATGTCATCGTAGCCGGTCAGAGCCGCAAACGGGGCGAACTGTGCGGCACGGTCATACAGGCTCATGTGAGGTCTGGTCGCTGACTGGTGATGCGGCAGGTCAATGATGTCGGCATAGACAATGCGAGGATCAGGTTCTTTTTCAGTTATTCCTTTTGCCATAACCCGTCCTCCTCGCTGTGATTAATGCTGTTGTGTCGATCATGCTCACTATCCTCATGCCTGGTACGCCCATCATTATGATGCACACCCCCGTCATCCCCAGCAGCATGTCCACCGATTTGACCGTTCCGCAGGATGGTCGTTGCGCCTTCCTGTAGGTTCATGCCTTTGACAATAACGTTCTTGCCGAATTTCTGCTGAAGGAGCAGAGCTGTTTTCTGTAATCTTCTTTCTTTCTCATCGGCGGCGTCTTCAGCCGCTTTTTTCTTTTCCAGTGCGGCGTAGTCCGTGAACAGATCGAGCTGCTCTGGCGCATCTGCGGGGATCTCGCCCTCCGGGATGAGATTGCAGGCGACCAGCGTTACCCGGCGCACGGTCAGGTCTTTATCGATAATCCTATCGTATAGCTCCAGCATCACATCCATGATGCGCCGGGTGGAGTTCGTCCAGCGGCCAATGTTGCCGGTGCCGTGTGCGTGTTTGGGGCATGGCCTTCCGTATTGATCGACGCCGACTTTGCCGGTGTACCGTTTCCCGGTGCTGGCGACATTGAATATGCTATCCGCTATGGTTTTCCCCCGATATACAGTCACAATAGAAGTACGGTCGTAACCAATGGTTAGTTCGATTTTCTTTGTGACCACACCCTTGCGCACCAGATCGAGAGCCAGCAGCTCCGTCATTTCCTTTACGATCAGTCTGGCCTTGTCAAACTCGTAAGGCTCCATGAGCACTTGACCAGAGGTGATACTGTTGGTTTCCGGTTTGTAGGACTTGATGGTTTTGATTTCAGTCGGCTCCCAGCCCCAGGCGTGGTCAATCACAAGCTCTGCGTTGATGCCGAGGGCGTCGTACAGGATGGATTCGTCTTTGATACTCTGCCTTGCTACATCCCCCATGGTGAAACAGTTGAGATCGGCAAGGCGCTTTGAGATGCCGAGACCGATCCGCCAGAAGTCGGTGAGGGGAGTGTGGCACCACAGCAGTTCGCGGTAGGTCTGCTCGGTCAGTTCTGCGATTCGGACACCATCCTTATCGGGTTTGACATGCTTGGCCACAATGTCCATGGCGACCTTTGCTAGATACATGTTCGTCCCAATCCCGGCGGTGGCGGTGATGCCGGTGGTGTACAGGACTTCCCGGATCATCGTTATGGCCAGCTCATGGGCGGACATGCGGTAAGTGTTCAGATAGGAAGTGACATCCAGAAAGCACTCGTCGATGGAATACACATGGATGTCCTCTGGCGCGATATATTTCATATAAATAGAGAAGATCTGAGTGCTGATCTTCTCGTACAGCTTCATCCGGGGTGGTGCTACGATATACGAAAGCTCCAATGCCGGGTCCGCAGCAAGGGCCTCAGCATCAAAAGAAGCTGAGGTGAAGTGGTATTTGCCGTTCTCATCCTTTGGTAGTACGCCCTTGCGGAGCGCAATGCGAAAACGCTCGGCGTTGACCTCTTTCACTCGCTGCACGACCTCAAACAGTCTGGCGCGGCCGGAGATACCGTGGGCTTTCAAGGAGGGAGATACCGCCAGGCAGATGGTTTTCTCTGTACGCGACGCATCCGCCACGACAAGATTGGTCGTCAGTGGGTCGAACTTCCTATCTGCCAGTTCGACTGAGGCGTAAAAGCTCTTGAGGTCGATTGCTATGTAAGTTTTCTGCATTGGGGTTCCTCTGGAAGATGCTCACAGGAGCCTGATTTGATACCAGAAAGTATCTCCGATGATACATCCGTGTATCAGTAATTACTGCGCAGCCGACGAAGTGGTTTCAACAAACCAGCGCCCAAACCGGCTGGCGAAGCGTTCACTGGCGCGTTCAAAGAAAAGATGCTTCACCTCGCCGTTGATGACGATGGTATAGCAGTCGCCGGGAAGACCATGCTCAATAGAGCTGGCGGGTCGAAAGTCCTTGACTGCTTCTATTTTGAAGACCCGTCCATCCTTCCATGTGATGGATCGGGGGTGCATGTATCCTGTTGAGTCGAAGTCGGAGTTGACCTTGACATAAACACGTTCGGTTTTTTGTCGTCCGGCCAAAGCTGTCACCTCCGTTCGCTAGTTGAAGCCCGCTGCCTTTAAAGTTTGTTGAATACACTGGTCATCAAGATTGCAAATTCTACATTTCTCCAATATCTTTTCTTTTGTGAGTGTGGCTCGAAATGCCTTATTGCTAAAGCGAATCTGAGCGAGTATGGCGGCATCACAATGTACCATAACCAACTCATGGAAAAATGCCTTGTTTCCTTCAATGCCTATCGCTTCCAACAATTCCTGTTCCATTTGCTGCAGCAAATTTTTTTTCATCTGGTTCGCTGCATGTGGTGAAACAGCCTTTTTAACTCGCGGACAGTATTCCGCAATCAGACCTTGTGCATAGTCCTTGAAATCTGCTAATTCAGCCTCGGTAAAAGCCATAGATGTCACCTCCTCACAGTAGACCGTACTTCTGCTTGAAAGCACGGATGTCTGCAGCTTTGACTTCCTCCAGAACCGGAATATCTTCTTCATCTGCCAGATCCCAGGAATTCAATCTTCCAATAATCTTGCCCACAACTGTGAGGGTATCATCCCCGTCATAGGGGAGCGCCCTATTCAACGGATACAGTAGGTTGTTCATTAGCTGTCTGATGACGATACCTCCTGTGGTGGAGCATATAACGATGTCACCTTCTGCTGGATTCTCGGTATAGCTGATATACACCAAATCGCCATCATGATAATACGGTTCATTACTTGCATCGGATACACGGATCACAGCTTCGGCGGATTCGGTGTATCCGTTTTTCTTTACGAACACATACTCGGAAGGACGGTCAATGGAGAGGGGCAGGAAGGATGTCTTAAGCGGAAGCAATCTGAAGGCGTCTTCCAGGTATCTGTCGCGTGCGTCTATTTCCTCTTCCAGCATGGAGTGGATTGTTTTATCGATGACTTTCTGTCCGACACGGCTTAGCTGCCTGTATTGAGAAAGAATGATGTTTTCATGCGGCGAGGGTATGGAATCATTGGACAGGCCGAATAGCTCGTAAAGAGGGATTCCGAGCATGGTACAAAGCTCACGGATGGAATCGACCTCGGGACGGCATTTATTGTTCTCCCAATTTGTTATCGTGTTGCGGGAGATACCCATGAGTTCGGCCAGTTTAGGCTGGCTCATTTCATTTTTGTTTCTGTACTTACGTAGGACGGCACCAAAGGACATTGAAGATACATTGGCACCGTCAGTGTGTTCTCTGTAATTCATCGTGTTCATCCCTTATAAAGTGTATCAACTCAGCACCCGGCCAACGATGAACAGCCTGTCGCCGGGAACCGGATGGACATCGCAGTCTGCACAGTCGCGGTTCAGAGAGAACAGAGTAACCTTTGGCAGCAAACGGCCATCGCAGATAAAGTCATCGATTTCATCCTCATCAGGAGTTTCCTCGCGGTACTGCTTGATATACGCATTATCATTGCAGATGAAGACACCAATCTCGCCGGGATACAGTTCTTCGCATTGCTCAACGAACACGATCTGTCCGGGAACATAGCGGGGAAGCATACTATTTCCGGTAACGCGAATCCCGAAGTCTGTGCCTTCTGGAACATTGGCTGGATCGAAGCCGATCATGTCATAATCCTCACCTTCGAGGAAAGAGCCGGAGCCAGCGGCAGCGGGTGTGCTGAACACCTTGACCATAATTTCAGGCACAGGCTCGGTATTGACTCTGCGGCTGCGAGGGGCGTACTTGCCGGACGCAATCAAAGTCTCTTTGAACATCTGGAGGAGATTAAGCCCTTTCTGATTCAGTTCGGGCGTGTAATCCTGCGGCTCTGGCGTACATCCGGTAAAATACTGGAGGATTTCGTTTATGCGCAGGATATGACAAACAGCCAGAAGCTGATAGGAATTCGGCATTGCATCTCCCTTTTCCCACTTGCTGATGGAGCCGGAGGAGATGTTGATTCCGTACTCCTCAAGGCGCGAAGCAAGCTCCTTCTGGCTTATTTTATTTGTTTTGCGGGCCTCTGTGATTTTTTTTCCTATAATATTCTGATCTTTAAGGTATCCAACATTAAAGACATCTGCACTGTGTTGGTCAGTGGATTTCCTAGTGCCGTCTACGGTGACAAAGGGAACCATCTTTCCGTTGGAAATGGCCATGATGCTACCTCCTTATCTATTTTGATAAGTCTATTATAGCTTGCGTCCTTTTCGATGTCAACAGAAAAATCGAAGAAAATGAGAAAAAAGTATTGACATCGAATGAAACGGGAAATATAATAGAAAATGTAAACGATGGAAGATTGAACGCCAGACCTGGGGGGAACCTGAAATCGCTTATGGATCAGCTTTTCAGTGGCAGCGCATGATGTGGACGAACTGATGCAAGCACATCTTGTGCATACGGAACTCGTCGCTGGAGGAATCATCAACGGTTTTATTCCCTTATCCGTTGAGTGGTAGGTACTTTGATATTACTTGACAACAGGGAGGGTCGGAATGCTGGAGAAACAAGAAAGCAAGTGGTATGTACATTGTCCGGTTTGCGGCGGATATTTGATAAAGAGCTCCGCTAGCAATTCCGAGGTAGAGTGCAAGCGTTGTCACAACACCATTGGTGTGCTGGTCAATGAAGGCTGTGTAACAGTGTACGAGAAGCGGGACGATCTTGCTGAGATGCAGGGAAGGGTGGCGGTCTATCAAACGAAGTACTCCCGGAGATCCAGCAAGGAAGCTGCAACGAGGTAAGCGGAAGACGAAAATCTGAGCTGACCCAATTTTGAATCATTTAGAAAAAATTGAATAGAATGAGATTGTTGACAACTGATCTGACCGGACGGGATGCAAGCTGCTCACAAGAACGAGGAATCCCCCTATATTCATTTCCAGAATGGGGAGACGATGCGGAGCAGAGGAGCATCAAGGGGAAGGAACCCCTGAGAAGGTGGTGGAAACGGGCGATGGCGGCGAAATGTGACGAGTGATCCATACGGCTAGCATCAACAGTCAAGAGTTTGCGAGGAGCTGTAGTTGACGAGTGATCTTCAAGAGCCCGGCAAAACGTAGTAGTAGATAACGATGGGATAAGTGTACCCAGCGGCATCAGCGAAGCAAATGCACCTTAAAAGGTGTGGTATGCCTACAGGGGCAGATTGCCTACAGGGGCTATCTGCATAGGACGTGGTATGCCCACAGTAGCGGTGCGCCTATTGGTGGCACTGTGTGCGGTGTGGAGCTGATACAGAGGGACTAGTATGCCCGGTAGAACGTTATTTACTGACGTTTTGCCGGGCTCTTTTTGTTACTCAAATCGACACCCTTCGGCAAAATATATAAATCACGGCGCTGTTTCTTATACATTTGACAAAATCTTCCACCACCTATTTACAAATTATAGCGTAGATGCTATATTAAAAGATACCACTTGAGTTTGTGGGATTAAAAACAGAATAAAGTATTTGTAAATAGGAGGTGTACAAGAGGATAGTTTGGTTCCGCCTTGTGAGGCCGGTAGATGATTACGGCTAAGACGGAACTGCGCAAAGTATTACATTAGTCTACAGATATAATTTTTTCAGAGAACAATACAAACGAAAAAACGTAAATAATTTCATTCTGAAAACATTTTTCATTCTGAAAACATTGTAGATTTATATGTGGTCGAAGTGCGCCCGTTTGTAGGATAAACGGCAAACTGTCAGCTTGGTACACGCCGGGGAACAAATCGATATGATTTGAGACCGAAGCAAATGTGCGACAAGAAGTCAGCGTATGTGCATCTTGTAGCATATTTGCTTCGGTCTTTATTTATTTCACGGCAGAGGACAAAACGATTCTAATTCACAAACGAGGAAGGAGGTGTGAGGCATGGTCGATGTACATAGCGAGGAATACATCATCGGGCAGAATATCAGAAAGTACCGACTCCAGAAGGGCTGGTCGCAAGCGGATCTCAGCATTGCTGTGGATGTCGACCGTGCTGACATCTCTAAATATGAAAACGGCAGCAAAGGTTTGATGAGCTGCTCGATGCTGAGAAGGTTTGCAAAGGCACTTGGAGTGTCGATGGATGCTCTGATGGAGGAGGAAGAGGAACGAGGGACAGCCGAATCAATTCAGGAGAAGTTTGAAAGACTGAATCCGCTCCATCAGGCCATGATTGTGGAAACCATAGATGCCTACATTGAAAAAGAGAAGAGAACCTCCCAAGAGACACCCATCGCAATAGCCATTTGAGTACCGCACAGCTATGACCGGCTGTGCGGCTTTTTTTTTGTATCACCCTCGCACAGAGACCCAAAATGTGGCGAATTCGCCACATAAGTGTGGCGAGTATGCCATCTGCAAGCGGGTTTTATTTTGCTATGATATAGACAGTTCAAGGGACAAGCCTAACACGGGAGCCTGAGAACAAACAAAAATATCGTAAGCCCGATTCTAGAGAAGGCGAAAGATACCATAGCAGTACTGACGGAACAGCGATAGAATCGCTGATTCTAAAGGTATGCACATGGGATCACTCTGACTATCTCTGGAATCGGGCTTTTGCGTCATTAAAGCCCACACAACAGGGATGTGGCATATTCGCCACATCAAGGTGAACGCTCCCACAAGGGTGTGGCATATTCGCCACATCGGGGTGAACGCCCCCACAAGGGTGTGGCGGATTTGCCACATCAGAGTGAGTGCCCCACAGAGGATGTGAGGAATCCCCCACATGTGTAGCCCTCATTGTGTCTGACCAGACGTCGTACTGCTTCGGTATCCTTCCCCTCCCAGAGTCCGGGGGAAAGGACAAAACAATGAAGATGAACATGATGATGGGTCAGGGCTTTATGCCCGGAGCAGTCGCAATCAACGGTGGCGTGGGCGTGATGGAGATGCGCCGTCCGCAGGTGAACATGGATCTCCTGCCGAGCGTGGATGATGTGATGAACTCCGTGGCGGCGGTTGCAGCGGAGATCGCGGAGAATGCGCACATCACCCTCCGGGAACTGAAGGCCAAGATCGATGCAGTCACGGAGAAGAAGCTGCCAAAGTATGCACAGCTCATGGCGCAGAACCCAGTGACGGTGGCTCAGACCAGCGTGAACGGAGCAACCCTGACTGCTTTCCAGAACGGCTACGCAGTGTATGAAATGGATGGCGCACACACGGTCATGGCAGTGGACCGCTGCGGAGACTACCGCTATGACTTCAACGATGGGACATATCAGGTTGTGCCGGCAGAGGTCTTTGAGGAGGCGGAGTGGAGTCTGCGGCTGATCATGGAAGGCGAGCGACGGATGGAACACACTCGCAGCGTGATCAACAGCAATAATGAGGAATTCATGCTCTCCAATGACGGCACCGACTGGTGTGAGGTTGCGATGGTGGACTTCATGGAGGCCGAGAACGCCGAGATGCTGGCGGATGAGGAGCTCCGCAAGCTGTACTCCGCAATGGGTAGGCTGACCGAGCGGCAGAGGGAGATCATCGAACTGTACTACTTCAAGGGGATGACCCAGCAGGAGATTGCGGATGAGTTGGGGATCTGCCAGCAGTCGGTGAACCGCATCATGACCCAGGCGACAAAAAAACTGAAAAAAGTTTTTTAAGAAGTGTCTGTAATTTGGCGATTTTCATTGTGCTTAGTGAAGGGACTACTTCTTCAAAAACGACAAGGAGGGCAAGAGCCATGAACAATGAACCTTTGGCCGCGCAGAGAGACATCAAGAATCCCCGTGAGCTGAAGCCACCCGGCGGGGGAGCTGGGGCGAACGCATCTCACGACCAGGACACAACCCATGACCTATCACACAGTGATTCCGCATCTCCGAAGAAAATCTTCGTGTGCTCGCCGTACCGTCCGCTGGCGGAAACGGAGGAGAGCCGGAAAGTGGAACTGGAATCCAATATCCACCGCGCTAAGACCGCCTGCCGCATCCTTACCACCCTTGGCTTCATACCGCTGGCACCGCACCTCTACTTCACGACCTTTTTGAAGGACGAGGAGAAGCGGGAGAGGGAGAACGGCATCCGGCTGGGGCTTCAGTGGCTGGAGGAAGCTGATGAGGTCTGGGTGTTCGGAGACACCATCTCCGAAGGGATGGCGGTGGAAATCGCAAGGGCAAAGGAACTGGCCAAACCGGTCCGCAACCTGCCGGAACCAAGTCGCATGGTGGAGCTGCTCATCAAGGGCATCTCCGCAGGTTATAAAGGGCAGCACAAAGCTGCAGAAAGTGAGAGCAACAATGGATAAGAAGAATACGAATCTGGACGAACTGCTGAAGATTATTGCTGCATCCGGGGCTGGCATTCCCATCGCTGGCATCCGTGTGATGGTGAAGAAGGTTGATAGAGAGGAGCCTGTGAGCTGTGAGACCGTGGACAAGGAGCCGTTGGGCCACAAGCCTGTGAGCAAGATGGACAAGCTGGCCGCAGAGTGCATGAACGAGCCCGCCGAGCCCACCAAGAAGCAGCCCATCAGCATCTGCATCGAGAACCTGCACATCCACATGGATGAACGCATGACCACCAACTACGGCCCCGGCACGCTGGAGGGTGTGTCTGATGAGGACTGTGAGGCCGATGAGGAAGCCTGTGACTGTGGTCATGGTAAGTCCTGTGACCACAGAGGTTCCTGTGATCAGAGTGATGACGATGATGACGTCATCGACTTCGACCAGATGGTGCGCTTCATCCGCCGCCGTACCGGGATGTGCGAGAGGACTGTCCTGGCATTCCTTGCAGCACAGATCGAGTATCTGGACAGCGTGATCGATGAGGAGGACGAGGTATGAGTATGGATATGCTGGCAGCACCGAAGAAGATCGTGGACGGTCTGACGGAAGTCTTTCAGGGCTTTGCTCAGATGTTTGAGGGCGTGTCCGAGCAGTTGGAGCTTCTGGCAGCCAGCGCAGCAGAGGAGGATAAGCCCCTGCTTCCTGTCAGCACTGAACTTCCCCCGGACAAGCCCCTTCCTGCGGATGTGTCCGCCAAAGGCGTGACGGTTCCCCGTCCGCGCAAGAAGCCGGTGAAGCGGCAGAAGGCTCCCGATGCCGAGTCGGTGCCCGATACCGTGCCGGAGGAAGCTCCTGATTCCGCAGAAGGTGATGCGCAGGATGACACCGCAGCAGCAGAGGACACTGCGGAGGACACCGAGGACAACAGCTTCCCGGCAGACACAGCGGATACCCCGCCGTGGGAGGATACCAGCCAGAAGGAGGACACCAGCCAGAAAGATGAGGCACCCGATAAGCCCACAGAGCCGCCTGCCGAACAGAAGCCCCGAGTGCCTATCCTCACCAAGGATGACATCACCTCGGTCATCGTGGCCAAGATCAAGCAGAAGCGCAGCAACAATGAGAAGATCGGCCAGCTTCTGAAGGCTTACGGCGTCGGCGCACTGTCCGACCTCCCGGCGGAGAAGTATGAGGCTTTCCTGACCGACATCTCCCAGCTGTGATGGGAGGTGTCCTATGCCGGAAGTCCATGCGATATTGTCCGCTTCCAGCTCGAAGCGGTGGCTGAACTGTACGCCATCCGCCCGGCTGGAGCAGAACTTCCCCAATGAATCCTCGGTGTATGCCGAGGAGGGTACCGCCGCCCATGCGCTGGGCGAGTACAAACTCCGCAAGTACCTGCATGAACGGGTGCAGCGCCCGACATCGGAGTTCGACAGCGAGGAGATGGAGGGCAACACCGACATCTATGCGGAGTTCATCATCAACCAGATCGAGCGCATCAAGGAGACCTGCCCGCACCCGCTGGTGATGGTGGAGGAACGGCTGGATTACAGCTACCTCGTGCCGGACGGTTTTGGCACCGGGGACTGCGTGATCATCGCAGACGGAACGCTCTATGTGAACGACTATAAAAATGGTCAAGGGCTGTTCGTCAGCTGTGACCACAATCCCCAGATGATGCTTTACGCCTTGGGCGCTTACCACGCTTACGGGTATCTGTACGATATCCAGAAGGTCTCCATGACCATCATCCAGCCGAGGCTTGAGAACATCTCGACCTTTGAATGCACGGTGGACGAGCTGCTGGACTGGGGCGAGAGCTACGTTCGGCCCAGAGCGAAGCTGGCCTTTGAGGGAAAGGGTGAGCAAGTCCCCGGCGACTGGTGCCGGTTCTGCCGCGCCCGGTGTGCCTGCAAAGCCTGTGCGCAGGAAGCCCTGGCACTGGTCAAAGAGGAATTCCTCGATCTGGATGCTGGGGTGCTGGAGGATGAACAGGGAAGCGACTGTCTGGAGGAGACAGACGCCACAGCCTCCTTCGAACCGGACACATCGGTGCCCACCTTCAAGTCCCCGGCGCTGCTGACCAAGACGGACATCGAGCAGATGCTCCCGACGCTGAACCGCATCGAATCCTGGATCGAAGCCATCTTTGCCTATGTCAGTTCCGAGGCAATCAATCACGGCGTCACATGGGCGGGCTACAAGGTGGTGGAGGGCAGGAGCAAGAGGCAGTTTCTCGACACCAAGTCAGTGGTTGCGGCGGCGCAGAAGGCCGGATACACCGACATCTACAAGACGGAGCTGATTTCCCTGACCGAGTTTGAAAAGCTCATGGGGAAGAAAAAGTTCCAGGAAGTTCTGGGAGAGTATGTGGTCAAGCCGCCCGGCAAGCTGTCGCTGGTGCCTGACTCCGACCCCAGAGAGGCGGTTGATCTTCAGACCGCGGAAGACGAGTTTGACGTCCTCGACTGAGCCTGTGCAAGGCCGAGACTGAGCCTGTGCAAGGCCGAGACTGAGCCGGTATCAGGCATAGCCCGAGGGCAACAAGCAATACACAATGACCTATTCTACAGAAAATGGAGGATTTTTCAATGGCCACTACGAGCAAGAACAACACCAGTGCGACTAAGGTCGTCATCCCGTGCCGCATTTCCTTTGCCAACATTTTCGAGGCCAAGAGCATCAACGGCGGCGATGCCAAGTTCAGTGTGTCCTGTCTCATTCCCAAGACGGACAAGAAGACCCTGCTGGCGATCCACAAGGCGGTGGAAGCCGCCAAGGAGGACGGCAAGACCCGCAAATGGGGCGGCAAGATCCCGCCCAATCTGAAGATGCCCCTGCGTGACGGCAACATCGACCGCCCGGACGATGAGAACTACCAGGAGTGCATGTTCATCAACGCCACCAGCAAGGATGCACCCCAGGTGGTTGATCGCCGTGTCCAGCCGATCACCGACCCCATGATGGTCTATTCCGGCTGCTACTGCAATGTCAGCGTAAATTTTTACCCCTTCAACGCCAACGGCAACCGCGGCGTAGCGGCTGGCCTGGGCAACGTGCAGTTTGTCCGTGACGGTGATCGTCTCTCCGGCCGCGCCTCTGCGGAATCCGACTTCGATGCGCTGGAGGACGAGGAAGTCCTCGGCGGTGCGGATGAGGACCTGCCGGACTACCTCAAGTGAGACTTCTCAAGTAAACCTTACCAACACCATCATCTTTATACACTCCTTTTGCGTGTGGGCGTCAGCAATGGCGCTCATGCGCAGCCGTCTATAGAACAGCCTCCACGCGGCGGACGGCGGGCAACGGGCAGGATGACTGTCCGGCAGATGTTCGACCGATATCTATTCAACACACATGGGACGGAGGTGAAAACCACATGAAAGAAACCTTAGTTGATATCGAAACATATTCCGAGGTCGATATCAAGAGCTGCGGCCTTTATCGCTACGCCACAGACCCCAGCTTCGAGATCCTGCTCATTGCATGGGCAACGGATGACGGCAGCGGCTTCGGAGAGACACAGTGCTGTGACCTCGCAACTGGCGATCCGTTTCCGGCAGAGCTGCTGGAGGCGTTCCAGTCCGGCACAGTCCGGCTCATCGCACACAATGCCTCATTCGAGCGGGTGTGTTTCTCGGTGCATTTGCAGAGGCATTTTCCCGGTCAGTATCTTCAGCCGGGCGCATTCCTCTCCCCGGAAAACTGGCTCTGCACGATGGTCATGGCCGGGTCGCTGACCTTGCCGCTGGCGCTGAAGGACGTGGGAGAGGTGCTGAAGACAGCACAGCAGAAGGACAAGGAGGGTGAACGTCTGATCAAGCTGTTCTCCATGCCTTGCAAGCCCACGAAATCCAACGGATACCGCACGAGGAACCTCCCGAAGCACTACCCGGCGGACTGGGCGAAGTTCAAGGGCTACTGCATCCAGGACGTGAACACCGAGATCGACATCTACAAGCGGCTGAAGCGTTTTCCGATGCCTGACCGGGAGTGGCATCACTACCGGGTCAACGAGCGCGTGAACGACCGGGGCGTCAAGATCGACACGGAGCTTGTCCAGCAAGCTATCGCCTGCGACCTGATGCTGTCGGATGCCATGACGAAGAAAGCCTACGAGCTGACCGGGCTGGAAAATCCGAACTCGGTATCTCAGCTGAAATCGTGGCTGGATGAGCGCGGTATCCCGATGGACAGCCTCGGCAAAAAAGACGTGGCACAGATGATCGGGGAGCTGGACAAGAACGGCGTGGACGAGGAAGCGATGGACATGCTGAAGCTCAGACTTCAGATGGCCAAAAGCTCCGTCAAAAAGTACCAGGCGGCGGAACGCTGTGTCTGCCCGGACGGAAGGGCGCGGGGACTGTTCCAGTTCTACGGCGCAAGTCGTACCGGGCGATACAGTGGCCGGAATATCCAATTGCAAAATCTTCCCCAGAACCATATCTCCACGCTGGAGCAGGCACGGGATCTGGTGAAGATGGGGTGCTTCGATATGGTCGAGAGCATCTACGGCAACACCCCGGACGTCCTCTCCCAGCTTATCCGCACAATGCTCGTGCCCAAAGAGGGCTGCGAGTTCATCGTTGCCGATTTCAGTGCCATCGAAGCCCGCGTCCTCGCATGGGAGGCGGAGGAACAGTGGGTGCTGGATGCTTTCCAGAATGGGGAAGACCTGTACTGCGCAACGGCATCCCAGATGTTTCACGTCCCTGTCGTCAAGCATGGAGTGAACGGCGAGCTGAGACAGAAGGGTAAAATAGCAACTTTGGCTTGTGGCTACGGCGGCTCCTCCGGGGCGCTCATTAGCATGGGCGCTTTGCAGATGGGTCTGAAGGAGGAGGAACTCCCGGAGATCATCGACTCCTGGCGGGAGGCCAATCCGAAGATTGTTCAGTACTGGTGGGACGTGGAAAAAGCCGCCATGACCGCCTACAAGACCGGTGAACGCAGCGAGATCGGCAAGATCGCCTTTGAGTTCTGGTCCGGCACACTCTGGATGGTGCTTCCCTCCGGACGAAGGTTGGCATACCTCAAACCCCGCACACAGCCGAACCGCTTTGGCCGCATGAGCCTTACTTATGAAGGCGTGGGGCAAAACCACAAGTGGAGCAGGCAGGAGACGTATTCCGGGCGGCTCGTGGAAAATGCGACCCAGGCGATTGCCAGAGACATCCTTGCCGAAGCAATGGCGCGGATGGAGGATTACGGACTGAGCATTGTCGGCCATGTGCATGACGAGGTTATCATCGAAGCGCCGATCGGCAAGTACAAGGTGGATGAGGTCTGCAAGCTGATGGCAATCAAGCCGGACTGGTGTGAGGGATTGCCCTTGTCAGCCGCTGGGTACCTCGCCCCTTCGTACTATTTCAAAGACTGAGGAGGTGAGCGTGTGCCGCATTTGATTCAACTGAAAGACGGGTCGCTCCTCACGCCATTTGACATCCGGGATCTGCTGGATGCCGTGGAGCAATGCGCCGGCGGGGAACTCCGGGAGGCTCTGGAGGATTACATCTCGGAAAACGTCGGTGATATTGCGATGTACGAAAGCGGGTACGACCGCATGGACAGGGAGCTGGACGTGGCCCGCGACCACCAGCGGCAAGTCCTCTGCAACATCATGGAGGAAGTTGAGGCACTGGACATCCTGCTCCACGATGACCGACTGAACCGCAGACGGATGCAGGGGGCAGTCAAGATCATCCGGCAGACGATCAAGCGGGAATTATGAGCCGACAAGTACCATACGGTGCCTTTCCCGGAAGGACACAGACGCATGAACCGGCGTATAAATATGCGCCGAAGAAAAAGGAGAAGAACAACATGAAAACAGGAAGAAATTTGCAGGAAGTTCTGGTGGAGCTGAACCGACAGAACAAGGCAAAGCAGGACTTCATCAGTCCGGCACAGGGGATGCGGCTCCGGGAGGATGGCCGCACCTTCGAGATCAACCACCTGACCTCCAATCAGCAGGAGGTGTTCGGTACGACCCCGCTTTTCCACCGCCAGGTGGCATCGGCGCTGGGGATTCCCGCCAAGTATTATGACCTCATGCAGGCGCAGAAGCCCACGCTGCTGGCGGAAAATGTGAACGCCTGGTTTGGGGACAAGACCAATTCGTACATGGTGCGGTCGATGGACTACGGTGGAGGACAGGTTGCCCGCGCACTGCTGTCGGAGCGGTACCGCCGCATCGATAATCTGGAGGTGGCTTCTGCGGTGCTGCCGCTGTTTGCCGGTTCCGACCAGTATGAGGTGGTTTCCTCTGAGGTCACGGAGCATCGGCTGTATCTGAAGGTGGTGTCGAAACGACTGGAGATGGAGGTGCGTAAAGGGGATATCGTCCAGGCCGGAGTTGTCATTTCCAACTCGGAGGTTGGTCTCGGTGCTGTTTCTGTTCAGCCTCTGGTGTACCGGCTTGTCTGTTTGAATGGTGCTGTGGTCAACGACATGGGCGAGCGCCGCCATCATGTAGGTCGGCAGGCAAAGGCGGTGGAGGACAGCTTCGCACTGTACTCGGACGAAACGATGGAAGCGGAGGACAAGGTGTTTCTAATGAAACTTAGAGACACCACGATGGCGGCAATCGATGAGACACGCTTTGCCCAGATCGTGAACCGCCTCCGTGATTCCACCGAGATTCCCATCACCGGCAAGGTGCAGGACGTTGTCCAGCTGACCGCCCAGAGCTACGGCATCAACAGCGATGAGCAGGAGGGCATCCTCAAGTACCTCATTGAGGGCGGCGACCTTTCGCTCTATGGCCTGTCCAACGCCGTAACGAGGGCATCGCAGGATGTTGAGTCCTACGACCGGGCAACGGCGCTGGAGGGCATCGGCTGGCAGGTTGCTACGATGGAACCGGCGCAGTGGAAAGAGATCAATCGGTGAGGTGAACAGCATGGAGAAGGAAAAGGAGCTTCTGGCGGTTCATTGTGCTACGGAACACACAGGTGAAAGTCCTCCTGTGCGATACAGACGAGATCATGCCGACCCCACAGCGGATGCAGCCATCGGTCATATTATGGCAGAGCAGAGAAGAAAAAATCGTCCGAAGAAAAAGCATCCGCGTGTCGGGGTCTGGAGAGCAGAGGAGGAACACACCGATGCGTGAATCCGTTGTAGAAAAACAGTTCGTGGAAGCAGTCAGAGCCGCAGGTGGACAAGCCCTCAAGTTTACGAGCCAGACGATGAACGGAGTGCCAGATCGTCTGGTTCTTCTTTTGGGCGGCAAGTGTGCCTTTGTGGAACTGAAAGCTCCCGGAAAGCAAATGCGGCTTCTCCAGAGGAAACGCCGGCAGCAGTTAGAGGCGCTGGGATTCCCGGTATTTTGCGTGGATAGGCCGGAGCAGATACGGCCCGCCATCAATGCGCTGCTCAAATGGAATCCGGGCGACCCGATCCCACAGGGCATCGGCGCAAAGATTCCTGAGATGCCGGTGATGGAGCTGCCAGAGACAAACACTGTGACTGACACAGCGACTAACACGGAGGAGGTGATGCCCAAATGAAGTTCATTCCGCACGACTACCAGAGCTACTGCACGGAGTATATCAAAACACATCCTATTGCGGCTCTTTTCCTGGATATGGGCTTGGGCTGAGGAAAGACCGTCATCACCCTGTCCGCCATCAAAGACCTCATGCTTGACACATTCGAGGTCAGCAAGGTGCTCATCATCGCGCCACTTCGAGTAGCCCGCGACACATGGCCGGCAGAGATCGAGAAGTGGGACCATTTGAAGGGGCTGGACATTTCGGTTATCGTCGGTGATGTCAAGACCCGCATCGCTGCTGTACATCACCCAGCTATGATCTATGTCGTGAACCGGGAAAACATCAAGTGGCTGGTAGAGTATTACGAGAAGAACGGGATGCGCTGGGACTTCAACATGGTGGTTATTGATGAGCTATCCTCCTTTAAAAACTATCAGTCCCAGCGGTTCAAGTATCTGCGCAAGGTGCGCCCCTACGTGCGGCGGTGGGTCGGGCTGACCGGTACGCCGACATCTAACGGGCTTATGGATCTTTGGAGTGAAATTGGGATTCTGGACGGCGGCGAGCGCCTCGGCAAATTCATCGGCCGCTACCGGGAAGCCTACTTCAAGGCTGGCTCCATGAATCCTTCGACTGGCGTTGTGTTCCAGTACGTCCCGAGGCCGGGAGCGGAGGAGATGATATACCAGCGCATCTCGGATATCACCATTTCCATGAAGGCGTTGGATTACCTTCACATGCCGGACTGTATTCCGACCCGGTACGAGGTGGAGATGAGCACCGCCGAGCGGGAGCTGTACGATATGCTCAAGCAGGACCTCCTTATTCCGCTGAAGGATGGGGACATAGATGCCGCCAATGCCGCATCGCTGACAGGGAAGCTGTTACAGATGAGCAATGGCGCTGTCTACGATGAGAACGGCCACGCCCGGCGCATCCATGACCACAAGCTGGAGGCACTGGAGGATCTCATTGAAGCCGCCAACGGGCAGTCGGTGCTGGTGGCGTACTGGTTCAAGCACGACCGGCAGCGCATCATCGACCACCTGGAAGGATTGAAGATTCCTGTCCGGGACATCAAGACCAGTGCTGACATCAAGGACTGGAACGCTGGCCGCATCCCGGTGGCGCTGATTCACCCGGCTTCAGCGGGTCACGGTTTGAACATCCAGCAGGGTGGGCACATCCTGATCTGGTTTGGCCTTACCTGGTCTCTGGAGCTGTATCAGCAGACCAATGCGCGCCTCTGGCGTCAGGGGCAGACCAATGTGGTGACTATTCACCACATTATCACCAAAGACACCGTGGATGAAGATGTCATGGCGGCTTTGGAGCAAAAGGATATGACACAGGAAAAGTTGATATCAGCCGTCAGAGCGAGACTTGAACAGTAAAATCAAGTTTTGCAGGATAAAGACGGCTCGAAGAATGAGGAGAAGCATATGGACAAGATTTTATTCCTGCGCGCAGCAGACCGTGAGAGGTCGAAGCGCCGCGCACAGTATCGCTACAAGACAACCGAGCACGTTCAGAACCGCAAGCCCAAGCGGGATGAGGACGGTTTTTTTATTCCCATCGCAATGTTCCGACCCTACAATGGCAGAGGTCTGCTGTGCGAGGTGCTTGGAACGACACCGGCCCGGAGGATGGCAGACCTGCGAGTTCATCAGGACTATCTCATGAAGGAAGCCTATGAACATGAGATCGAGATGCTGATGTGCCAGATGCGGCTTCATGAGTATGCTTTCCACAGACATTTCTGCGCAGAGGATCGGGCAGAGGAACGGTACACCCGCAAGATGGATAGCATCACAAATGCTGATGCGGAAGCACCGGAGATGACTGCACCTGAGCTGACCGCACCGGACACACGACAGATCATCCTTAACACAGTCACATGGCGTTACGACTGGATTCAGCGGTATAAAAAGCCCTGCCTCCAGTTCGCCGAGGCGGTCATCGACTGCAAGATGCTGTCTGTGGATAAACGAGATGTGGCTTTGAAGCGCCGGGGTGTCAGCCTTGCAGAGCAGGAGCGGCTCATGGAGAATTTTATCCGGGAAGCTGCCGCGATGCCGGAGCCGAACCGCAAGCTTGTGGACTTCATGTATGAGACTGCCTGGCGCATCCTTTTCGAGTATCGGTACGGCTATCCGCAGGATAAGGTGCCGGCTCCCTGGTACGACAAGGTCAGCAGCACCGATACGACTGGGCAGCAGACCAAGCCCACCATGCCCACAGATCCCACAAATACGACAGATCCCACAAATACGACAGATCCCACCGATACGACTGAGCAAGGCGGCCACAGAGCCTATAAAGCAAACTGAGACAAACAAGGAGGACAGAGATGGGGAATCCAGTTGAAGATTATGTTGACTGCTATCAGAACCTTGCCAACGCAATCGTCCTGCAGGCGGTGAAGGATTACAAGGCGGTACTGCGCCGACTTATGCGCAATCCACGCAACCAGGATGCGCAGAGGGAGAAGAAGCGGTTGGAACGCTTTTTCTTTTCGCAATGGTATGGTGTCCTCACTGACCTTGATCCGCACCGGCTGATTTCAGGCGTAATGAAGCAGGTGCGGATCAAAGAGGATGAACGCCGGAAGAAGGAGCAGGAAAAACTCCAGCGGGAAGCAGAGGCGGAGGAGCGGCAGATGATCGATACGCTCTTCCAGCTTCTGCATGAGGTCGGCGCAGTCATCCTGCTGGAGGATATCCGGCGCTTGCAGAACGGGTAAGGCGGTAGTGGTTAAAGCAATTGAGTACGGGAAACGGCCAGAAGGGAGGGTTTGACCATGTTGGCTGATGAAAACAGGCGAGAGGTTTCAGCGGAACACACGCGCTCTGCCGAAGAAACGCGCTCCGCTGCTGCAGGTGCAGAGACAGACTATTTGGAAAAAGCCAGGGAACTGGCTGATTCCTATTCATCTTTGGCTCAGCGAAAAGCGGAATTGGAGCGTAAGATCGAGGAATCCCGGTCGTGGTTTTACACGAGGGATGACGTTATCTACAAACTCAGCATGGGCGCACACGAGCAGTCCGAGCGCGTTCAGACCAGCGGTACATCCAATCCCGTGGAGCGCACAGTCCTGAACTGCGACAAGGTGCTGGCCTCCATGAACCGTGAGGTGCAGAGCCAGCGGATGGAGCTGCTCATTGAGCCATACCGGGATGTTTGTGCAAAGATTGAACTGTTCGAGATTGCTCTGCGCAGCCTCCGAGGGACGACCAGGCTTGTTGCAGAGCAGCTATTTGTGCAGCAAAAGAAGCTGACAGAGGTATGCGATGCCACCGGGAAGCCTATGGGTAGAAGGAGCATTGAGGCGGAGAGGAGCAGAGCCTTTGCAGACATGGCACGGGTTTTGAAAATTATGGAGGGCAAGATATGAGCACAGCAGAAGCAGCGGATGAACGACTGGATTTGGCCCGAGGTATCCTTGAGAGGTACAGTCGGATTCAAGAGGACGGTCAAGTGGCAGAAAACGAGTGGAGGGAACATGTGCGGGCAGCGGCAGAGTCCGTTTATCCCAGAGAAAAAGAGATGTATGATCAGCTGGCCAAAGAGCCGCTGGCAAAGTTCATGGCATCATATCAGTGGAGGAAAGTCGTGGATGAGCTGCTTCATAACATCCACCCCTATGAGGCAAGCACTTTGCTGATTCAGCATTATGTGAATGGAAGTCCGTTGAAAAATATCACAGGGGCAAGAGGAAGAACCATGAGCAAGGCAACTGTGGCCAAGTACAAAAAAGTGGGCTTGCAGGAGTTTGCAGTTGAGGTTGAAAGGGTCTTGCCCCAATTGAGAGAGCAGGAGAAAATACTTTATGGGAATTAAACCCGAATAAACCACGATGAACCTAAATGAACTATTTTCCTGTGTACTGTACATCGGTTTTTTGCTATACTTTATACTGGAAAAGCAGGATAGAGAAGCGCATGAATACCGGAGCCGTTTACGAGTTCCGGTTTTTTCATGCGCTTTTTCTATTCAGTTCTCATGGTCTCGGAGAAAACATGGAGGTGATCACCACATGGGACGAAGTAACAAAAACGCTCGTAGCAGACCGCAAGGGCGAACGATCCATGCCAATAAGTACATCAACAAAATAGGCTGCACGAAGGACAAACGTGCTGCGCGTATGAAGCACACTTCATACTGTATGGACAGTGCGGCGAACTTGCCCCGGCAAGTAAGCCCGGATGATCTCCACCCGTTGGTAACGGGCCCGCTGCCCAGACGGTATGAGATTTGGTTTGCAGATCTGGGCGACCATTACGGCACTTCGGTGCAGAGCGGCAATCGCCCGGTTCTGGTCATCAGTAATGACGCGGGAAATCGAAATTCACAGACACTTACGGTGATCCCGCTGACCAGCAGACTCAAACGAATGGATATGCCGACGCATATTATCCTGACTGAGGATGACTGCTGCTTGTTCCGACCGCATACCTTGCAGAATTCGGTTCTTCTGGCAGAGCAGATCACTACAATTGCGAAGTCTGCATTGTACGACCGAGTGTGCCGGGTGATTTCCAAGAAGAAGAGACAGGAGATCGAACAGGCAATCGCAGTCCAACTGGATATGCAGAGGTCGCATGATATCTGCGAGTGCGATAGCACGGATATCTCTCACGAAGCAGATATCTCTCATGAAGCAGATATCTCTCACGAAGCAGACACATCTTTCAGCGCAGATGCCCCTGACCACAAGGAGGAACCAGCATGGTAGATATCAAGAATATCCCGGCATTGCTGAAGAGCTCCTGCCGCTTCTGCGTATGGAAGTTCGAAAAACGCAATGGCCAGAAAACCAAGATGCCCTATAACCCAGCGAACGGGGACAGGGCGAAGATCAATGACCCGCACACCTTTGCCGACTTCAAGACCACCCTGGTTTCCTACGCAATGGGCGGTTACGATGGCATCGGCGTTGCGGTCGGAAATGGCATCGGTGCTTTCGACATCGACAAGTGCATCCGGGAGGACGGTACGCTGAACGACACAGCGGCGACCGTCCTTTCTATCTTCCCCACGGCTTACGTAGAACGCTCACCGTCCGGCAAAGGACTGCGCGGCTTCTTCTGTGTGCCGGAGGACTACGTTTTCGATAAGACTGTCTACTACATCAACAACCGCAGGGCTGGTCTGGAAGTCTATATGCCTGGCGCGACAAACCGCTTCGTCACCGTGACGGGGGATGTTTACCGCGCAGGGGAGCCGGAAGGGGAGATCCCCAACGACGAGACTGCCATGACCACCCTGCTGGACACGCTGATGAAGCGGGCAAAGCAGGTGCAGAACAAACAGATGCGCCACCACTCCTATCTGGACGATGACGCCGTCATCAAACACGCGGAGGAATCCGCAAGCGGGGAGAAGTTCAAGGCGCTCTACGCCGGTGACTGGGAGGAGCTGTACGACAGCCAGTCCGACGCCGACATGGCGCTGCTGGCGATCCTCTCTTTCTGGTGCGGCTGTGATGAGGAGCAGATGGACCGCATCTTCCGTGCGTCCGGCCTCATGAGACCCAAGTGGGATCGTAAGCAGGCCGGCACGACCTACGGTGCGATCTCCATCCGCAATGCGGTGAATACGGCAACCTCTGTGTACATCCCGGTCAATGCCCAGGATATTGTGGACGAGGAGTTCTCCAATCTGGACGAGGACAAGACCGTCGAGTTCCAGCCGGACATCTCGCGCATCACCCTGACCCTTGAGGAGATGGCACCTCACTCGAATCCCCGATATGGCAGAGAGGAGATCGGCATGGGCAACGCCTTCGCCGATTACTTCAAGCCCATTGCACGGTACAACAGTGAGCGCGGCATCTGGTATGTCTACGACGGGACTGTCTGGCAGCCGGATATGGAAAACCTCAAGGTCGCGGAGCTGGCGAAGCTGCTGGCGGACAAGCTGTATCTGTTCGCCCTGACCATCACCGAGGAGGATTCCCGCAAGCGGTTCATCGAGAGGGTCAAGAAGCTGCAGCTCCGTAAACACAGAGAAACCATGATCAAGGACGCCAAGTCGGTGTTCCCCATTTCGATGAAGTCCTTTGACCGGGATATCTATCTGTTCAACTGCAAGAATGGTACGCTGGATCTGCGCACGATGGAGTTTCGGAAGCATAGCCCGGAGGACTATCTCACAAAGGTGTCCCCGGTCATCTATGACCCGGAAGCGGAGTGCCCACGCTGGCGGACCTTCATCGATGAGATCATGCAGGGGGACAAGGCGCGCTCTGACTATATGCAAAAGGCCATCGGCTATGCGCTGACAGGTGATACCAAGATGGAATGCTTGTTCATCCTGTACGGCCCGACCTCCAGAAACGGCAAGGGTACCACGATGGAGAGCATCCTGCGCATCATGGGTGAGTACGGTAAAAATGCTGACCCGACGATGCTGCAGGCCAAGTTCAACGCCCAGAGCGGTGGCCCTTCTGAGGAAATCGCCCGTCTTGCCGGCGCGAGGTTTGTCAACATCTCCGAGCCGGAAAAGAAGATCACGCTGGATGCGGCGCTGACCAAGCGGCTGACCGGCAATGACACGATCACTGCCCGTTATCTGCATGAGAACAGCTTCGAGTTCCGGCCGAACTTCAAAATCTTCATCAACACGAACCACCGTCCGAACATCACAGACCTGACGCTGTTTGAATCCGGCCGAATCAAGATTATCCCCTTTGACCGGCACTTCGAGGAAAACGAGCAGGACAAGGGATTGAAGCAGCTCTTTGCCGAGCCGGAGAATATGTCCGGCATTCTGAACTGGATGCTGGAAGGCTACAGGATGTACCGCAGTCAGGGGCTTGCCATGCCCGATTCGGTCAAGCAGGCCACAATGGACTACCAGATGTTTTCGGATAAGATGGGCCAATTCTTTGATGAGAACATCCAGGAGAAGCCGGGCAGTGAGCTTCGCCGCGCCGCCATCTACACGCGCTATAAAGAGTGGTGCCAGGAAAACGGCTACAGGGCAGAAGCTGCGAAGAACCTCAACACCGAGATCGAGAAACGATACAGGGTAGAGAAGAAGCGACCTAATGACGGTGTGGGCAGCTCAACGCCGATGGTGCTAAACGTTGAATTTGTCATGCCAGAGCAGGTGAAAGAGGAGTTCAAGCCGCAGGATGTGATTCCGTGAGAATGAGATGCGGTTTTTTACCAGCAGTTGTCGATAGCAGTTGGCAACGGCAACATCACACAGAATAGGCCCTGCAGATGCAGAAAACGTGGTTTCCAAGCATCCGACCAGCAACATCAGCAACAGACCAGCAACAGAAAAACCTTGATATTACGGCTTTTTTTGAGGTGTTGCTGATGTTGCTACCTGAAACCCTATTTTATTTATATTCTTTTCTTTTATATATAATTTAGTTTTTACTAGCAACAATAGCAACAAGAAGAAA
>ERZ1106915.1238-NODE-1238-length-23766-cov-4.283160_pt1 | contig 23766 bp, 20 predicted proteins | sample MGYA00403653_ERZ1106915 | MGnify/ENA primary metagenome ERZ1106915 (study PRJEB35170, sample SAMEA104062404) | human gut metagenome | biome: human gut; feature: human-associated habitat; material: faeces | place: Denmark | collected 2012-06-06 ... | reverse complement strand
CCCGGCGTCCTCCGTAACCGGATCAGACTGCTCCGTAGCCGTGGCGGTCTGCTCCGTGCCGGACTCCGCTTCTGTCTCTGCCGCAAACGCAGCAGCCGGCAGCATCGTCAACAGCATACACACTGTCAGGATGCTTGCCAAAAGCTTGTTCCTCATTCCCAAACACTCCTTTTCTGTCATTTGATTTGGTCCGTCTGCCAGCCCACAAAAGCTTTTCTCTCTCCTAAGAGGAGAGAGACAGCCCCATGGGGCTGTGTTCCATATAAATGTACCATATCCATCCAGTCTTTGCAAGGGAAACCAGAGTATTTCTTTCCATTTCCAATGTTTTGCAGCCTTATCCTGCAGCTTCCCACAGAACTGGACCCATTCACGCTCTGCGCCCAACGGCGCTCGAGACCCCCAGCTCCTCCCGGTATTTGGCCACAGTGCGGCGGGAGACGGCGTATCCCTCCTCCGCCAGCAGCTGACACAGCTTCTGGTCGGAGCAGGGGCGGCTCTTGTCCTCCTCCCGGATCAGCTGGAGCAGTTGATTTTTGATCTCATGGGCGGACTGCCCCTCCCCCGCGCCCACCTCCCGCGGGAAGAAGAAGCTGAGGGGATAGACGCCCCGGGCGCACTGGAGATATTTTTCCCGCACCGCCCGGCTCACCGTGGACTCATGGATGGACAGCTCGGCGGCCACATCGGCCAGCCGCAGGGACGTCAAGCTGCCCCCGGGACCCTGGAAAAACGCCTCCTGCCGCCGGACCAGCACCTGGGCGCACCGGAGCAGGGTGGCGCGGCGCTGTTCCACCGCCTGGATGGCCCACTGGGCCTGCCGGATCTTCCCGTCCAGATACTGGCGGACCTCCGGGTCCGGATCGTCCCGGTACATATCGCAGTAGAAGCGGCTGAGGCGGAGACCAGGCAGGCGGCTCTCCTGCAAATGGACCTCCAGCCCGCGCTCCCCCTGGAGCACCACCAGGTCCGGGACCAGATAGACCGGCTCCTCACGGGGGGCAAAGGCGGCCCCCGGCCGGGGATCCAGCGCCCGGATCTGCGCCTCCGCCCGGAGCACCTCCTGCCGGCTGACGCCCAGCTCCTGGGCGAGGGCCCGGTACTGCCGCCGGGCCAGCCGCTCCAGCCCCCTCTGGACGATGGCCAGGGCGGTCCCCTCCTCCCCCCTGCGCCGAAGCTGGAGTTCCAGGCACTGGGACAGGTCACGCGCGCCCACGCCCGCCGGGTCCAGCGTCTGGAGCAGGCTCAGCCCCTCCTCCAGCACCGCGGCGGGCAGTCCGGCCGCCTGGGCCAGGTTTTCCACCTTCTCCCGGAGATACCCGGCCTCGTCCAGGCAGGCCGCCAAAAATTGGGCTCCCCGGAGCACCAGGGTGGGGGCCTGGCTGCGCTCCAGCTGCCGGGACAGGTGGAGCAGAAGGGTGTCCTCCAGCCCGCCGTCCGTCCCGATCCGGGCCAGCGGATCCAGCTCCTCCCGCTCCGCCGCGACGTACTGCCGGTTCTGGTTGTCCTGGTCGGCCAGCGACTGCATCCGCCGCCACAGCTCCTCCCCCTCGTCCGGCCGCTCCTCCGGCTCGGACAGCTCGGCGGCGGGGTTCTCCTGAACCAGCTCCTGCAAATATGCCTCCAACTCCTGGGTGCTCATTTGCAGGATCTCCATGGACTGGAGCATCTGCGGCGTCAGTTTCAGTTCCTGTTTTTGGGTCATCTCCAGCTTCACCGTGATCCCCCTCCTCGTCCGTCGAATCGCCTCATCCATCTCAGGCGGATCTCTGCATTTTTTACAAAAACAACAAATCAAGTATAGCATATCGCAGCGAAAAGCGCAAGGAAGAGGCGGTCTGCCGCCCATTCACCGTCAAGAACGCCCCACATTCTTTTGGCGCCTTTTCCCCCTGCGGAGGACGTATCCTTATGCAATTTTAATGTGAGCGGCAGTTTCTTTATCGCTTCATAATCTCTCACATGGTACGATCAGCACAGGCACGCAAAAGGTTGTGGACCAGTGCCGCAGGAGGACAGAGCGATGGAACAGATCCAGAAGCCGGAGGCCCGCTCCCCTTGGAGCAGAGGACCCGCAGAAACAACCGGAGTTCTGAAGATATTCTTCGGATATGCTGCGGGAGTTGGAAAAACATACGCCATGCTGGAGGCCGCCCATCAGGCCCAAAAAGAGGGGATCGACGTTGTCGCCGGCTATATCGAGCCTCACGCCCGGCCGGATACCCTGGCACTGCTGGAGGGGCTTGAGACGCTCCCTCCGGCAGCGATCAACTACCGGGGGATCCGGCTGCGGGAGTTCGACTTGGACCTGGCGCTTCAACGGAAGCCCCAGCTGATCCTGGTGGATGAACTGGCCCATACGAACGCGCGGGGCAGCCGTCATACCAAGCGGTACCAGGATGTGGAGGAATTGCTGCGGGCCGGGATCCACGTCTACACCACAGTCAATGTGCAGCATTTGGAGTCGCTGCACGACCTGGTATCCTCCATCACCGGGATTGAGGTCAGCGAACGGATCCCGGACCGCATCTTTGACCGGGCGGATCAGGTCGAACTGGTGGACATTGAGCCGGACGAACTGATGAAGCGCCTACAAGCAGGGAAGGTCTATCGAGAGCGCCAGGCAAAACAGGCTCTTTCCAACTTTTTCACCGCAGACAACCTGAGAGCTTTACGGGAGATCGCCATGCGCCGGACAGCAGACCAGCTGAACCACGCGGCGGTACAGGAGGGAAACGGGATCAGCGCCCGGGCGGGTGAACATATTTTGATCTGTCTCTCCTCCGCACCATCCAATACCAGAGTGATCCGAACCGCCGCCCGGATGGCGGAGGCCTTCCACAGCGGCTTTACAGCCCTGTTCGTGCAGACTCCGGAGACGAAAGAGCTGTCCGGCGAGAACCTGAGTCGCCTGCGCAGCAATCTGCATCTTGCGGAGCAGCTGGGGGCGCAGATCGCCACCGTATATGGAACGGACCCAGCCGTACAGATCGCGGAGTATGCGCGGGTCAGCGGCGTCACCAAGATCGTCATGGGCCGAATCAACCACAAGCAGGCTTTTCCGTTTGGAAAGAAAAGTCTGGCAGACCGCCTGATCGAATTGACCGATCTGGATGTGTACATCATCCCAGACCACCAGCCCCGGTATAAAAAGCCGCACGGAACACCGCATCCGCCCAAATTCCGCTTCACCTGGAACGATACTGGCGTGATGTTGGGCACGCTGCTGCTCTCGACCGGAATGGGCTTTCTGTTCCACAGCGCCGGATTCAGCGAGTCGAACATCATCACCGTTTATATCCTCGGCGTACTGCTCACCGCGGTCTGGACCAGCGGTTATTTTTATGGAGCGCTGGCCTCTTTTCTGAGTGTCGCTGCCTTCAATTTCTTTTTTACCGAACCGCGATTTTCCTTTCAGACCGATGATTCCAGCTATCCGGTCACCTTCCTCATTATGCTGTTCTCCAGCATAATGGCAAATTCTCTGGCGACCCGGGTCAAGGAGCAGGCGCGCCTTGCGGTAGAAAAAAGCTACTATACAGAGCTGCTTTTGGAGAGCAGTCAAAAATTACAGCAGAGCCAGACAGAGTTGGACTGCCTTCGCATGACCGCGGAACAGCTCAGCCGGCTGTTTGACCGGCCAGTCCTCTATGCGCTGAGCCGGGGGGACGCAGAGCTGTCCTTTCGGGCAGAACCGCCTGAAGCTTCCCCACTTCTTTCCCAGCTTGGGCTGGAGGAGTTGGGCGTAGCCAAGTGGGTGCAGAAAAACAACCGGCACGCTGGGGCAACCACCCACACACTGCCAGACTCCAAATGGCTGTTCCTCTCCGTGCGGGGAACCCGGGGCGTGATGGGCATCGTCGGAGTCCCCATCGCAGGGTACCGGATCCCGGACGCCTTTGAAAAGAACCTGATGATCGCCATATTGAGCCAGTGCGGCCTCAGCCAGGAGCGCATCCGCTTACAGGATGCTCACGCTTCCGCCGCCCCGCCGTCATAAGCGGAGCGGCGTTCATTCATCCTTAATGCCGTTTGTATTTTCTTAATCCCCGCTTATCACAAAATGCTGTATGCTGGGAAGGAAGAACAGGCAGGATGCGTTTATCCGGGCGGAGAAGCTGCGGCTCTCCGCGGCGCCCTGACACCCCGGCATCCGCATCGCCGAAAGGAGTATTTTGCAGTATGGATTTTTTTATGGCAGGGACGCTGTGCGTCAGCTTTGGCCTGGTCTGGCTTCTGGTCCGCTGGTGTCAAAAACAGCTGGACGATCCAGACACCTGAACGGTGCGGAAAGGAGGTTGTAACTGTGCTGTTACTAGGAATCATCGTTTTGCTGCTGTTCGGATATTTGGTTTATGCATTGACACATCCGGAGCGCTTTTGAACCCGCAGGCGCGGTCATTGTTTAGGAGGAGTTTGATATGTTACAGCTGGTCCTGACAGGGGTCCTTTATTTGATCCTTGTCATTCCGGTAGGGCGCTATCTTTATCACATCGCCGCCGGGAAGCACACCTTCGCCGACCCGGTATTGGACCGGATCGACGGCGTGATCTACAAAATCGTCGGCGTTGAACCACACAGAGGCATGAACTGGAGGCAGTACGCACTGGCATTGATCGGCACCAACGCCGTGATGATCGCCATTGGCTACCTGATCCTGCGTATCCAAAGCATTGGGATCTTCAACCCCAACCATATTGGAAGCATGGAGCCGTCGCTGGCCTTCAACACCATCATCAGTTTCATGACAAATACGAACCTTCAGCACTACTCCGGTGAGTCCGGCCTGAGCTACTTGAGCCAGATGCTGGTCATCACCTTTATGATGTTCGTCTCCGCTGCCAGCGGCTACGCCGCTTGTGTAGCCTTTATCCGGGGCGTGGCCGGGAAAACAAAGGACAACGTTGGTAACTTCTTTTCCGATCTGGTTCGGATCACCACCCGGGTGCTCCTGCCCTTTTCCCTGGTGGGCGGCCTGCTTCTGGTCTGGCAGGGCGTGCCGCAAACCTTCTCCGAAAACATCGTCGTGGAGACCTTGGAGGGAACTTTTCAAGTGTTGGCCACCGGCCCCGTGGCAGCACTTGAAATCATCAAGCACCTGGGCACCAACGGCGGCGGCTTCTTTGGGGCCAATTCCAGCACGCCTATGGAGAATCCCACCATCCTGTCCAACCTGATTGAGCTCTATTCCATGATGCTGCTGCCCGGCGCCTGTGTCATCACCTTCGGAAAGATGGTGGGCGATGGCCGCCGCACACATCAGGAGAGCAAAAAGCCGGAACATGCCCTGCCTGCACACCGGGAAGGGATGACCGCCCGACTGTTCGGAGCGGAGGGGCGCAGCATCTTCCTGGCCATGAGCGTTCTGTTCGTCATAGGATTGAGCCTCTGCTTCTGGGCCGAGTCTCAGGGCAATCCGGCGCTGGCGGAAGCCGGTCTCAGCCAGTCCATGGGCAGTATGGAGGGCAAGGAGGTCCGCTTTGGTGTTGCACAATCGGCACTATTCACCACGGTGACTACATCCTTTACCACCGGAACCATTAACAATATGCATGATACCCTGACGCCTCTGGGCGGGCTGGTTCCACTTCTGCATATGATGCTCAACTGTGTATTCGGCGGCAAAGGCGTTGGCTTGATGAACATAATCCTGTATGCGATCCTGGCCGTCTTTATCTGCGGACTGATGGTGGGACGCACCCCCGAGTATCTGGGCAAAAAGATCGAAGGCAGGGAGATGAAACTCACAGCCCTGGCCATCATCATCCATCCTTTGCTGATCCTGGCCTTTTCTGCGCTGGCGGTGGCCACCTCCGCCGGACAGGCAGGGATCACAAATCCAGGCTTTCACGGCCTGACCCAGGTGTTGTATGAATACGCCTCCTCCGCAGCCAACAACGGCTCCGGCTTTGAAGGACTGGCGGACAATACATACTTCTGGAATATCACCACCGGCCTCGTCATGTTCCTGGGGCGCTATCTGCCTATTGTGCTCCAGCTTGCCATTGCAGGCTCGCTGATGAAGAAAAGCTATGTGAATGAATCTGCTGGCACCCTGCAAACCAGCACGGTCAGCTTTTCCGTGATTCTGGTATTTGTGGTCTACATCTTTGCCGCGCTGACCTTCTTCCCGGCGCTGGCTCTGGGCCCCATTGCGGAGCACCTGACTCTTTGGGGCTGAGGAGGACTGTTCAATATGAGCAAAAAACAAAGCAAAAAGCTGCTGACACCCGAGATCCTGAAGCAGGCGCTTCTTGGAGCGGTCAAAAAGCTGGACCCCAGGTATATGATCAAAAACCCTGTCATGTTTGTGGTGGAGGTCGGCTTTTTCATCACATTGCTGCTGACCATAGTACCGGGATTGTTCGGCGAAACAGATAGCAGCCTGCGCACTTACAACCTGATCGTCTCCGTCATCCTGCTGGTCACCGTGCTCTTCGCCAATTTTGCTGAGTCCGTAGCGGAGGGGCGGGGCAAGGCACAGGCCGCCAGTCTGAAAAAGACGCAGAAAGACACCGTGGCCCATCGTCTGGATGAACATGGGGATGAGACCATCGTCTCCTCCAGCGAGCTGAAGAAAGGCGATGTCGTCATGGTGACGGCCGGAGAGGTCATCCCCAGCGACGGTGAGGTCATTGAGGGCATCGCCAGCGTGGACGAATCCGCCATCACCGGCGAATCCGCTCCGGTGGTCCGGGAGAGCGGCGGCGATTTCTGTTCCGTTACCGGCGGCACCACGGTGGTGTCCGACTGGCTGAAGATCCGCATCACCTCCGACCCCGGCAACAGCTTCCTGGACCGGATGATCGCACTGGTGGAGGGGGCTTCCCGGAAAAAGACTCCCAATGAGATCGCACTGAGCACCCTGCTGATCTCCCTGACCATCATTTTCCTCATCGTGATCGTCACCCTGTACCCCATCGGCAAATACTGCGGGGTCCAGCTGCCTCTGTCCACACTGATCGCCCTGATGGTCTGCCTTATCCCCACCACGATCGGCGGGCTGCTGTCCGCCATCGGCATCGCCGGTATGGACCGGGTCACCCGGTTTAATGTGATCGCCATGTCCGGCAAGGCCGTGGAGGCCTGTGGCGATGTGGATACCATGATCCTGGACAAGACAGGCACCATCACCTTCGGCAACCGGCTGGCGGCGGATTTCCTGCCGGTAGATGGCGCAGACCGCTCGGAGCTGATCCGCTGCGCCGCATTGACCAGCCTCCACGATGACACGCCGGAAGGCAAATCCACCCTGGATCTGGCACGGCGCATGGGGGATTGCAGCCAGGAGGCGCCCGGTTCCACGTTCCTTGATTTTACCGCCCAGACCCGCATGAGCGGCGTTGACCTGCCGGACGGCAGGGCGGTCCGCAAGGGCGCCGCAGATGCCATCGAACAGTATGCCCGGGCGCAGGGCGGCAGCATCCCCTCGGATCTCCACACCATTGTGGAACAGGTTTCCTCACTAGGCGGCACGCCGCTGGCAGTGTGCGAAAATGACAAGATCCTGGGCGTCATCTACTTGAAGGATACGGTCAAGCCCGGCATGGCAGAACGCTTTGAGCGCCTGCGGGCCATCGGCATCAAGACCATCATGTGTACCGGCGACAACCCCCTCACCGCCGCCACCATCGCGAAGGAGGCCGGTGTGGACGGCTTTATCGCCGAGTGCAAACCGGAGGATAAGATCCGCGTGATCAAACAGGAGCAGGCAGAGGGCAAGATCGTCGCCATGACCGGAGACGGCACCAACGATGCGCCTGCACTGGCCCAGGCCAATGTGGGTCTTGCCATGAACTCCGGCACCACCGCGGCTAAGGAGGCCGCCAACATGGTGGATCTGGACAGCGACCCCACGAAGATCCTGGAGGTGGTGGAGATCGGCAAGCAGCTTCTGATCACGAGAGGGAGCCTGACCACCTTCTCCATTGCCAACGACATTGCCAAGTATTTTGCAATCATCCCGGCCATGTTCATGGCGGCAGTCCCTCAGCTGGGCGTGCTGAACATCATGGGGCTGGCGACACAGAACAGCGCCATCCTTTCTGCATTGATCTTCAACGCCATCATCATCCCCTGCCTGATCCCGCTTGCCATGAAGGGCGTCAAATACCGTCCCATGTCCTCCGGCAAGCTGCTTGGGCGAAATATGCTGATCTATGGCCTGGGCGGCGTCATCGCCCCCTTTGTGGGAATCAAACTGATCGATCTGCTCATTGCTCCTATTTTAGTGTTGCTAGGTATCTAAGGAGGTCCCTTACCATGAACGAAGCATCCAATCATACCGCATTCTTTCGCGGGCTGCGTCAAATGTTCGGCGTGACCTTGATCCTGCTGCTTCTCTGCGGCTTTGTATTTCCGGTCCTGCTCACCGGTATCTCCTCGGTGGTGTTCCCAGCGCAGGCCGGTGGCAGTCTGGTCTATGCGGACGGTCGGGCCGTTGGATCAAAATACGTCGGACAGGAGTTTACCAAACCATATTTTATGAAGGGACGCCCCTCCGCCTATCACTACAACACCTACTATGAAGATGCACAGGGAAACCGGTATTACAGTGACGGCAGCCCTTTTGCCGGGGTGTCCTCCGGTTCCAATAACTATGCTCCATCTAACCCCGCATTGATCGAGCGGGTAAAGGCAGATATAGAAACGTTCCTCGCTGCGAACCCGGATGTCACGCGGGAGGAGATCCCGACCGACCTGATGACCGCCTCCGGCTCTGGACTAGACCCTCATATTTCTCCTGCTTCCGCACAGATCCAGATCCCAGCCATCGCAAAAGCTTCTGGCCTGAGTGAAGCGGCGCTGGCACAGATTGTGGAAGACAATACACAGGGGAAGCTTCTGGGGATCCTGGGCGAGGATACGGTCAGCGTTCTCGGTGTCAATCTGGACATTGCCGCGGCAATGGGACTGGTATCTGTTAACGGCAACTAAGTTTATATTCCTTTGCACCATGCGCCCCATGCCGGACCGCCTGCAGGATACAGGCGGTCCGGCAATTCTTTTTTGAAAGGAAGACTTATTTAACCTTAACTCCGTTCCCATTATCTTTGTCCCGGTTTTAGCTGCTATGGGCTATCATAGGAGCTGTAAGGAGGAATCCACTATGGCCATGCTCTTGAAACGGCTTTCCCGGTTGGAAGCCCAAATGGACAATGCAATTGAAAAGTTTTTATTTCACCATCATGTTTGGGGATTTCTGATGATCTTTATCGGCATCCCCCTGATCACTCTGACCGCCGTGTGTCTGTTCACCGCTGCTATTGTATTTCCGCTCGGCGTCTTTTCCGGCTTGATCTGACCGGAGCCGCCCCTTCCTTCCAAAGCGCCCCAAAGCGGCAAAGCCCACATCTTAATATCATCTTAATATATGCATCAAATCGTTAACGTCCCCTTTAGATGGAATATGGATAATAGGTATAAAGAACCGATAAAGGCATATTAAGAGGTAGCGGCTTATGCGGCAGTTTTTTCAAAAGAACAATAAGTCCCCGTTCCGGGTCATCATTGTTGGGTTTCTGCTGGTTATTTTAACGGGGAGCCTCCTGCTCATGCTCCCCATCGCTTCACAGCAAGGGATCCGCACCCCATTTCTGGAGGCGCTGTTCACCTCTACCTCCGCCGTCTGCGTGACGGGGCTGGTGCTCCATGATACCGCGACTTACTGGTCCAATTTTGGGCAGCTTGTGATCCTCCTGTTGATCCAGATCGGCGGCCTTGGCGTTGTCACGGTGGGCGGCGCCTTTGCCATCCTGTCAGGGCGGAGGATCGGCCTGATGCAGCGCAGCACTATGCAGGAGGCCATTGCGGCGCCCAAGGTCGGCGGAATCGTACGGCTGACGGCATTCATTTTGAAATCCGCGCTGGTCATCGAGCTGATGGGCGCCATTGCCCTTTTTCCTGTGTTTTTTCAGGAATTTGGATCGCTCAAAGGTGCCTGGTATGCGCTTTTCCACTCCATTTCCGCATTTTGCAACGCAGGGTTCGACCTCATGGGAATCAAAACGCCGTTCTCATCTTTGACAGATTATGCAGGCCATCCTGTCGTCCCCATCGCGATCGCACTTCTCATTGTTGTTGGCGGCATCGGCTTTTTAACCTGGGAAGACATCTGCACCAACCGGCTGCATTTCAAAAAGTACCGGATGCAGAGCAAGGTGATCCTGACTGTGACCGGCGCCCTGATCCTGGTCCCCACCGTCTACTTTTTCTGAGTTTTCTCAGGAACCGGTCGGGAGGCGCTTCCTGCTGTCTGTTTTCCAAGCCGTTACACCCAGGACTGCCGGCTTCAATACAGCGGACCTCACTTCCATGAGCGAAACAGGTCAATCACTGATCACCATTTTGATGCTGATCGGCGGGTCGCCCGGCTCTACCGCAGGCGGCATGAAGACCACGACTCTGGCGGTGTTGCTGGCCAGCGCTTTTGCCGTGTTCCGCCGCCGGGCAGATCCGCATTTCTTTCACCGTCGCATTGCCAGCGAAACCGTATCTCAGGCCGCAACGATCATGATGATGTATCTGGTCCTGTTTTTGTGCGGCGGACTGGCCATCAGCCGGCTCGAAGGCCTGCCTGTTCTAACCAGCTTGTTTGAAACGGCATCCGCCATCGGGACAGTGGGCCTGTCCCTGGGCGTCACACCGCACTTGGGCTGCATCTCCCATCTGATTTTAATTGCATTGATGTTCTTTGGCCGGGTCGGCGGGCTCACCCTGATTTTTGCGGCCCTCTCCAACACCTTGGGCAGCAATGCCCGCCTGCCCCAGGAACGGATCACTGTGGGATAAAGAATCAAAACGGAGGATTTATGAAAACGATTCTTCTGATCGGCTTGGGCCGCTTTGGCCGCCACATCGTAATGAAGCTGAATGAACTGAAGCATCAGGTCATGGCCGTGGATCAAAATGAGGAGCGGGTCAACGCCATTTTACCCTTTGTCACAAATGCACAGATCGGGGACAGCACCAGCGCGGAATTTCTTGCGGATCTTGGCGTGCGGAATTTTGATGTGTGCATTGTTGCCATTGGAGACAATTTTCAGAGTTCCCTGGAGACCGCCTCCCTCTTAAAGGAGTTGGGCGCCAAAAAAGTGGTGGCAAGGGCCGCCCGGGATGTACAGGCCAAATTCCTGCTGTGCAACGGTGCGGATGAGGTGGTATATCCGGAGAAGCAGATGGCTTTCTGGACTGCCATTCGATACAGCTCTGACCATATTTTTGATTACATTTCTTTGGGCGATGACTATGCGATCTTCGAGGTGGAGGTCCCGGACAGCTGGGTCGGGAAAACCATTCGGCAGCTGGACGTTCGGAAACGGTTTCATGTGAATATCATGGCCATCAAGCAGGACGGAAAATTTTCCATGACAGTCATTGCGCCGGATACCTGCCTGCCCGCCCACAGCACCGTCCTAGTCATGGGCACTCAGCGGGATCTTCAAAAATGCTTCCGTATATAAAGAAGTAATCCTGTTCTGTTCAAGGGGAGGGATAGGAGTGGAAGTTCTGGTACTGTTGGGCGGTTTTGCCGCAATCTTCGTTTGCGGATACGTTCTGATGTCAAAACTGGATGATTGGCTGGCAGCGCCGCAAAATAAAGAGGAGCACCCAGGGGCAGGCACCCATGTGAGGGTAGCCACCTCCCGGCTGGATTTTGTCCCTGTGGTTTCTGCTGCATTAAAGGAACTCAGCAGCCAGCATCCTGACCTCCACTGCACGCTGGTCCTTGGAGAAGAGCAGGAACTCACCGGCGCCCTTGCCTGCGGCTCTGTCGATCTTGCCCTTGTATCCGACCATACTGCCATGTCATCTGTACAGTACCGCGACATCACACTGCAGCCTCAGTCTGTTGATATTTTAGATGGCACAGTGGAAGTAAGCGTTTTGGACCAAAGTTCGGTGCATCAGCGACTCTTATGGCACAACGGCGAATCCCGCCCATATATACTGAAATTGATCCACCTGCTCTGCGGACAACCATGACCGGAGTGTGCTATAATAGGATGGTTTGAAAGGAGGGATTGATATGGATCGCAACACATTGGGACAATCGGCCGCGAAGAAACATGGCAAGCTCTCGATTTTTGCCAGCTATTTCCCCGGAGCGGGAAAGCACTGCCGAATGTTACAGGCAGGGGAACAGGCGCAGCGGTCAGGCACAGATGTCGTCATCGGTACACTTTCCTGCAGCCTATGGCCTGAAACCGGAACAGCCGCCTCCCGTTTTGAGACGCTGCCCGGCAAGAAAATGCAAAAAGACGGCCGGACCGTGGAGGAGCTGGATTTGGATGCCTGCCTGAAGCGGCATCCGGATCTGATCCTGATCGATGAGCTTTCCCACTTGAACGCGGAGGAAGCCCGGCACATGAGGCGTTACCAGGACATTGAAGAGCTGCTGAAGGCTGGGATCAACGTCTATACCACTCTGGATATTTCGCATATAGAAAGTATTCAGGAAGCCGTATCCTCCGTGACCGGCACCTCTGTGCCCGACCGAATACCGGACCGGATTTTTGACCATGCCGCTCAGGTAGAATTCATCGATATTGAGCCGGAGCAGCTTCAGCAGCGGCTCCTCCGGCAAAATGGGGGGGAGCTTCTGGCCGGATATACTGTGGTACAGTTAAGCGCCCTGCGTGAGATCGGGCTTCGGCGGTGCGCGGACCGGGCAGCACGTTCCGCGCAAACAGTACACAGCAAAGCGATGTATCGGACTCATGACCACATTCTGGTCTGCCTGTCTCCATCTCCCTCCAATGAGAAGATCATTCGCACAGCGGCCCGCATGGCAGGCGCATTCAGATGCAGCTTTACCGCATTATTTGTAGAAACCAAGGCATTTCAATGGATGGCGCAGGAAGATAAAGCCCGGCTCCAAGCCAATCTGCATCTGGCCCAGCAGCTGGGTGCTTCGATCGAAACGGTCTACGGTGATGATGTAGCGGATCAGATCGCGGAGTTTTCCCGCCTGGCAGGTGTTACAAAGATCGTGCTGGGCCGAAGCGGAGTCCATCACTCCCCGTTTCGGAAAACAGCTTTGACTGATCGGCTGATCGAATTGACGCCAGAGCTGGACATCCACATCATTCCCGACAGTGGGACCGCCGCCCGACATTGGGATCCCTCTCCCCCCTCCGCCATATCGATTCTGGATTTGCTGAAAAGCGCAATGATCCTCGTCCTGGCCACACTGATCGGATTTTTATTTTACCACTGGGGTTTCACAGAGGCCAATATTATCACCCTTTACATCCTGGGCGTCATGCTGATCTCAGTATCTACCAAAAGCTCTGTTTGCAGTATGATCTCATCCATTGCCGGCGTTCTGACTTTCAACTTCTTCTTTACTGTGCCCCGTTTTTCCCTGCACGCCTATGACAGCGGATACCCGGTCACCTTTCTGGTGATGTTCCTGGCCTCGCTGATGACCGGCTCCCTAGCCTCCAAACTCAAGCTGCACGCAAAACGTTCGGCAGAGCTGGCCTGGCGCACCAATCTGCTGTTTGAAACGGATCAGAACCTCCAAAAGGCCAGTTCCCCAAAAGAGATCCGCTCCGTCACAGCAAAGCAGCTGTTAAAGATCCTTCAGCGTGATATTATCGTATATCCCATTGAAAACAACAAATTGCTGGCTCCGGAAATCTTTCTGACAGATTCGGGAACTACTTCCACCGCCCGGTATACCACGCCAAAGGAAATGGATGTGGCACAATGGGTCGTCACCAACAACAAGCGGGCTGGCGCGGGGACCGAGACCCTTTCAGATGCCTGCTGTATCTATCTATCCATCCGGACCGGCGATCTGGTGTACGGGGTCATGGGAATCGCCGCAGCGGACAGCCCCCTGGACTCCTTCGAGACCAGCATCCTGCTCTCTGTCCTGGGGGAATGCGCCCTCGCTCTGGAAAACCAAAAGAATCTGGAGGAGAAGGAAGCCGCCGCTGTCCTGGCGAAAAATGAACAGCTGCGCGCCAACCTGCTCCGGTCCATCTCCCACGACCTGCGCACCCCGCTGACTTCGATCTCCGGGAATGCAAGCAATTTGCTCTCCAATGGGAATTTGTTTGACACAAAGACCAAAGAGCAGATGTGCATGGACATCTACGACGATGCGATGTGGCTGATCGACCTGGTGGAAAATCTGCTGTCTGTCAGCAGACTGGAGGATGGCAGAATGAATCTGCATATCTCCACTGAGCTGATCGATGAAGTCGTGGCGGAAGCGCTGCGGCACGTCGACCGCAGATGCGCACAATATAATCTGCGTGTGCAAAACAGCGAAGAATATCTGCTGGCGCAGATCGACGCCAAGCTGATCGTCCAGGTCCTCATCAATTTAATCAACAACGCTATCAAGTATACACCACCTGGGACAGAGATCGATATCGCGTGGGAGCGGCGGGGAGGCTGGCTCCAGGTCTCTGTTTCCGATACTGGGCCCGGGGTTTCGGATCAGGCAAAGCCCCATATCTTCGATATGTTTTACAGCGCCTCCGATCCGATCGCCGACAGCCGCCGCAGCATGGGGCTCGGCCTGGCCCTGTGCAAGTCGATCATCAATGCCCATGGCGGAGAAATTGCAGTCGCAGACCGCAGTCCCCATGGAGCCATCTTCACATTTTCTGTACCTGCAGGGGAGGTAGAATTGCATGAATAAGCCTTTGATCTTGGTGGTTGAGGATGACACCGCCGTCCGCAACCTGATCACGACCACATTAAAAGCCCACGATTACCGGTACTTGACCGCAGTCAATGGCGAGTCCGCGGTTTTAGAAGCCTCTTCCCATAATCCGGATGTGATTCTGCTGGATCTGGGACTGCCGGATATTGATGGCGTGGAGGTCATCCGCCGTGTGCGCTCCTGGTCCAATCTGCCCATCATCGTCATCAGCGCCCGGAGCGAGGACACTGATAAGATCGACGCCCTGGACGCCGGCGCTGACGACTATCTGACCAAGCCCTTTTCAGTTGAGGAGCTACTGGCCCGGCTGCGGGTCACCCAGCGCCGTCTGGATGCCCAGTCCGGAGTGGCCAATGCAGACGCCGTCTTTACCAACGGCAAGCTGAAAGTGGACTATGCCGCCGGATGCGCATTTTTAGACGGGAAGGAGCTCCATCTGACCCCCAGCGAGTATAAGTTGCTGTGCCTGCTGTGCAGAAATGTGGGCAAGGTCCTGACTCATACCTTTATCACCCAGCAGATCTGGGGACGCAGTTGGGAAAACGACATTGCTTCCCTGCGGGTCTTTATGGCAACCCTGAGAAAAAAGCTGGAACAGGAACCCGGCTCTCCCCAGTATATCCAGACCCATATTGGCGTCGGCTACCGGATGATGAGAGTCGAGTAGTCTGACCGGCCTGCTGTGAGTGCTCCCGATTCAGCGCACGCCGGCCGTTATCACCCCCTTTTGACGCAACGTATGTGCCGCAAAAACAAATATTTCTTATGAGCATCTTTTTTCAAAACTCATGCAAAGGAAGGCAAACGAGACAAGAGGCCAACCCTCAAAGGGTTAGCCTCTCGTTTTGTCTTAGCTGCCTATTTTACGACAGGCCCGCAGGCCGTCCTTTTCTCTGTGCAGACCTTTCAGGCGCAACTTTTCAGGGCCAAAGTTATCAATGCTGAAACGATCAACTTCTCGAAGAACGCCGTTGTTATTCCGCTGTTTTGGTTTTGATATCATTCGCGGTTTTACTCTGTCTGCGTCAGCGCAGGGAACAACTTTGAGGGATTCTTCCAAAATGTCCTGCCGTTGTTCAAGTTCGGGCTGAACCCGGAACCATAGGGCCGTTGCAAAGTAAAATTTCTATGATATAATACCGATTGGACAACTGATGGATACAAAATACAGAGTTATAAGGAGGGATCACGTGGCACGAAATGTAGACCTGCTGGAGGGCTCCATCGTCGGAAGCCTGACCAGTCTGGCGCTGCCTATTATGGCCACCTCCTTGATCCAGATGGCTTATAACATGACCGATATGATCTGGATCGGCCGGCTCTCTGCCGACGCGGTGGCGGCAGTGGGGGCGGCAGGGATGTATCTGTGGCTGGCCAACGGGCTGGCCATGATCCCCCGCCTGGGGGGACAGGTAAAGGTCGCCCATGAGCTGGGGGCGCAGGCCCCGGAGCGCGCCGCTGGTTACGGCCAGGCGGCCTTCCATCTGGGCGCGCTGCTGGTCATCCTGTTTACCGCCATGTGCATCCTCCTCAACGGGCCTCTGATCGCCTTTTTTAAGCTGAACAGCCCCCAGGTCAACTCAGACGCCCGGGTCTACCTGGTGATCGTCGCACTGGGTTTTCTTTTCTCCTTCTTCAACCAGATCTTTACCGGCCTGTTTACCGCCATGGGCAGCAGCGTGGTGGTCCTGCGTTCCACCGCGGTGGGCCTGGTGGGCAACATCCTGCTGGACCCGCTGATGATCTTCGGGGTGGGCCCCTTCCCCCGGATGGAGGTAGCCGGAGCGGCAGCAGCCACCGTGCTGGCTCAGGCCATTGTGACCGCCATGTTCCTCCTCGCCGCCCGGCGGGAGACCACCCTCTTTCCCCATATCCATCCCTTCCGGCCCAGCCAGGGACGGGCATGGCTGGAGATGCTGCGGATCGGCCTTCCGGTGTCCATCCAGAGCATGTTTTTTTCCAGCCTCTCCATGTTCATCGCGCGGATCGTGGCCGGCTGGGGGGACGCCGCCATTGCCGCTCAAAAGGTGGGCACCCAGATCGAATCCATCTCCTATACCACAGCGGAGGGCTTCGCCACCGCAGTAAACGCCTTTATTGCCCAGAACTTCGGTGCCCGCAGACTGGACCGTATCTGCCGGGGATACTGGACGGCCGTGGGAATGATCGTCGCATGGAGCTGTTTTACCACCGTTATGCTGGTGGTGTTCCCCGCACCTCTGGTCCGGGTGTTCATCCAGGAGGAAGAGGTGGTCCGCACCGGCGTAAGCTATCTGCGTATCATGGGCTATTCTCAGATCCTCATGTGCCTGGAGATCACCTCCTCCGGCGCCTTCCAGGGTCTAGGGCGGCCCATGCCTCCGACACTGGCCGGGGTCATCGGCAACGCTGCCCGCATCCCCATGGCCATCCTGCTCAGCGCCACCGTGCTGGGACTGGATGGCGTGTGGTGGAGCATCAGCATTTCCAGCATTGCCAAGGGCCTTGTGGTGTTTGCCTGGTTCGTAGTGGTCCTGCACCGCTGTACCCGGGATGGAGATTTGGGCGTGCCCCGGTTCATCTGGTGAGGAAGTTTCAAGGCAAAAACCTTGCGCAGGGCGAATTGACTTCGCCCGAGCGTTTCAATTTCTGAAGGCATCCATAAAAATAACCACACCCTTCGGTGTGGTTATTTTTATGGTGGAGGCGGGGAGAGTCGAACTCCCGTCCGAAAACCCTTCCATGGAAACTTCTCCGGGCGCAGACGGTTATTCCGGGCGGCGTGACCGCCCTGTTCCCCTCGCTCCAGGCAAGCCGTCACGCCTGGAGGTCAGGTAAGCTTCATGATTCATGGCCGGCTCAAAGCTTTGCCGGCGCACGTGCACCACTAAACGACGCCTGATCCCGGCTCGTGGTCCTTCCGGGTCAGACGGCCGCCGTTAATCAGGCAGCGTAAGCGTAGTTATCGTTGTTCTTTAATTTATAAAGAATGCCCGTTTTAAGGTGGCCAGGCGCCACCGCCCGCTATTTCCACTTCCGTGTCCCCGTCGAAACCGGTACGCCCCCTCGTCGTCGCAAGCTCCATATCCCTCGCTTCCGGCTAAAGCCGAAAGCTCGCTCATTTCGCTGCTCCTCCTCTCCAAACCGAACCCGCTGCGCTGGGCTTCGGCTTGGGACGGCGGCTCCGCCGCCGTTTGGGAGAAAAGCGCTCAGGTTGGGGAAAATCAAAAGCTGGAGCCGTACCGGCGCACCCTTGCGCGCCGGTACGGAAGATGCTTACTCGGGAAAAATCAGACCTTCTCAGGCTCAGGATAGTCCACGCCGAAGGTGTCCACGCTGACCTTCTTCATCCGTTGGGGCTGGCGGGGCTTGTCGTTCCAGTCCCGCTTTGTGGAGACGATGGCGTCCGCCACCTCCATGCCCTCGATGACCTTACCGAAGGAGGCATACTGGCCGTCCAGATGGGGGGCCTTCTCCACCATGATAAAGAACTGGCTGCCCGCGGAGTCGGGAGCCATGGTCCGGGCCATGGACAGCACGCCCCGGTCATGGGTCAGGTCGTTCCGGAAGCGGTTCTGGGTGAACTCGCCCTTGATGGAGTAGCCGGGACCGCTCATGCCGGTCCCATCGGGGCAGCCGCCCTGGATCATAAAGCCGGGGATCACCCGGTGGAAGATCAGGCCGTCATAATAGCCCTTCTGGATCAGGCTGATAAAGTTATTGACCGTGTTGGGCGCCGTCTGGGGATAGAGCTCCGCCTTGATGACGCCGCCGTCCTCCATCTCGATGGTGACAATGGGGTTCTGTGCCATAAAAAGCACTCCTTTCTGTGACGGCCCAGGGGCCGTCCGCCGGATCATCTCAGTACCGGCCTCTAGATTTCATCGTTCGGTCCATCTCCCGCTTGGCGTCTCGTTTGGCCGCAGATTCCCGCTTATCATAGAGCTTTTTGCCCTTGGCCAGGCCCAGCTCCAGCTTGACTCTTGGCCCACGGAAGTAGATGGACAGGGGGATCAGGGAGTAGCCGTCCTGCTTGATCCTGGCAAAAAGCTTCAGGATCTCCCGTTTGTGCATCAGCAGGCGGCGCTGCCGCAGAGGGTCCTTGTTAAAGATGTTGCCTTTCTCATAGGGGCTGATGTGCATTCCAATGACAGACATCTCTCCGTCCTTAATGAGGCAGAAGGAGTCCTTTAGATTCACATGGCCCTGGCGGATGGACTTGACCTCGGTACCGGCCAGTTCGATGCCGGCTTCATATTTTTCCTCAATGAAGTAGTCGTGGTAGGCCTTGCTGTTTTTGGCCACGATCTTGATACCCTCTCCCAGGTCAGGCACCTCCCTCCGGCTGTATGCCGTATTCTGCCCCTCTCAGGGCCCTCAGTATAACACATTTGAGGAAAAAACACAAGCGGAAGCCGCTGACACGCACGATAGGCGCGGCCGGGCGATTTCTGAGGGCAGGACCGAAATGGATCTACTTGATCTCATAGTCCCGACCGAACTGAAGCTCTCCAAAGTCGATCCGGGTGGTCTTTTCCATGTCCCCGTTTTCCTCCGGTTGAACCTTCTGTGCCGGAAACTCGGCGGTATCGGACAGATCTTCGGCAGGCTGGCTCTCCCCAGCCTGGCGGACCTTCTCGTTCTCCGCAGCGGCCTCCGCCATGGCCTGGGCTACCAAGCGCTGGACGCTGTCGTCGATGTCGGAGACGGCCTCCTCCATCTTCTCCTCCTGCTGGTCGGGGGCTGCGGGGACCAGCTGGTCCAGCTGATCCAGATAGGCCTGGGCCTGGGCGTGGAGGGCCTTCACCTTGGCCACATAGCCCGCAGTCTCCTTCTGGGCCGCGGCCAGGCGGAACTGCTCCGCCTCCGCCTCCTGGCGGATGGAGTCCACCTTCTTCTGTGCCTCCGCGGCAGCCTCCTGAAGGATCTGGTCCCGCTTCTGCTCGGCCTCTTTCACCAGGTCATCCGCCATGCGCTGGGCGGTCATCAGGGCCTTCCGCATAGCCTCCTCTGTGGAGCGGTACTCCTCCACCTTCTCCACCAGCACCTTCATTTTGCTTTTGAGCACCGCATTCTCGCTGTACAGGGCGCTGTAATCCTCGGTCAGCACGTCCAGGAACTCGTCCACCTGGGTCATATTATACCCGCCGAAGGACGCCTTGGGAAAGGCGCGCTCGGAAACCTCCTGGGGAGTCAGCATCGTTCATTACCTCCTAATCAAAGCGCCGGTCTCAGCGCAGCACATCTTCCGCGGCTTCGGCCTGCCAGTCAAAATATTGGCTGACCACCGCCGGCTCTCTGTCCTTCCAGGTCACCTGGGTCACCAACCAGCCCATTTTCTCTGCCTGGTCCCTGTTCCACAGGGGCTGGACCACTTGGATCCCCTGTTCCGCCGGTCCCACGCCGCAGATCCCACCGGCCTGCTCTGGGGCTCCGGGCTGTCCTGCCTCCGGGGCAGTCTGGGCGTTCTGCCGGGACAGCCACCAGTTCAGATCCAAGTCCTCCGCGTTTCCGGTCTCCGGCACCACCACATGGGCCGTTGTTCCCTCCAAAAGCCCCTGAATGGAGTACCTGGGTGCCTCCAGCCGGACGAAGGAGCCGGTCCCGGAGTCCCAGGAGAGGGCGTATACCGCGAGTTCTCCGCTCTCCCCCTCCTCGGACAGCCCAGCCACGATCACCGGCGCACCGGCCCGGTCCGCGGTGACAAACAGGCGCGCCACTCCTTCGTACCGCTCTCCCGCATCCCCAAGGGCGCAGGCCGCCGCCCGGCCGTCCACCTCCGTCTCCAGGCGGTAGGGGCACAGGGCCGCCTCATTGGTGACCAGAGGGACCCCGCTCTCGTCGGGCTCCACCGTCTCTTCCGCGCACAGCCGCACCGTCTCGTCAGAGCCGTCCCCGTCCAGATCCGCGTACACCGTCCCCACGGTCTCCGCCTTGGGGCGCACCAGCTCATAGACAACGCCGGTCAACTCCTCCTGGAAGACCTGGCCGCCGGAGAGGGAATAGCTGGCCCCCCAGTCCCGCTCCAGGTCGTGGAGCCACATCCGGTCCCCCAAAAACAGCAGCTCACAGGACACCCCGCTCCGGTCCCGGAAGGTGAGCAGCAGGCTCTCCCCCATGGAGGAGGTCACCGGCCCCTCCCCGCCCCAGGGCAGAAGGTCCCCATACCGGCGGCGGAGCTGCTGCTCCTTCAGGGCTCCCAGCACCTGGCTGGTCTGTTCCCCGGTCAGGTCCCGGGCATAGCCCTGTCCCTCCTCCGGCGTCCACTGGGCCCGGCAGGACACCTCCACAGAGCCGGACAGTGGAAACACCGCCCGGAATGACTGGCTCCGCCCGTACCACAGGAGGGCGGCGGCCAGCAGGACCAGCGCCGCCGCGGCAGCAGCGGCCGGGACCATGTATTTTTTCTTCATGGGGTCCTCCCCTTAAAAATACAGCCCGTTGTTCTCCAGCTCGTCGATCAGATCCCCCAGAATGTCCACGTTATAGGGGGTGATAATGTAGGTGGAGATGGCCACCTTCTTAATCTTGCCCTCGTTGGCATAGGCCACGCCGGACAGGAAGTCCAGCAGGCGGCGGGCGATCTCCTTGTTGGTGGACTCCAGGTTCAGCACCACTGTGCGCTTCTCCCGCAGGTGGTCGGCGATCTCGCTGGCGTTCTCAAAGCGCTCCGGCTTGACCAGCACCACCTGGAGCTGGGTGGCAGCCCGGATATTGACCACCTTGTTGCTCCGGCGGGCCTCCAGCTCGTCCATCACGGGGCTGGAGTACGCCGGTTCGCTCCGGGGGGCGCGTTCCCGCTCCCGGCGCTCGATGGGACGGGGGGAGGCGTCAAAGTCGTCCTCGAAGTTGTCCTCTTCCTCATCCTCATAGGGGTGGGCCAGCCGCTTAAACTCGTCCAAAAATCCCATAGTGAAACCCTCTTTTCTCAGGAAGTATACGCGGACCTTATTGCTTTGTCATGGGGGGCCGGGGCCCGAACAGGGCGGTCCCCACCCGCACCAGCGTGGAGCCTTCGGCGATGGCGTCGGCATAATCCCCGCTCATGCCCATGGACAGGCAATCCATATCGTCTTGATTATGGGCCATTTTTCCCTTTATGTCAACAAAAAGCTGACGCATCGCCGCAAAAAACGGGCGGTTGGCCCCAGGCTCCGGAGAAACCGGAGGGATGGCCATCAGCCCCCGCAGGCGCACATGGTCCATCCCCTCCGCCAGGGCGGCCAACTCCTCCGCCTCCTGCGGGGTGCAGCCCCCCTTGCTCTCCTCCCCGGCGATGTTGACCTCCAGCAGGATGTCCTGCACCAGGCCCAGCTTGCCCGCCTGGCTGTCGATGGCCTGAAGCAGCCGCTGGGAGTCCACCGAGTGGATCAGCGCCGCCTTTCCCACTACCTGCTTGACCTTGTTGGTCTGGAGGTGGCCGATGAAATGGACCTGGGCCCCGGCATAGGCGCCGGCGGCCAGGTGAGCGGTGAGCTCCTGGACCCGGTTCTCGCCGCACACCGCAATCCCCGCGGCGATGGCCTGACGGATGGTATCGTCCGTCTGCACCTTGGTGGCGGCGCACAGGGTGATCTCCCCCGGGTCCCGCCCCGCCGCCCGGGCGGCGGCGGCGATGGTCTCTTTGACTGTATTGACGTGCTCCTGAATAGACATTTCCGCTCCCTCTTTCTGTATTTCTGTCTCTGGCTGTTCCTCCGGCAGGCCGCGCCCGTCAGAACTCCAGCAGCTTTCCATCGTACAGGCCGGTGCCCCGGATGACCACCTCGTCCCCGGCCCGCAGCGCCTTCCGGTCCTGGTTCACCGAACGGACCACATAGAACTCGTCCCCCTCGGCCAGGATCTCCACCGGCTTGAACTCCGCCCGGCCCGCCGTCACCACATAGACGCCCAGGGTGCTGTACTGGGTGGTCTCGCCGGTCTCCTCATCGGTCCGCGTCCCGTCGATCATGCGCACCGCCCCCTTCGGCACCCGCAGGCCGCTCCGGCTGTCAAAGATCAGCTCCGCCGTCTGGCGGCGCAGCAGGGTGGTCTGCTCCAGGCAGTGGTCGGTGGACAGCACCACCACCGCCTGTCCGTTTTCCGGCTCTCCCACCCGGACCACCTCCATGGGGATGTCCTGGGTAAAGTCGCTGGCAAAGCGGAGGGTCACGCCGCTCTCCCGCGCCAGCCGCTCCCCCTCCTCCTGGGTGACCAGGGCGGCAAACTGCCACTGGTTGGAGGTGATGAGCTTCCCCGCCGCGGTGCGGTCGGCCTCCGGGGGCTGCTTCATCAGGCCGGACAACCCCTCCGGGGTCAGCTGGAGGGCGGTATCCGGATCGATCAGGGTCTCATACCCGTCCACCAGGGCGGAGAAGGTCCCGGACACCGGGGCGGTGATCCGGGTGACGGCGTCATAGTTCTGGGCCCGCAGCGCCTCATACTGGGCGGTCATCTCGGTGAGGCGGGCGGCCAGGTCTACCGCGCTCAGATCCGCGCCATAGGCGTACTCCCGGCGCAGCACACTGCTCTTCACCTCCAGCACCTGGTCCTCCAGGCTGCTGTAATCGTTCAGGGCGGCGGAGCTGCGCAGCGCCACCAGGGCCTGGAGGATCTCCTCATCCACTCTGGCCGCTGAGGCGGCGTCTCCGCCCTGGCCGATGGCGTACCGGAGCTGGACCAGCTCCATCCGCAGGGCCTCCTGCTGCTCCTGGGCCTGCTGGGCCTGGTCATCCCGATAGACCAGACCGATCTGCTGGCCCAGCCCCACCTGCTCCCCCTCGCCCCGGGTCACATCCAGGATCCCCTGAGCGCCGGGGAGCACCTGCTCCCGGCGGACGATGAGGCCCTCGGCCTCCACGCTGTCGTTGAGCTCATACTCATAGGCGTAGGTGGTGGTAAAGGGCTCCTGAAAGGTATCCCACACATAATAGCCCAAATAGCACGTCAGGGCGGCCGCCAGCAGGACCATCACAAAGGTGATCAGGGCTTTCCCTTGTTTCATGGCAGTTCTCTCTTTCTCTTGAAATCCGTGGGATCCATCAGCTCCGGCCCCGCCGGGCGGAGGCAGAGCTCATAGATCCCCGGGCGGAGGGCGGGCCGGGCCGCCCTCCGCATGTCCCGG
>ERZ1106915.1222-NODE-1222-length-24170-cov-3.915571_pt1 | contig 24170 bp, 23 predicted proteins | sample MGYA00403653_ERZ1106915 | MGnify/ENA primary metagenome ERZ1106915 (study PRJEB35170, sample SAMEA104062404) | human gut metagenome | biome: human gut; feature: human-associated habitat; material: faeces | place: Denmark | collected 2012-06-06 ... | reverse complement strand
CGTGAAGTGGGGCCAGACCGCCACCTTCTCCTACTTTCCCAAGGACAACACCAAGTTCTTCAAGGACTGCGACGACAATCTGGTGGAGTGGCTGCGCCAGTGGTCCTCCGACCCCCACGAGGCCTATCTGCGGGGCTTTTTGGGCCGGATGCTCTTCTCCGGCGACGAGGTTTACAAGCCCGTCAAGGTGCTCTCCGGCGGCGAGAAGGTGCGGTGCATGCTCTCCCGGATGATGCTCTCCGGCGCCAACGTGCTGCTGCTGGACCAGCCCACCAACCACCTGGATCTGGAGTCCATCGCCGCCCTGAACAACGGCCTGGAGGCCGTCAAGTGCAACGTGCTCTTCGCCTCTCACGACCACCAGCTGGTGCAGACCGTGGCCAACCGGGTGTTCGACTTCACCTCCGACGGCAAGCTCATTGACCGCAAGATGACCTACGACGAGTACCTGGAGAGCCAGAAGGCCGACTGATTGACCGGAATAGCAAAAACCGCCGCGGACTGGCGTTCCGTCCGCGGCGGTTTTTTATCCCTCCGGCGCGCAGGCCGTTTCCGCCGGAAGGGGTTTTCTCCGGTAGAGCACCAGCCCGGCCAGATCGGCCAGAGCCCAGCCGATGGGCACCGCCCACCAGATGCCCTTCAGGCCCACGGCGGGGATGGGGGCCAGCAGGTAGGCCAGGGCCACCCGCGTCCCCAGGGAGACCACGGTGAGCACCACCGACACGCCGGGCCGCCCCAGGCCGCGGAACAGGCCGTAGAGCAAAAACAGGAGGCCGATGCCGCAGTAGCACATGCCCTCAATGCGCAGGTACTCCACCCCCACGGCGATAATCTCCGTCTCGCCGGGCTCCACAAACAGGCCCATGAGGGGGGCGGCGAAGAGGCACACCAGCAGGGAGCTGACCAGGCAGAAGCCGACGGACACCCAGAGGGCGGAGCGGATCCCCCTTCGGATGCGCTCCGTCTTCTGCGCACCGGTGTTCTGGGCCACGAAGGTGGAGAAGGCGTTGCCGAAGTCCTGGACGGGCAGGTAGGCGAAGGCGTCGATCTTGACGGCGGCGGCAAAGGCAGCCATCACGTTCACTCCGAAGGAGTTCACCAGCCCCTGCACCATCAGGATGCCGAAGTTCATCACCGACTGCTGCACGCAGGTGAGCAGGGAGTAGTTCATGATGCGCCCCAGCTCCCCCCGGGACACCTTGCAGTGCCGCCGCTCCAGCCGGAGCAGGGGCACCCGCCGCCAGCCGTAGAGGGCGATACCGGCGGCGGACACCCCCTGGGCGAGCACCGTGGCCCCCGCGGCCCCGGCCACCCCCCAGCCCAGGCCCAGGACAAACCAGAGATCCAGCCCGATGTTGAGGACGGTGGACACGGCCAGAAAGGCCAGCGGGGCCACCGAATTGCCCACCGAGCGCAGCAGGCAGGCGAAGTAGTTATAGAGGAAGGTGAAGCAGACGCCCAACAGCACCACCCGCAGGTAGGCCCGTGTCTCGTCCCAGGCCCCGGCGGGGATGCGCAGCAGGGTCATCACCGGCTCCAGCAGGGCCAGCACCCCCACGTTGAGCAGCACCGCCATGGCCCCGATGAACACAAAGGAGGCGAAGAGACAGCGCTTCAGCTCCTCCTCCCGCTCCGCGCCGTAGAGCATGGACCACAGGGCGCCGTTGCCCATGCACAGGCCCAGCAGCACCGAGGTGAGAAAGGTCATCAGGGTAAAGGAGAACCCCACCGACGCCAGGGCCGACGCCCCCAGCGCCCGGCCCACAATGAGGGTGTCGGCAATGTTGTAGCACTGCTGGAGCAGGTTGCCCGCGATCATGGGACCGGCGAACAGCAGCATAGGGCGGGTGATTCCACCCCGGGTCAAATCCATCTGCATTGGCTCACGCACTTTCGTTTTGAATGTTTTATCTTTCTTTTCGTAAGAATCATAGCAAATCCAGAGGAAAAATACAAGGCTATACTTGCCTTTTTTCTTCAGCCGGGATAAGATAACAAACACAGCTTGACAGATAGAGGGGGCGGAGGCGTTGTTTTTAAGTGGTCTGGACGACATCGACCGGCGGCTGGTGGAGCTGCTCATCCACAACGCCCGTATGTCCTACTCAGATTTGGGCCAGGCGGTTGGGCTGTCCCGTGTGGCGGTGAAGGCCCGCGTCCGCGCCCTGGAGGAGCGGGGCGTGATCGAGGAGTACACCACCATTGTCAATCCCCAGAAGATCAGCGGTGCTGTGTCCTGCTACTTTGAGCTTGAGGTAGAGCCCGCCCAATTCAGCGCGGTGGTGGATACCCTGCGCGCCAGCGATACCGTGACCCAGATCTACCAGGTGTCCGGCCGCAACAAGCTCCACGTCCACGCCGTGGCGGCTGGCCAGGGGGAACTGGAGGACTTTCTGGACCGGGTCATCCACCGTCTGCCCGGCGTTGCCAGCCTGAGCTGCAACATCATCCTCTCCCGCATCAAGGACATCAAGGGCCTGCGCCTGTAAGAAAAATCGTGCACTTTCCGCCAAAGTGTGCTATACTATGGATTTGAACTCATTTCATCCGGAAAGGGTGGTTTTCATGCGAAAAGAAATTCTGCTGCCCGCCGTGGCGGTGGCTGGCGGCGGGGCCGGCTTTGTCCTGCGCCGCTGGGAGCTGGCCACGGCCTTTGAGGCGGACACCGGCTTACCCATTCCCGGCACCCCGGCCACTCTCGCCCTCATCGCCCTTTCGGTTGCCATGGCGGCGGTTCTGGCCCTGCTCTGCCGGGGCAAATACCCCTCCTTCACCGGCTACGACGAGGCCTTTCAGGCCAAGGGAAACACCCTGCACGCCACCGCTATGGTGCTCTCCGCCTTCCTGCTCTTGGGGGCGGCGGTGCTGATGGTGCTCTCCTTTGTCCAGGGGACCAACACCGTCTACACCCGCCTGCTGCTGGCCGCCCTGGCGGCGGTCTCCTTCTTCTGCGTAATGCAGACGGCGCAGAACAGCTTTAAGGGCCTGGACAGGGGCAAGTACAGCTTCACCCTGCTGATGCCCGCCTACACCTGCTGCGTGTGGCTGATCGCCGCCTACCAGGTGCGGGCCGGAGATCCGGTGCAGTTGGACTATGTGTATGAGCTTTTCGCCATCATCGCCTCCCTGCTGGGACTCTACTTCCACGCCGGCTTCTCCTTTGAGCGGGGCCGGGTGTTCTGGGCTGGGCTGTTCTCCCTGCTGGGGATCTACTTCTGCCTGACCACCCTGGCCGACCAGCACGATCTGGCCACGACGCTGCTCTATGGCTTCGCCATCCTCTATTTGCTCTCGTCCACGGTGACGCTTCTGTACAATGCCGGCCGGCCGGAGCTCCTGGCCCGGGCCGAAAACGATACAACGGAGGGAACGCCCGATGAATCCTGAGAAATTCTATATCACCACCCCGATCTACTACCCCTCGGACAAGCTGCACATCGGCCACACCTACTGCACCGTGGCCACCGACGCCATGGCCCGCTATAAGCGCCTGCGGGGCTGTGAGGTCATGTTCCTCACCGGCACCGACGAGCACGGCCAGAAGATCGAGGACAAGGCCAAGGAGGCCGGCGTCACCCCCAAGGAGTTTGTGGACAACATCGTGGAGGGGCCCCGGGGCGTCAAGGACCTGTGGAAGCTGATGAACATCTCCAACGACCGCTTCATCCGCACCACGGATGACTACCATGTGGCCTCCATCCAGAAGATTTTTAAGAAGATGTACGAGAAGGGCGACATCTACAAGGGCAAGTATGAGGGCAAGTACTGCAAGCCCTGCGAGTCCTTTTGGACGGAGTCCCAGCTGGTGGACGGCAAGTGCCCCGACTGCGGCCGTCCGGTGCAGGATGCGGAGGAGGAGGCCTATTTCTTCCGTCTGTCCAAGTACGCCGACAGGATCCAGCACCTGTTGGAGGACACCGATTTCCTGGAACCCCGCTCCCGGGTGAACGAGATGGTGAACAACTTCATCAAGCCCGGCCTGGAGGACCTGTGCGTCTCCCGCACCAGCTTCACCTGGGGCGTGCCTGTGGACTTTGACCCAGGCCATGTGGTCTATGTGTGGGTGGACGCCCTGTTCAACTATACCACCGCCCTGGGCTTCCTCAACGACAAATATGATGACTATGAGAAGTTCTGGCCTGCCGACGTCCACTTCGTGGGCAAGGAGATCGTCCGCTTCCACTCCATCATCTGGCCCGCCATGCTGATGAGCATGGAGATGCCCCTGCCCAAGAAGGTGTTCGGCCACGGCTGGCTGCTGCTGGACGGTGGCAAGATGTCCAAGTCCAAGGGCAACGTGGTGGACCCCTATCTGCTGGCGGAGCACTTCGGCGTGGACGCCCTGCGCTTCTTCCTGCTGCGTACCTTCCCCTTCGGCTCGGACGGAAACTTCTCCAACGAGTCCCTGATCAATACCATCAACGTGGATCTGGCCAACGACCTGGGCAATCTGCTCAGCCGCACCGTGTCCATGGTGGGCAAGTACTTCGGGGGCACTCTGCCTGCCGCTCAGGCCGGCGACCCGGAGAAGGACCGGGAGCTGGAGGAACTGGTCTCCGGCCTCCGGGGCCGCTATGAGGGGCAGATGGAGCACTACGCCTTCCAGAACGCCCTGGCGGAGATCTTCAAGGTCATCTCCCGTGCAAACAAGTATATCGACGAGAATACCCCCTGGGTGCTGGCCAAGGATATGGAGGCCAATGGAGCCCGTCTGGCCGGCGTCATGTACCACCTGCTGGAGACCCTGCGGGTGTGCGCCGTCCTGCTGACACCCTTCATTCCAGATTCCTCCGCAGAGATCCTGCGCCAGATCGGCGCCTGTGCGGACTGCTCCACCTGGGAGAGCGCCGGACAGTTCGGCTCTCTCCGCAGGGATGTCACTGTGGTCCGGGGCGACAACCTGTTCCCCCGCATCGACGCTGAGAAGGAACTGGAGGCCCTGGAGCAGGCCGCTCAGGAGGCCCGCAAGGCCGCCCTTCCCGCGCTGGAGGTGGAGCCTCAGCTCACCGAGAAGGTGGACTTCGACACCTTCTGTAAGAGCGACTTCCGGGCTGTGAAGGTAAAGGACTGCCAGGCGGTGAAGAAGTCCAATAAGCTGCTGCGCTTCACCCTGGACGACGGCACCGGGACCGACCGGCAGATCCTCTCCGGCATCGCGGCCTGGTACCAGCCTGAGGAGCTGGTGGGCAAGACCCTGGTGGCCATCGTCAACCTGCCCCCCCGGAAGATGATGGGCCAGGAGAGCTGCGGAATGCTGATTTCTGCCGTCCACACGGAGAAGGGCGAGGAAAAGCTGAACCTGCTGATGATCGACGATCAGATCCCCGCCGGGGCCAAGCTGTGCTGATGCAGCCTCCGGCAGAATTTCATATCTGACGCACCGGCACATTATCAATAGGAGCAAAAAAGCCAGGCTGAACGGGCCCAACAGGGTCGTGAACTGTCCCAGCTTGTGCGGACAGCACAAAAGGCCTCTATAAATATGAAGTTTTAAGCGGAGTGGCGCAGCGTGAGCGGCGCCACTCCAGTTTTTTAGCTGAATGCACTCGTGGTTGTAAAAATAGATATAGTACGCCTTGCTTCGTGTGGGTGTAAGAAATATTCTGTTGGGCCTGTCCGCATGGAACTCCCTGTTGAGTAGATTCTCATACTTGTGGAGCTGCGCCCCATCTGCTGCCACTCTCTGCGGCGGCGGATCTCCTGGTTCAACCTCGCAATGACATTGTTGGTGCGGATACGAGCCCAATGCTCACTGGGAAAATCGCAGTAAGTCAGTGTTTCCTCAATACCATCCTCCACCTTCTTCGCAGCCTCCTTCAGTTTCATGGAGCAAAGCCCTTCCACAACGGCTTTGGCCTTCTCCCGGGCAGCTTTCCTGCTCTCCTGGGCGTGGATCGCCTTGAGCATTTTGGCTGCCAGCTTCACCTTGGAACGAGGTGTGACTGAGAACACATTGCGGTAAAAGTGGACGGTACAGCGCTGGTACTTGGCTTCTGGGAATACTTCTCCCACGGCCTCCAGCATACCAAAATGCCTGTTTTCTATTTGCAGCTATTCACCGGAGTCATTTGGGCCCTCTTCTTCAAAGAAAGGAATTGCGATGCCCAGCCATTCCTCCGGCAGATAGACGGACAGATAGCCGTGCCCATACCCTTTCGCTTCGTAGATCCGGCAGGATGGGAGAAGCTGCTGGAACATACGGGCGGAGTTCTTGACGCACTTCATTTCCTTTTCCCCGTACCAGTACATGACCTGGGCGCGGCTGCTTCCCACGCTTTCTTTCAAACGATATTGCGCCATATAGGTCCGGTACATGGTGTACAGGGTTTTTCGCGGCGTTCGGGGCATGTCCCGCAGATAGTATTCCTGGATCTCCTGGGGATAAGCCATCTTTGCAGGCAGCAGCTTGGGCATAAGCTTCAGCTGAAAGCGGCACGCCCGTTTGCTGAACATCAGGCCTCCAAACAGCCATACCGAGGCGATGCAAAACCGGGCCATCAGTGGCTGTGGATAACAAAGGCTGCCGTCAATGATGGCCTTTTCGGTAAGATCCGGCTTCCGCGTCAAAAGCTCCATCACGATCTGGCCGCCCAGGGATACCCCGCACAGGGCAAAGAGATGTCCGCCGCAATGCTGCTGGATATAGTCCATGAGCTGATCGGCGGTCTGCTCGGTGGAGACATAGGGCGTTTGACATTCTTCGCCATGCCCATCCAAAGTGGGCAGGATGACATGGTAGTGCCGGGCCAGAACACAGGCCTGCCTCAGGTAGTTCCACCATGCGTTTCCACCGCCGTGGATCAGCATGATGTGGGGGAGTGTACGGTCTCCGAATTCATGAAAGATCATATTGGATCTCCTCCAGAATGGTAAAAAGCAGGATAACTGGGTCATTATACTGCAAACTCACACGGGATTCCATACCAGAGCGGTGAGAAATCTGCGCTGCATAGAAGCAAGGCTCCCACCTTCTAAAATTCCGAGGGTGGGAGCCTTGCTTATATCTGCTTCCAGTGATCCAGTTTTGGCAGTTGATTTTCAAAATAGGCTCTGACCTGTTCCGGGGGCCAGGCCTCATTGGACATATGGCTCTCCAGAAAATCCAGCAGTTCCTCAAGGCTTGTGTAGACGATTTTTCCATCGGCATAGCACCATTTGCAGTACTCCTCATTAAAGGTTCCATCCGGCTCCCGGCTGATGCTGGCGTCCTCCAGGGGCATACCGCAGCACTGGCAGATCAGCTGCCGGGGCGAGCCCAGCAGAGTATTGATGGAGACATCAAACAGGCTGGAGAGCAGTTGCAACGTCTCCGTATTGGGTACCGTTTCGCCAGTCTCCCAGCGGGAGACCGCCTGCCGGGTCACATGCACCTGTTCCGCTAACTGCTCCTGGGAGAGTCCGTGCTTGGTGCGCAGTTCCAGGAGGATTTCTTTGGTATCCATGTTGATCACCACCTTGGGTAGATCATATCACAACGGAAGCAGAAAGGAAAGCAACCGGCGGTTGCCCCCCCTGATCCGTTTTTCACATTTCACGGGATGGTTGAAACATTAAGAAGAATTAAGAAAAAATTCATAAGAAACGCGCATTTATCTGCTATTATGATGCTCAGTATTTTGGAACGCTCTGCCGCGATGGCACGGGAGGTATGTATGGAATTCACCTGTCACACCACATACGATCAAAAAGCACTGACCGCCATGGCCCGGGTGGTCCGCAAGACTGTACGGGCGAAACGGAGCCGCATGATCCGTGTCTGGGCCTGGGTCATCATCGGGCTTCTTGCAGTATCCCTCTGGCTCTCCTGGGGGAACATCTGGCAGACGGCGGCAAACTGCGGGGTCATTGCGGCGCTGCTGCTGATCAACTGGAAGGAGGACGCCCTCAATGCCTTTTTTGCAAAGCGTAAGGCCCTGCCGGGCACGGACTGCGCCGATACCACATTCTTCCCCGACTGCTTTCTCGTCAAGACTGCTGCGGCGGAATCCAAGTGGCAGTATGATAAAATTCTTGCGCTGGCGGAGACCGTGGAATACCTTGTTCTGGTGATGGGAAAGAACCACGCCCTGGCTGTGGAGAAAGCTACGCTGGCAGGCGGTAGCCTCCCGGGATTCCGACGCTTTCTGGAGGAGCAGTCCGGCCAAAACATTCAAAATATCGGAGGGTAGCGCAAGGTGAAAACCAGTCATAAAATTGCAGCCTTGGGCAGTCTGACAGCAGTGGCCGGTGCCGCCGCCTGCTGGAAATGGATGATCCGAATGCCCCTCAAAGAGTTCACCCGGTACGCCCTCTACATGGCGGCTCTAGATGATGAGATCTGCCGGAACGAGCTGGAGGGCAACCAAATTGGAGGGGAAGTCATCACGTTTCCGCCCAAGGCAGAAACCCTGCAGGAGCGATATCATCTCTTCCTGCAAATGAACCAGGCGAAAAGCCGCCGACAGCTCCAAAAGGAAGTCGCAGAAATGGAGCGGCGGCTCCAGGAGTCCAGGCAGTATACGGATAAGCCCGAGGAGCAGCTGGAGGTGGAGTTTGCCGGGGAAAGCGAAGCCTGTATAGGCGTCCTCTGCCGTATTCTTGAAATTCTGCTTAGCAAGCCACTGTTTTTCCTCTTCGGTTTCCGGGATGTCGATCCGTTCAATCTTGAAGATCACCGGCCGGGTCCCGTCGTTGCAGCAGGCGATCATCATCCGCTCGTCATTGGTCCAGTTGTGCATGATGGCCCCACCCTGCAGGGCGGTGTAGACATACCGGCTGATGGCGTCCCACGCCTCCCCGCAGAATTTTCCGTCCATCAGGCGGTAAAAATCATCCCGCTCCGGGGTGCGCTTGAGCAAAAAGGTGTCTCCCTTCCGAAAGCAGGGGCAGGGGCCCGACTTGGGGTTGGCCAGGTAGTGCTCCTGATAGTCCTCAAATACCTTTGTCTCCAGTACCGTGATTCTGCATTCGTGCTGCATCGTTTCGTCCTCCTCGGCTGCTTGCACTTCGGCCTGCCGGTGAGATAGGGCAGGCCGCCTTTCTTGCTGCTATTGTACCGGGGAAAGCCCCTGCTGGCAAGAGGGATCGGGCATAGCAGTTTTTAATATGCGATAGCCCAAATAAGGAGGGATAGCCTATGGCAAAACGCAGGCCGTCCGGCGACGGCATGGTGCGAAAACGGGAGGACGGCCGCTGGGAGGGCCGCATCGTAGTGGGCCACAAGCAAAACGGAGAGCCCATCTTCGGGTATGTCCTGGCGAAAACCCAGAAGGAACTGCTGGACAAGCTCCACCGGGACATGGAGGGCTTTCAGGATATGGAGCTCACCGAGGACAGCCGCATGACCCTGGCGAGTGGCTGGGCCGGTGGATGGAGGACTACGGTGTGGCTACCCTGCGGCCCAACACCCTGCGGAGTTATGAGCAGTTCATCTGGTGCTACATCAAGCCCTACCTGGGGGATAAGATCGTCTCCCGGGTGACCCGCATGGACATCCAGAAGCTGTACCGAAAGCTGAAACACGAGGGCCGTGTCCACGACCACCCGGAGCACGTGCACGAATTGTCGGACACCATGGTGCTCCGCATCCACGCCATGCTCCACCAGTGTCTGAAGGATGCGGAGGCGGCCCATGTGGTCGCCCGGAATCCCACCGACGGGGCCGTGGTGCCCAAGGCCAGCTATAAGCCCAAGCAGATCCTCACAAAGGAGCAGATGGACACCTTCCTGGCGGCGGTGGACTGAAACGAGATCTGGCGGGACTTCTTCTACACGGAGCTGACCACCGGCCTGCGGCGGGGCGAACTGCTGGCCCTCCAGTGGGACGATCTGGACTTCAAGACCGGGACCCTGACCGTGAACAAGCAGGTCTACGAGGTGAAGGGGCGGCTCCAGGTGAGCGTCCCCAAGACACGGGCCTCCATCCGCAGACTGGTCCTGCCGCCCGGCGTGGTGGAGGTGCTGCGGCAGTATCGGGAGACGGTGGACTCCCGGTGGATGTTCCCCTCGCCGGTCAAAGAGGATATGCCCATGACGCCGGGCGCGGTGCGCCGGCGGCTCCAGATCATTCTGGAGCGGGCCGGGTGTAAGAGAATTAGATTTCATGATTTACGCCACACCTTTGCCACCCTGTCGCTGGAGAACGGCATGGATGTGAAGACCCTCTCCGCCATGCTGGGCCATGTGTCAGCGGCCACCACCCTGGACATCTATACCCATGTCACCGGGGATATGCAGACCGAGGCGGCAGCCAAGATCGACCGTGGACTGGGCAACGAAGTGCAGGAGAGTCCTGCTCAGACAGAGCAGAGCTCAGTCGAAGACTTCCGGCCGGTGCTGGGGCGAAAGCGAAAGTCGGGCTCCGGGTGTATTACCCAGATCAATGACCATCTGTTTGAGGGACGCTACTCCCCCACCTGGCCGGACGGCACAAAGCACTCCAAATGCGTCTACGCCCACACCCGGGAGGAGTGCGAGGCGAAGCTGAAAACGCTCATCCGGGAAATGCAGGCGGAGCGAAAGCTGCTCCTGGATCAGATGCGTGGGATCACGCCGCCGGATAAGCTTACCAAGAAGCAGAAGCAGATCTGGCAGTATCTGCGGTTCCATCCCGATGAAACGAACCTGAGTGTCATCGCCAGAGGGGCCGGGGTGAACCGACATACGGTGGCAAAGTGGTATGAGATGATCCGGGGAATGGTAGGAATACAAAAGACATAACTTGACAGACCTGTTGAAGAGGATACCGTTCACAGCGGCTAAAATAGCTCTAATGTACTCAGAATTTACAGGTGGCAATGAAAAATATACGCATGTTTATGAGAAGTTTCTTTTGAATGTGTTTCAAGTAGACAAGCAAGCCCCAGTGTACCGCGACATGCTGGGGCTTGCTTGTTTGTAGGTTATTTTTCCGAATTGCTCTAAATAGTCTACGAAAATTATCCTAAAAATACTACTGTAAAAGGCCTATAAGCAATCGTTTAAAGGAATGCGTTCCAGATTGTATGCTGTTAAACCGTAGGAAGTGGCAGAAGTTAGAATAATAGAATAAGGGATGTTCTATAGATTGGTTACAGATTATTTTACCCTGCCTGTACGGCTCAGCGCCTGGATCGGGGACTCAGTCCTCCGGATCGCCAAACACCACACGGTAGTAGTCATTGTCCAGAATGGATGCGGAGTAGGCTACCCGGTTTTGGACCTCCGCCACCCGCTCCGCCACATAGTCCGGATCCGGCTCGCTCCCGTCCCACATCGTAAAGACGTCGGTAGTGGAGTTATAAGCCCCCAGATCGGTGAGGAAGCTGTAATTGGAGAAGATCACCAAGCCGGGCGTGTCGGAGAGGATGTCCCGCCCCGCCATCAGGCGGGAGTCGTACTCCAGTCCAAAGAGGTTGGCCAGCGTGGGCATCACGTCCAGGCTGGAGCAGTATTTGTCCACATGGACAGGCTCCTCCAGGTCGGCGCTCCAGAGGATCAGGCTGTTCTCATAGATCTCGAAGACCGGGTCCACTGGGTGGCCGAACAGCTCGCTGTACTCCTCGTCCGTCAGGCCGTAGGGATAGTGGTCGGCGGACAGAACGATCACCGTGTCCTCCAGCCTGCCGGCCTCCTCCAGCTGGCGGACCAGACTCTCCATGGCCAGCTCCAGCTCCTGCTGGCAGGCCAGGTAGCATTTGACCCCCTCGCTGTACGGCAGGCCGGCCACCTCGTCATAGTGCCGGTCGGACATGACGTTTCCCTCGCGGTTGTAGTTCAGATGGCCGCTCACCGTCAGGCAGTAGACCATGAAGTGATCCTCGTCTACGAATCGGGGGACAATTTCTTCCATCATCTCCAGGTCGGAGGGGGGAAATACCTCCTCCAGCTCCAGCCCATTGCCGATTCCGTAGTATTCATACCCCATGTTTGGGTGGGAGAGATTCCGGTCATAGTAGGTGTACAGATAGTCGTGGAAGGCCATGGTCCGATAGCCCAGGGTCCGGAACTGATGGCCGAAGGCGAAAGGCATGGCGTTGTCCGACGATTCAGAGTAGCTCCACACCCCGGACTTGGGGATCAGGCCGGTGGTGGTCACATACTCCCCGTCGGAGGTGGACACCCCCCACAGCGGGGTATAGAAGTTGTCGCAGATGATGCCCTCGTGGGCCAGCTTCCACAAGGTGGGGGTGCGCACCGGGTCCAGCAGCCGGTCAGAAAACCCTTCGGCTACGATCCAAACCAGGTTTTTCCCCTGGAACCGGCCGGTCCACTCATTTTCCGCTGTGGGCTTTACCTTAGAAAAATAGCCGTGCATCTCAGACAGCTCCAGGTCCTCGCGGTCCCGCTCCATCAGAGCCTGGAAGTCAATATCCATGGTGTGAAGCTTCGGCTCCTCCCCGGCGGGGGACTGCTCCGCCTGGATCCAGCGGCGGGTCTGCCGCCCCTGGTGCTTGGGGAGGATCTGGTCGTCCGGGTCGATGCCGAACAGCACCCGGCGGATCTCCAGCTCGGTCTGGGTGAACATCCCGAAGTTCTGCACCTCCAGCTCCGGCACTGCCGCCTGGAAATAGATATACCTCAGAGAGAGCACCCCGCCGCCGCAGAACAGAACCAGGACGATCCCAGCCAGCTGCACCCCGAGGCCCAGAGCCAGCCAGCGCAGATTGTTCCGCCGCCCCATGGGGCGGTCGGGAAGCAGCCGATTCCCGAGCATGGCCGCAAGCACCACCGGCACCGCCATCATCAGAATGGGGAACCAGTTCAGCAGGATCTCGCCCACCGCCATATTGCCGAACGCCCCCGCCACCATCATCATCTTGGTCAGGGAAAAGATGGTCAAAAAGGTCTTAAAGAGGTGATAGTACACCGTCTGTGCACCCATCCAAAGGGAAACCAGGGCGGTGCACAGGACCAACAGCCGCCGTCCCAGACGATCCTCCACCCCCCCGCACAGGGCCCCCAGCAGCATGGCGATGGGGATGGAGAAGAGGAGGGTGAACACTGCCCCTGCGAGGGACAGCCCGTGGAAGCAGTACAGCTTCAGAAACAGCTCCTCATAGTAAATGACGCCCAGGAAAAACAGAGAAGGAGCCGCCAGCCGCCGCCAGCGGCTCCAAAGCAGCCTGCCCTCAGACTGTCCACCCAGTCGATGTGAAAGCTTCAAGCCCTTGTCCCTCCCTGCCGCCCCCGCGGCGTCCGTTCCGACCGTCATCGTCCCTTCTTTTGGGTTATTGTACCCACTTCCCTGGGGGATGTCAATTGAATTTCCGCCTTTTTCTGCCTGCCGCATGGATTGGGACGCTGACAGCTGGATCGAGCAGATTATTTGGTTCATAGCAGCACAATAATACCCAGAACCGAGGAGTTTATTCCCTTGACTTGAGGAGCAAAATGAATTAAAATCAAACTGGAAATGCAAAAAATTTGGCGTTTTCGACAAGAACATGCCGTGCACCTCGCCGCCGGACGGAGCAGAGGCCTGCAGAACCAGAAACCATCAAAAAAGAAAAGGAGAGGTTTTTATGTATCAAGTTGACCTGAACAGTGACCTGGGTGAGAGCTTTGGCGCCTATACCATCGGTTTGGACCAGGACGTCATTGCCCATGTCTCCTCCGCCAATATTGCCTGTGGGTATCATGCAGGCGATCCGCTGGTGATGGATCGGACTGTGGCCGCCTGCAAGGCCGCCGGCGTGGCGGTAGGCGCTCACCCCGGCTATCCCGACCTGATGGGCTTTGGACGGCGGAACATGGCGTGCTCTCCCAAGGAAGTCAAAGCGTACATTCAGTATCAGATGGGGGCCCTGCTGGCCTTCACTGCCGCCCACGGCGTGAAGCTTCAGCACTGCAAGCCCCACGGAGCGCTGTACAACATGGCCGGCAAGGACATGGACCTGGCCATGGCCATTGCGGAGGGCATTTACAGCGTGGACAGGGATGTGATCCTGCTGGGGCTGGCGGGCAGCAAGATGCTGGAGGCCGGCAGGCAGGTGGGTCTGCGGGTAGCCAGCGAGGTCTTTGCCGACCGCGCCTATCAGGCGGACGGCTCCCTGGTGCCCCGCAGCAAGCCGGGCGCGGTGATCCACGACAAGGACGAGGCCATCTCCCGCACCATCCGCATGGTCACCGAGGGCAAGGTGACCGCCATCACTGGCGAAGAGGTCTCCATCGAGGCCCACTCCATCTGTGTCCACGGAGATAACCCCTCCGCAGTGGAGTTTGTCAAGAACATCCGGGCCAAGCTGGAGGGCGAGGGCGTCGCCATCGCTCCCATCGCACAGATCGTCTGATTCGGAAGAGAAGCGATCCAAAGCGGGCTGTTCCAGCCCATCGAAACAAAATGTGGGAGGTATATCATGAGCAAGGGATCCAACACTCTGAACCAGCAGGCTGCAAAGCCCAGCCGCTCGGTCCTGTTCGGCGCTGCGTTCCTGATGGCCACGTCCGCCATTGGGCCCGGCTTCCTGACCCAGACGTCCAAGTTCACCGCTCAGTTCGGCACCGCGCTCTCTCTGGTCATCGTGCTGGCCATCATCATGGACATCACTGCCCAGATGAACATCTGGTCCGTGGTCTCCGTCTCCGGGATGCGCGCCCAGGATGTGGCCAATAAGCTGCTGCCCGGATTGGGCGTCGTCATCGCCATTCTGGTGGCCATCGGCGGCCTGGCCTTCAACGTGGGCAACGTGGGCGGCGTGGCCCTGGGCTTCAACGCCATGTTCGGATTGAACGAAAAGATCGGCGCCGTCGTCGCCGGCTGTCTGGGCATCATCATCTTTGTGAACAAGAACGCCAAGACCATCATGGACAAGGTGGCCACCGTCCTGGCCGCTGTGATCCTGCTCACGGTGGCGACTGTGGCGGTCATCTCCAAGCCCCCGGTGGGTGAGGCTGTCTCCAGCCTGGCCCAGCTGGGCAACCTGGGCAACAAGGATCTGCTGCTGGCCCTGACCACCCTGCTGGGCGGCTCCTGCGGCGGCTACATCGCCTTCTCCGGCGCGCACCGCCTGCTGGACGCCGGCATCTCCGGCCCCGAGAATATCAGCCATGTGCGCAGGAGCGTCCTGCAGGGCTGCGGCACCTCCGGCCTGGTCCGTATCCTGCTGTTCCTGGCAGTGCTGGGCACCTGTGCCATGGCCTCCGGCAACGCCGCCACCATCATCGCCGCCGGAAACCCCGCCGCCGAGGCCTTCCGCCTGGCCGCCGGAAACATCGGCTACCGCCTGTTCGGCCTGTGCCTGTTCTCCGCCGGGGTCTCCTCCGTGGTAGGCGCCGCCTACACCTCCGTGTCCTTCCTCAAGACCCTGCACCCCTTTATCGCCAAGTATGAGCGTCAGTTTGTCATCGGCTTCATCACCTTCTCCACCGTGATGATGGTGGTCCTGGGCAACGCTGCCGCGCTGCTCATCATCGCCGGCGCGTTCAACGGCCTGATCCTCCCCGTGACCCTAGGCGTGATGCTCATTGCCGGCCACAACAAGCGCATCGTGGGCGAGAGCTATCACCACCCCCTGTGGATGACCGTTCTCGGCGCCGTGGTGACCCTGGTCGCCCTCTACGCTGGGATCAAGGCCGTCCCCGGCATTATGCAGCTCTTCCAGTAAAATGAAAGCCGAATGGCCCGGCCGACCTGGATCCCAGGCCGCCGGGCCGTTCAGAAAGGAGCCAGCCATGGCTGACGTCAGATTCCTGCTGACGGGCGATACCTCGGTGTGCGTGGAATTCGGCAATGAGATCAGCGAGGCCATCAACGCCAAGATCCGCGCCTATAACATCGCCCTTCAGAACAGCAAGATCCCCGGCATCGTAGAGACAGTGCCCACCTACCGCTCTCTGATGATCCACTATGACCCGGAGGTCATCCTCTGCGCGCCCCTGATGGAGGAACTGAGGGGCCTGCTGGGCAAGCTGGATCAGATCCGGATCCCGCCCAGCGAGGTGATTGAGATCCCCGTCCTCTACGGTGGGGAGGAGATGGGGCCCGACCTGGCCTTCGTTGCCGAGCACGCGGGCAAGACGCAGGAGGAGGTCATTCAGATCCACACCTCCACCGAGTACCTCATCTATATGCTGGGCTTCACCCCCGGCTTCACCTATCTGGGCGGCATGGACGAGGCCATCGCCACCCCCCGCCTGAAGACCCCGCGGGTGAAGATCCCCGCCGGCTCCGTGGGCATCGCCGGCAGTCAGACCGGCGTCTATCCCATCGACTCGCCCGGCGGCTGGCAGCTGATCGGCCGCACTCCGGTGCGGATGTATGACGCCGGCCGCGCCAAGCCCATCCTGCCTGAGGCCGGACAGTACATCAAATTCTGCGCCATCGACCGGGCGGAATTTGACCGCATCGCCGCCCAGGAGGCCGCCGGCGGATATACCTGCCGCCGCTGCCCCAGAAAGGAGGCGGAACAATGAGCATCACTGTTTTGAACCCCGGCCTGCTCACCACGGTCCAGGATCTGGGGCGCATCGGCTATCAGCAGTTCGGCGTCTCTGTGTCCGGCGTTATGGATCCCCGCTCCGCCGGGATCGCCAATATCCTGGCGGGCAACCCCCAGGGGGAGGCGGTCCTGGAGTGTACCATGATGGGGCCTCAGCTCCAATTCGACCGGGCAAACTGCATCGCCATCGCCGGAGGCGACCTGGGCCCCACTCTGGACGGAAAACCCATCCCCAGCTATCAGGCCGTGTCCGTCAAGGCCGGCCAGGTCCTGCGCTTCACCGCCCCCAAGACCGGGTGCCGGGCCTTTCTCGCCTTCGCCGGCGGCCTGGACATCCCGGAGACCATGGGCAGCCGCTCCACCTACATGAAGGCTAAGATCGGCGGCTTTCAGGGCCGCAAGCTGGAGAAGGGCGACCAGATCGGCTTCCGCGCCCCTGTGGAGCGCCTGAAGAACATGGGGCAGCGCCGCCTCACCCCTGAGTTCAAGCCCCAGCCCATCTACCCCCTGCGGGTGGTGATGGGTCCCCAGGACGAGGCCTTCTCCGACGAGGGCATCCGCACCTTCCTGTCCGGGACCTATACCGTCACCAAGGAATTTGACCGCATGGGCTGCCGCCTGGAGGGCGAGGTCATTGCCCACAGAGAGAGCGGCGACATCATCTCGGACGGCATAGCCTTCGGCGCCATCCAGGTCCCGTCCGCTGGTCAGCCCATCATCATGCTGGCCGACCGGCAGACCACCGGCGGGTATACGAAGATCGCCAACGTGATCACGGCGGATTTCCGCTATCTGGCCCAGCTCAAGGCGGGCGACAAGGTCCGGTTCGTCAAGGTGTCCGTGGAATTTGCCCAGTACACACTGCTGGCCCAGCGGGCAGCCCTGAGAGCGCTGGAGGCCATCAATTCATAAACGGTCAGGAGGAATATCAGTATGGCATTTGACATTACCCCCTATATCGACAAAAAGCCTGCGGAGGTCCGCCAGCTGATCCGGGAGGGCAGGATCGACTTTCCCACCGCCGGGATGTGCCGGGGCTATGCCCAGGCCAATCTGGTCATCCTGCCCCCTGAGTACGCCGCCGACTTCGAGGAGTATGCCAGGAGGAACCCCTTTCCCTGCCCCATTCTGGAGATCATCCGGGGGGAGCAGCCCCTGACCCACGATATGGGCGAGGGGGGCAGCATCTGCTCGGACATCCCCCGGTACCGCGTGTATGAGCACGGTGTGTTCACCAAGGAGCTGACCGACGCCTCGGAATACTGGAAGGAGGGCTATGTGGGCTTTCTCATCGGCTGCTCCTTCTCCTTTGAGGAGGCGCTGATGCGGGAGGGCATCGAGGTCCGATACATCGCCCAGGGCCGCAACGTCCCCATGTACAAGACCAATATCCAGACCGTCAAGGCCGGGCCCTTTGAAGGCCCCATGGTGTGCTCCATGCGCCCCATGACCCCGGAGAACGCTCAAAAGGCCTATGACATCACAGTCAAGATGCCCAACGTCCACGGCGCACCCGTCCACATGGGTGACCCGGCCCAGGTGGGGGTAGCCGATGTGATGAAGCCCGACTATGGTGAGGCGGTGGACATCTATGAGGGGGAGATCCCCGTGTTCTGGCCCTGCGGCGTCACGCCCCAGGCCGCCATTGAGAACGCCAAGCCCCCCATCGTCATCACCCACGCCCCCGGACATATGTTCATCACCGACGTGCTGAACACAGAGCTGAATGAGTTCCTGGAGCGGAAAAAAAGCGGTGCTGACCAATGAGCCATGATGCTCCACACATTCCGCAAATTTGAAATTCCGGTTGACGTGTTTGGCAAGCAGCGCTATACTGAAACAGATGTAAGGTCCCCTCTGCGGTGCTGCCCGCAAAGGGGACCTTTCCCATACGCCGGACGGGCGTGGGGATCTGGAGCGGACCATGACCGGAAGGCGCTTTGCCCGCTGTGTAAGGAGAACCAACTATGATTCGAGAGATCTGTAAAGATGAGGCCTTTCTGGCGCAGAAGGCGGAGCCGGCCACGCCGGACGATCTGACCACCGCCGCCGACCTGCTGGAGACGCTGGCGTATCACAAGGCGGGCTGTGTGGGCATGGCGGCCAACATGATCGGTGTGAACAAGCGGATCATCGCCTTTGACAACGAGGGGACCTATATGGTCATGTTCAACCCGGAGATTGTCAAGCGGTCCGGCCCCTACGATGCGGAGGAGGGCTGCCTCTCCCTCTCCGGGATCCGCCCGGCCCGGCGGTGGACGTCCATCAAGGTGCGCTGGCAGAACGAGAAGTTCCAGGAGCGGCTGAAAACCTTCACCGGCTGGACGGCCCAGATCATCCAGCATGAGATCGACCACTGTGAAGGCATCATCATCTGAGGAGGAGACGCGATGAAGCTTGCCATTCTATCCGACACCCACGGCCTCCTGCGGCCTGAGGTGATGGAGCGCCTGAAGGACGCCGGCGCCATTCTCCACGGCGGGGACATCAACCGGCAGAGTATTCTGGATCAGCTGGAGGAATACGCCCCCCTCTATGTCGTCCGGGGCAACAATGACAAGGAGTGGGCGGAGCAGCTTCCCCACGACCGCACAGTGACTCTGGAGGGCGTCACCTTCTTCCTGGTCCACAACAGGAAGGAGGTCCCGGCGGAGCTTTCCGGTGTGGACGTGGTGGTGTTCGGCCACTCCCACCGGTATGTGCAGGAGGAGCGGGACGGCGTCCTCTGGCTCAATCCCGGCTCCTGCGGCCCCCGGCGGTTCCATCAGGAGATCACCATGATGCTGGCGGAGGTCTCCAATGGGCAGATTTTTGTGGAAAAGGTCGCCATCCCCCACGGGACAGCGGATCATGGCGGGGCATGAACCCGCAGGAGGGGAAGAGATGGACTTCAAGACAGAACACCTTCTCATCGGCGGCGTCCCCGCGGTGTTATATGGGTCCCAAGCGGCGCAGGGATACTTATTTCTCCACGGCCAGATGGGCTGCAAGGAGGAGGCGGAGGCGTTCGCCCAGGTGGTCTGCCCTAAAGGGCGGCAGGTGCTGTCCATTGACCTGCCCGGCCATGGGGCGCGCCGGGGCCAGGGTGGGGAACTGCTCCCCTGGACCGCAGTGCCGGAGATCCAGACGGCGCTGGACTGGGCCGCCCGCCGCTGGGATTCAGTCTCTCTGCGGGCCAACAGCATCGGGGCCTACCTCGCCATGCTGGCCTGGGAGGACCCGGCCCGCGCGCTCCTGGTCTCACCCGTCCTGGACATGGAGGGACTGATCCTGACTATGATGGGCTGGGCTGGCGTGACGGAGGAGAAACTTCGGGCACAGGGCGAGATCCCCACTTCTTTCGGCCAGACCCTGTCCTGGGACTACCTGGTCTGGGTGCGGGAGCACCCGGCCCACACATGGCGCTGTCCCACCCGCATCCTCTATGGGAGTGGGGACAGCATGACGCCCCGCCGGACCGCAGAGGCATACGCCCGGAGGCACAATGCAGAGCTCACTGTGACAGAGGGCGGGGAGCACTGGTTCCACACCCCGGAACAGCTTGCCGCCCTGCGGAAATGGGAGGAGAGAGAGCCATGAATACCGAGGAATGCTTGATCTGCGGCGCACCGCTGGAGTACCTGACCCGGGATGAGGACATGGAGTGCGCCATCTGCCACAGGTGGGAGCCCAGCAAGACCCGCTGCGCTCAGGGCCACTATGTATGCAGTGACTGCCATACGCAAGGGATGGACAGCATCTTCGGGCTGTGTCTCGCTGAAACTTCCGCCGACCCGGTGGCCATCGTCCGCCGGATGATGGAACTGCCCTTCTGCCACACCCACGGCCCGGAGCACCATGTGATGGTGGGGGCGGCGCTGCTCACCGCCTACCGCAACGCCGGGGGCCGGCTGGAACTGGAGCGGGCCCTTCAGGAGATGTACCGCCGCGGAAAAGAGGTCCCGGGCGGGGCCTGTGGCTTCTGGGGGGCCTGCGGGGCGGGGATCAGTGCAGGTCAGTTTCTGGCCATCGCCACAGAGTCTACCCCACTGGCCCAGGAGCCGTGGGGGCTGAGCAATCAGATGACCGCCCGGGCCCTGGACAGCATCGGCAAAGTGGGCGGCCCCCGGTGCTGCAAGCGGGATTCCTGGCTGGCCATTCTGGCCGCCGTGGACTTCGTCCGGGAGCGGCTCGGGGTGGAGATGGCGCGGACCGTTCCTGTCTGTCCTTACAGCAGGCACAACAGCCAGTGCATTGGGAGCCGCTGCCCCTTCTCAGCGGTGAATCGCAAAAAGCCCACCGTGGCCTTCCTCTGCGTCCATAACTCCTGCCGCAGCCAGATGGCGGAGGCTCTGGGCAGACGACTGGCCGGCGAGGTGTTCCGCAGCGTCTCCGCCGGAACTCAGCCCAGCGGCCGGATCAACCCAGATGCGGTGCGTTTGATGAAGCAGGTCTATGGCATCGACATGGAGGAGGACCAGTACAGCAAACCCCTCTCCCAGCTGCCTGCGGTGGATCTTGTGGTCACTATGGGCTGTCAGGTCCAGTGCCCAGCCATGCCCTGTTCCAACCGTGAGGACTGGGGCCTGGAGGATCCCAGCGGTCAAGAGGACCGCGCTTTTCTCTCCGTCATGGCCCAGATCGAAGAAAAGGTGCTGGACCTGAAACGGCGCATCCAGGCAGATCGGCAAATGCTTTGATCCCACGCAGTCCTTCCCATCCGATTGCGGGGGCTGCTGGCCGATCTCTGGCCCCATATCCGAGCTTAGGCCCCGGTCCACTTTCAGCGGTCCGGGGCCTGTTTTGAATTTTGCTCCGGCTTCAAAATTTTCTCTTGACAGACACCTGGGTTTGTGGTATTCTAAGTAAGCACTTGAGAGACTGGAGCCACACCAGATGCCGGAGTGGCGGAATTGGCAGACGCCCGGGACTTAAAATCCCGTGGGAGGAATCCCGTGCCGGTTCGACCCCGGTCTCCGGCACCATATCGCGGGGTAGAGCAGCTTGGTAGCTCGTCGGGCTCATAACCCGGAGGTCGGTGGTTCAAATCCATCCCCCGCAACCATAAGAAACCCTGTAGCCGCAACGGTTACAGGGTTTTCTTTTTATTTCCAGATGGTAGCCCGAGCGGGCGTTTGGCGCACATTTGGCGCACAGTGTCACCCGCTGGCCTTTTTCTGTGCAGGTCTGAGCATCACGTCGGCAAGGCACTCGCTGGCCTGCTCGTCTGCCTGCCGGATGATGTGGGAATAGATGTCGGTGGTGGTGCTCACCTTCGCGTGGCCCAGGCGCTTGGAGACGGCCACCACGTCCTTCCCCTCGCTGATCAGGATGGAAGCCATTGTGTGCCGGAACGCATGGGGGTTGATGTGGGGAAGGTTGTGCCGCATGGAGAACTTGCGTAGCCACGCCGTTATGCTGTCGGGAATCATTGGATTCCCGTTGTCCTTCACAAACAGGAAATCGGTATCGTGCCAGCGGTCGCCGTTCTTTAGGCGCTGCTCCAGATACCAGCCGCGATACTGCTTCAATAGGTTCATGGTCTCGGCTGGCAGTTTGATAAAGCGGACGGTGCTTGTTTTGGTGGTGTCCTCATATATGCCCCGCTTGGGAGAGTACAACAGATTGGTGTCAATGCGGATCTGGCTGTTGGCGAAGTCTACCCGGCTCCACCGCAGTCCCATCACTTCACCCCGGCGGCATCCGGTTATCAGCAGAAGATGGGTGATTACCTTCCACTTCAAGGGCTCACACTCTAGGGCCTCCCGGATGCGGATAACATCCTCCACCTGGAAGTAATTCACTTCCTTTGCTGTGGTCTTTGGCGGCGTGGCCTTTGCCGCTGCATTGTATGGCACCAGCATTTCCCGTTCCGCCTGGGACAGTATAGTGCGGATCAGCCGGTGGTGCTCCAGGATTGTCTTGCTGGACAGGCTGGAGCTTTCTTTTTCCACCTGGAACAGCTTGCCCACATCCTGCCCCAACACTCGGGCGATTGCCTGAGCGGTGGGCAGTTCAATCCGCTTTCCCTGACAGGCCGCCGTGATGGTGGTGGCGGCTACCCCTGCCGCTTCTGCGGCCTTTGCCCGGCTCAACCCCTGCTTTTTGAGCATAGCCGAGAGGTCAACAACCGTGTGGGCCTTGTCAGCTCTGCGGCTTACCCCTTCTTCCCCCAGGGCTTTATAAAAGGCGTTGAGGTGCTGCGGGCGAAGATCTACCAGCTTTATATGGCCGATTGCCGGTATAATGCGCTCCATCAACTCCCCATACCGTTCCAGGGTGCGGTATTTATCCCCGGCCCGCTCCTTCAGCTCCAACACATACTTTGCATACTCGGCAAAGGTCTGGCGGTTGTCTGCCTGGAAACCCAACTCGATTTCCCGCTCGAACTCAAACGCTACCCGCTGCACTTCCTTCTCCATTTGCCGCTCTGTCATGGGGCGCTCTGGTGTCCAGGTCTTATAATGCCGGATCTGCTTTCCGGCCATATCACGGCCCTTTGCGACGGTAATCTTGAAGCTGACTCCGGTCTTGCCGTCTAACCTCTTGATATTTGCCATAGAATCCTCCTTGTCCACCCGCGCCCGGTATGGTACAATAGGGGCGCGGTTTTGATTCTTCTGTTGGGTCTGAATCGCTCTTGCCGCCTTTGGTGTTCGCAGCACCGGGGGCGGCTTTTTCATGTTCCGCCCTCTGTTGCCTTGCCAGGAGCGGCGTTGTCCCGCTCCATAGTCTCGTCTATGGCCCGGTTAATAAAGCCCGTGGTGCTCTCTCCCTGGGCCTCTGCGTGGGCTTGGACAGCGCTTCGCCGCTCCGGGGTCATTCTGACCTTGACCTCGACAAAACTTGCCATGTACTTCTTCTGCGCCCGCTTTTGGGCCTCTGTCTTTTCTCCCATGTTGACCTCCTTTCCGGGGAGCCCCCAAAATTGGGGGCTCCTCCTCCATCATGCCAGTATTATACCGCAAAAATCAATCTACGACTATATATGAGTTGCACAAATATCTAAGACTATATTTAGCTATTATGCAAATTGATAACTAGTCGTAGATATGCTATAATTCATACTGTCAAGAGGGACAGGGCCCCGGGAGCCCGCCACGCCGTTGAAATAAACGAAACCGCCGCAGTACCGGGGCCCACACCTCAGACACGAACCTTGACAACCGAATATCCGACACCGTATAATCAGGACAAGGGGTGATAAAGATGGTAGACAAGGAGCTGCTGGAGGCCATCGGCCAGATGATGGATGCTAAACTAGCCCAGCAACGGAAAGAAATCATGCAGGATGTGAAGGCCCTGCTTGACACGGATGTTCAAACTAGGTTCAATCTGCTGGCGGAAGATCTCGACATTTTGAAGGAGAAATTACCGGGGGCAGAAGATCTGGATGCAATGCAAGAACAGCTTGACCTACACTATGCCATGCTCAAAAAGCACACCCGTGAAATATCTGACTTAAAGAAAGCCAACTAAACAGTACATGCCAGACGGTGCCGGATATTCGGTGCCGTCTGTTTTATTTTGCAAGGAGGTAAACACCATGAGCACAAACGAACTGGAAATGAAGATCCGGGAGCTGCGCCAGCTCCAGCAGTTGATTGAGGAGGCCCAGGCAGAGGCCGAGGGCATCCGGGATGTTATCAAGGCCCACATGGGCGAGCGGGAGGAGTTGCGGGCCGGGGAGTATAAAATCACCTGGAAGCCCGTCACATCCTCCAGGCTGGACGCCGCGGCCCTGAGAGCGGCCTTGCCGGAGGTGGCGGCCCGCTTCACTCGCACCAGCACCGC
>ERZ1106915.1187-NODE-1187-length-24903-cov-3.383492_pt1 | contig 24903 bp, 31 predicted proteins | sample MGYA00403653_ERZ1106915 | MGnify/ENA primary metagenome ERZ1106915 (study PRJEB35170, sample SAMEA104062404) | human gut metagenome | biome: human gut; feature: human-associated habitat; material: faeces | place: Denmark | collected 2012-06-06 ... | reverse complement strand
TTCCGCCGTTATAGTGCTTGTCCACCGCATTCACATCGGGCGCGGTGAACACCTCGCACTTGCCGCTTGTCACCTTCAGGAATTTCATGTCGCTTTCCTCCTGTATATCTCGTTTCCACGGGCGACCGCCGCCGTCCAGTACCTGCACATCCGTCCCCAGCCACAGCGCAGACCACACATCTACCTGTTGCGGCGTGCAGTATGTGCCCTGTGCGTTGCGCACCTGGTATGCGATACTACGCCCCCGGCTCACCTCAAGGTGCAGATGCGCCCCGAAGCGCCCAGGCCTGCCGCCGCCAAAACCGCCCTCGTCGCCTATCTTCTCGCCTTGGTGCAGCACCTGCCCGGCGCGAACGTCCAGCACGTTGTCATGCATCAGCGTCACGGTCATATAGTCCACGGTTCCATCGGCAAACTCCACGGGCTCCAGACTTTCAAAATAGGTCTCGTGGCTGGAATCCGTGCGCACACGCGCTACGCGCCCGGTAAAAGGCGCATAGACTGCATCGCAACCGGTGTCCTTTCCGCCGAAGTCCATCGCCTTACTGCCTGCGTGGCTTCCTACATTGGGGCCTTGAGTTACACGTAGGAACTCCATTGGGAATCTTGCTCGTTCCATATACTTGTCCTCCTTTACAGTCCCAGCTTGTGGAGCTGCTCTTCAATGTAGGTGCGCTTTCCGACTTTAAAGACGATCTGTTCCTCGTACGCAGCCGGTGTATCAGGCGTTTCGGGCTGAGTCATGACGCTTGTGATCCCACAGGACAGCTTCAGGACATAACCGTCGAAGTAGTTGACGATCGGATCGAAATGATCGAACTCCTGTTCACCAGTAGGAAGCATTTTGCTTTCTTCATTTTCAGCAAGAACGTCTTTGTAGACCGCTATGCCTTCTGTGTTGGTCATGACGATCTCGGCAAGATTCTCTTCGGTCAGAAGCGCATTTAGCTCATCCAGACCGATTGCGTCACTCAGACAATTGACCGTGAGCGTACGGCGGCTTGAGCCATTGTAATATTCTTCGGTTTCGAGAGAGTTGAGGTATTCAAACTCTTTTGTACCGACTTTGATCTTCAGCATGTAGAAACCTCCTTAGAATTGTTAGGATGTACAGGTAACGGTTCGGATCGTAAACCCATATGGAGATGTGGCATCATAGGCGTTCAGGACAAGCACAACATAGAAACTCCCTGAGATTCCCGACGTGTCTATGGTGTTTGTAATCGGGCCCCATGTGAACGAACCTGGACCGCCCACATTTGGAGCGCGATTCCACCATTTTGAGTAATTCTTATACGCAAAAGAGTCTGGAAGTTGGTTTTGAGGATCACTCGGGATGAACGTCGAGAGGGCAAGTCCAAAATGCTCGATGCCCCACCAAGCAGCGTTATGGTCCGGGCATGTAACCGTACTCGTTCCGCCATAGGTCATGCTTATGCTTTTCAGAGCTGTCACATTGACAGCTTTATTTGTGTGAATATAAATCCGACGATTGGAATTTCCGGTGTTACCAATGTAAAGATCCAGGTAATCAGCACCAATAATGCCGTTGGCGGACCCACTTAGAACCCATTTCTTAACGGACCATCCGCCGGTGATCTCGGCGTTGTCACCCCAATTGAACAAATAGTCCGGCGCATCCTTATAGACCAGACGGCTCGTAGTTCCGTCGTTGTCATAGACCTCTTTGATCTGTGAACTTGTCGTGCCATTGTTGTCGTACAGTTTCCTGATTTCGCGACTGGTAGACCCATCAAAATCATAGATTGGCATACGATCACTTCCTCACCATGATAATGAAATTGGTATACTGCAACTGGCTCGCGCTATTTTGAACGCTGATGTTACGAATATAGGCACCAGCAATATTCTCCGTTTTAGCCGCGACGGTTCCGGTAAATGTTCCGCCAGCTTTCGGCATAGCTGCTCTTGCAATACCGTCTACCGTTGAGACCCTGGCGTTCACTTGATTCACCGCACTCGGAGTTGCAGCGATACCCTGACCGGCGTTCGATCCGCTTGCCGTGGCGTCCGAAAGCTTCACATGTCCGAACTGGCTACCAGAGCCGAGACCGTAAGTAGACTTATCTGAAGAATGGGAAATCGGAGCCTTTTCTGCGATGGCTTGACCCTGCTCATTGAGCGTGTCTTCGACAAAGTCAATACGAGACTCGACCACTTTGTCCGCGCTTTTGAATGCGGCTTCCAGTTCACCGCCGGTCATGACGATGAGAGGCCCGGCGGCGTTATCGAAGTCAACAGGGTCCGTGGCGTACACTTCTGGCGCGGCGAGCTGGTAGGCTACCTGAACGGGTGTGCCTGCTGTTTTTTGGGCGGCGAGGTAAGTTCTCGCGGTCTCCAGACTGTTCCATTTTGAGGTGTGTATTATGATTCGGTTGTATTTTGGTTGACCGAATACAGTATTCTCCGGCAGCGGGGACGCCCCAACCGGAACCATGGCAAAATGGCTGCTCATGCAAGTGCCATATACATTTGGCGCTGTTGTGCTACCCGCCGACATTACCCCGTTAATCGCCAAATTCTCATATTCAGGAAAATGTTCTAAATTACTCTCCGTCCCATCCAGCTCCACAAAGCCTATTTGGTACTCCGTCAGACATATGTCCAGACCGTTTGTGCCGTCGTAAGTTGTGCTCTGGTAATAGACAATAAGCGGGTTATCGGTAAGCCACGCCTTAATCGCTTCTTCCGTCTTACAGCCGTGAACACGGAACTGGATATTGTTTTGCGAATATTGATCGTTTTGAATGCTAACGCCTTCCACATCCTGCTCATATGTCTCCGATGATTTCTTTTGCGGGAGACGATTGCACAAGAGTTTTCCCAGGGAAGTGGACAGCGTCGGAGGCAAGTCGGTTACTTTGATATTAAATCTTCTTGATGTTCCGACAATACTCGGCTCACCAGATGGTACAATCGCGCTGTTCTGGTCTATAACAATCCTCTTATCATAGACGCTCTTCACCCTCGTCCGGCACACGTCCCTCACGTCGCCAACCTCATGCAGAGCACGGGGGATGGGGAGAGGCGTCACGCTGCCGCGATAGGGTTCGTAGGGCATGGCTGTGTTGCCGAGATTGAGCATGGGGTAAATAGTCAGATTAGGGGTATCTCCGATCTGGACTTGCAGTGTAGCATAAAGGATATTCTCCTCTTTCTGCTTAGTGAGAGTTCCAGATATCCCTTGTCCTCTATCAACAAGCACATTGCGCACAAACGCTCCGCTGGGTGTTTTTTCGTTGATAACAACTTTCACCAACTGCGACGCGCCAGATAGATACACCACTTGATTGGGTGAGATTGGAACGAGATTGTCCGCATAATTATAAGTCGCTATATTGCCAGCGCAAGTACCAGACACAGAAACGCTGCCGTCGGGATTAGGCGTAAAGGTCACGCCGTAGATCGTTTGTGTTTTCGTCGCTTTCGGCAGCAGGTTCTTTCCGCCCACAAATACGCTATCTACCCCCGTGAGCGCCACGGGAGCCTCTGTTGTGCCGCCCTGTGCGTTTTCACCGTAGACGGTGAGGGTGTCGATGCGATTCGCGCCAGCAGCCTCGATGGAGATAGGATCGCCTTTCAGTTTGAAAGAATCTCCTACGGCGGCCGCATTCAGGTTGTCCACCTGCAACTGCAGCGCCGTGGCAGGATCTTCGCCGAGCTTCCCTTTCAGGTCGTCGAACCAGGCGTCAAACTCGGAGGACTGCTGAACAATTTGCGCATCCAGGGTGGCGGTAAGTTCAGTCAGAATCTGCTGCGCCTGCGCCTGCAGCTGTGCAGTGGGAATACCCGTGATCCCGTCACGCATGATGCCGCAGACGTTCTCATCCATGCGCAGGTCCGTAGTGTCAGCCTGCAGGATCTTCACCGCGCCGGGCTGTACAAGGATAGACGCCACATAGATCTCATCAGCATGTGTGTCCCGCACGGGTGCGGTGAATGTGGGTGCATTGGAAAACGCCCCCTTGCGCAGGAGTGTCTGCGGGGCGTTGTTGTCCTTATCCAGACGAAGGACGACAACGTCGATGCGTGACAGCGTACCGTCTGCAGGGTCCAGTATAAAGGTTTCCGGTTCTTCCATCCATATGACTGTGCCCCAGTGCGCATTACGCCGGAGCCAGCCGTAGCCGGGCTGCAAAGTGACAGACATCCCGGTCCCAGACGCTGTCACGGCGAAGTTGTCGCCGCTGGAAAGTACGCCGCGCGTGCGGGTCGCAAACCACGCGCCCAGCGCCGACGCATCGTACTCTGTATTGTCGAGGGGAAAGCATTGTAACATCGTTAGACCTCCTGTAAAATAGAGATGTCCCCGAGCTGCAGTACAACGCTGCGGCCCGACGCCTCATAGATCGTCCGCACGCCCGTGAGCCGCGCGGACATGCGCAGGCCGTAGCGTGTGAGTTTCAGGGGGAGGATATCCCCGAGAAAATAGTCTGTGCCGTAGTACATGAGACCCTGCCCGGCGTCTGCCGTGACCTCCAGCTTCTTTATCTTCTCCGCAAGTTTTTCAAGGCCACGCACCCGGAGCAGCGCCTCATACTCAGCATCCGTGTAGGTGTGTTTGGTATAGGTGTACTCAGGGTTCCCGTCCTCATCCACTTCTCCGGTCGGCGTGGCGACTTGATACGAGGTGGAAATGTCCTTTGCATCCACCCATAACTCCCGGCGGTCATCGCCGGCCCAGCTGCCCAGGGCTACGGTCACGACCTTGCGATCCGCGCCCTGGTCCTGCCCGCCGACCACCGCCACGTTCTTCCAGCCGGCGTCCGAATCCACGATGCGGATGTCAGTGAGATTCCCGATGTCGTCGCCAAGATATCCGACAAAGGCGTCAGAGCCCTCGCTGCCCCGATCTGTGCCCTGGTATACGCTGAACGTTTCCACGCAGGCGGCAGGGTCAAAGGTCTCGCGGAATCCCAAACCATGAGCTGCCGCCAATTCCTCCAGAGATTCCAGCACGCTGCCCCAGGACATCTGGCTGTCGGTGGCGGGTGTGAGCCCCATCGGTTTGGCCGAAGCGCCCGGCAGCCCTCGCCGGTTATCGTTTACAAGCTTGTACATAGCTGTTTCAACGTTCTTTACAAGCGTTGTCCACATGGCCACGCGCCCCGCCCAGCGGTTTGTGGAAAGTGGCGCCCGCACAGTCATGGTGGCTTTTTCACCCGTGTCAGATATCTCGATCTGGGCGATCACGGCGCTTTCAGGCTGGTCTGTGCACCAGAGCCTGCGTCCACGCCGGAGCAGGTCCAGATTCTTGTCTGTGGCCGCACACACGAGCTTGACTTCGCCCGCCCCGGCATACAGGGACAGCCATTGCAGAGAATCGATGTCCTCCACTACGCCCTGGCGCAGGAGGCCTTCGTCGTACACATACAGGCTATACACCAGCCCTCACCCCCCTGGGCGCCAAAACACTGACGCGCAGCCCTTCCCGGTTGTCCGCCGCATCGCAGCGGAATATGTTGACGCCGGGCTGCAGCTGCATATTCATATCGCTGTCCGGCGACAGGTAGCGGAACCCATTTTCCTCCACACCGTCCGCATGGCGGTAGACCACACGTTTGCTGCCGTAAACGGTGGAAACGGTAAAGCTTTCTCCCGCCTGCAGAGTCTTTGTGATGCGCAGCACGGAGCCGGTCTCCACCAGCAGCACCTCGGGGGCCTGCACCTGGGCCGTGGCCTTCAGCTCGACCGTGAGGTCGATGGCGACGTCGCCATCGTTGAGCACGCGCTTGAAAGCGCTCTCCTCATACTTCGAGATGTACCATTTCCCGCCGGTGAAAAATGGGAATTTGAACAATGCCTTGATGCCGGCGAGAAGCGTGTTGGCGTCATCCGCCGTCCGCCAGTAGGGATAGGGACAGTGCAGGATGAACTGAAACTGTTGTATCTCAGCGGTCTCCTCCATGACAGGCGTGCGTTTCGGCGTACCTTCCAGATACCAGATCTCGCCGTCCTCGTGAATGAAAAAACGTGCCGGGACCATTGGACTAACGCAGGACAGCAGCGTCCGCCTGTTTTCTTTCAGGTTTCCAAACAATACGCCCGTGACCGTGAGGTCCCTGGGCCGTACCGACTGGGATGAGCGGGTGGAACCGATCTGGTTTACGCCCTGCGTCTCGGAAATATTGATCTCGTTGGAGGAAAGACCGTCGATGCCCGTGATCCAGAAATCACTGTCTTCGCTGAAGGAAACAGTGTTATTCGCCGTGACATATTCAAAGGTGAGCATTTACGGAAGCCTCCATTCATCTCTTTCCATCGCTGCCATGGCTTCGGTGCTCATCTCAGCCGGGCTGAGCGCGTCGTGGCTGTAAATATTCTGTACAAAGGTCCTGCTGGACGCGCCGCCAATATTGGTGACGGACATGCCGGACGCTGCCGCACCGGCCGTGGCAAGCTGCAGGTTGTTCAGCATGACGCCCTGGCGGAGCATGGCTACAGCCTGAGACGCCTTTGCGCCGAACGACAGGATGCCGCCGGCCGCCTCAATGGCAGCCTGGACGGAGTGCTTCATCTGGCCCACGAGCCCGCCTTCGCCCTTCTTGACGCCCTTTGTCCAGCCTTTCATGGTCATAAGGCCGATCATGTTCTCAAACAGATGGGACGGAGACCGGATGTCCAGCTTCCGTTTTGCGGCATTGTAGGCAGCGGCCGCAGCGTCAGCCATGGCGCTCACAAGCCCGGACGTCCCGGCATTGATACCGGAAATGATACCGTTGATCATCTGCTGGCCGATGGACGGAAAATTCGATGCTTTGACCTGGTTCTCCGCAGCTGTCTTTGTGTCCTTGATGAGCTGCAGGGTGGCATCCTCCAGCGCCTGGTTCTTATCCACGCCCGCCGCGATGTCGTCCACCATATCCGAGCCGGAGTTCGTGACCTCCGGCAGCCCCAGCTCCGTCATAAGGGCTTTTGTGGCAGCCTCGGACCCATTGGCAAAAACCTCGCTCAACTCACTGAGCTGCGTATCGGAAGCCCTGACCAGCTCCGCCACGGTAGCGGCGGATTCGGGGCCGGCGTCGCGCAGCTGCTGGAGCAGGCCCTGGTCAAGCCCGCGCTCCGCAAGCGTGACCAGATTTTCGGACCATTGCTGCAGGGCTTCCTGATTGTGCTGCAGGTTGGCGATCATCTGGGAAACGCTGATCTCGCTCTTTGTCTCGATCCGATCGAACATATTGGTGGCAGCGTCCGTGTAGGACTGGAGCGCGTTGGCGCGCCGCTCCATCTCTTCCTCCTGGGCAGCGGCCACGGCCTCGGCATTGTCGATGATGCTCTGAGCAGCAGCCGTATCGGTCTGGGCGATCTGCGTCTCCACCTCGATGATGCGGTTGCCGATGTCCTCTTCCTGCAGCATATATGCTTCACGGGTAGCATTGAGCTGTTCCATGAGCTCGTTGTACTCACTCTGCTTGAGCGCCTTATCTGCCAGCTGGGCATCCAGCTCTGCCTGTTTTTCATCCAGCTCCTGCACTTTCTGCTTGAGTGTGGCCTCTTCCTGGTATAGCTCATTCTGGCGTTCTATGAGGGCGTTGCTTTCCTCAACGGCCATCTTGGCGTCGATGTACTTGTTCATCTGGTCTGTGTTGAGGTTGAGATAGTCGCCCTCTTCACTGTAGGAAAGGTTCAGCCCGTCATATTCCGCATTGAGCTGCTCCACATAGGACTTCAGCAGGGCCTTATCGGCAGCGGATTTGTTTTCTTTTTTCGACAGCTCCATGATCTGCGCAGCCAGTTTTTTGGATGCATCCGCTTCAGCCTTGAGGGACTTTACATTGTCCTGGTGGCTTTTGGCGCTGGAATCGGTAGACTGCTGCAGATTTTCCTGTGCGCTGGCCAGCTCCTCCACAGCTTCCGACTGCTGCTTGAACGCCTCGGTGTCCCTAGTCAGCCATTTGATGAGGGCGGCGATGCCCGTGACGAGCAGGGCCGCGGCGGCGATCACGAGCCCCACGGGCCCAAGCAGCGCCTTGATGGCCACGCTCAGCGCCGTAGTCGCGGCCGTGAGCAGGGTAGATGCAACCGTGGAGAGGGACAGCCCGGCGGACATGCCGCCGAGTGCAAAGGTCTTCGCGGTGATGACGCCGGTGCTGGCCATCTCCGCCACGATCTGCTCTTCCGTGGCGGTTTTACCCAATTTCGCTATGGCAGCCGCCCGCGCTTCCGCCAGCGCTTTCTTATCCAGCGTAGGTATGAGCAGTTTGTTCGCCATATCCGCAGCTGTGGCAGCTGCCGCGGCAAGCTCCTGCTGGCGGGTAAACGCCTGCATGACTTTGTTGCTCCCGTAGGCCAGCATGAGGCCGGCCACGGAGATGGCAAGGAGGTCCACATTTTCAATGACCGGAGGAAGCACTGCGGCCACTGCCTTCAGAGCTTTTTCAAACAGGCTGCCGAAGGTTTTGATGGCGTCGCGCATCGTGGGCCTGTTCAGTGCCTCCTGCGTATCATCAATCGACAGGATAATGGACTGGACGCCGCGCGTAATCGCAGCGCCCATATTGTCAAACGTAGCGCCCCAGCTTGCGCCGGCCTCTTTGGCCGCGCCGGACAGGGACGGGAACCGGGCTGTGCCGGTGGTCATGGCCAGGTTCATCGTGTTGATGAAGTCCATGGCCGAGAGCTTGCCGTCGCTCATGATCTGCGTAACATCCGAAGCGGTGACGCCGATGGCGTCCGCATACATCTCGATGGCCGGGATGCCGGCGTTCAGCAGCATCTCCATGTGCTCCATGGTGACGTTGCCCTTCGTCTGCATCTTACTGAGCGCGTCCGTGACGGAGCCGAAAGCGGCGTTGGAGCCGTCGCCGTAGAATGCCACGGCGTCGCCCCAGGCCCGCACGGTCTCGGTCGATTTGGATATCTCCATACCGCGCGACGTAAAATTTTGAACGGCCCGCGCCGCATAGTCAAGTCCGTAGGCCGTGCCGGACACGATCTCCGTGGTCTCCGCCAGCGCCTCATTCGTGGCGGAAACGTCGCCGGTCATGGTCGTCATAACGCGGGAGAACTGCTCCATGGTGTCGATACGGCCCATAGCCTTGTCCACCGAATTGGCGACCATCTGGAACCCTTTTTCCAGGAGTTTGAATATCCCCAGGCCGGATACAAGGTTGTTGATTTTGTTTGCCCCGGTCTGAAAGCCGTTGGCGTCCAATTTGGTATCGAAAACCAGTGTGCCGTCGTATGCCATCCGTCAGTTCACTTCCTTCCTGCGTGCCTCTTCCATTTCGCGGTGTATTTGTTCAGAGCGCCGCCTCATCCGTTCCTTCATATCCTGCTCCATCGCCCTGGGGCTGCGCTTTTTTGCTGCGATCAGGGGTTCGAGCTTCCAATGGTCTTTTTGCTTCTGCACGGCTTTTTTCATTACACGGTCCTTGATCTCCGAAATATCCACCGTGCGGTAATATATAATCTTGCCCATGGGCGTTGTGTCCGGCAGTGAAAACAGCAGGGCGCGAAACTCCCACCAGTGCAGGAAATCGACCGTGGCAAGGTCTATGTTGTATGTCGTGCGGAACGCCGAATAGATCAGCGCCGCATCCTTGTCGAAATCATAGGCCCGCGGCGCATGCACCGTGGCCTCGCGTTTGCGTTTTTCTGCCTCCGTCTCATCGGCTCCGCCGCAGTAGAACCAGAACAGCTTTTGAACAGCGTCGTCAAAATCCGGAGGGATCTTCTCGAACAGGAGCTGAAACCCGGCGTAGACCTTGGCTGCGTCCGGCAGCTTTTCATCTGCCAGCGCCCGCTCGAACTGGATCATATTCCGAAAATCCGGATAGATGGGATACCCGCCGATCTCCTCCGGCAGGCCGCCGTCCAACAGAATATTCATTTCTTTCCGGCCGCCTTTCTGCGTGTGGCGCGGTTCGGCATATATTTCTTGATCTGCAGGCCGACGGCATTGCCTTGCTGCACAGCCGCTTCTCCGATCTCATCACACAGCGACATCACATTGGAAAGGCTGGTCTTGGGGCCGAGCAGCTTGTTGCAGGCGCCGTCCCCGAATATTCCGTCGATCCAGTCTGTGAGCAGCCTGACATACGCCGCCATCCAGTCCGTGTATGCTCTGAGCCCGTGCGGGTATGTCATATCCGCAGGCATGGGCGGCGCGGACGCTGCTTTTTGCGTCATCTCTTCACTGCACCGGAGATACCGTTCCAGGTCCTCCGGGCAGGAAATGTCAAAATCAAACTCATGGCCCCGCAACTTCATCATCTGCAGTTTTCCTCACTTTCTTTTTCGCCGTCCGGGGCTCCGGCATATCCGCACCGACATTTTCTTCCATGCTCAGCGCGGCAGCAGCGCCCCCACTGAACATTTCAGCAGGGGCGCTGTAGCCGGAGCCCCTTGTCAAGGGGACTCGCTGGCGGAGTAAGTATATTCCGTGGGCGTGCCTTTGGCGGTCAGCGTGGCTTTGATGCCCGCGTTGCTGCCGGCGGCGCCGGAGGGGTCTTCGTCGATGACGATGGAAATGAGCCCCTGTTCGCCCTTGCCGGTCAGCATACAGAAATACACATATGGCTTGATCACGGTTTTCCCGGTTCCATACTTGATTTTGTGCGCCAGCAGTGCATCCTGGAACGCATCGCCCGCGTACCGGTCGCCTGTGAGATTGATGGTGCGGGTGGTGCCGGTCTTGACGTTCTGCGGTCCGCTGCGGATGTATGTGACGTCGTTGGTCACGGCGCTCAGCGCGCCGGAATGCTCCGTGATGCCTTCCTGAGCGACCAGATAGTCGTCCGGGCCGGTCTCCGAGCCCTCAAGGCCGATGGCGAGTACATAGTCGTCTGCCGACACAGGCCCTTCATACTCGGGTGCAGGCGTGATGCCCGCCATGAGTTCCGAAAGTTTCATAGATTTAGTGCTCTCCCTTCTGGTAATATGTGAGGCGGCACTGGATCTGGTAGTGTGCCTCGGTTGCCGTTGCGTTGTACAGGTACCCTGTGGATGTGGCTTCGAGCTTCTGCGCCATGCGGCTGCCCGGCAGCTTCGGCAGGGCGCGGCGTTTTGTCTGCACGCGCATCCAGTCCTCCAGCCGTTCGAAAAAGCCGCTGTTCGAAATGTTTGTCAGGACGTCCTCGCCGTAGAGGTTGCTGCTGGCCAGCACGAACACGAACTGGCGCACGGCGCTGCCGCCGTGGTACTGTCGGACCAGGCTGTCCACAGGGGACGGGCTGATCATGTAGGTCAGCGGCCGGCGTGTGAGATAGTCCACATTCAGCCGCCGCCCCTCCAGCAGCGGGCACTGGTCCAGGTATTCCTGCAGCGCCCCGATGATGGTCTCATTCATTGTATTTCGCACCTGCTTTCTCAGCCGCGCCTTTGAGGATGTAGGTCCGGTGGTCAGTTTTCATTCGCTCGAACCAGTACGCGCCGCGGCGCGGGTCGTATTTGCGTGTGATATCTGTGCGGTAATACTGCCAGGCGGCATAGGGCGCGATCTGCTTGATCTTACCCGAGCCGATGACAGTGCCGAGCGTGGCGCTCTTGATGAGCATGGAAGTCTGGATCGGAGTGTAGGGGGACATGAGGCGGAGGACTTCGGAGTCGATAAAGGCCTGTGTACGGAGAAAACTCTGGGTGTGCCGGGCCCCGAACGCCGGGTCCCATTGCAGCCGGGCAGTGACGGCGCCGTTCCCGTTTTTGATCTGCGTAACGCTGCCGCGCGGCGCAGTGATGGTCAGCAGCGCCATGTTATTCGCCTTCGATCCGCCAGTGCTGCATCTGCAGACTGCCGCGCCGGTTGTCCCGGATGCGCAGGACCTTAAAGCTGTCCGGGAACATTTTCAGCACATCCGCAGAACTCGTGACCGCGGCGGACACAAGGCCTGGGGCGATCATGTCGCCTACATCCACGGCAATGGCATCCTGGGTAAAGATGCGCACGGTCAGCGTATCGCTGGCGGTCTCTCCGGCCGTACCGGGCTGAGCGCCTTTTTTCGAGTACCAGCTCACACCCGGAAACTGCGTACAGCTCCAGACGTCCCGCCGCGCAGCATCGTCCCACTCTTTGTGGAACAGGGTGCAGTCCGCGTTTTTAACGCCGTTCACGGCTGCACCCCCGTATACAGGAGATTGACGGGCCGGCACAGGTATTTGCGGCAGATGTGCAGCCGGTCGGCATCCGCCGCGTCCTGCAGGCTTCCGTTCTCTGTGTTGCCGCGATAGGTCACGCTGTACCCGTCCACGCTCTCGCCGGCTACAGCCCCACCTTTTGTGGCGAGGACGGCCTCATCCTGCCGCAGCATAGCGTCCGCCAGCTCGCAGCAGCACAGCGCCAGCGCATCCCGCATGGACTCCGGCGCGGCCGCGGCACGGCCCTGGGTCAATCGGTCGATCTCCATCCCTGCGCGGTTCGCCCATTTGTTAAAATCAGCCTCTGACATGTCTCCCTGCCATATGCCGGAGTAATAGTCATAGTCCGCATACGCCATGCCGGCCGCCCCCCTTCTTAAGTGGCAGTTGTTTCCACGCGCTTGATATACAGTGTTTTGGGCTTGGATACCTTGAGGCCGTACACCTTGCGTCCCTGCACCGCGGATGCCCCGATGTATTTGCCGGAGCCGTTTAGGTCCTGCAGATGCACGGGCACCTGCCATTCCTGGACACGGTGACACCAGTTCGGGTGTCCGCAGATAAACTCCGTGGTCGTCTTTTTCGACGCCACGCGGGTCGTACTTTCAAAATCCATATTGTTGGATTCAAACACCAGGAAGCCCGCGATCTTGCCGACCACGCCCTGCTGCACCAGTTCCTGCGACAGGTCGCCCTGCTTCACAAACAGCGAGTCCTGCAGCAGAAGCTCCAGATATTCCGGGCTGACGATCATCCAGCGTCCTTCGTTCGGTACGCCCGCGCGGCTCAGAACACGCTTGGCCGCAAGCGCCTCCTTATATGCCGTCGAAGCGGTGATCGCCGTTTTGGTTGCAGAAATGTTCGCGCCGGTTTGAGACTGCAGCACGTCCATGGAGTTCTTATCCATGGACAGGCCCAGGGAATACCCGGCGCTGTCCAGCCGCTCCGCCACGATGCCGTCCGGAACGCTGGCAGCGTCAAAGCCGTCGATCACTTCGTTGACGGCTTCATCGTGGTCAATCACGAGATCCAGATAGGTGGTGCTGCCCGTCGAGGGGTCGATGCCGGCGGCCTTGTCATAGTCCTTGACTTCCACCTCCGTGTCGCGGACAGGGATTTTCACCTTACCCGCCTTCGGGTCTCCTTCGTAGCGGTTGTTGAAAATCAGATTATCTTTCGTTACAAGCGTGTTGCGCAGCTTAGCGTCCACCAGCTTTGCATAACGGTCCTGTGCAGTATGTGCCATTGTGTTTCTGCTCCTTCCTGTTTACAGTTTCAAATTGGGATTCAGCGCTGAAAATGCGGCAGTCACGCCGTCCGCTTCTCCGCTGCCGGCCAGCTGAGTGCTGCCGGTGCCGCCCGCATACGGGGGAGGCGGAGGCGCCTGGTCCTCGAATGCGTAGGCGCTATTCTTTGCGAGGTCTGCGAAGAGAGCCTTTGCGTCCTCATCCCGGTTCTTGCTGGCGCGCAAAGCGTCCATGCGTTCCTTTCCCGCCAGCGTGCGGATCACCGCGCCGTCACGGCCGTGGTTCTGTGATACAAGGCCATCGAACCAGGTATCGAACTTGTATGCCTCCAGCTGCTCGGCAGCGTCTTTTTCCGCCTGCTCGGCTTTGGCCTTGTACTCCGCAGCCTCCTTGCGCACGGCCTCGATGTCCTTATCCGTGGCCTGCAGACCCTCGATGGTCTTGTTGGCTTCCGCCAGCTGGGCCTTCGCGTTCTTCAGCTCCGTGGACTTGGCCTCGAAATCAGCCTTCGCCGTGAAGCGTTTGCCGATCTCTGCGGCGACGGTCTTGTCGATGTCCTCGGTATATGTGTCCCCGAGGATGGTTTTCAGCCAGTCAAACGTCATGTCTTTTTGCTCCTTTCCGATGATGGGTGGATAGTCGGTCAGCCGCTGTCCTTTTTATCCGGCCAGTCCCGGTACTGCGGCGCCCGTTTTGTTGTCCGCCGGGCCGGCGGTATATGCATTTAAAAATGCCCTTAAAACACCGGTTACAGGTGCTTTAAAGGGCATTGTAAAAGGGACCCACGGATGGGTCCCTCTATACCATATTTATATAGAAGCTATTTTTTCAGCCGCTCAATGTTGGCTTTCACGTATTTGTAGTTGATCGAATTCGGGTTCAATTCAAACTCCGGGCATTCGTGAATTTCTTCATATCGGATCGAGCCGGGGATTCCTTTTGGATATCTTTTACAGACATCTTTTTTACACTGCCACAGCTTACAGCCATTGCACATGGGGGTGGAAACAATTTCCCAGCAATCCTGGCTCATCATGGAGGGACTGAATTTCTCTTCCTTGCTCACGGCTTTATCACCTCAACTTTAATATATACCTTATCACTGGACGTGTCAACGGAAAGGATCCTGTACGTCAGTCCACGCGCAAAGAGCACCTCATCCTGCAGCTTGTACTGCGGGTGAGCAAGGTCCCGTATATACAGCGCGCCCTGGTACCCGGCGGGCACGTGCAGTTCGATCACCGTGTCACGGCCCGGCAGTCCGAGCTGGCGAAAACTGGTCGAGGTGAATATACGGTTCGTGATTATCCTGCCCTTGTATTCATCAATGCCGTCCCGCGTCAGATGTGTCCCGTCTTCCAACTCCAAAAAGTTCAGCGACGTCTCACGGTACAGTGTGACGCGGTCCGGGATGACACCTTTATTTAAAGCGCTGTCCAGTATGGAGATTTTCTCCTGTGTTGCGGCATTGACGCGTCCGTGCCGGATCGCGTTGTTGAGCGCCGTTGCGTCAAACCCCGTGTACCGCGTAAGCTGCGCCCGCTCCGCCTCGGTAAGAGCAGAAAGCTGCACGCGCATCGCATCTTTGGTCCGAAGTGTAGACGTACCCATTCCCAGCTTTCTGGCCGCCCATGCGGCCTTGCTGGCCTCGCTGCGCCCGAAGGTCGCCACCATGGTACGCCAGTTCTCCGGCTCCTGCCCGGTCTCACGGCAAAACCGCTCGTATTCCCGCCGCTGGTTCTGCAGCCGGATCTGCCGTTCTTTCAGAAGCCCGGCGTCGCCCTCGGCCGCGAGGATGTCGTATTTTGTCTGGCTGATCAGGCTCTCCAGCTGGCGCTTGCGGTCCCTGGCCTCGCTCAGTGTATAGTGCTGCCCATTGTACCAGACGCCCTTTTCATTGTCGTCCAGATACGTCTGCAACTGCTCATCGCTGTATGCACGCGGGCTGACGCCCAGCCGGACAGGATACACAAGATGCCTGCAGTTCCACCACCCGAATTTTCGGGCCAGGCTGTTGTTGATCCGGTCATATTCTTCTTTCGAATATTGGCGGCCCTGGTAAAGCGCGTGGTCGGGAGCCGGGGCAGGATGCGCGCTGATCTCCCAGCCGTCCGCGCCGATGGCGTCGTAGTTCATCTGATTCACAGCGTTGAACATTTCGCCCATGCGGTTTGTGATGTAGCTGCGCACCGCATATTCAAGACGGTAGCTCCGCCCGTCTTTGCCGGGAATGACGCGCAGGCCCCGGGCCAGCAGCTTTTTTGTAGCCTCCCGGACCGCAGTCTGAAAGTCATATGTGCCCGTAGCGGTCTGCATCCACGCAAAATCCATGATCTTGCCATAGGCTTCTTTCACCGTGTACAGCTTGCCGTCCGGCCCAGGCACCCACAGCCCCTCATAGTCCGCGGCAGCTGTTTTTTTCGACACCGTGCCGTAGGCTTCCACCAGCTGGCGCAGCTCCGCATTTTCCTCGAACAGGACCGTTTCGTCCCACAGTTCCTCGAACAGCATATCGATGGCGGCGTCCGAAATTTTCAGCTGCTCTGCAATTGCTGCCTTGATGGCCTTTTCAGCCAGGCCGAGCTGCTCGGCCCGGTAGATCTGGTATTCCGCCGTGGACGTGATGCCTCCGGCGCCGCGCACGCGCCGCACGATATCACGCAGCAGCGTCTCCCAAATCGGCTCCGCGATCGCGGCGGCTCTCTTGCGCAGCTCCTCAAGTCTTTCATCGTCATACATTTAGCGCAGCCTTTCCACTTCGTTCAACGGCTCGGCGTTGGCGTCAGGCATGTACTTCTCACGGATCGCCTTCCAGTCTTCCTCCGTCTCGCAGGGCATGTCATACCGGTGACCCAGCGCGATCTCCGGCCGCAGATAGCCCAGGCGTACCAGCTCGCACTCCTGCTGCCACTCCTTATCGGGATCATACAAAACACCGTTGCCCCAGGTGACGGCCAGCTGGTCCTCCACGCTCCAGGCGCTCTGGTCGCAGTAACTGTACATCTGGCCCAGAATGTCGCAGATGCGCAGATACTCCCGCACACCGTCAAACCACACGCTCTGCAGGTCCTGCAGGCTGAGGTTGTAGTCGCCGGCCGTGCTGGCGATCTCAAACGCTGTTTTCTCCACCTCCTGGGCGTCGCTCAGCAGGCCGCGTTTGAGGCCGATCAGGTTCTCGACGGTCCGCAGATATTCCTGCGTCCGGGCTTCGTAGGCCTCCTGCCGCAAGGCCGGGCTGAACACCGTAAGCCCGGCGCGCTGCTGGTCGTTGGTGAATGCCGGGCCGATGTTCTCAAACACGCTGTCCTCAAGCCGCCGCCCACCGTCCGGGCCGCTGCGCAGCATCTCGCCCGGCGCCACGATCCGGTGGCGCCCCAGTTCGAACTCCTTGCCGTGCAGGTATTCCATGTGGTCTATGTTTTTGATGACCTGCATGGCCGGCTCGTAAATGCTCACGGCGTCCGCACTGCCATCCACACAGTTCACCAGCGGCACGCGCAGCACTGCAAGTCCGAGATTCCCCACGGATCGGGCATAGGTGTAACGATCTGGCAGCGCTTCATACTGCGCCAGGCGCGTAAGCGGCACGCGGGTCCCGAGCGAATGGCGGTCGGACGCTTCAAACAGCTTGTTCTCAATGGTGAGATAGCCTGCCGCATCCACGGTGCGCTTTTCCAGCAGCGTGTAATACTTCCCGCCGCGGGTGGATTCTTCCGCCGTGCCGATGCCCGTGATCCGGCCGTCACCGTCCCGGGCCAGGATGACCGCCCGGTTGCGACGGATGGGCTGAGGGCGGAATACGGTTTTCCCGTCCGGCCCGGTCCTGGGCACCGGCTTGACATACACTTCGCCACCCACCAGCATCCACTGCATGATATCGCTTTTTGCGAGATCCAGCCGGGAGAGATTGGCGTCCATCCATGCGCCTTTGGCCGTCCGGTTCTTGTCCAGAATGTCCGACTTATACTCAGCAAAAACGCCCTTGTCCAGCTTATGCACAATGGTATACGCAAGGCGCGTAGACGGATCTTTTTTGCGGTCTGGCGTCTGCCGAAAGTAGGCTGCGAACCACTCCTTGATGGCGGCATTCATGGCGGACGTGGTGACATCCGGCGAACCGAAGCCCTGCGCCGTATTTACGACGTCGTTATCTGTCAGCGCTTTCAGTGCTTCGATCAGCATATGCACCGCCTCCCTCTACATTTACCTCAACCTGTATGCCGTGCCGGAGCGCATGCTCCAGACCGTCCGTATACGCCCGCAGCGTCCGGTATTCCCGCCGCAGCTCCTCGGCCTGGCTGCACAGCTGCCTGTTTTCTTCCAGGATCGTCTGCACGGCCCAGCTGGGCAGGTACCTGCCCACGAGCCAGTCACGCAGCCGCCCCATCACGCGCCCCTCCGTGTCCAGATGCGGTTGGTGCCATACCGCACGCCGTCGATGTGGTGGTTGTCCGCGTCCACGTATCCGGGTATGACCTCGCCATCCTTCGCCACCGCGTATTCGTATTCGCTGAACTCTTTGGCCGTATCCGGGCAGCGCACGGGGTCGATGACGATAGTGGAAAGCCCCTGCAGCCACTTCATGGACTGATTCACGCTGCCGGGCCCTTTATTGGCTTCAAAGCACCGGATACCGCAGTCGCGGTAATCCGCACAGCTCTTTTTCTCCGCAGAATCGGCGATAACGTCCTCACCTTCGGGGATGCGCGACTGGACCAGGCGCGCGGTCTCAAAGTTGTTGAGCTTGCGCCGGGTGAGTTCGTCGAAGACGTACAGCGTGCGCCGGGCGGCGTCGTAGGACATGCGGTTCCATGCCCACGGGTCCGGGTACCAGCCCCAGTCCACGCCTGAGACGATCTCGTTGAAAGAGTTGATCTGCGCCTTCGTGATGGGCTCCAGCCGAATGTTGTCAAACACCTGCGTACCGTTGCCCACGGCCTCGCCGAGATATTCGTGGCGGTAGGAGGTAGGCTTTGTTTCCTTTAAAAATTCCGCATCGTCAAAAAATCGTTGGCCCAGCCAGTCACGCGGTGTGGTAAGATAGGTACTGTGGTGTATAATCTTGCCCGGCTCCGCCTCCAGTGCGTACCGGTTTGCCCAGTTGCGCGCCGCAGCCGGCGGGTTGAACGACAGGAACGTCATGGCGAACTCGCCGCCGCGCAGCGTGGACTGCTTGACGTTACGGATCTCCGCCTCACCGGAAAACTGGTCGGCCTCCTCAAACCAGTCGATGCCGATGTATCCAAACGGCAGCTTGATGGATTTGAGCTTTTCCGGCTTGTCCAGGCCGAAGAAAAGGATCTTCTGGCCTGTGGGAAGATATGTGATCTCCATGGGCGACACCGTGCACCGGAACATGTCCTGAAGGCCCAGCGCGCCGATGGCCCACTGGATCTGCGCGTACACGCTGTTGCGCAGCGTATTGGCTATTTTGCGCAGCACCACTGCGTGGCACTGCGGATGCTGCAGAAGGAGAATGACGAGAGCGATGCCGACAAAAGAGGATTTGGTGGACCCGCGCCCGCCCTTGCACACCACCGTATGCGGGTGCTCGTGCAGGATCTGCCACAACAAATCTCTGAATGCAGGGGATATTCTTTCATTTACGAGGAGCTTCGACAATGATCTGCACCCCCTCGTCGGCTGTCTGATCCTCTTTTTGCAGGTCCTTGTATAGCCGAATCGCTTCGACGTCGCCGGCCATGCATTTCTTTATCAGGGCGTCATTGATTTCTGCGCCGACGCCTGCGCTGTATTTGTCCATCAGTGCGCGGATCAGCGCCAGATAATCTCGCTTGCTCGTTTTAGGGTACGCCTCCAGCAGCATCTTTAAATCCTTAAAAATGTTGTACTGGTTTTCCGTTTTTGCTGCCTCGACAGCTCTTAAAAGGGCGTCTACACTGCTCTGTTGAGTACGTTTCATTCCACGCATCTCCTTCCTGGTTCCTGCACGGCTCCAAATTTCGCCTGTAACGCAAAAAAGCCCCCAAGTGTCCGCATGGACGGCCCGGAGCTTTTGAACGATTTTAAATGGCATACAGGGGAATTTAAACGGTATTCCGCGGCACGGCGGGCAAGAGGGGAGTATTTTCACCGGGCATGCTTCGCCATCCGGCCGTTTCCGCCCGGTTTTTCCCCTCTATGCCCGCCATGGCCACGGGCGGGGGACGAATCACCCCGCTGCTTTCATGGTTTTCTTGTTCTGTTTAAATGCCGGCTTTAAATTTTTTGTAACCCGGCATTTAAATATCCTGCCGCCAAAGTTTTCAACGAGTTTTAACGCCCGTTTCAACTTTTCAACAACAGCTTATGGCTTCAGCCTCATGTCTCCACTGCGCACTACGCAGCGGGGGAACGGGCAGAGCTTGCGATCGCCCTGGCCGGACGCCCATACGCACCGCCGGCACAGCTCTGGAGGATATTCCGGGCCGTAGCCCGCGAGCCTGTGTACGGCATCACGCCGCAAGTCCTTTTTGCGATTCACTGCGCATCACCGTCCGCAGGCCGGATACCGAACCGAACCAGATGCCGTTCGTCTCCGGTATCCACCAGTACGCGCGCCCGGCGCGCATGACGGTCGATCTTCACAATCTGAGCCTCACGGCCCGTCAGTGGGCCATCTATGACCCGCGGCGTACCGTAGGCGTCGAACGCTACGACGCTTGGCATGAGAGCGGAAGGGGGACTGCATAGGCCCCACAGTGCCGCCTCATCCTGCGGCAGCGGCGTGGGGTGTTCTTCAAACAGCCCCAGCAGCCGGATGACTCCCGGCGCATCCTTGATTGCGCGGTACAGCTGGGGTTCAAAATCCATCCCAACGAATACATAGCCAGGCAGGAGCGTGTACTCTTGTTCGATCCATTGGCCCCGCCTGTGAATCGGCCGGAGTTCCGTCGGCACCCTGGCGTCAAATCCGGCACGTTCAAGCGCCGCCCTGGCGTCCTGTTCCCGACCCGTGAGAGCCTGCAGCACATACCATTCCATGCTACAGCCCCTCTTTCCGTTTCTTGTCGAGAAACTGGACGACTTGTCTGTACAGCTCCGGCTTTTCGTCCGCCAGCGCGGAGAACACGGACGCCTGTACTTCATCCAGTGCGGCAGACACCACATCCTTATTCTGGATATCCACACGCTGCTTGTACGCCATAGCGCGTGTCAGGCCGCTGATCTCTTTCAAAAGTTTATCGGCCCGCATCTCATTCCAGTCCTTGTCGGATTTGGATACAAGGGCCGCCATCATTTTATGGCTGGCGATGCGGGTGAGGATCTCCGCGCTGTCCTGTTCCGGATATTTTTCCAGTTCCTTGCGCAGTGCCTCAAAATTTTCCTGAGCAATGGTCAGATCCCGATATGTTTCGCTCAGGCGCTTACCGTACCGGCTGATAGTGCTGGTGCTGACGTCGACTCCGGCCTGTTCCTCAATGTATGCCTGGATTTCCGGCAACCGCACCGTACACGTCAGGATCATATTGTCCACGGCGTTTCTGACTTCCGGCGGCAGGGATGCGATCTTGCCGTAGCTCCGTTTTCCATTTAACTGCATCCCGGCGCCTCCTTTACGGCTTTACCAACGGGTCCTTGATATGCCCGCCGATCAGCTGCGTACCCTTGGGCAGCAGCTTACACTCCAGGTCCTCCAGAGGCAGGTCCGATATATGCGCCGGCGTGTGATCTTTCACGGTCCGCACCGCAATATATCCGCTCTCCTGCAGATAGTCGAGCGCCGCGCGAAGCTCTGCCCTTGGAATCTGCTCTTCATCGGAGAGGATCGGGCCGGCATTGCGCAGCCTGTAGTAAGTGCCCCTGTACAGATTCACCATCCGCAGAAATACTTCTGCGGCATAGCTCATGCTCGTGAGCTCTGTGCGGGACTGCAGATCGTTTTCCAACATCTCAATCTCTCCTCTCCATTAAAAATTTTGTCAGCGCGTCCATCTTATTTTCCAGACGCAGCATGTTATGTTCAAAGACGTCCTTGCGCAGGCAGGTCTCCTTGACCTCCTTGATGTCCTCGCTGAGGGTCTGGATCTCTGTACGCATTTCAGAACGTACCTCCTTCATCTCTCTGCGCACGGCGTCGATGTCCGTTTTGTGGTCTTTTCGTGTGGTATAGTTCTCGCGGACTTCCTTGATATCGGACGAATGTTCGTCCAGGCTCTTGAAAATGGACCGGCTTACCAATGCACCGATACACCCCAGCAGCGCTGTCAGGATGATCGTGATGAGCCACCAGGTGCCTGCGTCAAAAGTCATTGCCGTTCCTCCTTGCCGAGGGAAAAAGAAAAAGGCATGATCCCCTCGTTGCTACGAGTAAATCATACCTTATCTTTACAACAACCATCCACCACAAAAATGCAGCAAAAAATTGCAACGTTATTCAGTTTCGGAAACATCGAACAGGGAGACCTGGCCGTCTATGGGGGCTTGCCGCAGCTCCCGGATTTTGTCCCGGATGATCGTGCGGACCATACTTTCGCCCAGGTCCCATTTTTTACAAAGCTCGTACACGTTATATCCGTTGTATTCCTCCCGGATCAGCCTGTCCCGGATGGGAATGAGCAGCGTATCCGCCTGCGGGATGTATACCCGCCCGGTGCCGCCGTACACATCCACCAGCCGACGAAAGGCATCCATACCGATGGTCTCAGCGAGTTCATGCGCCTCGCCCTTCAGGTCATCCAGCTGCAGGTGGTTCAGCAGCTCATTCCGCATTTGAAGCCGCCTCCTGTTCACGGTGGTACCGAGCGCTGTGCAGATACTCCATTTCCTTGCGCTGTGTCAGGCTTTTGAGCCCCTCGATCAGTACGCCGCCCTGTTCGAAAGTTAGAAACCGAAACGGTTGAGCAGGAAAACTCGTTACCTTGAACTGTTTGGTGATCAGGCCGCACAGACGGTCACGCAGCTGCACGCCCTCCGGTGCCGGGTCGAACTTTTCAAGTTGAAACATGAGGTACCACACTTTTTTCTGCTGCGCCGCGCTGACGCCGCCCGGTGTTTCGTCATATTTCCGCGCCCGTTTTTTCTTTGGAGCGGCCGGTGCGCTGCGTCGGCGCAGCTCCGTGAGGACCTCCAGCGCCTCAGAATGTGTCAGATCCTTGACGGACGTCTTGCCTGTCAGCCCCTGCACCAGCTCGTGCAGCGCGTCCTCATGGCTGCTCCGGTCCACCATGCCCAGCTTTGCCGCGATGGCATATATATTTTTGACTTGCCCTTTGTCAATATCCAGAGCGCCCATGGCCGCTCCTCCTTCCTTACTGCACTTCCGGTTGTTCGCCGCTGATGTCGTAGTAAAATTCGTCCCGCGTGCGGATATATGCCCCGATGCTTTCCAGCAGCGCGGGCGGCTCCTTTTTCAGCGCCTCCCTGTCCAGTGTCTCCGTGGTTTTCACCAGCTCCTTACGGCCCAGGGCCTTCAGCGCAGCGATAGCTTCGGTAACTTTTGCAGGCGCCAGCATCAGCTTGCTGGAGGCACGGTATCCCACCTTGCCGAATACCAGCGTCCGGCTTTTTCCGTCCAGCTCTGCACGGTGCGCATCGACATATTCCTTGACGTCACCCTCCAGCCGCTTGATGCGGTTCTGCAGCGGCTGTGCGTTCTTATTGTAGTCGTCCTTCAGACCGTCGATCCGGCGGTCCAGCTCCACGCCCAGCTCTGTAAGCGCGTACTGGCACTCCTTCAGATCGCGCAACGCCACATCTACTGCCGCCCAATCCCGCAGCACCGGCTCGCTGGCCACTTTCTTTCTTGCCACTATGTACACATCCTTTCTCAAAATTCCGCCCTCTGCATTTTCCGGGCTTGGGACCGGCCCCGGCCCAATCGGGCAGGGGGCTGCATTACGGCCGGGGCATTGCCCCGGATGCGGCATTTTTCGTTTTACTTTGGCCTCTTCCACTGGTGCGTACTTTTCGCCGCACGACCGCCGCCGTACCAAAGCGCCCACGAGAATGTATGCCCTTTACCGTCCCCGCAGCCCGCCTCACGCATGGCTGCCGCCTCCTGAATGCACCATTCTGCGTGCCCGTGAATAGTACGGTTCTTTCGGGACCCAGTTCACGCCATACAGAGCATAGAAGGCGTCGTTGCTCATCTGGAACCACTTGATAGCTGTTTCCAACGGGTCCAGGCGGCGCTGCACACGCCCCTCGCCGTCCAGTATGTACAGTGTGCCGCCCACCAGACGGGCAGTGCAGGGCAGATATTTTGTCATGTCTATTTGTTCCATGGTATAGAACACTCCTTTCACAGCTTCATGAGCTTGCACCAATTCTTATCCAGCATCTGTGCTTCCTCTTGGAGGGCGGCCGCATGGTCGAGCACGTCCGCCGGGATGTCCAGGATGGGCTTGCCTTCATATGGTGTCAGCAGGTCCACATATTGCTGCCGCAGCCATGCGGATCTCTTATTCAGGCGGTCGGCTTCATCCAGCCTCTTTTGCTCCCGTTCGAGTTCCAGGGCGTTCAAGGCTCGTTCGATTTCAATATCGTGCCGGAACATGCTGTGCGTACACATCCAGTCGATGAGCCACAGCAGTTCCGCCTTAGTACAGCCTTTCAACGTCATCAGAAATCCTCCTCCACCGTGTATACTTGGCAGAACCAGCGGGGCAGGCCCTCATACACGAGCTTTTCTTTGGCCTCGCCGAAATAGAGGTCTCCATCTCGGCCATGAAAGACACGAGAATGTGCGCAGTACCTGCATCTTCGGTTCCGGCGCAGGCTGCGCCACTGCTGAATGGTCAATCCTGTCACGCTCCTAAAAAAACAGAGTTGAAACGGCCGCCGGGCCGTGGTATCCTGTACATGTGGTACGGTAAGCCATGCCGTGCCATATTCCTTTAAAGACCCCCGCCCGGCTTCTTCGTCCCGGGCGGGGCTTTTTGTGCGGGGCTGCCGTTATGACCGGCTACGCCGGCCCTCCTGGGCCGCGGCTCCGCATGGTCCCCGGACATTACAGCCCGAGGTTGAGCGCTTGGATCAGCACACAGTCGTTACAGTGGTTTTCCTCCAGTTCTTCGGAGCTCCTGCATTCCAACGGCCAGCGGCAATAGCTGTCGCAGACAGTTTCCGTCAGCTCCATGACTTTCTGTTCCCAGCAGTGCGCATGCATCACGCGCGCGGATATTACGGGTTTACCGCAAAACTTACAGTTTGGCATTAACTTCTTCCTCCTTCGGCAGGATGGGCGGCAGCTCGCCGCGCCTGTACTTCATAACCCAGGTTGCCACGGTGTTTTTCGAAACGTCATACATGGCGCCGGCTTCCTCGTAGGTCATCCCGCTCAGCACAAGTCCCACGATACGTTGCTTGACCTCTATTGGATGCTTGGCGTATGTGTTGGGCCTGCCTGCATCCGTGTGCCGCCGTATTGGGCGCCGTGCTTCCTTATGTGTAAAGCCCAGCGTCTCCTCGATCTCCTCGCGGCTTGCCAGATACAGATCCATCAGGATTTTCACCTGCTGGCGCGGATCGATTGCGTTTTTGTATGACGCCCGGATTTCAGATTTTTCCTGTTCACTCAGCATCCTGACGTTCTCCTTTGATACGCCCGGCCCTGGGG
>ERZ1106915.1180-NODE-1180-length-25104-cov-18.372470_pt1 | contig 25104 bp, 30 predicted proteins | sample MGYA00403653_ERZ1106915 | MGnify/ENA primary metagenome ERZ1106915 (study PRJEB35170, sample SAMEA104062404) | human gut metagenome | biome: human gut; feature: human-associated habitat; material: faeces | place: Denmark | collected 2012-06-06 ... | reverse complement strand
AGAAAACGGGCGTAAACCTTACGCCGGACCACCGTTCCGCCGACCAGACTCTGCAGGTCTTCCGCCATCCCGGTGACCATGCCGTGCAGGTTAGAAACCGTCAGTGTCGGACGGGCAGCACTGCCCTTGCCATTCAGTTCAAATCCCGTCCCCTGAATGGGGTATGCCTGATACTGCCGCCCCTGCCAGGTAACCGGCTCACCTTTTTCGTTCTGCTCATTACAGAAAAAATAACGTTCACCACCGACCTCTGTCAGAGCGATTTCCCAGAGCACCACCTGGGCTGACTGAGTGAGGCGTGTCGTCTCATGATGTGTTTCCTGTGGAATATCCTGCATCAGAGCCTCCTATGCCACGACCTGTTCAAAATCTGCCGTTATGGTTATCCACAGCGCCCCCACGCTTGCCGACCATTTACGACAAACCACCCTGATCGGCTTCCAGTCATAAGGTGGCGTCCACTGAAATGCGCGGACGCCACCGTGCCGTTCCAGAAAGGCTTTTAAAGATGGGTGTTCACATTTACGAACACGTATCGTCACGCTGTAAATCGACAACTGGTTATTCAGTCCCGCCGCACGACGCTGTTCATAACCATCGCCCAGCTTCACTTTCACCACTTTCGGCTCTGATACCACATTCATATCCGGGCGCACTTTCCAGTGAAACGTCTCCATTACCGATATGCTCCACTTAACCGACCACCATCACGGGCCTGCTGTTGCATAAAGTCCGCTGCCGCTTTTTTCCCGAGGTCATAAACCACCTTCAGGGCAGCCGGACCTATCTGCCCGTTCGTGCCATCGTTATTGATCTCGATGTTGTACTGCGGGGCAAACATCGCCATACCTGAACCACCAATATCCGCCACAACCCCCAGCTTACCGTCAGCACCACGACGCAGTGGCAGAATGGCTTCAGGTCCCGCTTCCCCCATCACACCCGCGCCTTTTGCAAAAGCAAAAAACGTCGGACGGTTAACCACCGTGCCACTGTAACGACTCAAATCAGCAGACTGATAAATCCCCCCATTGGCATTCAGGGAAAGGCTGCTGAGATCAAATCTCAGTACACTGCCAATCCCTTTTATCGATTTCATCATGGTTGCCTGCGCCAGGATTTTCGCCATATCTGACAGCACAGAAGAGGTGAAGGATTTGAAATTGAGTTTGCCGGTAGTGACAAAAGTTGCCAGGCCATTTCCCATGTTGCTGAAGGCTGACGAGAACACCTGTTCTGCTGTTCCTGCCGTATTATCTGCATCCACGGTAAAATCCTGAAATGCACGCAGGACTCCGTTTTTCCAGTTACCCTGCACAACTTCAAGCTGTTGCCAGTAACGGCGATTCTCATTCAGTTGTCGGTTCAGGCTCTCCGTCAGCGCCTGCTCGGCCTTTCTGTAGTCATCCGTGTTATATGTTCCTTTCTGCTCACTATCCCGCCTCAACTGCTCCAGCTGTTGCTGGTATTTCTGGCGAAGACTCAGTTGTACCTGATATCGCTGCCGCTGCTGATCACCCATACCCACCGTGGCGATATCCAGGTCATGTTGCTGACGCTGAGCAAGCTCTTCTTCAGCCAGTTGACTGGTCAGCTGAATTGTTTTTTTCTTCAGCTCGTTGAGTGCCGTCTGTTTCTGAAGCTCCTGCTGTTTTACATCCAGCAGCGTCAGTGCCTGAATCAGTTCATCTTTACGGGCCAGCACACTCTTTTCATCTGCCGTCAGTTTTTTCCCGTCCAGGTCGCTGATGCGCTGCTGCAGAGCCAGAAGCTGTTTATGCGCTTCTGTCATCCTTTCCGTGGCAATGCCTGCTGACTGTCTGGCAGCAGCAATCTGTCCTTCCACCTGTGCCTGTTGCTGACTGTACTGCAGCAATAACCGGGTGGCCTCATCATTACGGGGGTCGCGTGTTTTTTTCTTACCGGATGCCAGGGCTTTCTCGTAACGTTCATTTTCACGTTGTATCGCCGCATCCCTGACAGCCTGATCGGCGTACTGCATGGAATTAATACGCGCAATTTCACGCTGATGTCGTGCTGCTTCCGTTTCATTCATCCGGTTCAGTGCAGCATTTTCAGCATTACGGCGTTTCTGTTGCTCCTGATAATTCCGCTCTGCCTGCTCTTTTGCATCCTGCAAATCCTTCTGGCGTTTTTTCTCCTGAAGCTCGTTAAGACGCTGCTGATCGTACTCAACCTGAGAAGATGATGCCGTCCAGGGGAGTCTTTTCGCCCGCGACACTTTCTCCTGTAAAGCGGAAATCTGTTCATCCAGCGAGTCTTCACGACCAATATTCATGGCCGCATCCCAGAAACGACTCCATAAATCAGACAGATACTTCAGCGTACTGCCCAGCGCATTGAGGTTATTATCAATATCCGCAGTACGCCGACCGGTTTCCTCTGCCAGTGCAGACATGGCTATCCGTGCCGCATCACTGGACCGCCCCTGTTCCCCAAGGACGCGTATCTGCTCAAGCTGAGTGGCAGTAAGAAAATGCAGCTCATTGTCCAGAGCCTTCGCGGCATTTACAGGATCATCCTTCAGCCGCTTAAACTGATTTATGGTATCGCTGACCGACTGGCCAACCGATCGCTCCATCTGTGCGGCAGCTCTCGCCACCATACCGATATCGTTTCCACGAAATGCACCACTCCCCACCACCTGAGCCAGCGCACCGGCTGCAGCATGTTGCGTAATACCATTCCCGGAAATAGCACGACTGAGCGTCCACAGCTGCCCGGCAGTGACTCCGGCATAATGCCCCGTCAGCGACAACTGGCGGTTAAATTCTTCCCCCTCCTTCTGACCATCATACCAGGCTTTACCCAGACCATAGACGGCCGCGGCAATACCGCCAATAACCCCGCCCAGCATCATGCCTTTCGGTGACATCAGTGTGTCTATCCATCCGGCACGGTTAGCCAGCGTTATCCCGGATCCCCTCAGCGCACCTAAATTGCCGCGAGCCAGTTCACCTATCAGAACGCCTATCTCCTGGCGGGCCGCTGCACTTTTCAGACCCAGCGAATGCGTGGCTTTTCCTGCCTGCTCCATTTTGCGGATATACACTTCTGCAGCACTGCTTACCCCCAGCTGGGCAGCCTTAGCACGAAGCAACTCAGAAGAAGAAAGATTCTGGCGGGTTGCCTGCTCTTTAAGCTGACGGATAAACGCCACTTTCTGTCGGGTAGCCTCTGCCTCAGCCTGCGTAAGAACACCGGTTTTCGCCGTAACCTCAGAAATCAGCGCCAGATAATCCTGCTGACCAATCCCGCCACTGTTTCTGGCCTGTCGGATCTGCTGCTGAATACGCTGTAATTCCTGCAGTCCCGCACTGGCCTGTTTCACACTGTCAATCTGACGATAAAACGCGGCAGCCGCTTTATCCTGAGCCTCCGCCAGAGCCATGGCCTGCGCCTGTTCCTCGCGCATTTTCTGGCTCAGTGCCTCCATACGCTGGCGGGTTTGCTCCACCTCGCGGGCCATGCGTTCATGAGCCTGTGCGCTCTTCTCCACCGTCTGCGCATGGACGGATGCGGCTGTTGCAGCCGAAGAAGCCGCCTGCATTGTCTGCCGGGCGGCCTGAGTCTGACGCTCCATAAAACGCTGCATACGGGCAGAAGACCGTTCTGCATCGCTGGCTGCACCATTCAGAAGGTTTTTGATACGGGGAATTTCATTTTTAAACTCTGCCGCATCAATCCCCAAATCAATGACCAGGTTGGCTATCTGGTCCATAACGCACACCTCCGGAAATACCTTCCCCAAGATGCATCAGTTCTTCGTCCGTTCGCTCCGGTATCCCGTTCTCTTCCGGTAAAAGGCTGAAATCAGCCACCGCAGCATCACTGCTACCGGACACCATTCTCACGATCAATGCCTTCAGCGAGGCAAACTGCGCATCCATCCACACATCACTGAAGCTCTGCATCTGGAAATAATCGCCCCATTCACCAAGCTCAGTGGCCGACATTTCCGACAGCATCCGCCGCCAGTCTGCCCGCCGGAACTCCCGGGCAAGCCGCATGACAAACTGCATTTCCCGCGTCAGGACTTTTCCGGCGTCAGCACCTCATGCTCCAAATCCCCGGCATTCTCAATGGCTCCCATACCGCTCAGCGACAGAACCATCTCCGCCCCCGCTCCCAGGGCATCATACGACCATGTTGTAATAACGGATGCGCAAAGCGTCTCAACATCCTGAGACTGTTCCGCATTCCACAGTGAGCGGGAAACCAGCCAGGCATTGATATCCATCCCCATCCGCAGAAAAGCAATCTGTCGTTCAGCCTCCGGCAGTTCTCCCTCTTCGGCATCAAACTTTGCCGTTCGCTGCTGAACAAACGCCAGATATTCAATTCTCTGCAGCCCGGACAGCTCACTGAGCACCACGGACTGCTTTTCATAATTAAACGAGCCCTGTTTCAGAAACATCATGTTCTCCACCTGCAAAAAAGCCCCGGATAACCGGGGCAAATGATGAGTATCGTCCTGTTAACCTGCGGCGCTGACAGCCACCGCAGCCACGGCCACAAAATCGCCGTCAGAAGTCATGCCCACAATGCTGACACTGCCCTGCTTCACGCCTTTCACCGTGGCCACAAGCCCGTTCAGGGTCACCGTGGCAGTCTGTGGATCTGTCGAATGCACACTGATCGCTTTGTCACTGGCTCCGTCAGGTTTTACTGTAAAGGTCAGCGTGGTGGTTGCTCCCACTTTTACACTGGCAGATGCCGGTGCCACCGTCAGCCCGGTAACGCTCACTGTTTCAGTGCCTTCCTCTGCCAGATGCGGACGCCCCACACCGCTGATTTTCACTGTGCGGGTCATCACGTCTTTTGAGGCAATGGTTTTACCCAGTAAGCTCAGCCAGCCACGGAAAACATCAACAGTGCCGTTGGGATATTTGATACGAAACGCGCAGACTTCACCGGAGTCGAACAACTGAACCAGTTTTTTCTGCCCGCTGTCACCCGGACGCCAGGCCAGCGTCGCCGAAGTATCACCGACGGATTTCTGCCCCTGGGTTGTCGTTTTCCAGTCTGCATCTTCATCATCGAGATAAGTGTCATCTTCTGCATCAGCGGTCATTTCGCCAGGTTGCAGATCCTTCACTATCGCAAGACGCAGCCAGTCAGTGTCCGATAAAGGGTTCGCAAACGCATCGCCCTTGCCGGTGTACATCCAGAACGTCGTTCCCGCACCTTTCGTTTTTGCCAGTGGATTTGGTGTGGTCATTGCCACCTCCTTTAATTCGTGTACGTGATCTGGTACGTGATTTCCGCCATCGCCCAGGTGGCCATCTCATTATCACGTTGATAGTTAAAACCGAGAGGGATCAGGGTGTCGATGAGTCCGGAAAGTACCGGTATATCATTCAGAGCCGGGAAAATGGTGCTCTCCATCCACATATCCAGCTCTGAATCCGGTGCCTGTGCCCGGATGAAGACAGCAATATGCAGAACAGCCTGCCAGTCATCTTCATCCGTCATTTTTCCGGTGTACTGAGCATCACTCAGCCACACCGCCACGGCAGGCAGTTCCTGCGCATCAATAAATGCCGGAAGCCCGTCAAAAAACGTGGCGCTGTCTCCACACTGTTCCCGAAGGCGTGCCAGTACGGCCTGGCGGATTTGTGTATGTCGGTTCATCGGGTCAGCCATAACCTCAGTTGTTGTTTCAGTGCATACCCCAGCTGTTTCGGCATTTCCGCAGCAATAATGCGGTCGCGGGCATCTTCAAATGCCTGTGTCAGCGGTCCGGACAGCGGGACTTTCACCACATCAATGGGGTAACGATTTTTGCCATCAATACGCCGCATCACATGCCAGCGACCATTCGCCAGTTGCTGAATAAACGCATCCCGGAAAAGATATTTACCCACCTTCAGCACACTGCCACGGTACTGCAGTTTTCCACCACGCCGGGCCAGTCTGACCCGGGCTGTCCCCAGCTTAATAGCGGGCAGATTGCCCCGGTTAACGCGGATCCTGGCCGTCATTTTTCCTGACGGACTGGCTTTAAACACCCGGACACGCTGACGTACCAGTTTCAGGGGGATCCCTTTCACCTGGTTATCTCCCGCAACGGTATTCCCGGCAACCTGCCGGGTGGCGACCGAGACCGCTTTCTGTGCCACACGGTTTATCGCCCATGCGCTGGCCTGTGGCACCATACGGGTATCAAGGCTGTTCAGATTACGGATGGCATTCTCAAGCCCCTTCATCCCACACCTCTTTACTCAATAAAGATCATTGGCTTACCGTTAAAACGTTCATGCCGTGTGACCGTCCATTGTTGTCCGTCATAAACAACGCGATCCCCGCGCCGTGGGCGGTATCCCGAAGAAAACACCACCAGAGATACCGCAGGTCCGGACAGAGCATTCAGCTCTGCCAGTGTTTCTCCCGGGATCACAGTCATATCGGCATCATTAATCGAGGCTGTCTTTCCCATCTTTCTGACCGTGATCGCATCCATACGCGCTGCCAGCCGGGAAAAGGGATCAGACATTGAGTTTTACCGGCACTTCTTCTGCACTGGTTCCGGCATCTGCCCAGACAACCCCGACCAGCGGATCAGAGCCGCTGTTAGTCAGCTGAACTTTTCCGGACTTCAGATAAACCTTCTTACCCGTTTTCATGTCATCCGTTTTCAGCTTAGGCAGCATAAACACACCTTCGGTCATGCCGTCGCCTGTTTCACCCTGTGGAATATCGGTCAGCGCCACCGCAAAAACATCACCCACCTGCACCAGATCTCCGCTGCTGATGGCTGCACTGGCAACAATCGCCACCGTTTTTCCTTCTTCTACAAAATTCTTTGCCATAACTGTCTCCGCACAGCCCCGTTCAGGGGCTGATTTCAGGTACAAAAAAAGCCCTTACGGGCCATCAGAGTTGTTGTCTGCGACGTTTACGCCGTACATTTCACCAGACCGCGGTGATCAACTGGCGCGACACCGGCGTCAATACGCACTTTTGTTGTCACGCCATCCACACTGAAGCCCTCCATCTGATCAATATATGGCGTATCCACACCGTTGAGATAAGCCACTTCAATCGTATCGGAGCCTTTTGACGCAGCCAGGTAGAAGGTGGTCTGGCTGTTATCATCAAGACGAGGCTCTGCAATAACGGTCGCAAAATCTTTCACCGGGTTAATAATACCGGCGTTAATGTCAGCCCCCTTGACACTTGAGGAGCGAATGACCTGGTTAGCAACAGACTCCATCGCCGTCGGTACCAGTACGAACGCAGGACGAATATTCAAATGACGCTCCCCCTCTTTCTGAACGCGCATCAACTGGCGGGCTTTATCCAGCGATGCCACGTCCATTGCAGCGCTCTCCAGTACGTTTGCATGTTTCGCTTTATCGAACAGACTTACATTATCTGTGGAGATTTTCGGGTTAGACGTCAGAATGGCATAAACCAGATCGGCAATAGTGGATTTCGCCGCACGGCCCAGCTTCATCGGGACATCGGTCAGCATATTCAGATCATCATTGATAATGGCCTGACGGGTGATACTGAACAGCTCGCCATAGGTCGCCAGTGCAATAGTGGCCTGTTTATCTCCGGTGGTGACGTATTTATATTCCGCCCCTTCACGCACCTGACGCAGAGCACTGAAGCCCCCCATACCCACACGATGGGCAATTTTAAAATCAGACAACTGACCTTTCCGCGTCCACTGTTCATAGGTTTCAGGGGCATCTTCCCAGCCCTGCAGAATGGCTTTGTTCGCAACATCCAGCAGAATATTACCGAAGTCAGACGTACTGTGTGTGAACGCCGCACCGACCATCTGCATCGGGTTATAACTGGAAACCCCAATACCCCGTTCAGTCAGTGACATACGGGCATATTCACGCAGGGTCATCCCGTTGTAGACATTATCACGTTCGGTTTTTTCAAATCCGGCACGCGCCATCAGCGCCTGGCGGATCCCGTCCCCCACAAAATTACCGTTACCGGCATAAATATGAGCCGGGGTATTTTTATTGGATGGCGTGGACTCGCGCCCCATCTCGTTCAACAGCTTTTCGCGGGCCTGCTCCAGCGAACATTCAGGATCGGCAAGACACTGAGCCTGCAGCGTCTGATAACGCCCGCCAAACATGGCAAACAGATCATTAATACCGTTTACACGCGCTTTTTGCTCTGCCAGTACCTGCGCACGGATGCTGTTTTCATCCACCACGGGTGCTGCTGCCTGCACTGGCGTCCGGGAGGCTTCAGGTTCATTATCCTGTACGCGTGGAGCACTGTTGCGTGGCGGAGTAATCATGTTTCGAATGGATTCCGGCATCTTTTTAAATTCCTCTGTACGTTTTGACTGAATACATGCCATTGCCTTAACGGCTGGCGTTACCTGATCAGCAAATCCATGTGCCAGACATTCGGCACCGGACATCCAGGTCTCATCCGCCAGCATGGCAGCAATTTCATCGGTGGTTTTCCCGGTTTTCTGTGCATAAGCGGGTAACAGAACCGCCTCAACTTTATCGAGCAGGTCGGCATAGGTGCGCATGTCCTCCGCATCACCGCCCGTAAAGCCAAATGGTTTATGAATCATCATGAAGGTGTTTTCCGGCATAATGACCGGGTTTCCCACCATCGCAATGACCGACGCCATTGACGCCGCCACACCGTCGACATAAACGGTAATGGACGCACCATGTGTTTTCAGTGCATTAAAAATGGCGATGCCTTCAAAGACATCGCCACCCGGTGAATTAATATGGAGATTAATATGGGTGATATCGCCCAGTGCATTCAGATCACTGATAAACTGCTTCGCTGTAACACCCCAGAAACCAATCTCGTCATAAATATAAATATCCGCGTCACTCTGGTGACCAGCCTGCATCCTGAACCAGGAATTATTCTTCGGACTGGTCGTCGGTGTGCTGCGGCTCCTGTCGTTTCGTTGCGGCACTGCTGCCTCCTTTATCACTGGCCGGATCGGTATCAAATACCAGATCCAGCTTGCGGTTTTCATCAATTTCGGCCTTGCGCCGACGTTTGACATCATCCGGATTACGACCACCAGCACGTACCCAGTCTGATTCTGTCGCCGCTCCACCACGAATCTGGATTTTCCAGGCCTCAGCCTCCTTAACAGGGTCAATCCACGGCATCACCGGTCCGGAATACACCGCGGTATACAGTGAAGAAAGGTCAAGATCGCGGGGTAGCCTGATAACACCGGATGCCACAGCCTGTTTCAGCCAGGCACGATACATCGGACGGGTGACGGCACCAATAAACCAGTCCTGCAGGATCAGGTAGCCATCAGTGGATTCAACCAGCTCCTGACGCTGGGCGCTGTAAGTGCCGTTATAGTTGCGCGCTGTACTGGAAAAACTCAGACGACTGCCCGCCGCCACAGCACGCAACTGACCATTACGAAAAGTTTCAAGGTTAGGATTTGGGCGATCCGACTTCACCATTCCGATTTCTTCGCCGGGTTTCAGATCATCGTAAATAATGCCTGGCTGAATGGTAAGCTCGCGTTCCTTATCCTTGCTGCCATTACCATCCGCTTCATAGCTCTGCCCGTCGCCTTTCCGGATGTACATCCCCAGAGCAGCGGCGATCCTTGCTGCAGTCAGCTCAGAATCTTCATACTCTTTCAGGGCACTGAGGCGGATCAGCACACCGGACAATAAAGACGTCCCGCGCATCTGGTGCAGACGGCGAACAAATTTAAGATGCAGCATTCGCTCTGCATCCACTTCTTTGGTTTCCATCTGCCGTCCGGATACGGGACGGCTTTTATACACCAGATATTTTTCGGGACGCCCCCAGTCATCAACAAACACGCCCTGATTCAGCCTGTTGCTCTCATCACTGGTCATGGGAATAAAGTCCGGCTCGAGCGCCTCCAGCCAGAAATGAACACCGGCAGAAGGCGTCAGGCTGTTTATGCGCCCGGAAACCATCTGGGCAAACACCTCACCATCGCGCAGCCAGGTACGAAGCATCAGACGTTCCAGCATCGGACGGGTAAACTGCCCGGTGACTTCCGGGCTGACAGACCATTCACTCCATCGGGTGCGAATCTCCGCAGCCAGGTCACGGGCAATGGCCCCATTGCGTAATACCGGATGTGGCTCGACAATAATCCCGTTTTTCCCCACCACCCGTTCTTCCAGCTTGTCAAATACACCAATAACCAGATCGTGGTTGTTATCAAGGTAACGGGCCTGCTCACGTAACGACACGGCCCCGTACTGGCTTAACTGGTCGGCAGTTCGGTTCTCCCGTCGGGCTTTGTGTGTCCGCGTCGTTTTTACGGCCTCATAAGCCTGGATCACCGCACGGGAACGCAGCCTTGCCGCTTTCCATCCTGGTGAAAAAACGCCAATCACATCATCAAGAATTGCCATCAGAACCTCGCCAGCCGATACCCGGGATGCCCCCGTCGTCGTGTAATCAGAGCCGCAAGGCGGCGCTCCCACTCCTGCCGTCCCTGCCGGATCTCAGATAAGTTTTCCATGGTCATCTGCTGACCATTAAACGTGACGGATTTTCCGTCCAGCACCGCCATTTCAGCTTCCGTATAACGCTGAATCATGGCTTCGATATCATTCTGGTTCATAACCATCCTCCGGAAGTCAGCCAGGGGTTAACATCGTCAGTTACTGTTTTCTTCCGTTTTTGTTTTTTAACAGGCGTGGATACCGGTTCCGGTGAGGATGACGGTTCGGTACTGTCCGGGACACACTCCAGCCAGGTTTCCCGGCTCGCCCACTCCGGTGCATCCGGCCAGCGGATCTTTTCGTATCCATGCAGAATGACCAGAGCCTCGGCATACACCATCAGGTCAAAAGCTTCGTTGGCACCGCGACCCGGCTTACTCCATTTCCCGTCACTGCTCCGCTCTTCATACGTCAGTTCGTCGTAAAACCAGCTCCCCAGCCAGTCAGGGAAATGCACATAGCCTGGACCTGGCGAGTCACGCCATAACGCGTTATTCACCCGGTCTTTCAGGGCATCCGTCTGAAGAAGCCAGAGCGGCACATCACCTGCGGCCTGCGCCCGGCGGCCCGTTCGTCCGGTGTTATCAGGGAATGTACGGCTGATCAGTTTTGCGCGCCGGATGCTGTCGCCCTTAAACAGGTAAATACGTTTACCAAGGCCATCACGACGGCAACGACGCCAGAATTTATAGGCATTATCAGTGACCCCGTCTTCACCGCCGGAGTCCACCGCCATTGCCATCAGTCGCATTTGTTGAGAAGGATCGGAGGCCAGCGGCCAGCTTTTATGAAAAACATCCGTCAGCAGGACATCCCAGTCTTCCGGATAGCTGGCCGGATCAATTCGCTGGCTCTCCCCGTCGCAGTCACTGCGCAATGACTGCGTGATGTTGTAACGATCAATAATCCAGCGTTCGCCACGGCTGCCATAGCCCGTTACCTGAACCACAAAACGGCGATGACGTCCCGCCTGCACATCCACTGTCGCCACAAGGAAATTAACGCCATCTGGCACACTGCGGGAAGGAACTGGCTCTGCCCGCTGCTCAAGCAGTTCACTTTTTCGTTGCTCCATGCTGGCGCGGGGAAGATAAGGTAATCCCCAGTCGGTGTTGATAACCGCCCTGAGTGTTTCTTCACTTCCTGTCGCTTCATACTCCTGTTCTGCAGTCAGTAATTTGTAAACCAGTTGCGCCCAGGTCTGATACGCAGCAGCTGGCCCTTCCATCCAGGAAGAAGTAAATAAAAGGTAACTAAATGATTATAAGGTACTATTGAGTTATGCCCCCTACAACATAGTCCCAGATTTAGTACCTGCTTAAGCGATAAAAAAGCAAAAAAGGAAGCAATATTAATTATTGCCGCTATGCATGATCACAATGACAAATCAGAGGCGGAATTCCGCTCTCGGAACTCACATATGAGAAACGATATTTCTTCCACCGATACCCTTTATTTGGGTATCGCAAGTAAGCCCCAAAATCTGGGTGTTGCTCTTACTACCCAAACTACGGGTAGTTTCCGTAATTTCATGATCGAGTTGCAGATCTGCAACTCCCCCACCAGCCAACGCAATTTTGCGTTATCGGGAATATCAACAAGTTACCTCCGCAGCCGTTCCGGCGTCTTCCACTGGTAAGTATTTTTCGCGCTCTCCCTCCGTTGTTGAGAACGGCGACGGTATGCCAGCAACTCAAGGACTCTGGTTCGTATATTGCGCATATCCACATCATTAAGCTGGATACCATCACGGCGCATCACCTCCACCACTACACGCACATAATTATCTGCGGTCATGCTGTCCGGCTGCGTGGCCTGTTCGTCAACCTGCTGGCTGATTCCGGCGACGCGGCGGATTAATCCCAGTATTTCGGCTTCTGTCATTGTGCCCCCATCGCGCTGGTGAAGAAAACAAGCTCAGATTTTTTGTAAAGAATCTGTCACGCTAAAAGATGTCGAACAAAAAACAACCTTCTTCATCATCTTTTTTACATCAAAATAATTAAAAACAATCACTTACGCACATGATGATGATGACGATAAAATCAAAAAAATGCGCTTCTTTCCGCGCCGCCCGCCCCGTGTTCAGGCCCACCCCACCAGGAGGACCCGCAAAAAAGGCGGCTGGTGCCGCCTTGTTGTCATAGTGAATCTGTCCCGCCTGATTTGACCATACCGCGATAATCCAGAGCGGCCACACCTGCATCAATACGGACTTTCCAGGCCACGCCGTCAACGATAAAACCTTCCTGCTGTTCAAGGTAAGGCTCGTCATTGCCATCAAGATAAGCCACCTCGATTGTGTCCGTTCCCTGTGCGGAAAGCATGTACCATTGTTTTTCGCTGATATCATCAAGGCGGGGATCGACGATGATATCAAGTAGCTTGTGATACGGGTTAAAGATCCCGCTGTTTTTATCAGCCCCGAAAGGTGCGGTTGAGTTAATCATCTGCAACGCGCGATCTTCCAGTGCTGCCGGAACTAAAAGGAATTTAGGCGCAATATTCAGCACTTCGCCATTTTTGTCCTTCTGTGTGCGCATCAGGTGACGTGCTGCACTAAGTCCCGGTGTTGTCAGTCCTGCTTCAATCAGGTTGCTGTGTTTTTTATCAAACAGCGTTATTCCGTCAGAAAGTTTTACGTTGCCTGTAAGCACCAGATTAACCAGATTTCCCACCGTTCTTGATGCTGCACGGCCCATAGCCATTGGCACCGTTGATAACTGATCAAGGTCATCATTGATTATCGCCTGGCGGGTAATGCTGAAAATATTCCCGTAAGTAGCCAGCGCGATGGGTTCACCGCGATCGCTGGTGGTGATGTATTTATATTCTGCCCCTTCCGGCACTTTGTTTAACGTTGAGAAGCCATTCATACCAACGCGGCGGGCTTCCCGGAAGTTTGAAAGGGAACCTTTTTTCGTCCACTGGCGGAATGTTTCGCCGCTGTGCTCCCAGCCTGCAAGCACTGATTTTTCAGCGCCACCAGCAAGGATATCGGTAAAATCGCTGCTGCTGTGGGTGAATGCCGCGTTTACTATCTGCGAGCGTGTGCTGTAGCTGCCCGTGCTTATACCACGATGGGTTAATGATGCCTGTGCCATATCGAAAAGGCTCATCATGGCGTAAGGATTACCGCGTTCGGCCCGTTCGTGACCAAGACGCGCATTAAGCCCCTGACGCATGGCATCGCCGGTTATATTGCCGTTATCCGTGTACGCGTAGTAAAGATTTGCGGGGGTGGTTTTGTTTGTTGGCGTTGATTCTTTACCCATAGCGAGTAAAAGGCGTTCGCGTGCATTCTCAACGCTACATTCTGAATCCGCAAGACAACTTATAGCCAGGTCGTTATATCTTCCGTTGAAGGTGCCAAACAATTCACGGATTCCGTTAAGTCGTTCCTGTTCGCCACTGCCAGTTTTCTGGCTGATCATGCTTTTAATTTTTTCCGGCATATTTGAAAAATCTCCGATTCGTTTTGATTCAATTCGGGCCATTGCTGTAATCGCGGGTATAACCTCATCTGCGAAGCCGTTAGCCTTACACTCATTGCCATCCATCCAGGTTTCCGCCTCCATCATTGAGGTGATCTCCTGTTTGCTCCTGCCCGTTCTTCCGGCGTAGGTTTCCGCCATCGTGTCGCCCAGCTTGTCCATCAGGTCAGCAAAGCGGCGAACGTCGCCCGACACTCCGGCAGTAACACCACGGGGGGCATGTATCATCATCATCGCGTTTTCAGGCATAACGATGTGATCGCCACACATGGCAATAAACGAGGCCATAGAAGCCGCCATGCCTTCAATGTGTACAATTTTCTTTGCCGGATGATTTTTCAGGGCGTTATAGATAGCCAGCCCTTCAAAGATGTCGCCACCAGGTGAATGGATGCGAAGATGGATTTCAGACGCATTACCGCACGCGTTGATCTCGTCAGTAAGTGTCGATGCTTTTACACCGTACCCGCCGATCTCGTCATAAATACGCACATAGACAACATCTGCCATAGCCTTAATGGAAAACCATGTTTTCATAGCCAGGCTCCTAACGTTGCCTGGTACCAGTATTCAACCGCGCTGCGTGTGATTTGTCCTTTCGTGGGTACCGGCATACCCGGGTGATTATCTTTGATGAACTGCTGATAGCGTTCGATCTTCTCCATAGTTCCGGCGTCTATGTGTACCGTGGCACTTTTATCCGGCTTTCTGGTGTTGTTCTCTGGCATAAATCCGCCTCCGTTTTGATTAACGGGCATCATTATTGATCGATAAAAGTAATAGATAAATCATTTTCTACCTGAAAATCAGATTATGTTTTTTCTGATTATTCTCAGAGAGGCAAAGCCATTGACGCATTTTTGCTATTGAAGCAATATTAAGACTCGTCATCCTGGCGATAAAAACTCCTTTGTCGTGTAAAAGCGCCTCCGGTAACAGCAATCGGGGGCGCTTTTTTTTGCGCCTGTTTTTTTGTAAATGTTTTCGGGAACGTTCCAGTGATGAACAAAAAACAACCTGATTCGACACTAAAAATTTTTATTCCTCAATATATCAATAGCTTATAGTGGTGGTGATGGTGCCATAAAAATCAAAAAATGCGCCTTTTTCCGCGCCCCTCCCGCCCCGTGTTCAGGCCCACCCCGCCAGGAGGACCCGTAAAAAAGCCGGATTGCTCCGGCTTCTGTCACTCGTCGCTTAAAACGGTATGTTATCCCCGTACGGATCATCATTCCCCGCCTGTTGTTTTGCCCTGTTCAGCGCGTCAGTAGCCTGGCCCTGTTGACCTTTTTTGCCGCCCAGTCGCGCCGTTCGCGCACTGATTACACTGTCTGCGATAACCTGCCAGCCCTGCCGCGTTTCTCCGTTCTGCCCAGTCCACTGGCTGATCTGCATGTTACCCGCCACGCTCAGGAGTTCACCCTTGCGGTGCCTTTCCAGTGCTTCGGCCTGTCTGCCAAATGCCAGGACGGATAACCACATCGTCGCCGTTCCGTCATCTGCCTGGCTGCACGGAAGGGGGACCGCCATACGTGCCAGCGTCATTGGTGTGCCCTTGCTGGTCTGTTTTACCTGCGGGTCGTCCACCAGCCGCCCGTAAGCTGCTATCTGTGCTGTCATGATTCCACCTCTCCGGTTTTAACGTTGATGGTTGTTACCTGTTCCGCTTCGGCAATCTCCCGTTCTGTCAGCGTGGCAAAGTTTGCCGCCGCCGTGGTCATGAATGCGCTTATCAGGTCGGGATGTTCCTTCGCGTATCCTTCCCGCGTGTGGCGGTCTATCGTTCTGATTGCCACCTTTAAGGTGTGCTCAGTCATGTCTAACGCTTTATATTTTGGCTCTGTTCTGTCTCTGCGTTTTTGGGTCATTTCTCGCAACCTCTCACTTTTTCGCCTCACTTTTTCAAGCGTCTCACTTCGTCGCAGTTGGGATTTTCGGTTTTTCTATGTGTGTGTTTCATAAGTATTTTTTTACCCCTCACTTTTGAGGATGTATACAGGTCGAAAAGTGAGGGAGAGCGGGCTAATTTTGGCCCTCTTTCTATCCCCCTCGCTTTTGCTCCTCACTTTTATAGCGGCGCTACATCATCCCCATCGATACGAATAACCCCATCTTTTTCCAGCTTGTACAGCCAGCGCCGGAAGTTTTTCATTTCATACCCCAGCTTTTTCATGTCATCACGTAACAGCGGGATCGTGCACTTGTCGCCGTTCTGTGTGCGTGAACGGATGCACCCCCATAGCGCGGTATGGTTTTCCGTCTTGTTCCCTGCCTCCTCGATGCGCTCCAGTTCAACAGGAGGGCGCGGATCATCCACCACCACCAGCGACGTGATTAATTCACCGTCAGCGTCGGTAAAAAGCTCCACCACGCGTAAGTCATATGCGGCTTCTTTGAGTTCCTCCGCGTCCTTCATTTTGGTGCATGAGATAACCAGCGCTTCGCTTCCTGCGTCCTCCCTGCGTATCCGGTATTCAGCATCCAGCGAAGCACGAAATGCACTGGAACCGCGCGCGCCTTTCGTCTCATCCTTGCCGGAATGGTGAACCACCAGCACCGTGGCCCCTGTGCGTCGTTTCAGTTCGTCACAACCACGGATAAACGCCCCCATATCACGGGAATCATTTTCATCATTCCCACCAAAGCAACGCGCCAGCGTATCCAGAATAATCATGCGTACAGGTTTACCCGTTTCCCGCTCCACCTGACGGGCAGCGATAACCATTTCATCAACATCAAGCGGGGCAGCCGGAAAGATGGGGCGGTTTACCAGATACAGATTTTTCACCTGCTCATCGTGCACAACCTCCCAGGCTTTTACACGACGCGGAACACCTATACCGCCTTCACCAACCACATAGAGAACCGCACCATGTGCAACCCTGCGGCCTCCCCACTGGCGACCAGTGGCAACATGGCACGCCCACGATCCGGCAAGGAATGATTTATAGGACCCGCTAGCTCCGTATATGCTGCATAGCGATACCGCCGGAATAATCCCCTTAACCACGTAATCCAGTTGCGTGTCGTATCCGGTAGATCCAACGCTCATCGGTAGCGTGGTTTTTCGCTGGTGGTTTTTTTCTTCCGCCGGCTCTTTCCCGCGCACCCGTTCCAGGTATTCGCGCCAGTTCTCCCGCATATGGCTGTGCATCCCTTCGGGGTAATAATTCGCATCAGTTACACCCGCCGCCGCCAGCTTGTGCGCAATGGCATTAATATTTGATGGCCTGATGTGGCCTGCCTTGTACAGCCGGACACAATAGCGCCCCTCGTCGATGATTCTCAGGTCTGCCAGTTCATCCAGTTGATCATCAGCCAGCACAACGGGAGGCACATTATCGCCAGCCAGTCGCCCGTCCTGTTCCTGCCACTGTTTCGCATGTGCCCAGGCATCACTACCCGCAAAAATAATGACTTCGGTCATCTTGTCGTAAGGCTGTTTTTTTAAGTTCGGTGCGCTTTTCATTTCTTGCCCCTGAATCCGTTAATCATGGTTTTCAGCTTCTGGATGTTTGCCCGTGCCCTGGCGTTGCTGGTGGGCACGTTATGCGGCGCGGTCTGTACCAGAGAAAAATCACGCCGGAACTGATAAACAGGCATCACGCAATCATATTCGTAGCCTTCACGGCGGTAGGTTACACGCCGTTCTTCCACGCCCTTAATCATTACCGTGCCGCCGTACTGGTCGCGGTAAATATCACCGCGCGTAAATTTAGGGTGAGTGTTGCCACTGGCAGTTAAGCCAGAATATTTAAGTTTCATTATTTTTATTCTCCGGTGTGCTGTTCTTTATATCTGTCGTGCAATAGATCTATTTCTTGCAGTTCCATTATTACAGGCTCAAGAAGCGTTATTAATGCCGTGGCAATTCTTGATTTTTGTTTGTCGCGTTCATTGTCGCCAAGTGTTTCAAGCCATATGCGCAATATTTCCAGCATGTTTTCACTGTGAGAAAGTGCAAGAAATGCGCGGTCTATTGTTTCGTGGTAAATATCACGCATGGCTTACATCCTCAGGAAATTTTCTTCTGTAACGCGCCTCTGCCACATATTCCGCATAATCGGCGGCGATATTCAGTACATCAAGCCCCGTTGATTTATATTCTCTCGTGGAAAGTAAGAAAAAAGCCGCTCTAATAAGTTCTGGCATTGACGAAAGCGCATCAGCCGCATCATCAGGAACGCCGGAAAATTCCTGTTTCAGGGAATTAAAACGATCATCACGCATAACCCCCCCCATTTTCACAATCAGCAATCAGGATGGCTTTGGCCTCATTCAGCGCCATATCCGCACTAAGTTGCATAACCGCCAGCGAATGAGGAACGAAAGCCCCGGCATATTCTGTTTCACTGGTGGCGTGCTTATGCGCCATGTCTGCGATAACAGAAATATCAATCAGCGCGTGCATTAGCGTTATGATGGCTTCGGCGGCTGCGTCCGGACGGATGTTATTGCACATGGCACACCTCCTGACGAATACGGGCAGCGAATACCATCACGCAGCCAGCCGGAGATTGCTGGCGTGCTTCCTGTTCGCTGGTGGCCTCAATGGTAATCACGCGCGGTTGTGCCGTGCTCAGGGCGATAAAACGCCAGATGTATTTATTCAGGTTGTGCGAGTCCCGCCCTTGCGGGTGTGTGGTATGATTTCGCATAGCTACCTCGATACTTTCGCTATCGTTGGTGGTTAGAAGCCCGGTTAGTGTTAGCGCACTGCCGGGTTTCGTCGTTTCTGCACCTTGCGCCAACAAGGTGTTGAACACCAATTTAAACCCAGGTGTTAAACACGTCAAGTGTTGAACACTTATTTTTTTTCCTGCATACTGCATTTGTTTTTTATGAGGGGTACACCACATGGCGACAAAAGCAGTAAACGCAAAATCACAAACCGTTGCGGCAAGGGTTCCGCATGAAGTTATGAACAATGTTGAGGCGGTAAAAATGCCTGGCGAAAGTACGGGGCAATTTGTTACTGCGGCATTAAAACGAGAAGTTGAATATCGCCAGCGCCGCAAGGCCAAAGAACCAGAGTAATCACCATCAGCGCCGTGGTGTAAGGTATTACGGCGCATTGCTATGCAGGACAACACAATGACCGATAAAGAATTGACCAAAACATTATCACCGGCACGGAAAAGACGGCGCAGAAAGATAGAGCATGAATCAGAAAGATTCGCGCCATGTGCTTTTGCCCTTGAGCAATTCCTTAAAGAGTACAGGGAAAAGCGCTCATTGCAGGTATGGCAACGAACTGAACCAGACTGATTGCATTGCCCACCAGCCGCAAATGTGGCATTGTTGGCAATGCTCATGCGTTGGGGATAACGTGTAGCTTGTGTCGAGGGGCCACCGTAGCGGGTGGCCTTTGTTTTGCCCGTTATTCGGCAATTGTGGCGCTTCTCCACATGGTTGATATAATCCCACTGCTCAGATTCATTTTTTGCGCAGTAGGTTAATTGTTCACAAAGGCGCTCCGGCAACGGGGCGCTTTTTGTTTTTATTAGTTTGTAGAAACCTGACTCAGAGATAATGCTCATATTCTGATTTCCTCCTGGGGTGTAAGTTAAATTTACTCCCTTTTCATCATCATCAAGCATCTGCAACGCCGTACGCGAATTGGTCAGTTCCAGCGCAGCGCAGACATCCTTTGCAACAAACCACGGATCGCCGTTCAGATACACCACGCGAACGTTCACACCATCAAAGCGCAGAACGACCAGATCACGAAAATCACAGAATTTTTTTACATGACGTGCGTCACCCTTGCCCGTCACGGCAATATTTTTATTCATTTCTTTTTTACCTCACATACAAAAAACCCCGCATTGCACGCGGGGTATGAAAGATATTATTAGTGGGGATTGGCCTGTTCTCGTTGTTTATCTAACCATGCTTCTACATCTCTACGGTGCCAGGTATGTCGCCGTCCAATTCTGAACGGCTGAGGAAAACCATTATTCTCATCTTTCCAGAAATTGATGAATGCACTCATTGCTCCATATCGCAAGATTTTCATTACGTCTTTAGTAAATAAAATATCTTCATTGGTATTCATTTGCTGAACCTCCTCAACCATTTACTACTCTTAAACCTTTCATACCACCGGATCTATTAATTACCCCTTTTCTCGCATCATCAAAAAAATCACCGACCCATTGCATCATGATCTTACGCTGTTCTAGATAAGTAGTTCTATTATAAATATCTCTTATTTTATCACCACTTTTATGCGCCAATGCAGCCTCGATTACATCGGGGTTAAATCCCTCCTCATTTAAAAGCGTACTCCACATTGAACGAAAACCATGTAACGTTACAATCCCTTTGAACTTGCTGGCAGCAATTGGGGTCTTGATAGTATTCCTCCCCATAGGCGCATCTTTTGTTCTGGAGGAAAAAAACACATAACGCCCTCTTTTTATTTCCTGCATTGTTCTGAGGATACTAATAGCCTGTGATGACAAGGGAACAACATGTTCACGATGGCATTTCATTTTATGCGCGGGGATAATCCACAAGCCAGAATCAAAATCAATCTCTGACCACTCTGCTTTAATCGCCTCACCTGGCCTGACCATTGTCAATATCTGGAATAAAAGTGCATTATGAGCTATTTGATAGGTATGAGGCACACTATCCCACCAGCTCAGAAATTCAGGCAATCTTTCAACAGGTAGTGCTGCTAATGATTTATTTTTCTTTCCTGTGAATGCAGTCTTTATCTTAAGTAATGGATTTGTTTTCAATGCTCCACAATTTACAGCATAATTCATAATTTCATTTAATCTTGATATTAATTTTTTTTGCAACGCATTCTTATCGGATACGGCATCCAGAGCATTAATAGCTACTGGTGCTGTAATTTTTTCTATACTGTACTTACCAAAGAAAGGAACAAGATATTTGTATACTTCATATTCGATATTATACAGCGTAGGTTTCCGCAATTCAGATCCCTTTTTAAAAGCGAACCATGCATTAGCAATAGCTTCAAATGTCTGTAGATTTTTTAGTGACATCTCAATTTTACGATTTTTCTTCTCCGTCACTGGATCAACTCCACGTGCAATCATTCGCCGAAGTTCATCACGTACTTCCCGTGCTTCCGCGAGTGAGAATTCAGGAAAACGTCCTATCGTGTATGTCTGCCGTTTCTTCGTTATCGGATGGCTATAACGGAAACGCCACACTTTCCCACCGGCTTTACTCACATTCAGCAATAAACCGAACCCATCATAAACGGCATAGTCCTTTTCACGTGGTTTCATCCCCTTAACTTCAGTCACGGTTAATGGCTTTACCGACATCTATCGCCCTCATTTTTTAGTCCGTCATGTAGTCCATTCAAGCCAATAACAAGCGATAAACTAACTCATTATCAAGCAAAGAGAGGAAACTCATAAAATCACAACTCATTGAAAAGACTATGAAACGACACCAGAACATACAAACAGGTAAGAAATGTACCCTACATCCAGAAACTGGCGATACGGGAGCGGCGCGGTTCACCGGAAACGTTGCCGTTACGATCAATGACCTGACCTTCACGCAACCAGACTCCTGCACTATTGAGCTCACGCTTTTTCTCCGCAGTGATAATGCCGCTGCAGTGCGGGCAAAGTAGATACGCCGCCTCACTGGCTTTAAAGGGATCCGGTTCATTACGGTAGCCGGTCATGGCATCCATAGCTGGCTGAAAATATTCACCGCAGTGCGGACATGGCCAGTACCAGCGGCGGCGGTCACCACGATTGTAAAGGGAAAGAATACCAGTCGTCGGTGGCGCTTCATGAGGCGACTTACGTCGCCATTTGCTGTCGCAGATGTCACGTCCCGGCGAGCTCTCCACCAGAGTCATCCCGGCGGACATAAATGTGGTGGTACGTTTTGAGGCCAGGGAGAAACCATCACCCTCGCTGTCGATATTCTCCGGAAAACGGTCGTAATCGGTTAAGGCGACAAACCGGTAATCCGACGACGACATAATGTTGACCGAGGGCCAACCAATTTTAAGGAACGAGCCATCCCTGAACGTCTTATCATGGACATTATTGTCGTTACGACGTGGACTCATTCTTTTCTTTACCGCCGCACTGCTTCTGAACGTTCTGTCGAGGCGCTTTTTAGAATGCTCGCGGGCCTTATCTTCGGTCATCTGCACAACGAGCATGTCCGAAGGATCGCAAACGATGGTATAGACAATCCATCCATCGATCAGACCAATGGTCTTCCCTGTTCGCGCAGGACCAACAAAAATCACCGCATCGTATTCACGCGATGCCAGGCAGTTCATGGGCTCAATGATGTAGGGTGTCAGTTCAGGATCCCATGGCACCGAGTTACCAGCCCCCTTGGGAACACGCATGAATTTTTTAACAGCCTCCGAAATCGGCATGCGACGTGGTGGGGAAAATCCTGCCGATATGTCCCTTCCCAAATTTCGGGCTGATGAAAAACCCATTATTCCTCCTAGAGACTCTCTCCTTCCTCATCAGGAATTAATTCAGCAGCACAAGCCTCGTAGGATTTTTCCTGAAGAGTGTATCGCAGGTCATCAATGGCCTGCTGTACAACGCCGACGGCCTGAGGAGTCAGGGCGCAATCGCGTTCAAGAACATCCGGAATTGTCTCCAGAACCTGGACGACAGCCTTTCTCATGGACGAATAGACGATGACTACTTCATCAACTGGGATGAGTTTTCGCTGCTCCTTTTCCAGCTTGATCCTTTCATTTTCAGACTGGTACCAGTCCTTTCTCTCTTTCGGCTCCATACGGGATGGATCATGAACAGAGTCTGCTGCCTCATGCTTCACACTAAACAGGGCGGGCCCGACATGCTGCAGGGCGTAAACGGGGTTCCCCCTGACAGTCGCAGCCACAGGAGTGTTGGCCGCGAGGAGCCGTTTTTTTACTGTGTCCCGGTGAAGCCCAAAGGCCTCGGCGATTTTAAAAACACTCCAGTAATAAGCATCACCGATCCCGCTCACATTTGACATAAGCAACTCCATCTGGCAGGTGAAAATCAGGTTTATTTATATATTTCAATTAATTGCAAACTGGTCTAATGACAGGGAGAAAAAAATATTGTACAGGTGAAAAGAGAAATAACTTTTAATTATCAATAAATTACCAAACATGCTGCCGCCGCCATGGAAATGCAAAAACTAGTCTTTTTCCGCGACGCTCCCGCCCCGTGGCAGGCCACCCCACCGGAAGGACCCGCCAAAATGAGAGTGATTATCACCATTGCTGATGAATAAATTGATGAAAATCATTGAAACGCCTTTCAGCAAGATAACGGCGACGGTCGTTGTTGAACTCCGTAACTCTGCTACTAAGGTTAAAAGCATGGCCATCTTTTGCCACCGGCAAATCTTCAATGGATTTCCCCTGCCGGTTTTTTATTCCTCACATTATCGCAGCCCCTCTGTGAAGGGCTGCTGTAATGCCTGCTGTTACTCAGTAACGACCGCACCTTCCGGTAATTTCATACCGGCAAATACCGGACAGCCCGGGGATCGTTATCTGCAGCTGGTTAGCCAGGGAGTTAATCTCATCGACCAACACTGGCTTCGTATAGCGCCATGCCGCCAGCCCTTGTCCACAGAAGCTCGCCATATCTTTTTTCTGATCAAACTCATGACACTTCATATTGAGCTGCGCACTTAAGCTGTTGCGATGCTGAAGTTCTCCGGTGAAGTAGTCATCCAGGACTTTATAGGCTGCATATTTAAATCCGGGGTTTAGCCATGCTGCATAATCATAAGCAACAAACTTCCCGCCATATGTTCCACCGTGTACACCGCGCTCAGTAAAAACCACAGATTCGTGTTTTTTCTCCAGCTACTTAATGCGCTGGGTGCGGATATATTCCTGCGCCCCTTCCAGTTGCTTCTGCATCGTCATCAACCGTTCTCTGAGGGTGAAATAATCCCGTTCAGCGGTGTCTGCCAGTCGGGGGCTGGTTGCATTATCCATGCTGGTGGGTCCGGTGGCTTCACGCACGGCTGCGGAGCAACTGGCATTGACCCGCAGGCGCTTACGACCAGCGGCAACATCAGCGCGCAGAGTTTCATTTTCAGTTTTCGCATCGACTAACTCCTTCGTGTATTTTGCATCGATCGCAGCAACATCACGCTGACGCTGCTGCATGTCAGCGATGGTGGCGGTCGCCTGCTTCAGCTCACTGACTTTTTTATCACGCTGTTCTTTGTAGGCGATGGCGTTATCACGGTAATGATTCAGCCCCAGACTAAGCGCACCACAGGCCACCAGCATGACAATAATCACCACACACAGAACACGGTTCATATCACCACCAACGGATTGCCCAGACCAGAACAGCGACCGCCACAAGGCGAATTGCAAAGGCCGTTGCCCGAATAAAATCAGCACTCATCTGTTTAAATAAATTGTTGTGTATGCAACCAGTGCAGTACAAATAATCCATGCAACTGGCGTCAGTATATGTCTGATGCCCCGGCATACCGCGATGATTTTTGCGGCATCGTCAGCACCCTGCGAAGTTGTTTCTGCTTTTATCATCAGTTGCCATGTCCCTCATGACACCCATCACCACTCACGATTTCAGAGCAACAATCAATTTTGCCAGCCCATACAGCATCGGAGACACGGCGATGCCAACCGCCACCCACTTAATGGCAAAAGCCACCGCCCGGATAAGGCAGAGATTCGCCGTATTTTCTGTCTTATCTACAAACATATGCTATCGCTGCAACCGCAAAACCAATTGCCCCGATCATTGCCGATAATGCAAGAATAATTCCGGCAATATTTGCTGCTTTAGGTGTCATACTGCACCCTATACTCAGAAAGGTTTTATTGTTATCCTTTACCTGCATGAATTATATCCATGTCTGATTTGTCAAATGCACCCCCGGACTGTTCCCCCAGCCGGGGTTTTACTTTTATTCACTTACCTTTTGCCAGTTTGCAGGATTTCGTGTTATCCGCTCGCGGGAGCACACGCCATTTTTCAGCAAAATATTCTGCTAGCTGTCGATACCCCAGCACACCAGTGCCGCTTCCTGGTCACGGCGAATAACCTGTCCATAGCAGTTATTTGAACGTATGCGGCAATCGCGCCCACCAT
>ERZ1106915.1171-NODE-1171-length-25265-cov-8.217493_pt1 | contig 25265 bp, 15 predicted proteins | sample MGYA00403653_ERZ1106915 | MGnify/ENA primary metagenome ERZ1106915 (study PRJEB35170, sample SAMEA104062404) | human gut metagenome | biome: human gut; feature: human-associated habitat; material: faeces | place: Denmark | collected 2012-06-06 ... | reverse complement strand
TAATCAACTAAACAGGGCGGCATATCTCCATGTAAGAATAGCTTTCCGATTCTATATAATTCCGATAATTTTATGCTGTTATATGGTTTCGGGCATAAATAGGGGGTGGTCTGTTTTAGGTGGCTTCCTATTAAATGGGAGGGATGAAAATTCGGGTTTCCATCTGAAAAGGGGGAGGGGTGAAAAATAGGGAGTGTTGGCTTAAATAAGTGAAGAGGAGCTTAAAACCCCTCTTCACTTTAATCTAATTATTTTACTGACAATTAACTAGTGTCGTAATATCTGTACCTGGAAAGCCTTGTAATAGTCCGTTTTTCTGTAATAAATTATATAAATAATCAACCGAGGCTTTACGTCGTTTGTCAACAATAAATGTATTATCAGGTTGTTGGATAATATATTTCTTATCGATTAAATTATTGAATTCAGACATCCGTAGCTCGTGCCACTTTCGCTGGCCTTTGTTGTTTAGCGCTACAGAATTTTTCGATGTTATGTAACTTAAAGATTTATTGTATTTTTTTGTTAGTTCTTTATCGTTATATTTCAATGTGTTATGTATTTGTAATATTCGCTCAGCTCCATGTGCAATATAATCTTCCCTAACTATAAAATCAATTTGGGTTGAGCCTAAAATGTCTTTTAGAACTGTGGCTCTTTTTTTATTGGCTTTATAATTAGGAATCGCTTCTACGAAAATCCATAGGAGACAAATAAACAATACAAAAAACAATAAACCATAGAATAGGAATCTAATAATTTGCACATTCCATCTACCTGAAACAGCTTGATGAGATAAACTAGGGGCAATTTTAGTAATATTTTTTATATTTATCTTTTTCTGTCCTACAATTTTTCCTTCACTATCAAAGCCTGGAATTGAGTCATTATGATGAAGCATCCCAAATTTGATTATATAATAGTCATCTATATCTAAAGAAGTCCTAGGAATTTCAATAAATGCACTATCTCTTAACTTTAGTAAATCGGGATTAATCTTTCGTTGTAAATATTCTGTTGATGCAGAAATAAGAACAGGCGGTTCAATTACAAACCCATTGTGGAGATTCAGTCCAAAATTACCACTATCATATGATTCTGTGGAAATGTGCTTATCTCCATTATTCGTTATTTTAATCGTAAAGAAACTAATATTTGCATGGCTTTTTTGAACATCAAGACTATCAATAAAAATGCGCAATAGTGAAATATCCTCTTGATTATTAAATATGCTTGTTTCAGATAAGATTTCGTACTCAAAATTAGCACAATTCTTTTTTACGAAATTATCATAAAATATCCACACCACTCCAATAGTCGCAAAAATAAAAGCAACCCATTTCATAAAAGAGCTATCCAATATTGAGGTCACTGTTCTTTTTTCTTCCATTTTATATAACTCTACAAATGATTCACAAAGTTATATCTTTTTTGGTTCTTATAAAATATTGTAAAGTTTTATTTGTTATGATGTAGAAAATGAGTAAAAAATAGAGCTATTTTTGAAAAGTCAGCCAATTCTTTCCTGTTTAGACTGAATTAGTTTGATTGAAAGTAGACGATTCCATTCGCTACCCAATAAATGCCCTATTTCGCAATCATTCTGTCCCTGATAATTGTCACACACGCGGTCGGTTTACCCTCTATTCGTGTCGGTGCGTCCTTAATCTCGTATCATTGCGCAAGGTCTGTCGCTTTGGCTTTTCGTTGCAAACCCAGCGTGTCGTAAATCTCCTGCAAGCGTTCTTTGGCCTTGTTTTTGGGAATTGCTGTCTGCTTCTGAAATGCGGCGTTTATCATCTTCACGATTTTATAGTCGTCGCCGATTGAAAGTCCCTTTACCAACTCGCGGCGGATGTTGCCGACATGGTATTTCAACGCCTGCACTTTGGCCGTTCCCAACTCGTCGTAAGCCTGCTTCACCAGCGGATGCCGCTGTTCTATCACGGCGCATAGTTCGGCAGGACTTTCTACCACGAAAAATTGCTCGGTCATTGTTTTCAGTCGGCAGTATTCGTCGAACAACTCTTGAAAAGTAGTCCGCGCCGAGGGGTTCGCCGCAAGGTGTTCCACGACCTTGCTGTATGTCTGCACCGTTACCTTGTAGCCGTTTCGTTGCAGTTCGTCGGTAAGGTTTACATAGGTTGCGTAAATATGTCGGCTGATTTTGAAATTCACGATGTCCATATTGGCGAGGTTCTTTTCCACGACAAGGCGGTTATCGACTATCCGCACATATTGTTCGTTGATGTAGGGAATCTTCGACAAGGTTTTAACCCGTGTAGCTTCACTCAACGAGTTTATCTCGGCGGCATAGCTTTCGGCGTCTGCAAGCGTCCGCTGGGTAGCCGCAACAAACTCGTCGAGCGTTACGGTCTTGCTGTATTTGGTCGTAGAATAGACGTGCACGATTTGCGCCTTGTAACGGGAATCTCGGATGCGTCCGCATATCTGCGTGAAGAGCGTGGAAATATCCAACAGCGTGTGCGCCTTTCGTCCGTCGCTGACGATGAATGTAACGCCGTCGGGGTCGAAGATGTCGCACCCCTCGAAGCAGGTCGAGGTGTAAAAGTTTATCTTCTTCGCAGGGTCGGAGGGCTGGCCGATGGGATAGGCATTGCCTAATTTGCGCTGGTTTTCCTGCCTGCTCTCCCCGCTCGTGGAACAGACTACCTTAACGGCTTCGGGAGCGAGTTTGAGTGTGTCGATGACCTTTGCGATAAATTCCACGCTGTTGACGAAGATATGCAGGTTGTAGGGCAATTCGTCGCGCAGGACTTTGGCGCACTCCGACACGATGTATTTATCGGGTTTGTTGGTCTGCCGCGAACGCACCTTAACCTCCGTAAGGTCGGGTCAGTCGATTTCGCAGGTCGGCAGGTGTCGCAGTTCCTCCAACATGTATTCCCGTTCTATGGGCGTCGCCGTCATATATGTTGCCTTATCGAATTTAGCGGCTTCTGCAAGTAAATTCTTAATGGCATTATGTCGGAACGAATAGGAGTTGAACAGTACGTGCCACTCGTCCACCAGCAGGAACAGCTCTTTGTAAGGGTCTATCCCGATGCTCTGTAAAGCGGAAACGACACGCGGCAGGGAATCGTAAGTCGTGGCTATCTTTAAGGGGGGAATGGGTACGGGCGAATTGCGTGATGTCCCACTCGGTAATGTCTTCGTAAACGCCCAGCACCTCTATATCGTCGGTGCGGCAGACGGTCTTGTTCTTCACCAATGCCACGTAAGGCATGGCGATAAGGGTGGGAATGGAATTGCGGATAGCCAGTTCGGTAGCCCCGCACCCCGTCTTTTTCTTGTTAAAAAGACAATTCACGGGAATTTCGGTCATAAAGTCCCGAAGTAAGTTTGCACCTTTGGGTGCGTCGATGGTTCAGTTTTGCATAAGTAATTCGTTTTTAGTAAAATAAAATCTGTAATTATTTTTAATCTTGTAATGTTATTATTAAAGAGATAGTCCATTTCGGAATCAAAAAATATTACACTCGGAAACAAGAAAAAGAGGTGCTGAAAAACACCTCCCGATTATGGACGGACTCGACATTAGGACTATTCCTTTTTCGTATTATAAAGATAGCACCTTTTTTATTGGGAACAAAGGGCGGACAGCAATTAATCCGAACATTTTTATCTATGTCTTAGATGGCATTATAGGGCTGTTTACGGGGTGGCGGAGTGTGTTCGACGGGGAAATTAATGTGCAAAATGTAGTATTAGCGGGTATTTTACATAGTCTGTTGTTCTAAAACACCTTTCGTGTCATGCAATTCAGTACTATTAGCGGTTCGGTACATGGTGCGGCTGTTCTGAAATTCCTCTCGAACATGTGTTTTAAGTGCTAATAGCGGTTTTTGCATGGTAAATAAGTGCGATGTACATGTAAAAAGCCGTAAATTTGGGTGTAAAACGCTATTTTATGAATGAAAAGGATGTCGATGCCATCCGTGAGAGTATGTATGAATCCTTACTGATGGATGAAAACGATAAGATTGTGCATTGGGATTTCGACCCGATGCGCCGTGAGTTGCGCGAGTATGTCGATATTGCCTGCGGATGTGATGAACAGACGTATGGAATCCGCACACCGCAATTCGAATATCGCTATTGTACGGGGAAGATTAAGATGCCCTTTGCCAAGTCGGATTATCTCGCTAACGACGATATAATCGCTACGGTTATGGGATTGGGGCTGGATGTCGAGAAATTCTGGTTTGCGCTGGTCTTTATTTACGATTATGTCGAAACCTCGTTTAAGAACTGCGGCCTTGTGAAACCCGCGTCTTTGGATAAGGCGGTGCAAAATCTGTTCAAAGAGTTGGGCGAGGATTTCACGGACGATGATATTGAAATAACCCTTAAAAAGAACAGAAAGAAAGTCGAGGTTCTGCCCGTTATAAAGCGTGGGATTTTGGACTGGCTGCGGGAAACCTATGAACGGGAATGCAAAGGCAGGAAGATTCACTATTACGGGATTGACACGGGTAATTTCGACGAAACCTATCCGAGTACGTCGTTTCGGATTTATCGGACTGTGGAGATGTATCGGGATATGCTGAACACCTTATTGGGGGACAACCGCCCGAAACAACCCGATAAGAGTGTTTCATTGAATCGGCTGTTGCTGATTTCGCGTATCTGCTACCTCTATGAATTTACCTATAACGACAGCTTTTTGTATAGCGACGATTCGTTAAAAGGAATAATTAAGTCCTGCAAAGGGCGCATGCCTGCAACTTATTCCGCTGTTTATCTGTAACTTGCAGAGGGAGAGTAAAAACGCCCTTTATTTCACTCCCCGTGTTTGGGGTGCGAAAAGTCAAATCTTTGTAGTGTCGAAAGGGATAAACCCGACGACCTGCAAACGCTTGGGCAAGGGATGCAGAATAATTTTAGCCCCTCCCGTAAGGGAGTACTTAAAAGATATGGCAAATGCTATCATTCCCGCAGCCGAGGTCGCTGCAACCAACCAAGTAACGGCTCCTGCCGCAACCATCCTGACTGCCCCTGCCACCGAGCAGAAAGAGCCGCAGACAAATTCGACCTCGCGCCGTCGTGCACCGAGTGCGCCGATTTGGTCGGCATTGACCGTCGCAAGGCGGATGTTCAACAACCTGCCGTCGGCCTTGCAGAACACCGAAACAAAGCGGATGTGCCTAAAAGAGGCCGCAGAACGCACCTACGGCGACCCCAAGCGGGCAAGTTACGACATTAAGAACGAAGCCCGCAAATTGACCAACCTAATGGATTTCGGGGAGTACTGCCGAAAGAACGGATTAAAGAGCGAAAACGTGGCCGAGCACGTGGTATTCGAGGGTAAAACCGTAATGCGCCGAGTGATGGAGTACGGCGTCGAGAGCGTCCTCGGCACGAAAATCCAAATGTTCGCAGAACCGCTGACCGACGGTAAGGAAAAGTCCGCCGAGAGTGAAGCAAATGCCGAGTAACGGTAAAAACAGAGGTTGCGTCAGCACAAAAAAGAATCGCAACCTTTCTCGCTTTACTCACGCAAGCAAGAGAGAAAAGGGGTGCCACGGCGAAGCCGGGCACCTCTTTTCTCGATAACGGCAGTCACAACAAGTTCTGCATCGCCGCGTCGATTTGAGAGTTCTCGAAACTATCCAAATAGATTTGGGTAACCTTTTCAGAACTATGGCCTAATGATTCACAAATTATCGACGTGCTTACACCCTCTCGTTTTAAGACTGTGGCGAAACTATGCCGCGAAACATAGGTCGTTAAGTCGATAGGTATTTCCAACTCTTTCCCTACCTCTTTCAGTCGCTCGTTCACTTTGGAAATGACTTTGTGAACGCGGTTACGTTGCTGTTGCTCGGTTTTATGAAATGCAGAAAGTATAGGAAACAAAAAGAGCGCACCATCTTGTCGGTAACGCTCTATAATCTCCTGCGCTTTGAGCTGTAAAGGTAGCCTAATCAACTTATGCGTTTTGCGTCGGGTGTAGATTAGTCGTCCATCCACGATATTATCGGTTTTGAGGTAGGCTATGTCCACGAAATTAATCCCGCCCATAAAGTAACCGAACGCAAACAAATCGACTGCAAATTGCTTGTAGAAATCATTACTGCGGTATTCGATAATCCGCATGATGTCCGCCTTACTTATGGCTCGCTTTGCCGTCGCTTGGTGCAGTTTGGAAACCTTGTAGGATTTGAACGGGTAATAATCCGCTTTCACACACTTTTCCTCAATGGCTACATTATAGACAGCCCGTAAAGTGCGGAATCGGCGACCTATTGTATTTTCTGAAAAACCTTGTCCCCGCAACCAAGTTTCATAGCGTTTCAACCAAACGGTATCAATTTCTGAAAAGTAGATATTCAGATGTCCGTTGAATTTCAACAAGGAATTGTAGACCTCTCTGTGCGAAAGCGCATAGCCCGTTCGCCCCGTTTGCTTCAAGTTCTCGATTTGTGATAAAAACACCTCGCCAACGGTGCGTTTTGCACGGGTGCCGTCTGTTAGATGTTCGGTTAGCGTTGTAGCCGTAAATTCTTTCTTCTCTGCTTTCAGTTCGATGATGCGCTCGGCAAACTCGCTACTCTTGTCCGCAATAATCTTTTCGATATATGCCTTGTTGGGACAATTCTTTTTCGGCTGGTTCTTCGTAAAATCCCAAAACTGCGGTAAAACAGACACACCAAGACTAACGTATTTCTTCTTTCCGTCTTTACAGACACGAATCATCAGCGGATGTGCGCCGTTGGCAAGAGTTTTTGATTTGTAACAGAGAATGTTAACACCTGCATCCATAGTGATTTTTGGTTTAACTCTCGGTTTAACTCAAAGCCTTAAACCACCGTAAAACCGCTACGGAAAAGACAAAAAGAAAACCACCTACATTGCTGTAAGTGGTTGATTTTCTTTGTGGTACCACCAGGAATCGAACCGGGGACACAAGGATTTTCAGTCCTTTGCTCTACCAACTGAGCTATGGCACCATCCGCGAAAAACGGGGTATTCCCTGTTATCGTGGTGCAAAGATAAGCAAAAAATTTAATACTGCAAATGCCTCATGCAATTTTGTCGGTAAATTTTTCCCGGCCCGGCAAAAAACGACCGACCCGGAAATCAGAAAAAAGTCCGCTGCCCAAACGGACAGCGGACTTGACAGGCATGATACAGAGACGCTTAATTCGTTTTATTCTGGTTCGCCTCGCCGATTTCCGGGTTGGCAATCACGACGGAACGCGGCAGCTGGAACCGCATGCCGGATTCGTTCTGCTCCCACATGGCTTTGTAAATGTGGTTGTTCGCAACGCCTGCCGCCGTCATCGCGGCATCGTCCCGACGATCAATCGGCATATTCAGACGCCGGCGGTCGAGCCACTCCAGAGCGCCCTCCATCCACATCTCGATACGTTTCTGAAGAATGATCTCCTCGACGACATCGTCGAGCGAAGCGGCCGTGATGTCATAACCCGGATCGCGGTAGGTCGTCACGTAATCCTTGAGCGTCTTCTTGGCCGCGGCGATGTTGCTGTGCGCCTCGGCTTCAGCCTTGATGAAGACGGCCTCTTCGGCGCGCATATAGATCAGATCGGTATTGTTCCAGTCGCCGTTGTAACTGCGGAACTTGACCGAGACGTACTCCGAACGCGCTTTCACGCCCGAAGCAAGCGTATTGGGCAGGTTGGAAGGCAGGAGGCAGGCATAACCGCTCGTCGCAGCGTCCGGGTCCGGATTGTCCGTCTTGTTGAGCCACCAGCCGCGACGCACGTCGGTCGGATTCAGACGCGCATAGAGGTAGGAGTGGATCGGACGCTCGGCCCACATACCCGCATAACCGCTCATGTAAGGGTCCATCTGCGAGCACCAGGTAGCCCATGTCTGGCAGTTGTCGGCCGTCATCTTGAAGCCGAAGATCAGACTCGGAACGTTCTCGATACGGTTGAAGCCGTTGTTGTAGTTCTCCTTGGAGACGAGCGTGTATTTGGCCAGAATATCGTCGGCCAACGAGACGGCTTTCCCCCAGTCCTCCATGACCAATGCGACACGGGCGCGCAGAATGGCGGCCACGCTGGCGTCGAAATCGGTCCGGGAACCGGTGTCGTCGTATCCGATCTCCTCGAAAATACGCAGCGCTTCGTCCAGGTCGTCGGTAATGCGTTTGTAGACCTGCTCCATCGTGGCGCGCGGCAGATTCTGGCCAAGGGTCTCCTCGGTGGCCAGAGGCACGCCCGGAAGGTCCTTGTTCGCCGCCGAGTAGGGATACTGGTACACGTTGATCAGGTGGTAGTAGCCGAACGCGCGGGAGGTCAGCGCACGGGCGCGGTAGGCCTTCATCGTCTCCGACTCGGCGGAAGCGTCGAGGGTCGCCGTCGCGAGAATCTCATTGGCCGTGGCGATCGGAATGTAGAACATGTTCCACACGTTGAAAGTCGGCGTATACTCCTCCTGCCAGTAGTCGTTGATGTACATGTAAAGGTTCATGCTGTGTTGCAGCAGCAGGGTCATGTCCTGCCCGGCCATGCCGAACGCAAGTTCGAATCCATTGAAACCGGTCAGCCACTGAAGGTCGTTCTTGTAATAGGTGGCATAGTGGGTGTAAATGGACGCCTCGATACCCTGAAGCACCTTGTCCGGGTCCTCCTTGGCCACCTCGTCACGGGTCTCCGAAGAGACTTTTCCCGAAGGGTCCACGTCGAAGATATCGTCGCTGCAGGATACCGCAACTGCCGCGCTCATTAAAAATATCAGTATTTTTTTCATATCAATGTCGCTGCTTAGAAGTTAATATTGAGACCTACCGAAGTGGTGCGGATCGGCGAATAATACGTACCGTCCACGCTGTTCAAAGCGACCGTCGCGCCCTGACCGCCCATGCTCGTACGGGGATCGTAGCCCTTGCGCTTCGATGCGAAGAAGACGTTGTCGCAGGCGAAGTACACGCGAACGCTCTTGATGCCGATCTTGCTCATCCAGTTCGCCGGGAAGGTGTAGCCCAGCGTGATGTTGCGCAGGTTGAAGTAGGTTTTGCTGATCAGGAAACGATCCGACGAAGCGTTGATGTTCGAGTCGTTCGTGTTCCAGATCGGCGCCGAACCTTTCCCGGTCTCCGGATTCCAGGCGTCGGCATAGTTCTTCAGACGGTTCATCGGGAAATTCGCACTGCTGAACGCCGAGAAGTCGTAATCGTAGCCGTAGCCGCCGAACTGGAAGTTGGTCATAATCGTCAGGTCGAGGCTCTTCCAACGCAGCGTGGTGTTCAGGCCGCCCGTGAAATCGGGAAGCGCGCTCTTCTCCAGCAGGTACTGCGTGGCCTCGGTAGCATCGCCGGTCGTGACTTTTTCCACGCCGACAACGTTGCCGGCGTCGTCCAGAATATCCTGATCCATGTACCAAAGCGAGTTGCCCTTCTCATCCAGACCTGCGAACTGCCGCATCTCCCAGCGGTAGATGTCCTTGCCTTCGTAAATGCGCTGGTTGCCGTTGGGCATGCCCGAGACTTTGTACTCGTCGGGCAGGTTGAGCATCTTGTTGGCATAGGTGTAACCGTTGACCGACATGTCCCAGTACCAGTCCTTTTTCTGGATGAGCTTGACGTTCAAGTCGAATTCGAAGCCCGAATTGCGCAGTTTGCCGACGTTGTACCAGTCGTAGGCGCGGCCCGTCGAAATATCCTTCGTACGCTTGAAGAGCAGACCGTCCGACACGCGGATGAAGTAGTCCATCGTCAGGTTGATGCGGTCGTTCAGCAGACCCACGTCCAGACCCAGATCGAACGTCCTCTGCTTCTCCCACGTCAGATCGGGATTGCCGTAGTAATAGATCTCCGTACCCAGCTTGCCTTCGGAAATGGTAACCGTATACTGGTCGGTATAGGGATAGTAGTTGGCCAGGTCCTCGTTACCCTGCGTACCGTACGTGGCGCGGAGTTTCAGCTCCGAAAGCCAGCTGTGCGTACTCTCCATGAACTTCTCGGCTCCGATGCGCCACGAAGCGCCGACGGACCAGAACGTGCCCCAGGGATTGTATTTGAAACGCGAGGTTCCGTCGCGGCGGATACCGCCCGAGAAATAATAACGGTTGTCGTAGTTGTACTCCAGTTTGCCGAAGAAACCCTGAATGCGCAGCACGTCCTGATAGCCGTTGATCGACCCCATCTCGCCGGCGTTGTTCAGCTGCGGATTCTTGGGATCGTAAATGTTCGTCTTCTCGACCTCGGCGTAATCGCGCACCCAGCTGTTGTACTCATGTCCGATCAGCGCATTGATATTGTGGCGTCCGACGGATTTTTTGTAATTGAGCATCTGGATCAGGTTCAGATCGTAAACGTCCGTAGACTTTTTGTTGATCCGGCCCTTGGAACCGCGTCCGTCGCCGATCGTGGGGTTATAGAACAGCAGTTCGTCGGAGGCGCGATAGCCCAGCGACATGCTCGAGGTGAAGGTGAAGTCGCGCAGGAAATAGATCTCCCCGTAAGCGCGGCCCTGCAAGTTGTTGCGTTTGATGTCGCGCGTGTCCATCTTCAGCGTGGCGATGATGTTCTGGCCCGAGGTTCCGGGACGGGTCGTCGTGCCGTCGGTCTGCCCCGTACCCAGGTCGTAGACCTTGTCGCCGTTTTCGTCATACTTGATTTTCCCCTCGGCATCGCGGGCGTAGACCGGAAAAACCGGCTCCCACGAACGCGCCGTGGCGAACGCCGACGAAGCGAGGCTGCTGCCCTCCAGAATGTTGTTCTGCACCGTGTGGGCATAGGAGAGGTTGGCGCCCACCTTGATCCACTTGCGGAGCTTGGTGTTGACGTTCACACGGGCGCTGTAACGCTCGAAATCCGATTCGATCACATAGGATTCGTCCTTGAGGTAACCCAGCGAGATGAAATAATCGGACTTCTCGTTCCCGCCGCTGACCGAAACGTTCGTCTCGTTACGGAATCCGGTCTTGAAGAGTTCGTCCTGCAGGCGCTCGCTGTACATGCGCCGGGCCGACGGGTCGAGTTTGCCGGTCGCAGGGTCGATCAGGTAGGTCGACGAATATTTGTAGGGGTTGTAATTTCCGTGTGCACCCAGCACCTCCTGCGAGGCATAGAGCGCCGCGGCAGCCAGATCACCGCCGCCCTCTTCGGGGCTTGACGCCCACTTCGTGTCGCGCATCGTGCGCCACTGCGCCTCGAGGTATTCGCCCGGATCGGTGATGATGTCATACTCGGGGACAGCGCGGGTGTTGATACCGAATCGCGTGTCGACGCTGATCGTGGGATTGTCCAGGCTGCCGCGCTTGGTCGTGATGAAAACCACGCCGTTCGCGGCGCGCGAACCGTAGAGCGAGTTGGCCGTGGCGTCCTTCGACACGGAGATCGACTCGATGTCGGCCGGGTTGATGTCGGACAGGCTGCCCTGATAGGGCGAGCCGTCGAGCACGATCAGCGCGCCGGTGCCCGCATTGAGCGAACCGACGCCGCGGACGTAGATCGCAGCGTCCGTACCGGGCTGGTTGGTGGCCGTAGTCAGCTGCACGCCGGGAACCGCTCCTTCGAGCATTTTCGAAACGGTCGAAACCTGACGCTTCGCAAGCTCCTCGCCGCGGATGGTGGCGATTGATCCCGTAAGGTCTTTTTTCGTCGTCGTGCCGAAAGCGGTCACCACGACATTCTCGATGGCCTGCGCATCTTCGTGCATCACGACTTCGACATGCGTCTTTCCGGCAACAGCCACTTTCCGGGTCTCGTAACCGATGAACGAAACCGCCAGCGTAGCGTCGGCGGGTGCAGCGATGGTGAATTTACCGTCCGTGCCCGTGGTCGTACCGGTCGACGTGCCGTCGACCATAACGGTTGCGCCCGCGACAGGCTTACCCTCCGCATCGGCAACTTTACCGGAAACCTGCCGGTTTTGGGCGAATCCATATACACAAAGCCCCAAAACGGCAATTAACGATAGTAGAATTTTTCTTACCATAAGCGTTAATTTTAATAAAATTTTAAAATAAAAAACGATCGCCCCGGATTCCGGATAATAAACTGCTGGATATAGGATAATTACAGCGTTCCGGAACGCATTTCCCGAGAAATGCCTAATAGTTTGGTATTAAGCGTGTAAGATATACGGACGACACCTCCGTGCGTCCGGGTTGTGTTACCAGATAGTTACCGGACAAGAAGGGTTAAACCGTGCCGTATAAGCTATTTGGTCCAATTGATATACCGTTTGGCAGTAACTTTATCATTACCTTTATCGCGGTTTGTTTATTGTTTAAAAAAGGTTAGGAAGGGAATGAGAAACACGTTCAAAGTACTGTTTTACATCAAGAAGAATGCGCCTTTACGCAATGGAAACACGCCGATCATGGGACGCATTACGATCAACGGACAGCGAACGCAGCTGTCCACGCAACTATCCGTGAATCCGAATCTCTGGGATGTGAGTATGGGACGGGCGGCAGGGCGCAGCGCGGTTGCCTCACATGTCAACGAACAACTCTCGCAGATTCGTTTCCGCATCGAAAGATGTTACAACACGCTGTTTTACGAGCATGCCCTGGTCACTCCGAAAATGGTCAAGGAGATGTATTTCGGCAACGACCAGCGCAACGAAACGCTGCTGGCCTTCTTCAGGCATCACAACGAGGAGTTCAGCCGGATGGTGGGCATCAGCCGCAGCAAAACGACCTACTATAAATATAGGTGTGTTTACAAGCATCTCGAAAACTACGTCAACGACAAATTCAACCGCAAGGATTTGCTGTTCAAAGAACTCGACAAAGAGTTCCTGACGGGGTTCCACCACTACATCGCACAGGAGTGCGGACACAAGAAAAACACGACGTGGATCTACATGATCGCGTTCAAGCACATCCTCATGCTGGCCCGCAGCCGGGGCCACATGGCCAAGGACCTCTTCGCGAATTACAAACTGCGCAGCGAATTCGTCGCGCGAAACTACCTGTCCATGACCGAAATCCGCAAGCTGATCCGTCTGGACCTCGACGACATGACCTTACAGTTGGTACGCGATGCATTTTTGTTCAGTTGCTTCACGGGACTCTCCTACATCGACCTCTGCACGCTGACCCCGCAGCATATCCAGCAGGACGGCAAACAGCTGTGGATCAGCACCACCCGCCGCAAAACAGGATCTGCGGTCAACGTGCGCATCTTCGCGATACCGTACACCATTCTGCTGAAATACAAACCGATGCAGCGGAATGCGCGGATATTCCGCCTGCCGAGCAACGGCTGGTGCAACATCTGCCTCGAACGCATTATGTCTCTGGCGGGCATTCCCCGGCACATCACGTTCCATTCGGCCCGGCACACCTTCGCCACGACGATCACGCTTTCGCAGGGAATGGCGATCGAAACGATCAGCAAGCTGCTGGGACATAAGAACATACGGACTACGCAGATTTATGCGACCATCACCCACTCGAAACTCGACGGTGACATGGAGCGGCTCTCGAAACGCCTCGATACGCTGTACCGCGATACCGACCTGGAAAAAGTCCGGGAGCGCCTTTGAGGACCGATTCACATATACGCAGAAGTTCACGCAGCTAACACATTCGCTCAAAACACCCGAAAACACCCGAAAAGGGGATTACAATTTGTAATCCCCTTGAGATGATATTTTCAAAATCGTAACCGTTATCAACCAATCTTCTACACATATGTTATACTGGTAAATTATTTTAATAATTTATTTGTAAACGAGTTAGCAATTTCATACCTTTGCTTGTGAACTTTTTATTTTAAAAAAAACTATTAGATTAACGCTTATGGTAAGAAAAATTCTACTATCGTTAATTGCTTTATTGGGGGGGGGAATATTACTCTCGCTGGCCCAGAGTAAGCAAATTTCCGGAACAGTCACCGGTCCCGACGGGAAACCGGTCGCCGGAGCAACGGTTATGGTCGACGGCTCGCATGTCGGCACGACCTCAAACGGAGACGGTAGCTTCACCATCACGGCTCCCGGAAACGGATCGCTGGTCGTATCCTTCATCGGCTATGAAACCCAGAAGGTGGCCATCGGAGGCAAGACCCGAATCAACATCTCGCTCAAAGAAGACGCACAGGCCATCGACGACGTGATCGTAGTGGCCTTCGGTACAGCCAAGAAAGACGCCTTCACCGGAGCGGCGAAGGTGATCAAATCCGACGATCTGATAAAAACGCAGTCTTCGAACGTCGGGGATGCCCTCGTCGGCAAAATCGCCGGCGTGCAGTTCTCCTCCGCCTCGGGCCGTCCGGGTTCCGGTCAGAAGATTTACGTGCGCGGCTACGGTTCGATGAATGCCAAAAACGACCCGCTCTGGGTTGTAGACGGCGTGCCCTACGAAGGTGACATCAACAACATCAACGCTGCCGACATCGAGTCGATCAGCGTCCTCAAGGACGCCGCGTCGAACGCCCTGTACGGCTCCCGCGGCGCGAACGGCGTAATCATGGTCACGACCAAGCGTGCGAAGGCCGGCGAGGCCACCGTGACTTTCGACGGCAAGTGGGGCATCAACACCCGTGCGTTGCAGACCTACGACATCGTGGAGGATGCGGGCGAATACTACGAGATGCACTACAAGTCGCTGTACAACTATTACACGCTCGACCAGAAGTACACTCCCCTGGCCGCCAACATCGCCGCCAACAAGCTGCTGACGTCGAACGATCCCGGCGGTCTGGGTTACAACGTCTTCACCGTGCCCGACGGCCAGAACCTCATCGGCGAAAACGGCCGTCTCAATCCGCGTGCGAAGCAGGGCCGCCTGGTAACCGACGCCAAGGGCCAGCAGTTCTACCTGCAACCCGACAACTGGCTCGACGAAATCTACAAATCGTCGTCGTTCCGTCAGGAGTACAACGTCAGCGTTTCCGGCGCGACGGACCGCGCCAATTTCTTCGCATCGCTCGGCTATCTGGACAACACGGGTATCGTCGACGGTTCGAGCAACGAGCGCTACACCGCCCGTCTGCGCGCGGACTACCAGGCCAAAAAGTGGCTGAAAGTCGGCGGTAACATGTCCTACACCCATTTCGTCTGGAACAACGGCAACCAAACCAACGACGACGGCGACGGTCAGGGCGAAGGCAACGCCGACGGCGGAAACGCATTCGCCACGGCGATCCGCATGGCGCCGATCTATCCGGTCTACATGCGCGACGGCAACGGCAACATTATGATCGACGAGTACGGATTCAAGATGTACGATACCGGCGACGGCCGCAACGGCGGCGCACTGCGCACCAACGGCGGGAAGAGCAACGACCTGCAGGACATTCAGCTCAACAAATACATCAACGAGGGCAATGCCTTCATGGCCAACGGTTTTGCCGATTTCTCCCTGTACAAGGGCCTGAAACTGACCCTCAACGGAAGCGTGTCGCTCGACGAAACCCGCGGTACGCAGGTGTCGAACCCCTACTACGGACAGTTCGCCGAATCGGGCGGCGCCGTTTTCAAGAGCCACAGTCGGGAGATCGCCTACAACATGCAGCAGTTCCTGACCTACACCAACACCTTCGCCGACGTCCACAACCTCGACCTGCTCTTCGGCCATGAAATGTACAACCGCAAATCCTACGGTCTGTACGGCTCGAAGACCATGATGTTCTCGCCGGACAACACCGAACTCAGCGGCGCCGTCGTCGACTCGTCGCGGTCGGGTTCGTCGGTTCTGGAGTACAACAACGAGGGCTACTTCTTCCGCGGACAGTACGACTACGACAACCGCATCTATTTCTCGGGATCGTACCGCCGCGACGCATCGTCGCGCTTCCACCCCGACCACCGCTGGGGCAACTTCTGGTCGCTCGGCGCAGCCTGGATCATCAACCGCGAGAGCTGGTTCAACGCTTCGTGGGTCAACATGCTGAAGGTCAAAGCATCGTACGGTTCGCAGGGTAACGACAACCTCGGATCGAAAGCGGAATCCTACTACCGCTATACCGACTACCGCGAGATCCTGAGCAGCGGCGACGGCGTTACGAGCGTACTCTACCAGAAAGGCAACCCCGACATCACCTGGGAGACCAACGCCAACCTCAATGTCGGCGTAGAGTTCGGCCTCTGGGACAACCGTCTGTCGGGTAGCATCGATGTCTTCAACCGCAAGACCACCGACATGCTGTTCGAGCTGGCCACTCCGATCGAGTCGGGTTACACGACCATTTTCACCAACATCGGCGACATGGTCAACCGCGGTCTCGAAATCGAACTGAACGCAGACCTGATCCGGACCAAAAACCTCGTGTGGGACTTCTCGCTCAACATGACCCACTACAAGAACAAGGTGACCCACCTGCCGGAGCAGTTCAAAAACAACACGACGGCCGACGGCAAACACGTGGGCCGCTGGCAGGACACCAAATTCCTCACCGAAGGGGAATCCGTCTTCTCGTTCTACGTTCCGACCTACGCGGGAGTAGACCCCGAGACCGGAAAATCGCTGTGGTACACCTACAAGACCGATGATGCCGGCAACAAGGAGCGCATCAAGACCTCCGATTACTCGGTGGCCTCGCAGGAGGGCCGCGAAATGCACGGAGACGCCCTGCCGGACGTTTACGGCGGTTTCGGCACGTCGCTGCGCTTCTACGGCGTCGATTTCTCGATCGGCTTCACCTACCAGCTCGGCGGACAGGTTCTCGACCAGGGCTACAGGTTCTACATGAACTCCCCGGCAGGAACGTCGACCGGAAACAACTACCACCACGACCTGCTCAATTCGTGGACTCCCGAGAACTCCGGTTCGAACATTCCGCGTTTTGCTTACAACGACTCGAATCAGGCAGCCGTCTCGGACCGTTTCCTCACCAGCGCATCGTACCTGAACATCCAGAACATCACGCTCGGATATACGCTGCCCAAGCGTATCACGCGCAAGTTCCTCGTCGAGAATCTGCGTATCTACCTCGCCTGCGACAATGTATGGTACTGGTCCAAGCGTCAGGGTCTCGACCCGCGTCAGTCCATCAACGGAATCACGAACCCGTACTACTACGCCCCGATTCGCACCTTCTCGGGCGGTGTAACCGTAACGTTCTAATTTGTTAAACGACGAATATTATGAAAATGAACAACATACTGAAAACAACGGCGCTGCTTCTCGGTTCATCCGTGCTTCTTTCGGGCTGTATCAAGGAGACCTTCCCCGAAAGCGGATACGCCACCAGCGATCAGACTGCCGAATCTCCGTTCGCAAAGGAGGGTCTTATCACTGCGATGCCGACGGTGCTCATCACCAACTATATAGACCTCGGCGAGCACATCGACTTCGGCTACCCGGGCATCTTCGGCGCCACCGACCGCATGGTCGGCGAGGTGTTCCCCGTCAGCGGCAACCTGCCGGGCGGCAACCAGTACTACGACCGCTGGCAGGCATGGCTCTATCCGGGCAACTCGACCGGATTGGCAGCGAACGGCACGATGTCCCCGTTCTTCTACACCAACTATTACAAGTTCATCTTCACGGCCAATGAGGCCATCGACATCGCAAACCAGAGCGAAGGCGCAGAGGAGATGATGGGCATTGCCAAGACTTTCCGCGCGCTCTGCTACCTCGACCTGGCCCGTCTCTACGACGCGCTGCCGGCCAAGGCTCCCGAACGTCCCGCCTACGAGACCGAGCTGGAAGCCGTCAAGGGGCTGACCGTTCCCATCGTCCGGGAAGATACGAGCATGGAGGAACTGGAGAACAACCCGCGCGTATCGCGTGAGGAGATGTTCAAGTTCATCTTCGAGGACCTCAACACCGCCGAGACCCTGCTGGCCAACTATACGCCGGCAACGAAAAACCTGCCCTCGCTGGCCGTGATCTACGGACTCAAGGCCCGCGCCTACCTCTGGCTGGGCGGATTCACCGAATCGTATGCGGAAGTTCCGACCGGCGACGCCGCTTACCGTCTGGCCGCCGAATACGCCCGCAAGGCCATCGACGCTTCGGGCTGCACGATTATGACCGAAAGCCAGTGGCTCGACCCGAAGACCGGGTTCAACACGGTCAATTCGTCGTGGATGTGGGCCATGATCCAGACCACCGACACCGTGCTCAACAACCTGCTGTCGTGGTCGGCCCACATGGCGACCGAGGCTATCTGGGGTTACGGCTACGGAGCGCAGCCGGGTATCTCGGTATTCAGCTACAACCGCATTTCGTCGGGCGACTTCCGCAAAAAGAGCTTTGTCGGAGCCGACCGCTCGTTCGACGCCATCGCACCCTATACGACCCTGACCGAGGAGGAGTTCGCAACGATAGCCCCCTACGCATCGTTTAAGTTCCACGCGGCCAACGGCGAAAAACGAAACTATTCCACGGGTAACGTGACGAGCATCCCGATGATGCGTGTCGAGGAGATGTACCTGATCGAGGCCGAGGCTACGGCGCACTACGACGCCACCACCGGCAAGTCGCTGTTGCAGTCGTTCATGGCCAACCGCGATCCGGCCTATACGGTTCCGGCGGCCAACGACCTGATCGACGAGATCATTTTCCAGAAGCGGATCGAGTTCTGGGGCGAGGGCGTCATCTTCTACGACCTGAAGCGTCTGAACATCGGCATGCACAACGGCGACACCGGCACGAACGCTCCCCCGATGGCCCAGCTTTCCACGGACGGACGCGCCCCCTGGTGGAACTGCGTGTTCCCGCTGAACGCCGTACAGCAGAATAAGGCGCTTGCGGGCAAGAACAACCCCAACCCGACCCAAACGGTCAAGTCTGTTAAATAAAAAACATCGCTATTTATGAAAAGTATAAAAATATTCTTTCTGGCGACTGTCGCCATCGTCGCGGGGCTGTTCACGGCCTGCAGCGACGATGACTTCAAAGCAGGTCCCGAGGTCGACGGCGCACAGGTCTACTTCCCCGAGAATGTGACCACCCAGCATAGCATCAGCGACGACGTCTCCTCCATCGCCATCCCGGTAAAACGCATCGCCAAGGACGAGGCGCTGACCGTAGCGGTTCTCGCCAGCGACGAGTCGGGTCTGTTCACCATTCCGTCGTCGGTATCGTTCGCAGCCGGCAAGGAGACTTCCGAACTGCTGATCACCTTCGACCGCACCAAACTCGAAGACGGCAAGGAATACCCCCTTTCGTTCCTGATCAACGACGAGGACAACACGACGCCCTACGGCAACCGCAGCCTCGATATTACGGTTATGCCCTGGCCGTGGGTGAAAATGGGAACCGGCAAATTCCGCGAAGGCTGGTTGAGCGATGTATTCACCGGCAATATGTTCGAAATCGATGTCACGGTACACAGCCATAAGTCGAAAGAAGGTATCTACATGGTTGAAGAGATGCTCGGCTGGCCTTATATGACCGAATTCTTCGGAGCTACGCAAGAGGAGCTTTCGGAGCAGTTCAGCTACACTCCGTCCAATATCGTCATCGATTGCAGCAATGCGACTCAAGTGACGATTGAAGAACAATGGTCGGGTATTACCGAAAACAGTAACGGTTACGGAAACTTTATGATCGCCTCGGCGGAACCCGGCACATTGGTCAACGGCGTCATCACCTTCCCGAAGGACGGATTGACCGCAAAACTCGTCGGATTGGATCGCGAATTTCCCGCTAACAGTCAAGGTACGTTCCGCATCATGCTGCCGGGCGCCGAAATAGTCGACTATACGCTCTCCGCCGTATACGACGGCATGAAGGTCAGCGCCGACGGAGAGACGGCGAGCGCCGTCATCGACTTCACCTACGGCGCCGACGTTACGAACATCCGCTATGTTCTCGTCGAAAATGAATTGACCGAGGCCGAAACCGCTACGCTTGTCGCAGCGATCGCCGACGGATCAGCCGAGAACATCAACGAGTTGCAGGACTTCACCGTAGGCGGCGAGAAAGTCTCCGCCGAAGCCGTACTGCCTGGACCCGGAACCTATACCGTAGTCGCCCTGCCCCTTGACAAAGCGCAAAAACCGGTTTCCGGCGAAGCTTCCGCAGCATCGTTCTACTTCCCGGGCATAGGAGGGACCTCGGTTCCCAACGACATCGCCGGCTCGCTCTATAAAGTCAGCGCCTATCCCGATGCCGCAGCATATGTATCGGAGTATCCCGATTACTCATCGGCCGTGTACGAGATCACCGGCACGGAGATGAAGAAGATCAAAACCTACTTCAACAAAACTTCCATAATCGACAATATCGAGATTCAAACCGGAGGCCTGACCCTGCAGGATGTAGTCGATAAATACGGTAAAGAACTCAATGCCGATGCGATGGAAGAACTCGCAACGACCGGAAAATATTGGGACATAATGATCAATCTGACACCGGGCGCATCCTATACGCTGGTTGTCGAAGCAACGAACAACTACGGCAAGAAAAAACTGATCGTGTGCGAACCGTTCGTGACGGACATACCGCCCTATACCGGAGAGTTGATCATCGGGAAATACGGCATGTCCTACGCGGCCAGCGCTGAAGACACGTTCGAAAATGTATTCGAGGTAATACCTACCGTCGGAAGCAACACCGAATTTTTCGTGAAGGATTTCGCCGTAGAGGACGGCACCCAATGGTACGCAACCTATGACTCGGCCAAGTCGACGCTCACGATGAGCGGCGTGCAGCTCGGCCGGGAGGACAACGGCAACCTGCTCGGCAAATTCACGGAGGCGCTCACCCCGGACAAGTCCCGCGGTTACGGTATCTTCTCGTTCGCAACCGAAGAGAGCGAAGGCAGCGATCCGATCGTATTGACGATCGATCCGGCGTCGAAACAAGTTTCAGCGCTGACGACCGACGTCGAGGTTCCCGTTGCTGATTTCACCGTCAACAAGATCGTCGGAGCCTTGGCAGCATACTATGCCGACGGAACGACCATCACGAAGCAGAGCGGAACGACATCCGCAGCATCCGCAGCCAAAGTTCAGGGCGTCCGCACGAAGATCCCGTTCAGCAGCGTCCGTGTTCCGGCCCATATCGGGAAGTCGCTCGACAGCCGTGGTCTCCAGATGAACGCCACATTCGTCAGGAACAGCGACAACACGAACCACGGCGTCCGCACGTTAAGCGTGAAGACGGCGAAATGCGAGCCGCTGCCGAAACAGATCGGCCGCCGCGCCGATTTCAAAATCCGCGAAAACCTCCCGGTTTTGAAATAACCGACGCATATTGTTCCACACGACCCGACACAGTCCGAGCGACCGTGTCGGGTTCTGTGGTCCAATGAAACGAAACATCGGTCACGACATGCACTAATATTAGGATTATAAGATTATGACAAGGACAACAACTTTATGGAGCCTGCTGCTCCTGTCTGCGGCGCTCGCCCTGGGGTCGTGCACCAAGGATGCGACGGAGCAGGCGACGGGTCCCGAACCGGAAGCGAAAGCGGCCTCCAAACTCGTATTCTCGTCGGAGAACGCCGTCAGGGGCGAACTGCTGGTCTGCTTCGGCGAAGAGGCCGTAGCGGGCATCGAATCGTCGGTCATGCAGGTTACGCGTTCGGGCGGCGTCGCCACCCGTTCGGGCATCGCTGATTTCGACGCCGTGCTCGGCAGCATCGGGGTAAAGGCGTTACAGCGTCTGTTCCCGGTAGACGAACGGAACGAGGAGCGCACGCGCGCCGCCGGTCTGCACCGCTGGTACGTTGTGGAGTTCGACGCCGCCGCCGATCTCGACAAGGCGGCCCTCGACATGGCCCGGATCGCCGAAGTGAGCAAGGTGGAATTCAACCAGCAGCTGATGCACGTGCACGAAGGCCGGGTCATCCCGCTGGCCGAAACCGGCGCTGCGCCGCAGACCCGTGCGGCCGTCGGGTTCAACGATCCCCACCTGGGCAAACAATGGCACTACATCAACACCGGCGACAAGTCGATCTATTCGAAGATCAAGGCGGGAGCCGATGTCAACTGCGACGAGGCTTGGAAGCTCTGCACGGGCGACCCGCGCGTTATCGTCGCGGTCGTGGACAACTGCGTGCAGTGGGACCATCCCGACCTGGCCGCCAACATGTGGACCAACACCGCCGAGCTGAACGGCTCGGAAGGCCGTGACGACGACTCGAACGGCTATGCCGACGACATACACGGGTTCAACTTCGTCGACAATACGACGCTGACCATCAGCACCAAAGGCGATGCACCGGACCACGGCACGCACGTGGCAGGAACGGTCGCAGCCGTGAACAACAACGGCACGGGCGTCGCAGGCATCGCAGGCGGCTCGGGCAAAAACGACGGCGTGAAGATCATGTCCTGTCAGATTTTCCACGACAAAGACGGCGGCGACGTGGCCATGGCGGCCAAGGCCATCAAATACGCCGCCGACAACGGCGCGGCGATCATCCAGTGCAGCTACGGCTACCCTGCCGGCTCGGTAACCTCCGACGCGGCCTATTCCAGCGGCGCCAGCGCCGAGAAGCAGGCCATCGACTACTTCATCGCCAAACAGAACTGCGCGGCCATCGAGGGAGGACTGGCCATATTCGCCGCCGGCAACGACATGACCGGCATGTCGAGCTACCCCGGCGCTTACCGCGACTACATCTCCGTAACGGCCATGTCGTGCGACTACACCCCGGCCTACTACACCAACTACGGTCCCGGCTGCAACATTGCGGCTCCCGGCGGCGACGCCTACCAGTCGTATCTGGAAAACATAAATACCGGAGCGTCCGAGGTGTTATCGACCGTCAACGGCGGAAAGTACGGCTACATGCAGGGCACGTCGATGGCCTGCCCCCACGTTTCGGGCGTGGCGGCGCTCGGGCTCTCCTATGCGCTGCAACTCGGCAAGACCTTCACCCAGAACGAATTCACGACGCTGCTGCTGACATCGGTAAACGACATCAACCAATACTGCACCGGAACGAAACAGTATTTCACAGACAAGGGCAGTCTGGCGACGCTCGACCTGTCGCAGTACAAAAAGGGAATGGGCACGGGTTACATCGACGCCTACCAGGTGCTGATGAACGTCCGCGGCATCACCTGCATCCCGATTCCCGTCGGCAGCCAGTACACGCTGAACCTGCAACCGTACCTCGGCGGCGGAAATCTGGACCTGAAGATTACGGAAATCTCCATTTCGGCCGAAGACATGAACCGGCTGGGCATTTCGGCGAACCCGACCATATTCGCCAACCAGATCATCCTCAAGTGCACCAAACCCGGTTCGGCGGTGGTCCGGATCAAGCTGCTCGCCGGAAACGGCAACAACAGCGGAATGAACGGCATGCCGATCACGAAGGAATTCGCCTTCATCGCACGTGAGGTTCATTCCCAGAACGGAGGTTGGTTATAAAACAAGGACACATTATGAAAAGCATCAAACTGTTATTGATCGGCCTCGCCGCGGCGTTCGCGCTGACCGGGTGCGGCGATTCGTCCAAGGATACGCCCGAACCCGAGGGCGACGGCAACGTCGTCGGCAGCTGGCATCTGGTTTCGTGGAGTTCGCTCCAGTCCGCCGACGTCTACCTCTCGTTCAGCGAGTCCGGTTCGTTCGACATCTACCAGCGGCTCTACAAGCCCGAATACGTCCATCTGGACGGCACGTATTCCTACGACAAACCCACGCTCAGCGGCCGGTACAGCGACAACACCCCGTGGGGAAGCGCCTCGTACCGGGTTTCGTTCAACGCGGACGGAACACGGATGACGCTGACCAGCACTTCGAGCACGAGCGACGTCTCGGTCTTCGTCAAGGCCGAAATCCCGTCGGAGATCATCTCCGGCGCGCTGGAGTCCACACCCCAAAGCAGGGCCGAAGATATGCCGCGGTTCCTCTGAACCGCCGTCCTGCCGGCATGCGCCGCAACCCTTCACCGGGTTGCGGCGTTTTGTTTCCGGGCGAAGGCCGCGCCGCGCACGGGACTCTTCCGCACCCCGGCATGCAACTTGCCGAAGCAATAAAAAAGCCGGCAGTAGCGCCGGAAAAATATTTTTCGTAAATTTGTATTGTGAAGTTACGAAAAGAGTGTAATTTATTGGAGCTGAGCGTAGGTTAATTGCTCTTGATAGTAATAGGTTACGATTTAGTTAGTTATCTACTGCATTATCCTTCTGCGCGTTGCGTAACCTTCAAAGAACTCTTCGTATGCAAAAGTAACAATAAAACGGGAGATTTTGAAATGAATCTCCCTAATTTTTTTCTTCTCATACAAGTTTTTCCGTAAAAGCGATTTTATCCGTCGGCACACCATCGTACAAAAGGATTTTGAACGAACGTATGCCGACTGCCGCATAAGCGGAGAAAAGGGCTTTGCATCACGCCTAAACAACAGTTTAGACTGATGATGCAAGGCCCATTTCTTTTGTGCTTATGCCAAAGAGGTGCTTTTACGGGTTTCTGACGATTTTTCTTTTTTGCTGTTCCTTTGAGCCGTAAGCGGAAAGCCGTGTCTGACCGCCCGATCCATGAATGGAACAAGCCGTCACACACGGCAGGCAAACCGGGAAGAATGATTTTATCCGTCAGACCGGACACGCTCGGCCAAACATATAAAATCATACTTCCTTGCCGGTGGTTTGCCCGGTTTCACGCCTCCGGCAGTGTCCCTTTTCCTTTTGGCGTTTTCCCTTTTTCACGGATTTCTCTTTCGAAGTTTTCCTGTCCAATCTGCCTCCACTTCCGTTTACCTCCATTTTCGCATCTTTCAGGGAGCGCATCAGGTTGTCATTTCCGTTCTGGGCGCAAAGGTAATTCCGGGATTGGACGGGAATGCAAGGTCAAGCCTCCTGTTTTCGGAAAAAATCTCCAGCCCTATGGGTAGTATTTTTCCCGAAAAGTTATCATAACTCGTGATAACTTTTCTGCAATGATTGTCTTCATATTCTTCTGTCGTTTTGAATTTTACAAATGTTACTTCGGATTTAGTGGCGGACACCGGATTACATCTTCATGCCCTTATTGTTTCTTTTTTGCGGCTTCTCCTGCTGCTGTTGCTGCGCGGTGTCCTTCGGGGCGGTCTGTCCCTTCCGCAACGGCTCCTTCAGGTTCTTGGTAGCCTCGTTGGTCTTGCCCTCGCTGTTCACCGCCACCTGCGTGCGGCTCTCGTTGGAAGGCGCGACCTTCTGCGCGTTGTCGGGGTTGGTGTCGTAGCGGTACGGGCGTCCCTTCTCCGGGTTGAACTTGATGTACATCGTGGCGTGGAAGCCCTGCTTGTCGGTCACGTTCTCCAGTTTCACGGCTTTGCCCGCCACGTAGTCGGCTTTCTGCTGCTCGGTGAAGTCCACGCCGCTCCATTTGCTGATGGGGCGGATGCTGCCGTCGGCGTTCGTCCACGTGTTGCGGCGTTGCTCCTTGTTCGTGTTGGCTGTGTTTTCCGTACC
>ERZ1106915.1165-NODE-1165-length-25352-cov-5.199233_pt1 | contig 25352 bp, 22 predicted proteins | sample MGYA00403653_ERZ1106915 | MGnify/ENA primary metagenome ERZ1106915 (study PRJEB35170, sample SAMEA104062404) | human gut metagenome | biome: human gut; feature: human-associated habitat; material: faeces | place: Denmark | collected 2012-06-06 ... | reverse complement strand
GCGAGGTTATCATCGAGGAATACGGTTGCTACTGGTGGGGCAGACAATCCAGCGGGCAGGCGATTTACATGGACGGCGTAATACAAGAAATCTGCGGGAACAATTAACCCAACTTACAACTAACAAAGTTTCGATTCCATAGCGTAATCTATTGGATAGAAACTTTGTTTTCAAGAACTTTGCAACAAAATTTAACGGCAACACCCCAACGGAGAGCATTGTAATTCAAAAACATTTTCTAACTTTGCATTGTCACCGAATAGGTGGCAGACATATTGATTAGTGAAAGTGTTTCGCTATATTCCTCGTCAGAAATCTGGAAAATTTCACGTAAACAGGAATAAGCATTACAAACGCTCTTCACCTTGTGTAGATTATATCCTTTCGATATATCTGCCCAAGTGTGGGGTGTTGCTTATTTGTTTACGGGCATTCCAGAGCCTCTGACGAAATAGGTGAACAACTCCACACTTTCTTTTTGCATATAACCCACCGCAGCAGGAGTTGATACGGTAAGATTTGAAACACTTGTTTAACTTAAATAAATCTTACTATGAAAAAATTATTTTTATTTGTGCTTACTGCAATGATGATTTGCGGATGCTCCAAGAACGAAAACCCTGCACCTCCTGAAGAGGATATATTTTCCGTCGATATAACATCGCTGGAATTTAGCGGGCGGGGAGGCACACAATACATTTCCTTTGAAAGCACCCAAGATTGGACACTTTCGGGTGGCGCTTCTTGGTGTGAACCGTCGCAGAAAAGCGGAAGCGGCACAGACCGATATTTTTCTGTCGATTTTTCTGCAACAAGCAATACGACAACTGATAACCGCTCAACTGCATTCACGCTCAAAAGCGGAGAACAATCGGTAGAAATACAAATAACACAGGGATTTGTTCCGACCGTCATTGTGTCCGAAGCGGGAACATTACAACAAATCTTAACAGAACAAAATCTATTGGAAACGACGGAATTGAAAATTAACGGCAAGCCCGATGAAACGGATTTCAAATTTCTCAAATCCGTGCTGACATTGAACTATTTGGATATTTCGGACGTAAATTTGGAAGAGTTGCCTGAAAGAGCCTTTGCAAATTCCCTTATTTCCCATGTTATATTACCGCGTTCTTTGAAAGTAATCGGCAATGAAATGTTCTATATGGCAGAAACGAGAACCGTACAAATGTTTGACGAAGTAGTTGCCATAGGCGACAAGGCATTTTATATGAGCGAAATTCATTCGGATTTTCATTTTTCATCCAAATTACAAACTATCGGTAAAGAGGCGTTTTATCATTGTTCGGGCTTATATTCTCTAAAATTTCCTGCATCACTTGAAACTATTGGGGAAAGTGCATTTGCGAATTTGACATATTCCGTCACGAGTTACCCATCTCTTGATTACATATTTTTTGAAAAAGGGTCGAAATTGAAAACGGTCGGAGATGAAGCTTTTTATCGCGCTTTAGACCGTGATGGGATTATTTATATGCAACATTGTACTCAAGTTGAAACGCTTGGATACAATACATTCAAAGAAGATATTGCTTCTGCATTCTATTTTGGGACAAAAACACCGCCCCAAGGAGGATTCCCCTTTAAAAAAGGCGACTACGTCAATGCTTGGACTGTTAAAATATATGTCCCGAAATTATATGTAGATGCATATCAGAAACTTTGGAGCAATTATTCTTGGGACGTGCAAGGTAGCTTTATGGCGTTAGAAGATAATATGCCCGAAGACAAATGATACTGCTATGAAGCAAAATAGGATAAATAAAGCCCAATGGCGAGAATTGATTGCAAATTACATTTCTTACTGCAACAACAGAGGAAATTTAGGATTGTTGGTCAAAACGGATAATCTACGACATGTTTCAAATGCAATTTGGGATGAGTGGAGCCGCATTATATCAACAAATTGCAATCGCCTTTCCCAATCGGCCGATTTTAACGAATTGTACGAACGCATAGAGGATTTGAAAATTCGGGGAATAGGAGCACAATCCATGATTGAAACAGCCCGACAAATCGCTTATAAATACGATATTCCATTGGATGATTCCTGCTGGAGAGTGGTAGTGCGAAAATCCCCTATTATCAAATTACTTGGTGTTCCTGCAAGAGATATTAAAAGTTACTTTGCCCGATTATCTTCTGATTTCGGACAATTAACCTCACAGCAAAAAATAGATTTTATTATTGCCTACCAAGATAAAATTAGGCGTCTGCTAAAGAAATAAGATACACCACCTATCGAGTGACAGACTTTGTGAAAAGGTTAATCTATAAGACCCTTTTGCAGAGTTTGTCACTCTCTTATTTTGTTTATTCCACTAATAATCTTATCTTTATAAAGATAAATAACGATTAAATTTTAGCTAAAATGAACAGATACAAACAACCGAAAACAGAATGAAAGACCGACGCATGAGAGGATAAACAGATAATCCAAAAGGCGGTTAAATGGAGCCAAGCAGAGGGAATAGTCCTGCTTGTAGGAAAACCCAAAGACGAAATATTTCCCGAAACATTTATCTACTTGTTTGCCCCTAATATGGCAGACATAACAAAGCCCGTCGAAATTATCCTTACAAAGAACCGACAATACATATTCGGATGAAAATGCGAGCTCGAAGATATGGACGGGATAATCGGCACAATGACGGCTAACGAGGCACAAATCGAGGGAACGGGCGAAAAGGTGAATTTGTTCGACTACCACGTGAAAGCCGATACAATCCTATTCCAATACACCACACCCGACGGACGGGACGAGATGGTGAAATTCCCGTTAGCTGGATTCTGCGAAAACTATCTGATGCAATTTGCAAAATAATTCGGTGGAGTTGAATTGCATCGTATCTATAAAGGTTAAGGAGAAAGGGCCGAAAAAATGCGGCGTTTTCCTTTGACTACAATAATACTAATTCATTCAATTACTAATAATCTCGATTAAATCAAGAGTTAAACCGTCAGTTAAACCGCGACGAAAAGACAGAAACAAGGGGCGAACGGGCTATGCGTAAATCACTGAATAGCATCTATATTCAGACGGGATGGTGCCATAGCTCAGTTGGTAGAGCAAAGGACTGAAAATCCTTGTGTCCCCGGTTCGATTCCTGGTGGTACCACTTAAAAATCAGAGAGTTGCAGAAATGTGACTCTCTTTCTTTTTGGTGTAAAACGGGCGAAAAGCAGGGTTTGTTTTACCCAGTGTTTTACCCATGAGCACAACTATCGAGGTGGTATGCTTCAAATACAAGCCTCTCAAAAACAATGAATTTCCTTTAAGAATACGCATTACAAAAGACCGCAAGACCAAGTATATCAGCCTTGGAGTGTCTGTTGCACCTCAGTATTGGGATTTTGATAGAAATCAGCCCACATTGGATTGCCCTGACAGGGAATATTTGGAGAAACTGATTGCCAATAAATTATGTGAGTGTAAAGGCAAGGTTGTGGAATTGAAATCCGAGAATAGGGAATTTACCGCAACAACCCTTAAAGAACAAATCTCCAAACCTGTGAAGGCCGTGACTGTCGGAGAACTCTTTGGACAGATCATCCGGGAGTTGCAGGATGAACGCAGGACAGGTTATGCTACCTCTGTGGAGCAAGTTTATCGGTCGTTGCTCAAATTCAATAAGCACCTGAGTGTCTATTTTTCTGACATCGACCATTTGTGGCTGAAACGCTATGAATTGTGGCTCCGCAGGCAGGGTAGAGCTGAGAATACCATAGGTGTCCGGTTCAGAACCCTGAGAATGGTCTTTAATCAGGCCATAGAGCGTGGATATGCCAAGATGGAGCAGTACCCATTCAAGAGTTACAAAGTGGGTAAATTGCACGCAGAAACTCCAAAACGTGCCATATCCAAGACAGAGGTGAAAGCCGTTATGGATTTCCCATGTGAGGGGCGGGATTTTTATACCCGGTTTGCCATTGACCTTTTCAGTTTCTCCTATTTGATGGGCGGTATTAATTTCGCAGACATGGCTAATCTCACTCGGCAGAACATTGTGGATGGCAGATTGGTTTACAGGCGGCAGAAAACCGGGAAATTGTTGAATCTGCCTATTCACAGCCGGGCTATGGAGATTATTGAAAGTTATGCTTCCGGGAACATCTACCTGTTCCCTATCTATTCAAAGGAACATAAAACGATCCAACAAAAATTAAACAGGCATCACAAGGTCATTACCAAGGTAAACCGGGCTTTGGCCGAGATAGGCAGGGAGTTGAAAATACCGATTAAACTCACAACCTATGTAGCTCGGCATAGCTATGCCACGGTGCTGAAAAGGGCTGGTGTTCCTACCTCTATTATTTCTGAATCTCTCGGGCACAGTTCTGAGCGAGTGACCCAAATTTATCTGGACAGTTTCGAAAATGAACGGATGAATGAAGCGATGCAACATCTTATATAAAGTTAAGGGGAATAGTAAGTTTTCCCCTTGGCTTTTATTATATTTACTGATGATCATTTAATTTTTTATATCAAATGGAGGATGAAATGTATACAGGGCCATGGGGGCGGGTTAGGAAAATATGGATGGAGGATGGGGAGACACGAGTTTCAGTTCCTAAATGGATTGTTCATGTTCTTTTGGACAGTTTGGATAAAGAATTCATATTGAATACCCTGCTCGATGAGAAAAAGATAGAAATTATCGCTTCTACGATGAATGAGTGCTTGGAACAAATTATTGAGCGATTGGAAGCCTTTGGGAAATATAACTCTGCATCAAAACACAAAGTGGCCTTATCTCTGCTTCGGCAATATAAATCCACTCCTATTCGATTGGATGAGATAGATACGCAATTCCTAAATGATTTTGAACTATTTCTAAGAAATAGGGGCAATCGAAATAATAGCATAGCTACTAAATTCAGTATCTTAAAAGCCACTTATAACAGGGCTGTTGAAGAGGGTAGATTCTGTCCTAAATCCAATCCATTCATCAAATTCAAGGTAGGCAAATTGTGGACCTCCACCCATAAACGGGCTATTGCCAAACAACACATTATCCTCATAGAAAACTACTCCCCACAATGCACTAACACAGAATACATCCTATTGGCCCGTGATATTTTTCTTTTCAGCTACTATACTGCCGGAATCAATTTCGGTGACATGGCACGGCTGAAACAGGAAAATATTGCAGGCGGGAGGCTCTATTACACGCGGCATAAAACCGGGAAATTACTCTCTTACAAATTGATGCCTAAAGCATTGGAGATAATACAACGATACCAGAATCCAACGTCTGAATATCTATTTCCAATCCTTAACAGCAGTCACAAAACAGAGTTGCAGAAATTCAACCGGATTCACAAAGCCCTTGCTAAAACCAACAAGGCCCTGAAACAAATCGGCGAGGAGTTGAAAATCCCAAATAAACTGACCACTTATGTAGCAAGGCACAGTTATGCGACAGTCCTCAGAAGAGCTGGGGTTGCAACCTCTATTATCAGCAGCTCTTTGGGACACAGTTCTGAAAAAGTCACCCAAATTTATCTGGATAGTTTTGAAAATAAACAGATTGACGAGGCAATGCAACATCTTGTATAAAGTTAAGGGGAACGGTAATATTCCCCTTAACTTTTGCTATATTTGCTCAGATAGATAAGTTTTGTATTAAAATGTTAAGTGAGCAGATATGATTGATTTGGAAGATCTGGATGATATCGCAGCAGAGGTTGCAGATATTATGGGAAATGGGAATTTAGACCTTTCCAATTTGAATTTTTCTGTTTTACAGGAGTTTCCTGATGAGGCCGCACCAGTAAAGGAGGAGAAGACGATTTTAGTGGCAACACCTCAACTTTCTGCACCGACAGTAACGACCAAGCAGTCTGTTCCTAATACTTATAAAGACCTGCATGATTCAGCGGATGGGTGGATATCATCCGCTGAAGACAAGGAGGCTCTTATGGATCACGAGATAAATCAGCTATCGGACCTTTCCCTGGAGATCGGCTTCCCAGGCAATGTGGATGAAATAATGAATGCCCTTGAACAGGGAACACCTGTCCCCATTCCTGTTGGAAGCAATAGTGTACAATTGAAGCTATCTTTTTATATGGATAAGATGCCTCACGGTATAGTGGATAAGCAGGTAGCAGGCATTGGAGCAACTTCATTGGAAATTGATTCAAAAAGAAATTCCATCATTGTATTTCCGACCAAGATTCTGGCCTACAACAAATGGCAGCGGAATAAGACCAAACTTCTTTATGTCGGAGGAAAAATCAATGACGAGAGAGATACGACGAGCATAAAAGAAATCCAAAGTTATCTGTCCGACGATAAAGTAGTATACAAGAAATTCCTTGTAGTGGCTGACAGTCTATACAAACTATTGCAGATCATCGGAAAAGAGCACTATAAGGATTATTTTCTGATGATTGACGAGGTGGACATGATTCAGTCGGAGAGTAATTACAGGCCCAGTTTGGAATCTCTTATAGACCATTACTTTGAATTTCCACCCAAGAACAGATGCCTTGTAACCGCAACTATGAGGGAGTTTTCCAATCCTCAGTTGCAACAGGAATGCAAGTTCAACTTATCATGGAAAGATGCACCCAAACGCAAGATACAACTCTATTACACGGATAATCTGGATGCGCTGACATCACAGCAGATACAATTTTTACCTCCGACTGAAAAGATAGTGATTGCCTACAATTCTATCCGGCATTGCAGGAATATCATCAAACTGCTGCCCGATGAACACCTAAAGGATTGTGCTATTCTGTGTAGTGATTCATCTGTAGAGGAAGCCGGGACATATTATGCGGAATTGGCCGAAGGGAACAAGCTGCCTAAAAGAATCAATTTCATCACAAGCTGCTATTTTGCAGGAGTGGACATTGAGGACTACTATCACCTTATTACGGTTTCCAACGCCCGACAGAACTATTAGATGCTTTCCCCGGATAAATTGACGCAGATACATGGAAGATGCAGATTCTCGAATGGGATATTGAGCGACACCATCATTTACAACACCCGTGAAAAGTGGCGACAGAATGCAGATGGAGATTACCAAGCCACCCTGCTCAAACAGGCTGACGCTCTTCTTCACCTACAAAAATCAGCCTCCGAGTTAGCAGAACAAGATAAAGATTTACTGGACTTATTCGAGATAGTTAAAACTGCAATCCGGGAGAAAGGAGCGATTTCTATTTCTGGAGAGAGACCTATCCAGTTAACTCGCAGAGACTATTTCAGCAAGGATGTGGTTGCATATATGAATATTGACTACCTTGTAGAACGTCAGAAGCTGAGTAATACCATCTATGATTCGATCGCTCACTTGCAACTGGCTTTGGAAGCGCAAGGGCACAAGGTAACATTCGAGAATAGATATGGAACATTCCCCCTGTCCGAGCAACAGAAAAAGATAGAACAAGTAAACAAGGAAGAATTACAAGTAACTGTTGACAGGCGACTTGCTGAAATAATTGATGAGGTACGAGAGATCACTAAATCTCGACACCTGACAGCAGGAGAAAAACAAACCTTTCAATCCCGTAAAGGGTGCTCGGCATTTGTGAACAGATTCTATTCTCTTCAAAAATATGTAGATGCAAACACCCTTATTGACCATCTATGGGAAATTCGCCATAGCGATAAGAGAGCCTATAAAAACCTCCAAAATGCCGCTGTATTCTGGGCCCTGGATGATAAGCACCCATTCAAACGGGATTTACTCAGGGTATTCAAGATCGGCAGAAAATATAAAGCCTCGGAAATACAAGAGCTGACTGCTCCAATAGTAAAATACCATCTTCACAAGACTATCAAACAGCGTGCATCAGTAAGCCTGTTGAAAGCTCTATTCTTGGTAGAGAGACCTAAAATTTACCTTATAAAGGGAAAAAATCCAATGGGATTCAAAAAGCACGGCCCGCTGAGAATCCCAAAAACCGAGGAAAATCTACTGAAATATTTCTTACTATAAATCTCTGATTTACAGAAAAATAACCGCCAAAATATTTGCAAAATACAAAAATTTTACTTATCTTTGTCTTGTCTTTCAGGAGGTTAGGCCCTCCAAGAATCCAATTTAAGTATCATTTTTAAGTGTGTTCGCATTTTATGCGAATCTATATTACCTACCTTCTTTATATCTCTAATAATAGATAGTAAGTAATATAGAACAGCCTAAAATACAAACACCATTTTTGCACCCTATGAAAAATTATACGGTTATCCCCACTGAAGCAGCTGAGAAGCTGCCTCTCAATGATCTTTATGTTTTTACTGCTCTCTGCCTGACAGCACATGATGATAATACAACGGATGTCACCTATGAGCAATTAGCCGGATTTACAGGAAAATCCCTGGGTTACATAAAGGATCATTTTGCCAAAAGACTGAAAAATAGCGGTCTTTGTACCATTGAAGAATTTGTAAGAAACAGCAACAGGCGCAAAAGATATATTTTGCCGTATGTTCCTGAACAATTTAGGATTATCCACAGAGGGGTATTAGAAGATAATAGGCTCTCATCCGAAGAAAAGGGCTTCCTGCTCGCTCTCTATTGCATAGGGTTTAATAATTCATTCAATATGGGACTATCTGCAACGGAAGCCATTAAGAGATTAGGTATTTCAAGAACAGCTTACTACAAACACTTAAAATCTTTACGAGTTAAAGGCTATATAGGGCTTGCTGGTGATTATCTGCAAAATCCTCAATTTGACAATTATCCCGATTCATTAATGCTGACATGTGATTGGTTAGGGCATCAGACTTATAAAGAGTGGTTACATGGGAAAGAACCGTTTGAGTATGACACTACTAAAATGCTATTTATCCTTTATCGGAATTGCTCAGATAAGCCATTATATAATTATAAAACTAAGTGCGCATAAGGGCGGGATTATCCAACTCCTGCCCTTATCCTAAGTAAATGAATCTGTTGGTGTTGGCAAACATTATTATTAATAAGACATTATTTCCTGACCCCTAAGTTCTAACTATTTTATTTTTTTTTCAGTTTTGTCCGCACACGTTTGCCCCAATCACCACATGACCTCTCCCTGCACTCGGCGTGGGGATGGTCCCCCGCCACAACACTTTAATCTAAAATTTGTGGTATGGAAAGCAATCTGAAATTTATCGAGACGTGGGAGGTAGCCCAGTTCAAGGCCCAGCAGGGAGTTGAGAAGCTGGAGGTAAAACAGAATCCCCACACAGGCAAGGTGTTCTTTGTCTATGGCCTTGAAACAGGCCCTTGCAGTCGGAAAGTAGAGACAGGACAGCTGACAGACCCGGTAGTCTCTCAGGTGTGCAATGCCGAGACAGGGGAGATGTTTATGATGCTCCATCAGCGGGGCGAAGGAGGAGCCCCTACATTGGCTGTGTTTTAGACTGATTAGGGATTCTCAGGACAGGCAGGAGGCTTTGGGGCTTTCTGCCTGTTTTTTTATGTTCAGATAGATACACACCTTAATTTCATACATCATGTTAAACATCCGTCCTTCTACAAGAAAGCAGGCCAAAATCAAATTGGCCCTTCAGGGCTGTGCAGGTTCGGGCAAAACCTACTCAGCCCTCCTGTTAGCCTATGGCATGACCTCTGACTGGTCTAAAATTGCCGTCATAGATTCTGAAAATGGCTCTGCCGATCTCTATGCTCACCTCGGGACCTACAATGTGGTCTCCCTCGGTGGTGATTATTCCCCGGAGAATTACATCGAGGCCATCACCTTATGTGAAAATGCAGGTATGGAGGTAATCATCGTGGACAGTATCTCCCAATGCTGGGACTACCTGCTGGATTTCCATGCAGGACTGCAAGGCAATTCCTTTGCAAACTGGGCCAAGGTTACACCCCGGCAGAATGCCTTTGTGCAGAAAATCCTCCAATCTCCCGTGCATATCATCTGTACCATGCGCACCAAGCAGGATTATGTCCTCAATGAAAAGAACGGCAAGATGGTCCCGGAAAAAGTGGGCTTAAAAGCCATGCAAAGGGATGGCATGGACTATGAATTTACCGTCGTTCTGGATATAGACCTCAAACACCATGTGCAGGCTTCCAAAGACAGAACAGGCCTGTTCATGGGCCGTCCCGAGTTCACCATCACTCCCAAAGTAGGCCAAGCCATCCTGAATTGGTGCAACCTCAATCCCCAATCAAACATCATTCAACCCCAAACCCCTCAAAACTATGGAAACAGCGCTCCAACTCCATCCCGTTAGGCAAGAGATTATTCCTCTGCCGACACAACATCCTATCAATATTACACAGCCGCTCAGGACGGATAAGACCACACCCTTTATAGAGGCCAATACCAAAGAGGTTTCAATCCGCCACCTGCAAAGTGATTGTGTGGTCCCGGTTTTCTCCAAAGACAACGAGGTAACCATTTCACACCCTGCCTTTGTGGAGACAGTCCATGAGGCGGCTCAGCAGTTCTTCCGGGGAGAGGCCATCGACAGCCCCGAAATAAGGGTGAGCCATATCATCAAGGGCAGAATCCCCGAGGCTATCCATAAGCCCGTGAATCAGCTTTTGGAGACAGACAAGACCATCTACTATGAGCGGATGATGTTCTGCTTTGAAATCCCCACTATCCACGAGGACATCGACGGAAACCCCTTAAAGCTGACAGTAGGAGGGGTAAGGGCCTACAACCATGAAAACCTCTACAACAAAAAATCTGCGGAGAAATTCAAGGTCTTTGTGGGCTTTCAGAACATGGTCTGCTGCAATATGTGTGTCTCCACGGACGGCTATAAGAGCGAGATCAAGGTGATGAATACACAGGCCCTCTTTCAGGCTGTCATGGAGTTGTTTCAGCTCTATAACCCCGAGAAACACACAAGGCAGATGCAAACCCTTGTGAACTCTTCCATGACAGAACATCAGTTCGCTCAGCTCTTGGGAAAGTCACGGCTTTATCAATGCCTGCCCCAGGAGGATAAAAAGAGACTGCCCCAATTGCTGATGACAGACACCCAGATCAATCTGGTGGCAAGGGCTTATTACCAAGACGAGGCTTTCGGAGTAGATGCACAGAGCCGAGAGATTTCCATGTGGAAGGTCTACAACCTACTTACAGGGGCTAATAAGTCCTCCTACATCGACAATTTTCTGGACAGGGCACTCAATGCCTCGCAACTGGCTGAGGGTATCAACAAGGCTCTGTATGGAGAGAGCGAGTACAGGTGGTTTGTAGAGTAATTCCCGCACTTACTTTCTAAATAATTCAAAAGTATGTGCGTGGGGTTTTCCCGGAAATCCCCTCTGTTATTAACTTACCATCCCAGCTATAAATAGTTTTCTTACCGGAAGTGCTGCGGTCTGTCTATTATCCATTATGATATGAAAGTTGGAGTGTGCGCACTTAATTGCTTATAATAATGGAATCTATCTGCGCATGAGTTGTACATCTATCTCTCTTATATAATGGAAAGATAGGTGTACAGACTCTCTAAAAGAGCGCCGGGAATTATCTTTTGTCTGAAATTTGTGTATTTTTGTGCGTATGGATGACAAGTTGCAACAGATCGACACCCTTTTAGGTGAACTGAATCAATACAGGGCTAATGAGAATTACCGCATCACAGAGGCCCTGGAGATTGAATATACCTATGACAGCAACCGCATCGAGGGAAATACCCTGACCCTCCATGAAACGGATATGGTGGTCAACAAAGGTATTACCATTGCAGGCAAAGGGTTAAGGGAGCATCTGGAGGCTATCAACCATAAAGAGGCCATTGATTTTATTAAGGACGTAGCCCAGAAGAAAGAGCCGATCTCGGAACGTGTGCTTTTGGATATTCACGCCATTGTCCTGCACAGCATAGACAAGGACAATGCAGGGAAATACCGCCGTGTACCTGTCATTATCAGCGGTAGCAAGCATATTCCTCCCCAGCCTTATCTGTTACAGCCCAAAATGGACGAGTTGTTTCAATGGTACGAGGCAAACAAAGATTCCATGCACCCGGTTGTATTGGCCGCTCAGATGCACGAGAAACTGGTGTCTGTTCATCCCTTTATTGACGGGAATGGCAGGACAGCCCGTCTCGTGATGAATCTGATATTGATGCAACACGGTTATCCCATAGCCAATATCAAGGGGGACAATGAGACAAGGCGACGCTACTATGAGACTTTGGAGGAAGCATCCTCGGGAGATAACTCGGCTTTTGTGGAGTTTATCGAAGATGTAGTAATTCAAAGTCTGACGTACTATCTGAAAATCATCCGGGGATAAGCCGGAGATTTGAATACCAATGGGAGGTGTGGAGCGATCCATGCCTCTTTTTTTATTCGGGTGCATTCAGCTATCATTTGAGACGTACCGATTATGCACTATTTTAGAGTACTGAATTTATGAAAGATTTGTATTTGACACTTATCGGAGGGCTTATATTTGTCCTTGTGGCCTACATAAGAGCAGACCCCCGCAAGAAAGAGTAAACATTTTCTCAGATCAATATTGATTTTCTGAAACTTTAAACCGAAATTTGTTGTTACAATACCCCGTTGAGTCGTTGTATTTAAAAAACATTTTCTAACTTTGTGATGCTATCCGCTGGGTAGCGACATATTGATTGATGAAAGTGTTTAGCTTTTATCCTTGACAATAAAATTTGGCGATTTTAAGAGAACAAGGGTAAGCAATACAAACACTCATCACTTGCGTAGCTATATCATCCTCGATATACTGCTCAAGTGTGGGGTATTGTTTATTTGTTCTCGGGCCACGCCAAATGCCTATTGTCAGATAAACTAACAACTCCACACTTTCTTTTTTTATAATCCCCTTGATTCGGAGTTGGCTGGGGTAAATATCTAAATCCAATGATTAATTTAATCTATGAAAAAGGTGAATTTCGTTTCGAAAAAGCCTTTGAATCTGTCACACCACAAACAATGGATGTCTTTCTGACAGTTAAAGATGTGGTTCCCGACACGCAGCAACCTGATTTAACCCAACAAGCTTGCCTATTTATCAATAAAAAGTTGGGAACGGAATATTCGACTGAGGGATTAGGTGATTTTTCAAAGACCGAAGAAAAAACGATTGTTTCGATAACTGAAATTAATTTTAGACTATACCAGAAATGAAAACACTAACCATATTATTTGTTGCGGCCATAATGATGGGCGTAGGATGCAGTAAAAGCGAAGACAGCGAAAATAATCCAGACAAACCCGATAAACCGAGCCCATTACCTGATTTACCGGACCCAAATGATGTTTGTTCTTGCATGGACGATATCATTTTTATGCAATATTGTTATGATAATTTCGATGTTAATAAGGATGGGAAAGTTTCTAAAATAGAAGCCTCTGCTGTTGCTAAAATTGATCTTGCGCGTCAGGAGATTAAAACATTGACGGGTATTGGTTATTTCTCTAATCTCGAAATATTAAATTGTAAAGAGTGTCACGAACTCACTACAGTCGATCTAAGCAATAATTTAAAAGTTCGAATTGGAGATGAGATGTTTTATACCTGTTCCAAGTTGAGCAAAATTGTTCTTCCGAATAATATTCTTGAAATTGGCGAGAGTGCATTTTATGGCTGTAGTAGTTTAAAAAATATAGATATACCGGACAAGGTTACTGAAATTGGGTATAGTGCATTTTATGGCTGTAGTAGTTTGAAAAATATAGATATACCGGACAAGGTTACTGAAATTGGGGATAGTGCATTTAGAAGATGTAGCAGTCTGATGAGTATTAATATACCCAAAGAAGTCACTGAAATTGGGAGGCAGGCATTTGGTTCTTGCGTGAGTTTGACTAGTATTAATATACCCAAAAGGGTAACTCGACTTGAAGATCTATTCTCGAATTGCTCCTCTTTGAGAAGTGTGACTTTCGAAAAGGGATCGCAATTAAAATATATATTCGGTGGCTTGTATAGTAGTTATGATGGTATGTTCTGTAATTGTGAAGCTTTAACTTCCATTGAAATTCCTGCAAGTGTGGAGATGATTAAAGGCTGTATATTTAATAATTGCTCCTCTTTGAGAAGTGTGACTTTCGAAAAGGGATCGCAATTAAAATATATGGTCGAAGGTGTGTTCTGTGATTGTGAAGCTTTAACTTCCATTGAAATTCCCGCAAGTGTGGAGATGATTGATATGTATTATTGCATAAACTTGGCGAATATTTATTGTTATCCCTCTATTCCTCCGATATTAAATGATTTCAGATGTAAGAATTTTGTATTGTATGTCCCCTCTCAGAGTCTTGAAGCATATAAAAATAGTTCGTGGAGTGAATATTATTCATCAATTAAAACGATACAATAATCATAATATGCAGAATAACGAGCACCCGTCGATTGAGAGGATTTTCAATCTTGTAGAAATGCAACGCCATGCTGTTGGGGTGAGTTTTATGCCTGATACTAAATCTTATGAGAAATACCAAACTGGGGTTACTGTTTTGCATGTTTTATCTATGGATTTAAAAACAGCATTGCAGAATATGAAAAACCAGTTCAATACTTATGGAGTGATAAGAGTTGCAGGTTATGATAATAGTATATCGCCTCTAAAATCAAAAGTCATTGAAATTGAATTTAGTACAGATGAAATAGATGAGATTGAACGAAAATAATAAAATTCTACTCCAACAGAGTCTAATCCAAGTAGGTTTACCCCTCCTCATAGTAAAAGCACAGGCCAAGAACCTGTGCTTTTTGCTTGATACGGGGAGTAACATCAATGTCCTTGATAAAAGAGTGGCTGAGTTCTTCCAACTTTCGGGAGGAACAGCCCAACAGCAGCAATTCGGGATAGATGGAACACTCCAGACCACAGATGTTGTTAAATTGACTTTCTCTCTGGAAGAACGGGAGTACAAAGCAGATTTCTCGGTGATGGATTTATCCTCGGCTTTTGGAAAAGTGGAGGAAGAATCGGGCATACAGATTCACGGTCTGTTGGGATGCTCTTTCATGGAGCAACAGAAATGGGTGCTTGATTTTGAAAATCTGACACTCTGTCTTCCGTTGTAATTTGGGCTGAGTTTTACAGACTGCTTACCCTGCTTACCCATGAAAAAAATAGGGGAGAGACATGACGCCACTCCCCTTAATGCCGATTCTATGTATTTGTAACGTCTTGGGTTTTAAGCTTTATCATATAGCCGTAACGACCTTGACGTTTAACACGTTTAAAATGCGCCATCAACACCCGGCCCAATTTTTGCTCAGATAGCGAGCGAAGGCCAGACAACCGGAGCAGATTTTTCAAAATATCGGTCGTCTTCATAAAGACCGCTTCAGGATCGGATTCGTCACATGGTTCATAGAAAGCCATAAGTTGCTCTTCCTCTGGAATCACCGCTCGGAACTCCTCATTATTCTGCTCCAATTCTGCCATCTCCTCCTGCGAAAACCAATACTGAAACCCATTCTGAGCTAAACAAATTGCTTGGGAATAGGCTTTATCTAAGTCCGCAAAGGGCTGGTAATTAATTTGTTTAGCCTCGAAACATAAAAATCGTCTGTTCCCGGTTATATCGTGCAGAAAATCTTTGTTGTTAATCGAGCCTGCAAAGGAAGCCCGGCGAGTGTAGTGCTCGTGGGTGTAGGAGTAAGCTTTGCGTATATGAATATCTCGCTTGGTTATCAACTCTTTAAGCGCATCAAGGTTACGACTCATATTTTCAAGTTCATCCATAACTATGAGGCAGCACTCCGAGAGTTTTACCTGCGAATCTTTGTCTCGGACATTAACCATTCCTGCATAAACGTATTTACGTAGTGGCACGGGAATTAGGTTGCTGAGCCACGTTGTTTTCCCCACACCTTGTGCTCCACTTAGAATGAGTGCGGTATGATTCACCACCTCAGGTTGCATCCACGAAGCCGTCATAGCGACAAACCATTTCTTGAAAGCTCGTCGCCAAAAAAACTGATTCCCGGTGGTAACCGTATCTGCCAACATCTCGATATAATCGGTTTGCCCATCCCATTCAGGTGCGCTTCCCGTATATTCGGCATATGGGTCATACTCGGACATGAATTTCGAGGCCAAAATCATCCGCAATGTATTCATAGCGCATGGAAGGTCAGCGTATTTTAAATCCCTTAAGATACTGTTATAATCGAAGTCACGCATCTCAGCAAAAGGCGCGTTAGGTTCTTTAACTAACTTAAATTCAGCCTTATTCGAAACAACGTTATACCGAAATAACCATTGGGCGCGTAAAAATAACTCTATTTGCTCGATGGGCGTGTTGCCGCCTGTCGTTTTAAGTTGCAACCCTTGGGGTTGCGGAGCAACCTCGGTAAGCGAGGTAACTCCCTGCAGCATCTCATCCATAGCCGGACTATCGTCCGGGGTGATGCCGCCATGTGGTGCTGTTGAAAGGTTCGGGCCTTGATTAAGATCATACATGGCCTGCACCTTTCGTTTGGTTAGAATTTGTATTCATATATTTCTGCAGTTCGGTTCTGCTTATGAACCAGCTGCCCCCGATTTCTTTCATCGGCAGTTCGCCTGTGGCGCGCCAGTTAAAAATGGTTCGGGAGGACCTATTAAAAATCCGGGCAAGATCGTTGATGTCGTAAAATTTCTCTTCTTCCGCATCCTTGGCTTTTGCTTCCAGATTCTCGACGGTTTGCACCAGCTGCTCAAGGCGTGCCGTGAGCAGAGAGATACGCGTTGTCAACGCCTCTACTTGGGTTGTCTCATTACTGTGCATTATTTGAGTTATTAGGTTTAACGATCAGGAAATGAATGTTTTGATTTGTTCTTTCCATATTAATAAAGTATTATGTTGGGAGCTACCCGACGTGATACATTACGAGGCACGGCGCGACCATTCCTCCGATTGCCCTGTTTTTAGTAGAGCGGACCGCTCTCTTCGTATGTCAAAGAACCTTGTCACCGACGGCGACAAAAAATCCACGACAAATTACGGCATCTTTTGCCATACTGACGTGAAAAACGGTTTTAGCATCCCGGACTTAGGGTTGGGCCGGTGCTTGTGTATAATCGCCCCGTTATTGCGATGTTGCAAAGATCGAAAGAAAATCGGATTAATCCAAAACATTTAAACTTTCTTACCGCATGTTTCCGCATTTTTCAGGGTTTTTGCATAGCTTTCATTATATCAGTCTCTTGGAGTTTTCGTGGGAGCTATTTTTTGTGTTTGTATATATTGTTGATTATCAGTGTGTATTGTATTTGGTTCGACTCCCGCCACCTCCACACCGCAACAAAAAATACGACCTGCCGTCACTGCGGCAGGTCGTATTTGTTTGAAGAGCGGAGTATTATTTCTTGTACCAGTCTTTATTCTTTTCGCCGTTCGTAGCGGCCCATTCCGCATAAGCGGGGTAGATCTGATCGATCGGGGACTTTTCATTTGTCTGGTCGAGCAGTTTGGCCACGTCCCCGTCGTTCGCACCCGAAAGGAAGAAAGCGAACGGATAATTCTCGGCGCGTACGTAGTAGATGCCTTTTTCGGGAACGGACTTGTCGTCGTTCGTGCCGAAGAACGACATTTCGGCCCGTGCCGTCGGCGCTTCGTAGGGGATATGCACCTCCCAGCGTTTGCCGGCGGTCAGCCCGTCGCGGTCGGTGCGGTAGATGAACGGCTTGATCGTTCCGGCCTGCGCTTCGGCGACCGGCGCGTCGTATTTCGCCGTAATCCGGTAGGTCGCACCCATCGTCTCCTTAACGTCGGGCGTCAGCAGCACGACCTTGCCGTCGCGCTCGAAATCCGCGGCTTCGAACGTCTCGGCACCGGGCTTGCGGACGCTGAATTCGAGTTTTGCGTCCGCCGCCGCTCCCGTAAGGGTCACGGCGAGTCCGTTGGCGTTGCCTGCGAAGTTGGCGAAGGTCTTCAGCATGAACGACTCCTCGAAAATGCCCTTTTCGTTGAACACCTTCTCGTAATCGCTGCGGACCATCACGTCGTTCATGTCGTAGTCGCCGCGGCTGGGCCAGAGGTCCTCGAAGGCATAGATGCCGCGCAGTACGTTGGCCGTCTTCTTGCCGTCGTTGACATCGACCGACGGAATGTCCGTCACGGCGTCCACGGGATTGGAGGTCATCGTGAATACCACGTCGCTGAAATTTTCGTCGTTGTTGTGGTCCTCGAACGAGAAGAGCACAGAGTTGATGCCGCTTTTCTTGTCCGTATAGCGGAATACGGCCGTGCGGGGCGTCTGATAGGCGACACCGTTGTTATTGACGCTCAGACCGTCGGAAGTCGCGGCGCGGTACTTTTTGTCTCCGGCTCTCAGCCGGTTGGTCCATGCGTTGGTGGCCAGTACGAATCCGATGCGGTAATCGGCCGGGAATACGGTCGTAGCTCCGGCCTTGCTGCCGTCGGCGATTTCGGGATAATAGATCAGCTGTACGGCTGTGCCGCGCTCCACACCCTGATAGAGCCGTGATTCCCACGGCGAGTTGCTCCACCGGCCGTCCTGCGTGTTGGGGAAGATCATCACCACGTCGGCGTCGGCGAGCGACTTGGGTTTGTTGCCGGTCTTGTAGTAATAATAACCCATCGAGCTGTTCCAGCAGGTGTTGCTGCCCAGCAGGGTGATGACTACTTCGGCCGATTTTTCGAGATAGAGGTCGCGCGAGGAGCGGTACTCCTCCGGACACTTTTTGGTCGTGTCGAACACGCTTGCGTGCGCCTTGAGGAGCGCTCCGTAATTCTTGACTTTCAGGTCGCCCTTGTATTCGTAGCCGATGCTGCCGTAGGTCGTGTCGTAGCTGCCCAGCCATGTTTTCCAACCGTCCCGCTCGACGGCCGTCGAATGATACTCCTTGGCGCGCGTCGATGCGGGGGCCGCGTTCGCGGGTGCTCCCGATTCGGCCGATGCGGTCAGCATATCGCCGCTGCGGGTCGCTTCGAGCAGGGTGCGCGCATAGAAGGCGGGGGTCAATACATAAGCCTTCCGGATATACGAGGGCAGTTCGATCGTCCCTTCGAAACGCCCCTGCCCGTCGGTATAGCCGGCATAGAGCGGCTCGGTCCCTGCGATTCTGGCATAGGCCGTTTCAGTCTCTTCGACGGGGCAGGTGTCGTATACCTCGAAATAGACGTTGGACGGCATGCCGTCCATGTCGCCGTAATCGACGCAGAGCGTGACCGGGACGGTCGTCGTGAAGCCGAATTCATTGAATTCCCCGCCCTTTGCGGGCGGTTCGGGCGACGGGGTGGGGTTGTCGTGGGAACAACCCGCCGCAGCGGCCATCGCCATGGCCGCAATCGTTAGGATAGTGACGCTTTTCATTATCGTTGTCAATTGCACCTGCTCTGTTTTGTGTATATTTTGAGCGAAAGTGTATATTATACCGCAAAAGTATGCAAAAAAAACGTACGTTGTACGCCGACGCACGAAAAATTGCAGGAAATTATTAAAAATAAGATTTATAGACCCTTTTATGGTATTCGGAAGATCTTGCCTTCGGCGAAGGTCGCCCAGAGGGAGCCGTCGGGAGCCTGTGCGAAATCATTTCCGCCCGAATTGCAGCATTTGACGCTCCACAACAGCGTGCCGTCTTCGCCTACGGCGGCAACGGTGCCGTGACGGCCCGCGACATAGACCACGCCGTCGCGCACGAATGCCGGGCAGGAGTTGTACTCATACCCCCAGCCGAGGTCGGTGCACCATAGTTCGCGGTACCGCTCCGCCGAGGTGTCTATGGCCGCCAGCTCGCCGTCCATTGTCTTGTAGTAGAACCTCCGTCCGTCGCCGCTCAGTCCCGTCGTTTCGCGCGATTTGCGGCTGTTGTCGCGCCATAGCTGCTTCCCGGTGGCGAGATCCAGACAGGTCACGACGCGGTCCGGGGCGACGATGAAGACCTTGCCGCCGGCGATGCGGGGTACGACGTGCCCCGGCGAGAAGAAGAGACTGCCGCTGCCGTTGTTCCACTTCCAGAGCAGTTCGCCGGTGCCTGCATCGAGACAATAGAGATGGCGGTCCCATGCGCCGAATACGAGCCGTCCGTCGGCCAGCGCCGGACGCCCCTGCGCCTGCCCGCAGCCGTAATCGTGCCGCCACAACAGCCTGCCGCTGCGCAGGTCGATCTTGCCTATGGAACCGGTTCCCAGACCTATATATAATGCCCCGTCGTCCGTAATTCCGTCGCCCACGACAGCGCTCTGCGTCGGAAGGTGCCATTTCTCGCGCCCCGTCCGGGCGTCGAAGGCCCATATGCCGCCCGATGCGGCTCCCGCGATCACGAGTCCGCCGGTGCAGAGCGGGGTGGTGTAAAGCCCGTCCGGAAAGACGTGCCGCCACAATTCGCGTCCCTTGCGCGTGTCGTAAGCGCGCAGTGCGCCCTGCGAATTGCCGTAACAGAGCACCTCGCCGCAGAATGCCGCTCCCGTCAGCACCATGGCGCTGTCCTGCACGACCAGCCGCATGCGGCCTTCGGCGTCGGGCGCCGGCGGCAGCGGGTCGCAGGGGAGCGCCAATATCTGCGGATCGTCTTTCAGGCAGACCGTATACCGGGTGACCGGGGGCATGCCGAGCGGCTTCTCGCGTATGCGCACCGAGTCGGCGAAAAAGTCGAGCAGCGTATACCCCGGCGCTTCGCCCCTTTTGCCCGCGAGCGCGCGGCCCGGAATCCCCGCAATCCCGTCGAAGTTGCGCAGCTGCAGCTGGTGGTAATGGCCGTACAGCGATGCCGTGACGCCCACGCTTTTCAGCGTCTCGGTCACCTCCTGCCGGTTCGTCAGATCCCCGTTGAGCGGATAGTGGCAGAGGCTTACGATCCGCTCGCCGGGCCGTGCGGCGGCCGCTTGGCGTTCGAGCCATGCGAGGTCTTCGCCCCGTATCATTCCGTCGGCCATTTTCATATAAGGCCCGCTGGCATAGCCCAGAAAGAGATAACCCTTGGCGCGGGTGGCGACGCATCCCGCATGTCCGAACAGACGGCGGAATGTCGTGCAGCCGCTTTCGGACCACGTCGTTTCGTGGTTGCCCGGCACCGTGAACCACGGCTTGCGGAGCTGCGACATAAGTCCGTGCACATGCGCCAGCTCGCGGTCGCTCCCCATGTTCGTCAGGTCGCCGCCGAAGATGACCAGATCGGCGTCCGAAGCGTTCGCCTCCGCGACGGCGATCCGGAAGAGCGAATCCTGCACGTTGCCCGGCGTGACGTGTATGTCGGTGAAGAAAACGGTGCGGAGCGTATCGGCGGGCGGCACCTCCCCGGCCGTTTTCGCCGCGGCAGGCTGCGGCGCCAGCGTCAGCAGGGTCAGACACATGCAGCCGTATAAGTCGATGAACGGGTTTTTCATGGTTTCGGAGCAGTTTTATCCTTACAAGGTACGAATTTAGGCCGAAAAAACATATCTTTGCGTCACTAAAAAACAGAAGTCCATGAAAAAGATAATGCTGCTCGGTTCGGGTGAGCTGGGCAAGGAATTCGTGATCGCGGCGCAGCGGCTGGGGCAGACCGTCGTCGCCTGCGACTCTTATGCGGGCGCCCCCGCCATGCAGGTCGCCGACGCATGCGAAGTGTTTCACATGCTCGACGGCGACGCGCTGGCCGCCGCCGTCGGGAAACACCGTCCCGACATCATCGTGCCCGAAATCGAGGCGATCCGCACCGAACGGCTCTATGAGTTCGAAAAGGCGGGCGTGCAGGTCGTGCCGAGCGCCCGCGCCGTCAATTTCACGATGAACCGCAAAGCCATCCGCGACCTCGCGGCCAAGGAGCTGGGGCTGAAGACCGCGCGCTATTTCTACGCGACGTCGTACGACGAGCTGAAGCAAGCCGCCGCGAAGATCGGCTATCCGTGCGTGGTGAAACCCCTGATGTCGTCGTCGGGCAAAGGCCAGTCGCTCGTCAAAGGACCCGAAGAGCTGGAGCACGCTTGGCGCTATGGCTGCGAAGGGTCGCGCGGAGACATCCGCGAGCTGATTATCGAGGAGTTCATCCGCTTCGACAGCGAGATCACGCTGCTCACCGTAACCCAGAAGAACGGCCCGACGCTCTTCTGCCCGCCGATCGGCCATGTGCAGAAGGGCGGGGACTACCGCGAAAGCTTCCAGTCGCCGCACATCGCGCCCGAACATCTGGCCGAAGCGCAGCGCATGGCGGCCGCCGTCACCGAAGCGCTGACCGGCGCCGGGCTGTGGGGCGTGGAGTTCTTCCTGAGCCACGAAAACGGGGTCTACTTCTCCGAACTCTCGCCGCGGCCCCACGATACGGGCATGGTGACGCTGGCCGGCACGCAGAACCTCAATGAATTCGAACTGCACCTGCGGGCCGTGCTGGGGCTGCCGATTCCGGCCGTCACGTTCGAGCGTTTGGGCGCCTCGGCCGTCGTCCTCTCGCCGGTCGCCTGCACCTCGGCGCCGCGTTACGAGGGCATCGACCGCGCACTGGCCGCCGATCCCCGCACCGACGTGCGCATCTTCGGCAAACCCTCGGCCCGCGTGAACCGCCGCATGGGCGTGGTCACGGGCTACGCCCCGCTCGACGGCGATCTGGAGGCCCTGCGCGAACGGGTCAAGGCCGCCGCCGCGGAAATCAAAGTTCTGGAACCTTAATTTTATCGAACGATATGGCACAATACGCAATTATTTCGACCGAGAAAGGCGACATGAAAGCCGAACTCTATACCGACGAGACGCCGGGCACGGTGGCGAACTTCGTAAAACTCGCGGAGAGCCGTTTCTACGACGGACTGACTTTCCACCGGGTGATTCCGGGATTCGTCATTCAGGGCGGCTGTCCCAAAGGCGACGGCACGGGCGGTCCGGGTTACACGATCAAATGCGAAACCTCGGCTCCGCGCCAGTACCACGACCGGGGCGTGCTTTCGATGGCCCATGCGGGACGCGACACGGGCGGCTCGCAGTTCTTCATCTGTCACACCCGCGAAACGACGCAGCATCTCGACGGTCGTCACACCTGCTTCGGCCGCGTCGTCGAAGGGCTGGACGTCATCGACGACATCCGTCCCGGCGACCTGATCCTCTCGGTCCGTATCGTGAACGAGTAGCGCGCCGCTGCAATCGCAGATTATCCCTGAGGTCGCAGAATTCGCCAAAGGCTCTCCGTGCGGAGAGCCTTTTTTCATCGCGGGAAGATCCGTTGCCCGCATGAGGACGCCGCACGGCGGCCTGTCCTCCTCTTTTCCGCATCGTCGGCATCAGCGTGGAGCGGCACGAAGAAAGGCCGCCGCCGGTCTGATGCGGGAACCGGCGATGCGCTGCCGCCGCGTCATATCTTCCGGATCGTTTCGAACTGCTTTCCCTGCGGCACGATGTTTTTCGCTTGCAGGAATCCGGTCATCGAGTCGCACGAGACGTCGGTATTTATGATTTTGAGGGAGTCGTTCCTGTTTAGCCGGAGCATCTCCCGCAGCAGCAGGCCGGCGATTCCCTTTCTGCGGTACTGCCGCTTCACCGCGATCTGCGCGACGTCGCCCGACGCGGGTTCGAAAACGCAGTAGCCGACGAGTTCCTCTTCGATGAATACGCCCAGACTGACGAAATCTCCGGCGGCTCTTCCTATGGATTCGAAACTGTTCTGCCACGAGAGCGTGAAATCCCAAAAGGAGGAGATCGAAGCGAATTTTTCGGGATCTGTCCGTCTCACCGAGTGGGGCAGGCGGGGTGTATCGCCCCGGTCGGCGATTTCCGTGTTCGCCCGGCAGAAATAGTTGAACTCCCGGATCGTCTCGAACCCCAGATTCCGGTAAACGGACACGGCTCTGGTGTTGTGCTGCAACACCTCCAGCAGATACTGTCCGACGCCCGCCCGCCGTAGGTGCGGCATCGAGTGTCTGAAAATCTCCGTGCCCAGTCCCGTGCCCCGGTACTCCTTGAGGGTCCCGGTTCCCGTGTCGTAAGCCGTCGGCACGCCGTTGAAATTGCCGATGCCGTTCAGTGTGAAAGCCGCGATCTGCACTCCGTCGAATGCGGCGAACGACAGGGCGGGATCGAAACCGCGCCGTGTCAGCATGGCCCGCAGCTGTTCCGCGTTCAGCTGCACCTCGTAGTCGGCGAACGCCCGGCCGAAAGCCCTGAACAGCGTGTCGAAGTCTGTCTTTTCCAATGATTTTATCTCCATATGCGTCGGTTTCGGCGGAAAAATGGCCGCCCGGCAAGACTGCGACCGCTCTGTTTCAAAGATAGTGATTTTTACCGATCTCCGCTTCCCGAATTCCGCTTTTTCACCGCGGCTCCGGTCCGTGCGACGGCCGACAACCACGGCAAAAAAAGAGACCGTCTCAAAACGCTGAGACAGTCTCTTTGTCATTCGGTTCTTTGGACCGTATCGCCGCCGGATTATTTTCCGAACTTGGCCTTGATGTTTTCCGTCGCCTTCTTCAGCAGCTCCTCTGGGCAGCAGAGCGTGATGCGGATGTAACGCTTGCCCTCCGAGCCGAAGATGCCGCCCGGAGTCAGGAACACGTCGCACTTGTCCATCACCTCGTCCGAGAATGCGAAGCTGTCGCCCTCGTACGACTCCGGCAGTTCGGCCCATACGAACAGTCCCGCCTGATGCTCGCGGTATTTGCATCCCAGCGCGTCGAGCAGCGCGTACGCCTGCTTCTCACGGCCGTAGTAGATGTCGTTCAGCTCCTTGAACCACTCCTCGCCCAGCGCCAGCGCCGTGTCGGCCGCAGCCTGAATGGGGTAGAACATACCCGAATCCATGTTCGACTTGAACGTGAGGATCGAGTCGATCCACTCCTTCTTGCCTACGACCACGCCCACGCGCCAGCCGGCCATCGAATGGCCTTTCGACAGCGAGTTCATCTCCAGCGCCACGTCGCGCGCGCCTTCGGCCTCCATGATCGAGATCGGAGCCGCCGCGTTGCGGATGAAGCTGTAGGGGTTGTCGTGCACGATCAGTATGTTGTGCTTGGCGCCGAAATCCACGATCTGCTGGAACAGCTCCATGGTCGGGGTCTGTCCCGTCGGCATGTTGGGATAGTTTATCAGCATCATCTTCACACCGTCCAGCCCGGCCTTCTCGATCGCCGCGAAATCGGGGCGGAAATTCGTCTCCTTGTTGAGCGCATAGGTCACCATCTCGCCGCCGGCCAGACGCACGGCCGCCGAGTAGGTGGGGTAGCCGGGGTTGGGCACCAGCACCTTGTCGCCCTTATTGAGGAACGTCATGCAGATGTGCATGATACCCTCCTTCGAACCGATCAGGGGCAGCACCTCCGAATTGTAGTCCAGCTCGGTGCGATACCATTTCTTATACCAGTCGGCAAAAGCTTTGCGCAGGATCGGCTCTCCCTTGTAGGACATGTATTTGTGCACGTCGGGACGCTGCGCCTCTTTGGCGAGACGGTCGATGACCGACTGGTGCGGGGGCAGGTCGGGGCTGCCCATAGCGAGTTTCA